>Ga0164293_10002507_pt1 | contig 15563 bp, 11 predicted proteins | sample GEODES118metaG_FD_111487 | JGI IMG/M metagenome (GOLD analysis project Ga0164293, IMG submission 111487) | Eutrophic lake water microbial communities from Lake Mendota, Wisconsin, USA - GEODES118 metaG | ecosystem: Environmental > Aquatic > Freshwater > Lake | place: USA: Lake Mendota...
CGGGCAGGGGTGACCCCTGCACCCGTCTGTTTTGGGGCCTTTTGCTGTCTGGCGGCCAGCGGGGGGTGAATGAAGATGGTTGCCGTTCACCAGGCGCTCACAATGGCGGCTCCTTCCGACCCAATTGCGGACGATCCCGAGGCCACTGCCGATCGGCGGCTTTCGCCAGAGGCCGCCGTTTGCATCACTCCAATTTGCCGGTCAGCAACGCGCCCTAGTTTTGGTCGTTCGGGCCAGTTCCCTCGTTGCCCGAAAGTGGACGGCGGATCGCCGTTGCTCGAGTGAAGGATTTTGGGACAGGCTTGCCATATTTGACTGGGTCGCAGTATGCATATTCATGACAGAGGTCGATAGGGGGGATGATCTCGCCGCCCTAGGTTACCTCAATGCCATTTAACCGGTCGACTCGGGACCGCGCGATTGTGAGGAGCTCGCATGGCCATCTCCACTGCACCGCGGTCGCTGCGACTGGCAGTGTGCCTGATGGTCATGGCGACCGGGTTGCAGGCAGCGTCCGCGGCACCAGAGCCGGCAGATGTGGTGATCCGCGGCGGTACTGTTCATGATGGCAGCGCCGGCGCGCCCTATATCGGCGATGTGGCGATCAAGGGTGACCGCATTGTCTATGTCGGCACGGGGGCGCCGATGACCGCCGCCCGGACGATTGATGCCAGCGGGATGATCGTTACTCCTGGTTTCATCGATCCCCATACCCATGCCGATAGTTTCCTCCGCGCGCCCGATGCGGCGACGCGAGCCAACGCCGCTTGGTTGCACCAGGGCGTCACCAGCGTCATGATCGGGGTCGATGGCAGCGGGACGCCCGATGTCGGCGACGATGCTCGCAAATTGACAGCATCCGGGGTCGGCACAAATATTGTCCCTTTTGTCGGCTTTGGGGCAGTGCGCCAGCGCGTTCTGGGGCAGGCGGCGCGGGCACCCGACGCCGCAGATCTTGCTAGGATGCAAGGGCTGGTCGCCAAGGCGATGTGCGAAGGCGCAACCGGCCTTTCAACCGGGTTGTTCTATGCGCCGCAGAGTTTTGCGAAGACCGAAGAGGTCATAGCGGTGGCACGCGAGGCCGCTAAGCGCGGCGGCCTGTATGATACGCATCAGCGCGACGAATCGAGCTACAGCCTTGGCCTGCTCGGTTCCGTGCGCGAGGTGTTGACGATCGGCCGTGAAGCCGGAATGCCGGTGCACTTCGCCCATATCAAGGCCCTGGGCGTCGATTTGCAGGGGCAGGCGCAGGCGGTCATCAACTTGATCGAGGCCGCGCGCGCCGCAGGTCAGGCCGTGACAGCCGACCAATACCCATGGCTGGCGTCGGGAACGAGCCTTGATGCGGCGCTGCTGCCACGCTGGGCGGTTGATGGTGGTGATGCGGCGCTGCTCAAACGGCTCGATGACCCTGCGGCGCTGGCGCGAATCCGCGCGGACATGGCCGAAAACATGCGTCGGCGTGGCGGCGCTGCGTCACTGTTGCTGATTTCCGAGGGGTTCGAATGGACCGGCAAGACGCTGGAGGGCTTGGCACAGGCGTGGCAGGTCGATCCGCGCGACGCGGCGCTGCGCATCATCCGTGACAGTATTGCCGGGCGCGCTGCCGGGCGGCAGGGACGTGGCACCGGGGTAGCTTCTTTCAACATGGCGCAGGCCGATGTCGACCTTTTGATGCAGCAGCCCTGGGTGGTCACGTCATCGGACGGTTCCGATGGGCATCCCCGGATGTTTGCCAGCTTCCCGGAAAAATACCGCCGCTATGTCAAGGAGCGCCCGGTCATCACGCGGACCGACTTCATCCACCGCTCCACCGGTCGAACGGCCGACATCTACAAGCTTGCCGGGCGGGGCTATTTGCGCAGCGGCTATTACGCCGATGTGGCGGTGATCGACCCGGAAAAATTCGTGCCGCGCGCAGATTATCTGAAGCCCCGCGAACTGAGTGACGGCGTGGCGCACCTGTTCGTCAACGGCACGGCGGCGCTGGCCGACGGCAGGGCGACCGGGGCGCTGCCCGGCCGGGTGTTGCTGCGGCCAACGCCGGCTGAATGCCCCTGAACCAATTTCCGGAGCGTTCACCCTCTCCGGGTCACTTTGTCCGGAAGCGCACACCAACGCGGAAAGCGCGCCCCAGAATGTCGCTGAACGTCGGGTTTGCCGACAGGCCGCCTTCAGGCAGCAGAATCGGGTCCCGATTGAACAGGTTGGTGATGTTGAAGAACAGCTGCCCATCCGAGCCGCCGACCTTGATCTTGGCGGTGAAGTTCAGATCCGCATAAAATGCACCCGACACCGAATTGTTGTCGATGGTCGGGGCCAGCGCCGTGCTGGCCGGGCAGTTTGTGGTGCAGACGACGTTGATGTTGCTGTAGGTGCCCGCACTGACCCCGCGGCCGACCGCCGTGATGCTGTAGCGCGGTGTGTCGAAGGTGGCCGAGGCGCGGAAGATCCAGTCCGGCGTGCCGCTCTGGGTGCCGCTGTTCTGGCCGACCGTGTTGATCGGCACCGAAATGCCATTGTCGACGATGTTTTCCAGATAGTTGGTGGCGGTGCCGCGCAACACCAGCGTGCTTGAACTGCCATCGAACCACTGATCGAGCGGCAGCGCATAGCGCGCTTCATAATCGATGCCGCGCACCGTGATGCGGTTGAAATTGAACGGACTGGCCGACACGACGAAATCGCGCACGCCGGTCGAATCGACTGTGATCGCACTGCAGAAATCCAGCCGGCCTTCGGTGCAGCGCTGCGCGATGTCGTTGGCGAAGAACTGGCTGATGGCGCCCTTGACCTTGAAGCGGAACCAATCGGCAGAGAAGGAGAAGCCGGGCAGGAATCGCGGCTGGAGCACGCCGCCCAGGGTCAGTGCGTCGGATTTCTCGGGCTGCAGCGCCCGATTGCCGGTGGTGATTTCCTGGAAGGTGCGGCCAGCGTACTGACCAAAGGCGCTGCCGGTGCCAAAATTGTTGCTGCGCGAGGTGCCGGACTGGAACAGCTCGTTGAGGTTGGGCGCCCGAATATCCCGCGAGACCACCCCGCGCAGCCGGATATCGTCGATCAGCTGCCAGGTCAGGCCGGTCTTCCAGGTGGTCACATAACCCGACGTCGAATAATCGGTGGCACGCACGGCACCGTTGAATTCAAAGCCGATGCCAAGCGGCACGACGGTTTCGAGATAGGCTTCCTTGACGTTGTAGCTGCCGAAGGTCGGCAGGAAATTGCCCACCGCCCAGCCGGTCTGGAACTCGACCGGGACAAAGCCGGACACTTCTTCCTTCCGGTATTCGCCGCCAACTGCAACGCTGACATCGCCGGCCCAAGTGGCAAACGGGATCGTCGAGAGGTTGAAGCCGGCCACCATCTGTTTGAAGCGTTGGTTACGGAACGGATTCCCGAGAACATTGGCAAATGCCGCCGGGTTGGCGACGCCAATGCCCAACCGGTTGAGCGGGATGCAGCCATTGGTTGGCGCGGTTAGCGTTGACCGGCAGACGATGGTGCCGGCCGCGACGCCGAGCGCATTGCCAGCGGGCGCGAACACCGCATCGGTCGCCTGGGCCATCCGTGTGTTGTTCATGACGTCGCGCAGTTGCTCGTTGGTGTCGGTCTGGCCATATTGGGCATAGGCGCTCCACACCGCCTTCTTGCCGAACATGTCGAATTCGCCGCCGGCGCCGAGGGTATAGCGCTGCACCTCGCGGTCGCTATTGTTCTTGCGGAACGGCAGATCCTGTGACGAGGTGCCGACCGTCACGCCGGTGACGTTGGTCAGCGCGGCTGCGCCCAGCGCATTGATCAGAAAGGCATTGTCGCGGGTCAGCGTGAAGGCTGCTGCCTGCGGTCCGGAATTGAACAGCGTCTTGTTCCAGTTGAACGATCCTTCAGCATAGACCTCGATCCAGTCGGCCGCTTCATAGCTCACCCGGCCAAAGACACCGCGCCGATTGTCCTCGGCATCGAGCCCGATCCGCCGAGACTGGTCATTGAGTTCCCAATCCCCACCCTGGGTCTGTGTGGCGTCGGTAAGGGCGCCGAAGCGATAGGCACGGGGAGCACCACCAACATCGAAATAGATGCCGCGCAGCGCCGCACCGCCGGTGCCTGTCGCCGACCGGATGATCCCGCCCGGCAGCGTGTTCCAGGTGGCGGCACCCTTTACCACGAGGTTCTGGGGCTGGCCGTTGGTGGGGGTATAGTTCGGGTTGATGAGTGTGCGGAAACCGATCTGGTTCCAGTCGCGTTCGGTGGTCAGGATGCCATCCCGGCGCGCAAATTCCCCGGCAACCAGCACGTGGCCGCGCCCTCCGGCGAACGGAAGGCCCACGGCGGCGGAAAAGCTGTAATTATGGCCGTCACCCGCGTCGTTGATGCCCGTGTCGGCATCGATCTTGATACCGGTATATTTCTTGTCGAGAATGAAGTTGGCGACACCGGCGACAGCGTCCGAACCATAGGCCGCCGAGGCGCCGCCGGTGACGATCTCGACAGTCTTGATCAGCGCCTGCGGGAAGGTGTTGATGTCCACTAGCCCGGTGATTGTCGATCCGACCGAGCGCCGGCCATCGAGCAGCACCAGCGTGCGCACTTCGCCAAGGTTGCGCAAGTTGAGCGTGTTGACCCCGGCGAGCCCCGAGCTGATCGCCAGCCGCGAGTTGGCCGGGCGGGTACTGCCCGCCAGTGCCGGCTGCTGGTTGATGAAGTCGGCCAGGTTGTTGGTCGGCGACTGGCTCTGGATTTCCTGCTGAGACAGCACGGAAAGCGGAGTTGGCGAGCGGAAACCATCGCGCACGATGCGGCTGCCGGTGACAACAATCTGCTCGTCGGTCGCCGCCGCTTCGGCTGTCGAGGTCGTCGTTGCGGCCTGGGCCAACGCCGGAGCGGCGCTAATCAATGCGATCGCCGCAGCGGCGGTTCCAAACCCGCCAGAATTACCCAATGAACGACGCATTTTGCCAAGATTGCGCATAAAAGCCCCCGTTAGTTCCATGTTTGTCGCAGGTTCACCACACCGGCTCCTGCATATTGCCCCTTGCACGATCCAGCCGCCACCACCGGTACGCGCGCTGGTCATGTTGCAATAAGTACATTGCAGGGCGACTGCCGGTGGTCAATAGTCCCCCGGGGCAGCCGTTTTCGAACGTAATCAACGGCTAACAATGGTGCGGGCGATGGGGGGCTGATGATCCAGCGACGAGCGTTTCTGTTGGCATCGGTTGCTGCACTTGCCATGCCGGGCCGGCTGGCTGCGCAGGCGCAGGCGCAGGCTGTTCCAGGCAGCAGGACCGGAATCCGAATTGCCGGAGCCCGTGCGCAAATCGAAATCGTTGAGGATTCGCTTGGCATCCCACATGTCCGGGCGGACTCGCTGCACGATGCCTTTTTCGGGCAAGGCTATCTGGTTGCGCGGGACCGGCTGTTCCAGATCGACCTGCAGTATCGCCGCGACCAAGGCAGAATGGCGGAGGCTTTCGGCGCAGCGTTCGTGGCGGCCGATACGGCGGCGCGGCTGTTTCATTATCGCGGCGATATCGATGCCGAGCTGGCGGCGATGCCCGATGGCGTGCTGGACTGTGCGAAAGGCTATGTCGCCGGCGTGAACGCCCGAATCGCCGAGCTGGAAGCCGACCCGGCACAATTGCCGCTTGAATATGCGGCGCTGGGCATCCGGCCGCTGCGATGGGACCTGCGCGATCTGGCGCGGGCACGTGGTGTCGAGACCGGTGATGCTGACGATGAAGTGCGACGGGCCAGGCTGGCAGCGTTGGGGTTGCTCGAAGCCGATCGGCTGATGTCGCCGCTGCGCCCGGCGTGGGACTTCAGGATGCCGGATGGTCTTGATGTCGCCGCGGTCACCGAAGCCGATCTGGGCCTGCTGGCGCCATCGGCCCGGCCCCAGCCATTCTGGTCGCTCCAACTGGCCGAGCTGGACCCCAAACAGCGCCATGCCAGCCGCTTTGCCATGGGCAGCAACGCCTGGACGATTTCGGCATCGCGCAGCGCAACCGGGCGTCCGATCCTTGCCAATGATCCCCATCTGGGCATCGGCAGTTTCAGCCCCCGCCATGTCGTGCATCTGACCGCACCAGGGCTGGACGTGATTGGCGCCGGCGCCCCCGGCCTGCCGGGCATCATGCAGGGCCATACCGACCGTTTCGCGTTCGGCCGCACCAATTCGCATATCGATCAGACCGATCTGTTCGTGTTGCGCACCGCGCCCGCGGACCCCGAACTTTATTGGCACAAGGGCCGGTGGAAACGCTTCGAGACGTTCGACGAGACAATTGCCGTCAAGGGCGCGTCGGCACGGCAGGTGCGCCTGCGCTATGCCGGTGGCCGACCGATCGTTGCGCAGGACACAGGCCGGCAGCGCGCCATGGCCTTTGCCACAGCCGACATGCTGCCAGGTGCCTTGATGCGCTTTGCCATCATCGCGATCAACCTGGCGACAGACTGGCCTTCGCTGATGCGCGCCTTCACGCTGCATGTTTCGCCGACCAATTTCCACTATGCCGATATCAATGGCGACACCCGCTGGCAGGTCATCGGCTTTGCACCGCGCCGTCCCCGACACGACGGCTTGCTGCCGGCGCCCGGCGACGGGGATCATGATTGGAACGGCCTGATCCCGGTGGCCGAACTGCCAAGCCTGCGCAACCCGCCCGAAGGCTGGTTTGCGTCTGCCAACCAGTTGAATCTGCCGAAGGACTATCCCTATGGCAAGAAGATCATCGGCTTTGAATGGAGCGATCCCTTTCGCCATGACCGGATATGCGAGGTGCTTGCAGCCCAGCCGCGGCACAGCATCAACGACAGCATATCGCTTCAGCAGGATGTCCAGTCGCTGCCGGCCCGGGCGCTGGTGCGGCTGATCCCGCGGCAGGTCTCGCCAGCGGCCATGGCAGCCGCAGCGATGCTGCGCGCATGGGACTGTGCATTGACCGCTGAAAGCGGCGCGGCGCTGCTGTATGAGATGGTAATGCCCGAACTGCTCGCCGCTTGCCGCATGGCGTTGATCCCGGAAGCCGCGCGGGATCTGATTCCAACGGTCAATCTGCATGCGATGCTGGCGGCGCTGGGAGCACCCGACGCGCGGTTCGGCCCGCAGCCCGCCGCTGCCCGTGACCAGATCATCGATGCTGCCCTGGCGGCAGGATGGCAGAAGGCGCTGGAACGCGGCGGCCCCGATCCAGCCTTGTGGCGCTGGGGCACGCTGCACCAGGTGGTCATCACCCACCCTTTGCAGGCAGTGCCGCGCATAGCCGGACTCTTTCCGCGCATCGCAGGCGGCGCCTCTGGCGGCGACGGCCAGACGCCGATGGCGCGCGGCCTCAACGTCAGGAACGGCTACGTGGTGACCCACGGTGCCAGCTATTTGCAAGTGATCGATGTCGGCGGCTGGGATAACAGCCGCTTCCTGCTGCTCCCCGGCCAATCGGCTGACCCGCGATCGGCGCAGTATCGGGACTTTTACGACCGCTGGCTGGCAGGTGGCATGCAGCCACTTTGGTTCAGCCGAGCGGCGGTCGATGCCAATGCGGCGCGGCGGCTGCTGCTGGTTCCGGCCTGACGGCGTCGCTGCGTCAAAGCGCTTCGGCGATGGCGACAAGCGCCTTGTCGACGACCGCCGTGGCGCGGGCATCGGCACCATCGGGCATGTCGTTGGCGATCGCCGAGAACGCCAGGGTGCGGCCGCTTCTGGTGACGAGATAACCGGACAGGGCGCGCGCCGCGTTGAGCGATCCGGTTTTGGCAAACAGTTTGCCCTGCAGGCCGCTGTCCTTGAAGCGGTTGCGCAGCGTGCCATCGACGCCGGCAATTGGCAGCGTGTTGCGCCATGCCTCACCCCAGGGCTGCTGTGTGGCCCAGATGAGAAGGCGGGTTGCGGCGCGCGGGGTGATGCGGTTGTACGACGACATCCCCGAGCCATCGGCAAACGTGAAACTGTCGGCAGGCAGGCCAGCCTGCGCCATCACCGCGCGCAGCGCTGCCTGCCCGTCGGCGATTGATCCGCTGCCTGCCAGCCGAGCAAGGCGACGCAGCATCAAGTCGGAATAGACGTTCTGGCTTTTCTTGTTGATGATTTTCATGTCGGCGATCAGGTCGGGCGCTGGCAGGGTTGCCAGCATTTCCGGCAGTGGTGGCCGCGGCGGCGGTGCGCCGCCCCGGATCGCCGGGTCATCGGCCGGGATCAAATGCCGGTGCCTTGTGGCGATCTCGCCACTGACGACAATGCCACGGGCACGCAGCAATTCACGCAGCCGCCAGGCGGCATGATCGGCCGGATCATCCACGCCAAAGCGCAATGTGGCCGGTTTGGCGGCGACGCCGATGGTGCCGGTCAGGCGCACGACGTCGCTATTGGGCGCGCGTTCATCAACAATCGCCTCACCGTCACCCGCGACCGTGAGCAGCCGGTTGTCGATCCGGTAATAGGCCGAGGTCTCCACCACCGGCGTCGAACCGATTGCGCCCGGTTTGACCGTTGCGGCAATTTCATTGTCATCAAGCGTCAACGCCGAAATGCCGGTGCCGGACTGGGTCTGAATGTTGTTCCAGCTCATCCCCGGCCCCCAGCGCTCGGCTGGAAACCAGCTGTCATCACCGACGACATGGCGCACGCGCCGGGTTTTTGCCGCCACTGCATCGGCAAGCGTCTGCAGGCAGGCGGTGGTGCAACCCGGCCCGCTGGCGAGTTGCGATTCACCCCGGCCTTGCAGGACGACATCAACCAGCCCTGGCCCTGCCGGCTCCAACCGCACGCCGGTGCCCGTGGCCGCCGCCTCCAGAGCCGACAGATTTGAAAAGGCGGCGGCGGTGACAAACAGCTTGGTGTTGGACGCCGGGATGAACCGCCCATCCGGGTTGATGGCGAGCAGCGGTTCGCCTTCAAGCGTCGTCACCATCACACCATAGCGTGTGCCGGCGGGACCTTGCGCAAGGATGGCTTCGACAACGGGCAGCAGCGGCGGTGCGGGTTCCGCGGCGACCATGCCGGTTGGAGCAAGAAGGGCGAAAATCAAGGCAAGGCGCATCACCAACCATAACCCTAAGCACCATGGCGTTGGCAAGTGACGTCAGCAGGCGGTCGTCGCCTCGGCAAGCGCCTGCCCTACCGCCGGGCGCAGCGTGAAGATGCCGCTTTCGGTGTGGCGGCTGGGGTGGACACGATTGGTCAGCAAGGTCCAGGCCAGCCCGCGCCCGAAATCGATCCACAGGCCGGTGCCGGTGAAGCCGGTATGGCCGATGGTATCGGGCGAACAGCGGTCGCCGCCCGACCATCCCGGAAAGGCGCGTTCCCAGCCGCAGGTGCGATGGCCGAACTGGGGCGTGCGCACGTGCGCCATCATTGCCGGCGAAAGCAGCGCGCCCTGCAACATGGCATGGGCAAAGCCCAGCACACCGTCGACGGTGCCGAACAGCCCGGCATGACCTGCTGCCCCGCCCAGCGCGTAGGCATTTTCGTCATGCACCTCGCCCTTCAGCATACGGCCGCGCCACTGGCAATATTCGGTGGCCACTACCGGCCCTGGCGGCTGGCCAAAGCCCAGGCCGTCGCCCAGGCGCCACGCCGATAGCGGTGCGCCGGTTATGCGTTCGATGGCAATGCCCAGGAGGATGAAATTGATATCGGAATAGACTGGGGGCGTCCCGGGCTGTGGTTGTCGCCATTCGCGTTGCAGCACAAATGCGCGCAGCCGGGCCGGATCGTCGCCATAGGTATAGATCGGCTCGACAGCGGGCAGGAAGCTGCGATGGGCAAGACAGTCCCGAAACGTCAGCTGGCGCTCGGCGGCGTTCGCCACGTCATACTGGCGAAGATCCGGGATGACATCGGTCAATGGCCGGTCAAGATCGAGCCGCCCCTGTTCGGCAAGTTGCAGGATTATCGTTGTGGTGGCGATAACCTTTGAAACCGACGCGAGATCGAACCAATGGTCACGGGTCAACGGTTCAACAGTCGGCCGCAGCGCCGCTGCCCCGGCCAGCCGCACCGCGCGGTCCCCGTTGGCGCTGACGACCCCGAGCGTGGCACCAGGGATTTCGCCGCGTGCGACCGCTAGACGGGCGGGGGCAAAGGCCGTTTCGCAAATGGTCTCAATCATGGCGTCCTCAACGCGTCCGCGGCCGCAGCTTCATGACAATCGGCAAGAATAGGATGGCAGCAAGGCTGAGCGTGCCCGCCATCAGGAAGAACCCTTCATAACCGATGGCTTTCTGGATGGCCCCAGAGACGCCGCCGACCAGTCGCGGCAACAGAAACGCAAAACCAGACAGAAACGCGAATTGGGCGCCGGGAAATCGCGGACTGACCAGCATCGACAGATAGACAACGAATACGGCCCCGGCGACACCGTGGCCAAACTGGTCAACCCCGGCGGCAACATAGAGCACCAGCGCTGATGGCTCGGCACGCCACAGCCAGACGAACACCCAGTTGCCGATGGCGGAGGCAATCGCCCCGATGATCAGCGCCAGCGTCATCGACAGCCGCGCCGCACACAGTCCGCCAAGCCCCACACCCGCCAAACTGCAGCCAACGGCCACCAGCCCGTCAGCCATGCTGATCTGATCGAGGCTGTACCCCGCAGCGTTCCATAACGGGTGCGAGAGCGTCAGCGTCAGCACATCTCCCATCCGGTAAAAGGACACGAAGGCAAGCAGCGGCAACACCCCATGGCCAAAGCGCCAGAAGAGTTCGACGTGGGGTGCCAGCACACGTGGCAAGTTCGCCCAGGCATCTACAGGCAGCCGCTTGATCCGCGGCAGTGCGCCAGCCAGCGCCATGAACGGCAACAGCGCGATGCCCAGCACGATGGGCGTCACATTGGTTTCGGCCGACAGACCGGCGCCGCGCACCGCCGACAACAGTGCAACCCCGACCAGCGCTGCAGCCAACCCGATTAACGCAAAAGCGGCGAGGCTGACCAGCACGCCCTGCACCAGCGCACTGGTGCGCCCCATGGCATGGGGGCGTTCGGGCCGCATGGCTGCCAGCAATGGGAAGGGCACGAAGGCGGCGCCTGCAATGACCAGATAGGCCGTCGTCCAGTCCGCCCGGGCCGCGACCAGCGCCGCGCCGCTGCCGGCGGCAATCATGGCGCTGCGATACCCCCACAAATTTGCCGCCACCACCGGCGCCTGTTCAACCTGCGAGGGCGCCAATTCGATCCGCCAGCCATCGGCCGCGACCTCTAGAGTGGCCGTCCAGAAGGCCAGCAACAGCGCAAACAGCGCCGTCAATGGCAGGCTCTGGTCATCGGCGGTGCCGGCCATAGCAACAAGCGCCAGAAATATCCCGAGCTGCGAAATCATGACCCAGCCCTGCCGCCTGCCCCAGAAGCGCGAAAAGCCCGGGACGCTGTAATTGTCGAGCAGTGGCGCCCAGGTAAATTTGAAGGTCGGCAGCAAGGCGATCCACGCGAAAAAGCCAATGACGACGATATCAATATCATGGCGCGCTAACCGCAGCAGCAGCACTGCGTTGAACATGTAGAACGGCAGGCCGGCGGAGAAACCCAGCAGCAGGTAAAGCCGAAACAGTCGCGAAGGCTCCGGAACAACGGGCATCGTTGCCGTCATCGCGGCGCTTTCCTTGGCAGGCAGCACTGCCCGATATGGCTCGATAAATCAGGCAGTTGATGCAGTCCCAAAAGTTTCAGTTGCCGCCCGCGGGATAACCGCGGCGCGATTGTGCGGCGCAGACCGCGTGAGCGCAACTGCCTTCGATCAGGGAAAGGCGGGAGCAGGACAAGTTTCGATGGCCGGTCATACCCGGCTCGCAGCCACCCCTCAGCCACCCCGCAGTCACGATTAGCCACACAGATTGTACGCCAAAGACAGTGGAAATCGAATAATGCAGACAGTGTCTAACTTAATGATGAACGGTCTGAACTGGGTCGGGAACATTCGTCCTGTCTCTGACGTGCACTGACGTGCACCCCTGAATTGGCGCCATTTTTGGGTAGAGAGTCCGTTTCTCGAGGAGATGGACGAAGGAAGCGGAGCAGGTTGTCGGACGAGCAGATCATCGCGATCGTGAAGGAACATGAGGCTGGTATGGCGACTGCCGAGGTTTGCCGGCGGCACGGGATCAGCGGTGCACGCCAGCGCCCGAACATCTCGCCGCCGGTGTCACGCTGGCCAGCGCCGATCAATATTGGTGGTGTAACGCAGCCTGGGTTGAAGAAGGCCTCGGTGCCTGTTGCCCCCACCATGCGCATGGTTTTGTGGTTTAGCGGCGGCCGCCTAGCGGTGGCTTCAAGCAGCTACCAGTGATTTGTCCCTGGCGCGCCCTTGATCCGGCCGACCAGATTGGGGGTGACCCACCCGCCGTAAAAATCGCCCGGTTGCGGGATTACGCGTGTGTCGCCCACCCACGCTTCGTCGATCAGCCCGGCATAAAAGGCAACGTAGCCCGCCAGCCCCGCAAAGCGCGCCGTGGGCCGATCATAGCTCCATGCGGCGCGCGGCACGATGCCGTCGCCGACGATTAGATCGAAATAGCGGGCATGGCCTTTCCATTCACAGAAGCTGGTGCCCGCCACCGTGCGCAGATCAGCCAGCACGGCGCTGCGCGGCAGATAATAGCTTGGTGCATGATGGGTTTCGAGCACGCGCAGTGCGGCACCGGTATCAGCCACCAGCACGCCCGCGTGACGGACGATGATCCGCTGCGGCACCGGCTCCAGGGCCGGCGGCCGCGGATAGGATTGCACGTCTTCACGCACCAGAGCGGTCACGGCAGCCTCCGTTGGTTCATGCCCGGCCGGTCACAGCGACCAAAGGATCGCTGGCGCGGCCATCGGCCAGCAGATCGACCCGCACCTCGCCAAAGCCGGCGCGTTCTAGATATAGCTTCACCAACGCGGCATGGCCGCTGATATCGAGCGCCCGCCAGATCGCCACCGCCTTGGTCGGAAAGCAGCGGTTCGAAAAGCTGACGATGAACGGCGCGCCCGGAACCAGGAGCCGGCGGACGCCGGCAAACACCGCGCCAGGTCGCTGCAGATATTGCACGCCCACGCAGCACAGCGCCGCGTGGAACGATCCTGCGTCAAGCGGCAGCACCGGCGTCTGGTTGAGATCCTGCACGAACCACTGCGTCAGTTGCGGATTGGCAGCGAGCTCCTCTTCATTCATGCCATGGCCGACAACGCCGGCGAGGCGGCAATCGGCCGGCAAGTGACTGACCCAGCTCGACATCAGATCGAGCACATGGCCGCCGTCCGGCAGCATGCGTCGATAGAAATTGGTCAGCGCCGCCGTCGCCGCTTCGTCAATGTGGGTAACCAGCCGCGGCGGGGCGTAAAACGCCAGATCATCGCCCGGGTCCTGCTTCGCGAACGCGCCAGCTGGCAGTTCGGGAAACAACGCCTGCTCCGGTCCGAATGCTGCTGCATCCGTCATCAGCCTAACCTCGCTTCGGACGTCGTGATCGGCTGCATGTCCGGCACCCGCATCCAGTCGCGGGCGGCGAGCAACGGCAGCTGATCGGGATGCGGGCTCCTCACGCTGGCAATGTGAAACCGTGACATGACAGTGCGCCTCGCAACCCTGCCCCTCATAGTCAATGTGCCATGATGGCGTTTTGCCGGATCACATCACGGCGAGCGCCCATCCCGGCCGACACGCGCCATCATGGCCCCCCCGCCTGCAAGCCAGCAACCGCAGGCGGCAACCAGCTAATTGTATCACGAACCCGATCGCAGCTTCGACTTGAGGAGAGGCGCGACCGGGCGCGGTGTAGGCGGCAAACAAAAGCTCGGCATGGCTGGCGCCTTCGCCGGTGAGCTGGTCCCGCCTGTTTGGATCGGAGCTGTAATCCGCGGATTAGCTGTAGGAAAGTGGGCGGTAATCCCAAGCCCGGTTGCCATCGACCTGCTGCCCGTAATCTGGACTGCTTTGTTCTGGAGAATTCCAGCTTAGGCTGGATGAGAAATGGGGGTCACGTCAGAGTCTACCAAGCCGTCACAACCCAACAGAAAGCACCCCGTAAACCACCTCGTCCTTATCAAAATCACCGCCGTCGAAATCTGGATGCAGTTGGTGAACCGGTGACCTAATCCGCCAGAATCATGTCCGCCGCCTTTTCAGCGATCATAACGGTTGCTGCATTGGTGTTGCCGGAAACGAGGCGTGGCATCACCGAGGCATCGACAACGCGCAGGCTGGTGATGCCATGGACGCACAATTGCGGATCGACGACGCTGCTGGCGTCATCAGCTCGGCCCATCGCAGCAGTGCCGACCGGGTGATACAGCGTCGATCCCATCGTGCGGGCGTAATCGAGCAGTTCATCATCGCTTTGCAGGTCAAGGCCCGGCATCAATTCTTCCGCCATCCACGGGCTGAGCGCCGGTTGCGACGCCAACAACCGCGCCCAACGCAGGCCGGCGACAATCGTCGCCTGGTCAGTCGCATCGGCGAGATAATTGGGCCGGATGGCCGGACGATCGAGCGGTGCCGCCGTCTTGATATGGATGCTGCCACGGCTTTCGGGGCGCAACTGGCACGGCGCGATGGTCAACCCCGGCAGCTTTTCGAGCACCAGTTCGCCCTTGTTGACATAGGCATCGGCATCCATGCTGCCGGGCAGGATATGATATTGGACATCGGGGCCGGAAAGGCCGGGCCGCGTCCGTACATAGGCTTGGATGTGCGCCGCCGACAGCGCCAGCAGCCCCTTGCGCTGCACGGCATAGCGCGCCACCTCGCGCACCAGCCGCCAACCACGACTGAGTTCATTGACCGAAATACAATCCTTCAGGCGGAATTTGGTACTGACCATATAATGGTCCTGCAGATTGCCGCCAACGCCTTTGAGCACGTGCACCACCGGCACGCCGGCAGCGGCGAGCACTTCCGGATCGCCGATGCCGGACAGTTCGAGCAGTTGCGGCGAGTTGACCGCGCCGCCTGACAATATGACCTCGCGGCGTGCCATTGCCGTGATGCTGGTGCCATTTTGCGTATAGCGAACCCCGGTGGCGCGCTTGCCGTCAAAGGTAACGCATTCGGCTTGGGCATGGATTTCAAGAGTCAGGTTCGAACGCTGCAACGCCGGGCGCAGGTAGCCCATGGCAAGCGACCAGCGCCGGCCATTCTTGATGGTCATCTGAAAATAGCTGATGCCATCCTGGGCATCGCCGTTGATATCATCGTTGAACGGAATCCCCGCCTCTACCCCAGCGCGGATCACTGCATCCGAAATCGGATGGCGATCCTGCGGGTCCGACACGTTGAGCGGGCCATCGCCGCCGTGCAACGGATCTTGGCCCAGCCGTTCATTGCTTTCGGCACGGCGGAAATAGGGCAGCACATCGCTGTGGCTCCATCCCGTGCAACCAAGCTGCGCCCATTGATCGAAATCCGCTGCTTGCCCGCGCACATAAAGCAGCCCGTTGATCGATGATGATCCGCCCAGCACCTTGCCGCGTGGCCAGACGTGCGGGCGGTTGCCCGATGTCGGGTCGACCTCGGTTTCGTACAGCCAGTTGACCTTGGGGTCCTTCAATGTCGTCGCATAGCCTATGGGGATATGGATCATCGGGCTGCTGTCC
>Ga0164293_10002508_pt1 | contig 15559 bp, 14 predicted proteins | sample GEODES118metaG_FD_111487 | JGI IMG/M metagenome (GOLD analysis project Ga0164293, IMG submission 111487) | Eutrophic lake water microbial communities from Lake Mendota, Wisconsin, USA - GEODES118 metaG | ecosystem: Environmental > Aquatic > Freshwater > Lake | place: USA: Lake Mendota...
CGCCCGCCGCGCCCGCAGTAGATGCCGTGACAGTCGTTCCGCCACCACCTCCGCCTGTGCCGCCTACGATGCCGGTAGTGTCAATGCCGTTTGCGCCTGCCGTGGGCGATGCGCCGCTCGTGCCCGCCGCACCACCAAGCCCGCCCGCCGTAACGCCAACGCTATTGCCGGTGCCGCCGCCCGCTGTTGCGTTTACGATGTCCGGGACGCTGCTGTGACAACCACCAGAGCCGCCACCTGCGCCGCCAAACCGGGCATTGCCGCCCTGCGTTGTCAGCGGCACGGGAGTAGTGGCGTTCGACCCGCCCCCGCCCCCGCCGCCTTCCCACGAAGGGCCGAGAGTCGATGATGTGCTGCCTGAGTTTGGCTGTCCCGATGCTGCCGGGCCGGCTGCACCCCCAGATGAACCATGAATGCCAGCCCCGTTGCCGCCCGCTAGGTTCACGGCGCTGGTCGCTCCGCCCGCGCCACTAGAACCGCCGAGGGCAGTCAGGAGAATCATTGCGGGCGATCTGACAAAAGACGACCCGCCTGCGTTTGCACTGCCGCCTGCCGCCCCCGCAGCGCCGCCCACACCACCAGCACCGCCAAAACCGATGCCTACGCGCACTTGGTCCGGTAATTCATCGGTAAAGAATATTTGACTGATGCACAATCCGCCGCCGCCACCTGACCCGCCCTTTGCGACAACGGCTGTAGCCAGCGAGGCACCGCCTCCACCTCCCCCACCCGCGCCCCAAAGCCGGATCAAGGTCAGACCCGTGCGGGGACCAGTGGGTTTGCTCCAAGTCCCACCGGGCGCGTCAAAAGTCTGGATGTCTGCCGAAGGAAATGGCACGGATACTCGCCACCCGCCCTTCTCGGCAAACGTCAGCCCCGTCTGTGCAGGCACAGACCCGGCCCACAGATCAACCGCAGTCGTGCCGTCAGTGTGACGAATAACGATGTCTTGCGCCGCCGTGGCGTGGTCGTTGAACAGGCTCAGAAACTTGATCTTGCGCGTGGTTGATACACCCGGTGAAGCGACAACATCGGTCGTGGTGGCCGCCGATATGCTGGTATCGGTGCGCCCCGGCGCAACAGTCGTGCCGGACAGGTCCGTAAAGGTCGCGTGAACATGGACCGCGTTTGCGCTGGATGTGACGACTTGCAATTTGTCGGAGGTTGATGCCAGGTAGATCATGTCATCACCAAGAAATCACAACGCAGTAGCCATCACCACCGACGCCGCCCGCGCCGCCAAGGCCCGGATTGCTGCCACGGCCACCACCACCACCACCACCACCACCAAGGCCGCCCGCGCCGCCTGCCGCGCCGTCCGTAGATGCCTGCACAGTAGAACCGCCACCACCACCTCCGGCACCGCCGACAAGCCCGTTGCTTGGCGCACCTGCATCACCGGGCGTAGGTGCTGGACCAGAAAGGCCAGCCGCAGCGCCGGTTCCAACAGCCGATGCAGGCCCGCCGCCCGCAGTTGGGTTGGTCACTGCCGGAACGGCGCTCGTGCAGCCCCCACTCCCGCCACCGCCGCCGCCATATAGCGAGCCGCCGCCAACGTTTGATCCCGGAGTAGCCGCATTGGTAGACCCGCCCCCGCCCCCGCCGCCGTAGTGGCCGAAATAGTTGCTACCTGAGCCAGCAACCCCGTTGATGCCCTGAATATCAAAGCCCGGCCCCGCCACTGCTGGCTGACCGCCCGAACCGGTACTTACGCCGCTTGCCGACGATCCTGCGGAGTGACCGCCCCCGCCACCGCCCCCGCCAGTCGCAACCGCAGAGTTTTGTCCACCCCTTCCACCGCCTCCACCATAGCCAGTCAACAGCGCGCCAAATGTCGTATTGCCACCTACGCCGCCGTCACCACCTGAGCCACCCGCCGCTGCACCCGTCCCAGCGGCACCGCCCGCGCCAATGGTGACGCTCTCACTACTGGCGAGATCGCTCGCGCGGAAAATCCGTTCGACAAAACACCCGCCACCGCCACCGCCGCCGCCTTTGGTGGTTGTGGCAGTTGCAAGCGAAGACCCGCCGCCTCCGCCGCCACCCGCGCCCCAGACGCGAACAAGCGCAACTGACGGGTTAAAGCTGGTCGGCTTGTTCCACGTCCCGCTTGTGGAAAAGACCTGGATATTCGTGGGCCGCGAATTGCCCGTGACCGTCCATCCTTCGCCTTCGACGTAGACGATCCCGGACTGCGCGGGCAGCGAGAGCGAATACAGGTCAACCGTGGTTGTGCCATCGGTGTGCTGGATAACGATGTTGTTTGCATCCGTCGCGCCATTGTTCCAGATGTTCACGAACTGCACGGCCCGCGAAGTCGAAGCGCCGGGGCTTGCTACTATGTCAGTCGTCGTCGCGGTAGAGATAGCGGTATTGAACCGATCCACCGTCACCGTCCCGCTCGCCAGATCAGCAAAAGCCGCATGGACACGAATATCTCCCGACTGCCCGGTGACAACTCGGAGTTTGTCGGATGTGGAATTAAGTAGGATCATAAGCGTGCCTCTTCGTCGTGAAAGCTATTGCTATTAGGCACCGCCAGCAGTCAAGGTGAATGCTGTGATGGTCACTTGTTGATTTACAGCAATCGAGGTGTTGTCGATTGTCATATCACCGCCGCCACCAGTAGCAGTCACTGTCCCTTGGATATGACAGGTGGCGCCTTGATCAATACTGAAGTGCGCCGCTGTTCCCGTGGCATCTGCGGTCAAGTCCTGCCAGGTACCTGATATAGCCTTTGATCCGTTTGACGCAGCTGTCAGCCAGTCGGACGGGAGGACCAGTGTTACTAGTACCGTGCCTGCTCGAGTAGCCGCACAGTTGGCCGGGACAGATCCCGTGCGAATCGTTAGGGTCGGGGCCGTACCCGCTGCCGTTTCGATTGCGTCCAACGCAGCATTACGCGCCGTTGTCGAAAATTGAAAGGCCATGGAGGTCTCCTTTGTTCAGCGGCAAAGATCGCTGACTTAGCTTTCCAACCACGCCTCATCTGCCACCGTGGCCGGATCGTCGGCAGCAAACCGCCCACCGGACACCCGTGCTCGCTTGCGCTTGGTGGAGCCGGTCAGCCCCGACTGGGATGCCGTCAAGGGTTCGGCAGCAAGTTCCTGTGCCTCGGGGTCGGCTGCTGGTTGTTGTGGCTTTACGTCGTGGCCGTAGCCAATGGGGAAATTCATGGTGATAGATAGCAGAAAGGGCCCCGTAGGGCCCTAAGTGATCACAAGCCGCTTAATGGGTCACTCGGCGGGAACTAGGGCTACGGTGTTGGTGCCAACCGGCACAGCGGCGCCGTTGGTAACAGTGCCGGTCGCCGATGCGCTGGTGATGTTGGACTGAACGCTGGCGTACTTGAAGGTGGTGGAAGTCACCTCCGTAATGGTGAAGGTGCCATTCACCAGCGGGTTGGAGCAACCCACGGTCACAACCTCGCCGACCAGCATGGTGTGGGCGGCCGACAGGGTGATGGTCACCACGTTGGAAGCAAGCGCCACGTTGCTGATGTTCAGCGTGCCAGTGCCAGGGCGCACCCGGACCGCAGCCACCCGAACGTCACCAGTCACCGAACCGGCGACCTTGACGGCAGCACGGATTTGTTTGCCGCCGACAACGACCTCATTGATTGCGCCAGCGGTGGCGGTGACCACACCGATGTTGGCGTAGGCGGAGGCAGCGCTTAGGGCAGCGCCTTCGGCAACGTGAGCGGCCTGCAGGATGTAGCCGCCAGCAGAGTTACTGGAGCCACCGGAGGCGATAAGCTTCCAGGTATTCTGGGCTGCCAGGTTGGTAGTGAGCAACCGAGCGGCCCCGTTGCGGGTTTCGGCGGGACGGCCACGGGCGCCGGCTAGGACGCTGCCGACCAGTACGGTCGTTGCATCCAGTAGATAGCCCCTTCGGGGGGCCAGTCCTGTTGCGCGTGCCATGAATCAATTAGTCAGGGGATGGATGAATAAATAAGGCAATGATCAGGCGGTCATTGCGGCATTGGTGATGCCGTAAACGCGGGCAGCGCTGCGACCATTCATAATCGCAAGGCCTACAGACCATTCGATCCGGGTGCGATCCACTGGGGCATCGGATACTTCTCCGAATGCCTTTACGTCAACCCCATACCCACCAGCCGAATCGGGACCTTGGATGCCGGTGACCTGCTGATCGCCGTAGGCGACGCAGTAAACACTGGTGGTGCTGCCATCCTCGGTAAAACCTTGGATGGTCACGTTTTGGGCGTTGGTGTCAGTGACGACGATCCGAGTGTCGCCATAAGTGGTGACGAGCTTGCCAAACTCGTCTCGCGTGGTAGTCAGGAATCCACCGATAGTGGAATTACGACTAGCAGCGGTGAGGCGCCGACGCATCGACTTGCCCATGTGGACAACCTTGTTATCGCCATCCACGGCGTCAATCAGCTCATCCAGCAAGCCAAGCGAAAATGCACCGCTGGCGTTAAAGGCTTGAGAGCTGTCGGTGCCAATCCGCTTCCTGAGGCCATCAAAGCTGCGAGGATCAATCGACTCATCGCCGTTGAACATGTAATCCTCAAGCGTTAGCCGCATGGATCGCAGCTTCGCCTCGATTTGCTGAGCCCTTACCTGAGGGCCATTGTTTTTGATGAGGTGCATGTCCACATCAATGTCGCCGCCAAACGGCTTGAGGCGTTCGTACTCAGGATTGAGCACGCCATAGGTAGACTCGTAGGTTTCATTGATACCACGAAACCCAACACCGGGCAGCTCGGCTTCGGTGAGGTAGTCAATACCACCTTGCACATTGACAAAAGGTACGAGGCGGATTACCGCGCTTTCGGCAAGAGCGCGAATAACGGCCACCCGTTGTTGATTGGTATCAACTTTGGCGGCCTCCAGAAGTGTTAGTCCCATTGGGGGAGGTTCAGGTGAAGGTCAAAGGGGTGGCATCACGCCGGGAAGACATTGCAGGGCATCACGCCGAGCTGTTTGGATTGGGACCACCTCAGGCATCACGCCATCAGTCGATCCCTGTTGCTTGATGTTTCCCAGGCCCCTAAGCCGTCAGCGGGGATTAACTAAAAAGCCTCCGCAATCGCCGCGCTTACAGGCATGGCCATCAGGTCTTTGCCACTGACAACACGGCCATCACGCCCGGTACGTGCCCCGCCACCGCTGCCCATGGCGGGCTCAAAGTTGCGCCCCCAAACGGGATCGGACTGGAGCCGACCCAGCCATTTGACGGGCTCAAACCGCTTGCCGGTATCCGGATCAATTTCGGGGCTGCCGTTGGCGTCAACCACCACCAAAGAGCCATTTTCCAGCTTGAAGTGATCTCCGAAGCGGCCCCAGACCGAATCAAAGGGGGTGCTGCGGTCGATCTCGGAAACCACGGTGGAACCCTTGGCGCCGATGAAGGCTTTCTCGGCTTGCTGTCGCACAAGCTCCCGTTGGCGGGCCGTGCGTTCAGTGTCGAGTTCACTGCGCAGTCCCACTAGCTGGGTGCTGTACTTCTCCTCAATCTGCTGTTCCTTGATCTGGGCTTGCTGCTCGATCATCTCCCGCCGCGCCTGTTCCTCCCTGGCCCTGGCCTCAGCCGCCCGCACCGCCTCAGGGTTAGTGGTGGACAGCTCCCGTAGCTGGGCTTCCAGGGCGCCCACACGGCGCTCTTTTTCTCGGTTGGCCTCGCGCTCACGCTGCAGGGCATGTTTGACGCGGGAGAGGTCATCCCCCTCGCCATCCCCTTCGCCACCGCCAGGGGCGGGATCGGCAGTCCCTGCGGCGCCACCAGCACCACCCGCACCGCCACCAGCGCCACCTTCGCTGCCACCTTCAGGGCCCTGGAGGGTGAACTGATCAATCCAACGTGTCTTCATGTGATCGGGGCATCACGCCCGCGAGCAACTACGTCTGCAGCTTTCCGTGTTAGCGGCGACGCGATGGCTTAGGCCGCTGACGGCGTTCCTGCTCCCGTTCGGCGGCGGCCATGCGGTTGGCGAGCTGCCGGGTCTGGACGGTTTCAACCAGGGTTTGGATGGAGTCGGGTTGGGATGCAGGGTTAGCCATCAACGTAAAAATCAAGATATGACCTTCTACTTTCACCAACGAGCGCTTGCGGCTCTGCGGTAAAAAGAGCGTCGCCAAAAGTAGAAGTAAAAATTTGTGGCAGAGGATTTAGTGAAAATTTTAGCGCATTTACGCCACCGGTTTCAATATCCTGTACGTCACCGTAAAGAATGCCTAACAGGGACGGCTGATAATACTTAACACTAGGGATTGTTTCTGCAACAAAAAAATCTAGCTGGTCCCTAAGTGTGATAATTAAATTAGCATCATTCCCGCTCGGGCCATTGCGCTTGGGTTCGTTTGTATTCATTTCAACCGTGATCCAATTTAGCAAAGGATAATCAGGCAAACCAGACGCCGCCCTTGATGCCGAATTAAACAAGTTGATTGTTTCGCTAATTATTTGATAATCTTTTTCGCCTGCAGACCAAGCAAATATGTAATTTCCTGGTGTAAGAAATTTAAAAGATGGGGTTGTTACGGGTTCCCCGTTAAACACAAGAGAGATTTTGGTATATACAAATTCTAAAGGTATTACTACAGCAAAAAAAGGAACCCTGTCTCCACCAATAAAACTAGGCTCCTCCCACCGCTGTTTTGCCAATATGCCATTGTCCACTTGCAGCACCCGCCGCAATTCTCCCGGCTTCTCCGGTTGCCGCTTCTGCTTCTTCGCCCGGTTCTTCAGGATCCGCGCCCGTACCAGATCCAGGATCTCCCACGGCACCGGATTGATGTCAACAATCAGGCTCATCCCAGCGCTGCCAGTATCTGGAACGTTTTCGGCTGCCCCGACTGCAGTGTCTCTGGCGTCGGCAGTAAAACCACCCGGTCGGGATAGGTGCGGCTATCAACCTGCAACACAATCGCGTCGTAGGTGATCCCGCTACCGGTCGGGGTTAGCGGCATGGTGGCAAACGCTGGCAACTCGTACCTCGCGTTGCCAGAGTTGAACGTGCCGGTACCGATCGTGCCCGTTACCTCCGCGTATCCATTGCCTGCCGCAAGCTTCACTGCATCCCAGGCACTGATAAGGCTGGCCTGGGTTAGCACCGTGCCGCCACGCAGCGCCAGAAACATCCTGAAGGTCTTGCCTTCGTAGGTGAGCTGAGCCTGCTTGGCCAGCGCATCAGGTGAGATCAAAACGTCCATAGGTGCCCCCGCTTACCGGAGCTTTCCACCCCCATCAAGCCGGGGCCGGTAGCGGGATCTCCCAGGTTCTGGCGGCCCATGTCATCGTGCTGGCGCTGCTTGCCAGATCAACGCCGTTGTCTACGCAGCACACCAGCTCGTCAACTGAAGACGCCCCGCCGCGCGAGCGGTAGACCACCAGTCTACGCGCCGTGATCGTGCTAGCCGGCCAGATCGCAGCGCTGGTCGTGACCGTTAGCTTTGGAGGTGTTGAAGCGGTGTCAAGGGTCGCGGTCAAGGTTACGGTGACGCCCCCGGCGGTGTAACCGGTGCCCGTTACCTCATTGGTGACGTTGCTGCGTTTGGTGTGGGCATTGCGGTCTTCGGTGTAACCCGAAGTAGTCAGCATCGCCTTGTATGTATGCGTGGTGTTGCAGTTCCCGCTCAAAACGTCTAGCGGGAAACTGCTGAAAACGATTGAGGCCATGACTACCGGGTCAGTTCGCCTTAGCTTTCCCGGTCCCTAGCCGTTTGAGTATGGCGCGGTGGGGGGAGTGAAGCTGGCAGTATGCAGGCATTCGCTAAGAATTATTACTTCATCCATATTCCCAAAGATTTGATTAGAGTTGCCAGCGTACCCAGCACCTATAGTATTTATTGATATGCTACCTGAGAATGTTACGGTTGCAAGCAGGTTCCCGTTAATGAACAATCTCACAGTTGTTCCTTGCCTTGTTAGCTCGTAATGATTGAAAACTTCAGAAGTTAGGCCGGAAAGGTAGTTGTTGAAGCGATCCCATAGGTAAGCATTGCTGTAGACGATAAGGTTTCCGGTTATTCCATCTTCGTTTAACCTAAATACTTGATTATTGTCCAAAATTGAATCAAACCCAAACAGCGCCTGGTCAAGCGTTATACTGTTAGCACTAAACCAAGTCGCTATCGTAAAGTCTCCAGAAAGCGTGATGGCCGGCGAGAATCTTAAGTAACCATTGACTTCCCCGCGAAGGCTTGCGGTGCCAAACTTTTTAACGTTTGTCCTTGTTACTACTGACCCGATACGCGTAATTGTTCTGGCGTATGAGCTTGAATCAGTAAAGACTGTGCCATTATCAGCCCCATCCATGTGCAGTAATAGAAGAACACTTCTGCCATCACTTCTTGCCCCCGGAGTAAATGTCGTAGCAGGTGTCACCCACTGCACGCCAGGGTTGGACCCAACCCCGTCCGTTCTTGCCCCCGGCGTGAACGTGGTAGCCGGTGTCACCCATGCCACCCCTGGGTTGGGTCCATTGTTCGCTCCGCCCGGCGTGAACGTAGTAGCAGGTGTCACCCATGCCACGCCTTCGTTATACCCCTGGCCGTCGCTCCGCGCTCCAGGCTCAAACGTGGTGACATTCGTGACCCAGGCAACGCCGGGATTCTCGGCAACGGTAAAGGCTTGCAGCGTCCCGTAATTCATCGTTACGCTCACCAACGAAAGCGTCTGCGGCGTCATGTCATAGTCCGCCGTCAGCAGCCAGCTCAGCGATCGGCTCACGCTCTCACGTCGGACCGTTTCCGCCACCGAACCCACTACAGCAGCCTTGGTAACCGCCGCCGCATACACGTCACTCCCTGCGCCCGCAGTCCCCAGGCTGCTCCAGATGTTGCCTGGTGCCGCAGGGTTAAACCCTACCGGCGCCGTGATCGTGTTTGCCAGGGCTGGGGTGCTGTTCACCGCTGGGGTCAGGGTTGACAGGTTGGTGGCTGGCACCGCCATGGGGAACCAATCAGCCCCGCTGCCTCCGGCCACCAGCCCTGCACCGCCGTCGAGCATGGCGTCACAGCCGGCAACCAGCCCCTGTGCATCAAACGCATAGGTGATCCCATTGGCGCGGAACTTGCCAATGGTTCCCGATGCCTCAATGAAGATCCCCGCCAGCGGCTCGCTAGGGATATTGCGAAACTCGGTGGTGATGGACTTGCCATTGGCCATCCCCGACAGGATCGCATGCACCACCTTGCCGTAGGTGTAGGCCGCAGCGCTGCTGGCACCATTGACAAACGTCATGCCGGTGTCATTGTCCCCGGCGCCATTAGCGGGCCTGAGGTAGCTGTCTGGGGCGTACTGCATGTCGTACTTGCCCGTGCTGCTAGCTTCGCCCTGGCCAAACTGCAACGTTACTAATTGAGGTACTGCCTCGCCCCTTGGGTCTGTTTTTTCTAGGCTGCTGTTAGTTGTTATGTCGTTTTGAATGTTGTCTAGCTTGTTATTTTGCTCGTCAACTTCTTTAGGTGGGACTGGAATTTGCCCGCGTCCTCTATTGAATACAGTTTCGCTGCCGCTGCAGACTAGCGTACTCATCCGATTAAACAGCGCTATGGTGCTAGCAACCCTGGCGTTATCGTTGAGTCTGCTAGCTATTTTCATTGTTGCCGAAGCAATCGTTTTACCCGACGACGTTGCCCCCCACGCTTGGTAGACGGTGGTTTTTTGTAGCGTTACATCAGATGCCTTATTTTCTGTTTTATTAACTACAGTTTTTCTTACTAAGAATTTGTACTGGGCAATGTTGACACCGTTGTAGTTTTCAATAGCAAGCCCGCCCGCAAAGGCAATTAGTGGCTCGTATTCTTCTGTTACTTGCCGTGTTTCTACCGGGCCATCTTCTGTGATCTTGTAAGATTTGGAAACCCTTGTCGCTTTGACTTGCAACGCTAGGGGGTTGTAATCACTACCGCCCTCTCGCTTTGATTTCCATTCAGTTGGATTTACGGCAGCGCTGCAGGTAGTTGTATCCGATGTTTGAAAAGAAAGTACGTCTTGCTTTTGAATCTTGCCGTCCTTGTCCTTGTAGCTAATTGTGCTGTAAAAGCTCTGGTTTACCGACTCAGAAACAAAGCTAACGGAATCTTGAAAAGTTACCTTGGTGTTGCCAACTGTGCGTTGGTATTCAATTTCATATGTCTGTACGGGGCTGATGGTCTTTTGGTATGTCCAGTTCCTTGCGTAGCCTGATCCACCCTGTGGCGCATTTTGATCGTCGGTATTCCAGGTAACCGATTTGTCATCCGGGTTCTTGGGCTTGTAATTTGGTGGTGCCTCGACCGCCGTGTACTCAACCAGGATCTCATCTGGTGCCGCAGGATCACCGATCGGCTCCATCGTGATCAGGTCACTCATCGCCAGCAGTGGCCCCGTACTGGCTGGAGCCAGCACCTGTCGCAACCGCAGCGTTTCCGCTGCATCAATGAAGCCGTACAGGCCCGCCTCCCCCAGGATCCTGCTGGCTACTTCCAAATAGCCATCAGATAGGTCGACGCTGTCCATCGCCTTAGCACCCGTGATGGCAGGGTTGCCGCCCGCCTGGGTGATTCCACAACGGGTTAGGCAGGTGGCCACCACGGTGCTCAGGTGGCAGATGTTTGGAGTGGATCCTGCTGCTGTTGGCTCAACCGGCGTCCATTGCGGGTTTTCGTCGGCATAGAAAATCTCCGCCTTCACTAGGTCCCACTTCAGAGCCAGTAGGCACCCAACGGTCAGTGTGGTCTGGTTTTCGATCGGGTCGCTCTCCGCCTTAATCACCCGCAGTCGCCTGGGGAAACGTGTCAGGGTGCCCCCCGGCAGCCGTACCCCCAAGGTGATCTCGGTGCCCTTGGCTGGCTGGACGAGGCCGCTGATCACCACCTCCCCTTGCGTGCGCAGAAGTCCCACCCCAGGCTGCAGGGGATCGTCGGATAGCTGCCCACTAATCACAGGCCCCAGGTTGGTGAATACCTGGGCGCGAACATCGATGACCCCGGCAGGCATCAGGCAGTCCTCCGCTTGAGCTTCACGGTCACGATGTAGCGCTCGATCACCGCACCGCCGCTGACAATCTGGTCGCGCTCTAGTCCCATCTCACCCACGGGCCAGAAGTCGGTAGCTCCAGGACGTGCGGCGATAGTGGACGTGAACCACGCCTTTAGCGCAGTCCAGCCGGCGGAATTGGTGACCCCCCGGACGGTCCGCACCTCAGAGGCCACCAGGGGGCCCCGTGCCACGAACCCCCCGGTACTGGTGGGCTCCAGTGATGGGCCATCCTCGAAGCCCTCGGGTTGATCAAGCAGCGCCAGGGTGGTGCTCCCCAGGGTAATAGTGCCGTAGGCGGGCAGGAACGCATCACCCCCCAATCGAGCTTTCTCGTTCTGGCGAAGCACCACCGCCAACTGCTGCGCCGCGTCGATCAGGGTGAAATTGACCTTGACCCATGCCCCAGTCGTCTCGCCCGCTGGGGCCCCGGTGAACCAACACCCCAGGCCAGTGACGCTCCGGCCATGGGCGGCACAGGTGAGGGACACGGTGGCCCCTACCGCTCGACTGGCCAGGGTGGGTGCTTCCAGGATCTTGGCCGACTGCCAGGCGTCAAAAATGCTGCAGCACGTCACCCACTGCGCCGGCGTGCAGAGCCCCGCCACGGTGAAGCGCCGCGCCGTCAGTCCCTGCTCAGTTTCCGCTTCGGCATAACCGATCGGCTGCGCCTGCAGGTAGCGCAGGGTCAGGGTCGATGCGCCATAGCTGAGCTGGATGCTCACCAGGACACCCTCAACGAATCCGCTGCATCGTCTTCTGCAGCTTCAACGCGGACCCGTCCCCTGGAACCCCTACCGATACGTTCCATGCTTTGCGCCGCAGCTCAGCCACCTCCTGACTCAGGTTTCCAACCGCCGCCGCCAGATGGGCCATTGCCGGATCGGATCCCACCCGCATCACGCCAGCGCCACCACCCAGGGCCCCGGATTCCTTCAGTCGGCTGGTCACGGCAGCGGGGATCACGGTGCCTTTTGATGTCGCCATCCAGAGGCTGTTTGCGGGTCGGTTGATCAAGCTCAGCGCCCCCGATGCCGACAGGAAGGCTTCCTGCCCCAGGCTCATCCCGCTCGGGCCGTCATTGATGCGGTAGGTCTGGCCGGCGTCCACCGGGCCACCGGTGAACCGTGCAGGGGGTAGGCCGGCGGCGCCTTTCAATGAGTTATAGAACGACCGGGCCGAGTCAGCGGCGTTGTTCATGTTAGTCGCCATTCCCGCGGTCTGGGTCCTGGCTGAGTTAGCAGCAGAAGAAGTTTCGCTCATAAGTTCATCAAGCTCAGCGCCTTTATCTCGGGCTTTAGAAAACTGATCAACATAGCCCTTGACTTTTTGGAACGTGCCATCCGCAGCCTGCTCTAGTCCTACGCCAGCGGCTTGCGCTTTAATGCTATTGCGAGCGGCTTCATCATTAGCGTCGGCAATTTTCTGCGTTATTGGCTCAATTTGAGATACAGTTTGCAGCTTGCTTTGAGCAGTGGTTAAATCAAGCCTGGCGATTTCCAAATTTTTCTCAGCCGTTGCCGTGCCAACAGCGTCTCCTGCCAGCCGGGAACCCTCAACGGCCAATGCGGCTTTTTCTACGTTTATTTTTGCTGCGCTCACCGCTTGCTCTGCTTCTACCCTTGCTTGCTGTTGCTGCAGACTAAGCAGATTAGCCTGTAATTCTTGTTGTTTTAACAATGCTTGATACTTAAAGTTAATGGCTGCAATTTCAATTTCAAAATTCTTACGCCTAACACTTGCAAGTTGCTGCTCACTTGCCCCCGTGTTTTGCAATACTTGAAGTTCGTAGTTTTGGCGACTACGAATAATGCCGAACCGTGATTCTTCTAGTCCAACCAGCGCCTGACCCAGGTTGATGCCAGCCTGGCTTACTTTTACCTGCCCATCAAGTTGAGTTTTTACAAGGTTGCCGTAAGCCTCCTGAAGTTTTTGTGCATTTTGGACAGCAACCTGATCTTCTAAGTTTTGGCTTCGCTTGTTGCCGAGAATTTCCGCTGCAGTTGCCTCTAGTTGTTTTTGCTTTGCATTAATTTGCGCTTGCGTTTGGTCCTGCTTGCCAAGTTCAGTGGTTAATTCCTTGTTGCCGCTGAGCAGCTTATCAAGGCCAGGTATTTTTGAAAGCTCGGAAACCCCCCGGAACGGGTCTAGCAGTTTTTGCAAATCGTTGCCGATGGGCGTTGCTAATGCTTTGCTGATGTTTGAGCCTGCTGCCTCCGCTAACTTTGCTGTAATAGATATAGCTTTAGCAAGGTCTGAAAATCGCTGTGATGCGCCAGGAAGTGCTGTATTGACAGTTCCGGCAAGGTTCTTGGTGGCATTGACAAGTTGGTTAAATCCACCGGCTATCGTTTCCGTTGCAATCTTGCTAGCTTCGGCAGCTTGCCCGCTTTTGTTATTTTGATTGTCTAGCTGCTCATTATACGTCTTGAGTTGGTCGTTAAGCAGTGGTTGTATCGCAGTTTGTGCTTCAACTGAACCTAGCAAGATGGCGATTTTATCGGCCGCCCCTCCAGTTTTGGCCTGAACGTCTGCAAGGAAACTGCCAAAGCCTTTGGCCTGCAGGGATGCCAGGTCAAAGCTAAGGCCTAGGCTTTTTGCCAGGGTCTTGGCCTCCTCGCTTGGCTTGAGGATTGAGGTAATCGCCTGGCGCACACCGGTAAATGTCTGCTCAACCGGGACACCTTTTAGGGTTGCTGTTGAGATCGCAGCGCTTAGTTCCTTAAAAGGTATCCCAGCGGCTGCGGCAATAGATGCAACATTCCCTATATTGTCACTTAATTGCCTAACAGTAATGACACCATCGTTTTGAGTTTGCACAAGGGTATCAACAATTCCCTGAGCGTCTTTTGAGGTCAAGCCATAGGCATTGATAATGCCTGAAACCGTTTTTGTAACATCGCCAAGCTCGGCAAATCCCCCCGTTGCACCTAGTACAGATGCCTTGAGAATATCAACGACTTCCGTTGTATCACTAAATCCACTTGAAACAATATCGTAAGATGATTTTAGAAGTTCACCTTGGCTTACGTTGTTACCCAGCTCGCTTGAAAGGTCAAGCAATGCCGAGCTTAATTCTTTAGAATTTGACCCCAGCGTGCGAACCGCTGCACCTGCATTGTCAAGCTCAAGAACAGCTTTGCCGACAAATGTAATCGCTTCATAAAGTCCCAGGAAGGCGGTTGCCTGCAGCGCAACACCTTTCACCGCCGCGCCAAAGGTGTTCATCGCCGTAGTGCCACCTGCCAAGGCGCTGTCTACTTGCCGCTGTGTTTGCGCGATTTCCCGCTGTGCAGCCGCAAATTCCTTAGACCCGATAGTTGCTTTCTCCAGGGTCTGGTTCAGCTCATTCAGCCGGCCACGCAGCCCGGTGATCGTCTGGTCGCTGCCGGCGAATCCTTGCTTAAACTGCTCCCCAGCCTGCTTGCCTTGCTGTCCGATCTGCCGCGAGGCATCGAGTACCCCCTTGACATCGGCCGTTACCTTGACAACCCACTCGTTTGCCATGTCAGCTTCCTGGGGTGACGACGTGCTGGGTGGGGTTGGTCCAGCTCAGGGCGTACTGATCGAGCACCCCAATACCACGGCCTGGGGGATCGCCACCGATCGGCACCGCACGGCAGCCGGGGAGCAGGGCAATGATCCGCTGCGTGAGCAACTGCAGGGCCGTCATCCCGCCAGCCGGCGACCATTCGGACACGTAGATCCGGAACTGCGGGCTGAGCGCCGTTTCGCCCGTGGCGAAGGCTTCGGTGGCGTAGTCGGGGTTGGCGAGGATCACCACTTCCAGTCCAGCCACGGCCACCCCTTCGGGCAAGGCTTCATTGCGCCGCACTACTGCGATGGCGGGGATGGCGGTGCCGCTGCGGGGGGTGTAGGTGCCCAGTGCTGCGCTGACCACGGCATCGGCCGCCAGTAGGTCGTATAGCTCCTGTGCAGTGGTGGGCAGGGTCATGCTGCAGCTTTCCCGGTAACCTGCCTAAACCACCGCCTACCCATCATGGAAGCTCGCTCCTGCTACGGCAGGCACTAAAAAGCCCCAGCATCGCCGGGGCCTATCAATTCAGTTGTCCGGAATTTCCGGATACCTGATCAGACCTACCACTTCACCTTGTCAGCCCAGTAGGCGGCACTCATTGGGCCCTTGGCGATATTCTCGGCATGGCGGGCCTTGAAGCTCGCACGGCGGGCCTTCTGCGCCTTGGTGCGTGGTTGATCGCCAGCACCGGTAACACCTTGCTGCCCAAACCTGATCAGCCGGACCTTCTCGCCCTCCTTCGCCAGCACCGCATGGCTCTTAGTGGCGTGCTGGGGGGTCCGCTTAGGCTTGTTGTAGCCCTCGAACTTCTCCCCCCGAACAGTGATCGCCATGATCAGAGCAGCTCAAGCCCCGGCTTGCCGTAACCAGCCAGGTTTACCGAATATTTGATCACGGTGCCTGCCTCCTGCGCAGGCTGGTAGCTCTCAAACAGGCCGAACCCGTATACCACAAGGTTCCCGTTGTGGGGGCCGATCAGTCCGTACCCCACCATTAGTTTCTCGCCCAGGTTCAGCTCTTCGCACAAGC
>Ga0164293_10002509_pt1 | contig 15555 bp, 13 predicted proteins | sample GEODES118metaG_FD_111487 | JGI IMG/M metagenome (GOLD analysis project Ga0164293, IMG submission 111487) | Eutrophic lake water microbial communities from Lake Mendota, Wisconsin, USA - GEODES118 metaG | ecosystem: Environmental > Aquatic > Freshwater > Lake | place: USA: Lake Mendota...
AAGCGAAGTAAGCGAAGTAAGCGAAGTAAGCGAAGTAAGCGAAGTAAGCGAAGTAAGCGAAGTAAGCGAAGTAAGCGAAGTAAGCGAAGTAAGCGATGAACAAAATTATCGTCGTAACTGGCGGTGCCGGTTTTATTGGGTCAAACCTCTGTATCTATCTTCACGACGAAAGTGAAGAGAACCATATCATCTGTATCGATAATCTAATTACGGGCAATGTCGATAATTTGAAAGAGATTATCTCTAGTCCGCGGTTCAAGTTTATCGAATGGGATATTACAAACCCCGTATGTCCAGCATTATTCGGCGAGCGTGTCGATGAAATTTACCATCTGGCGTCCATTGCTTCGCCGGAAAAATACAAAAAATATTCGATGAAGACCCTATTAACATCTTTGAATGGAACTCAGCGTGTTCTCGATTACTGTGTATTATACAATTGTAAGATGCTGTTTACTTCCACGAGCGAGGTCTACGGCGACCCGTTCATTCACCCGCAGCCCGAGTCGTATTATGGGAATGTCAATACGGTAGGCGAGCGGTCGTGTTATGATGAGGGGAAGCGTGTAGCCGAGACATTGATTTACGAATACCAGAAAAAGTTTCCTGATTTGGAATTGAAGGTCGCGCGTTTATTCAATACATATGGGCCGCGGATGGACTTGGACGACGGGCGGGTGATTACCAATTTTATTCGGCAGATTAAGCGTGGTGCGCCGGTGACGATTTACGGGGATGGGACACAGACGAGGTCGTTTTGCTACATCGATGATATGGTGCGCGGGTTGGTGGCATTTATGGCGACAGCGAATACGAGTGTATGTGATGTAGGCCCGGTCAATATCGGTAATCCGGGGTGCGAATTCACGATGAATGAACTTGTCACGGTATTTAGGAAAGCGTTGCGGCGGCCGGGGGGCGGGGACGACGACGACGGGAGTCACGACGACGGGAGTCACGACGACGGGAGTCACGACGATAGGAGTGGCGCGTTCGAGGTGAAATACACGCCGAGGACACAAGACGACCCGATGTGCCGCCGACCAGTGATTACGAAGGCGGAGGAATTGTTTGGGTTTCGGTGTGATGTCACACTTGAAGAGGGGATACAACGCGTTTGGGATTATTTTTTTGTAGTAATATAAATATTATTAGTATAAATTATGTTTAAAACCACGAACATGCAAATCCCCGTTGCACCGGTCAAACGGCATCCCGTCGTCAATGTCAAACTCTTGCATCCACGCACCAATGATAGGTTACACCAACAAAATAATTTAAACAATATAAACATGCCAAATAATGATGGGTTATACAAAACCCAAACTAGTAGTTTATACCCGAATAACCCGAAACAGAGCAAGAACAAGTCAACGTTGCCAGCGGTTAATGACCAGCAATTATATATTGTCAAGAATCATAATGTTAATGATAGAGAAAATAACCCAGAATTATTTCGAGTTCGTGATACTGAAGCCAATGTCAATATTGCTAGAAGCAGATTCGCGCAAGAAGTGACAAGAGAAAATGTGCAGCCGAGGGGTTATTATCAGTTGGATTTTGAATTAGCCAATAATCAGTTTGAGAATCCAACAGCATTAATGTATTGTCCTGATTCACATGATACGTGTTATTATACATTACTATATGATGGCGGCCGTCGTCGTTCGTTCAAACCCTTCCAAAAGCGCCCCACCGCACGTCGTCGTCGTTCTTCCAAGTCCAGCCAATCCCGCAAGGCTCGCACCACGCGTCGTAAGTATTAACAATCACTTCTTTTTCTTGAAGAACCCAAACTTCGGTTTTGGTTTAGCAGGCGCCCCCTCCCCTTCCGCTGCTTTCGCTGCGGTCCACTCCCGTATCACCGCTGCATCACACGACATATAATTCCCGTGTTTCTCTGGAAACCCTTTTAGCGCAACGAATGCGGGTTTCGACATTTTCGCCGTTTTATGAAAGATATACGGACCATATTTTCCATATCGTATTGTTGTATTTTCGTCGATAGTGCGTAAGATTTGTCCTTGGATATAAAGATTGTTTCCTGGCTCGGTCGTCGCCGTCGCCGTCGCCGTCGCCACGGTCGTGTCGCCACCATCTACGCTTGGTGACGACATTCTCTCGATGAACGAGACGATGTCTTTTAATGTCAAATCAAATTCCGATTTTTGATTTGCCGTCGTTTTTGTATATTTACTTTTTAAAGCACCGCCGCCGCCACCGCCGCCGCCCTCTGCCAATAACGGTTTCAATGATATGTTCGTTGCCCCCCACACGACATATGCTCCATATTTCCCGCTTTTAATCACGACATCTTGTCCTTGATGTTGTCCCATAAGCCGGCCTCCTCCTGGGATGGATACAGGTTTCGTGGCATCGCCCCCGCCCCCGCCAGCGCCCCCGCCAGCGTCTTCGGTTTCGCCGAGCATATACGCAAGTGAATACTCCCCACGCTGGATTTTCGCATACTCTAGGTCGGGACGCACCGATTTAAATATGAATTTCGGTTTCTTTTCCGTGTCGGCGTCGGCGTCGGCGTCGGCGTCGTCGCCCGTGTCGGCGTCGTCGTCACCCGTGTCCGCATCGCCCGACTGTATCGCCTGCGATACACGACAGCGTATCACCGGGCCATTCTTCCCCATCATATACGAATGCCGGTCATCAATTTGTATCTCTTCTTTGATGACCCCTCGCTCTTTAAGTTCCTGTAATTGAGTAGCGACCTCAAACCAGCATTTATAACAGAGTTCGTGCCATACCATCCCACCCGTCGCGATTTCATCGAGCTGATTTTCCATATGTTTCGTGAATTCATATTCAAAGAGGGGCGCGAAATGCCCCATCAGGAATTCAATCACGATAATACCGAGAGGTTGAATGACGAGTTTCCTGGTCTCTCCTCCCATCTCTCGAACTTCCGTTTTTGATTCTACTTTTTTAAGTCCGGAGGTCGTTGTTTCTGTGATGGTGAACTCGCGACACTCGAGAGATTTCCCGCGGATGTCCTGGAGTTTGACATACCCGCGTTCTTGGATTTTATCGACGAGACTGGAAAAGGTGGACGGGCGGCCAATTCCCATTTTTTCGAGGAGCTGAACAAGACCTGACTCCGTATAATGCGATTTCGAGTTTCGGAGAGAACACTTCGTCATAATACGCTTGAATGGCATCGTAGCCGAGCAGTCACGCGACGACGACGACGACGACGACGTAAGCGACGCGAAATATAAGTATTCTTTCGCCTCTTTGTCATACCCACCCGCGACGAGTTTCCACCCCGGCTTTATCACTTGCTCGGCAGTGTATCGATATTCGCACGGCATCGGTTCACTTGACGCTGCCGACACGACCGCGACAGGCGACGAAATCGCCATTGTAATTGTTTGACAGATGGCCGGCGCCATTAAACTCTCAAGTGTATTTCGATGAATCATAGAATATAAGCGGTGTTCTCTCGGATGGCAGGATTGTGGAAGTAATGTTCGAGAGATGTCGGTGGGGCGGATGGCTTCGTGGGCGGCGGCGGCGGCGGGAGCGGCGGCGGCAAGACCGGTTTTCTTCCCCACCGAGATATTCCCGATAAGGTCAGCTTCCGCGGTGCCGACGGCGGCGAAGCGTTTGAGTATATACTCGTTCGCCTTTGAAATGAATTCCGCGGAATATACACGACTATCGGTTCGCATATATGTGATATACCCCTGCTCATATAATTTCTGCGCTACCGACATCGTATCTTTTGGCGAGAGATGAAGCTCATTACTCGCGGCTTGTTGAAGCGTGCTTGTAGAATAAGGCATCGGCGGTGCTTTTGTCAGCTTTTTCGCCGCGCCCACCGAGGGTCGAAACCCGGAATCTGGCGCGGCGGCTGTCTCGCGAATAAATCTCTCGAGTGTGTCATCTGCCGAAGAGCCACCATCGCAGGGTATGGATGTGGATGTGGATGTGGAAGTGGATGTGGATGTTGATTCGATTTCTCTCGAGAGATGAAATGTAAGATGGAGTTTGGTGAATATTCCGGAGACAGTGTATACCATCGTCGCGGTAGATGCCTCGATTTCTTTATAATTCTCGTAGATGAGACGCAGAGCGGGGGTTTGACACCGGCCTGCCGAGAGATTGGTATGCGCGACATATGTCCATAATACGGGGGAAATCTTATACCCAACGATAAGGTCAAGCACCTGACGAGCTTGCTGCGCGAGGACAAGCGACATATCGATAGTGCGGGGGGCGGCGATGGCTGCTTTGAGCGCGGGTTCAGTGACCTCGTGGAATACGATGCGTTTGGTTGTAACTACCGAGAGATGGAAGACTTGGCATAAATGCCAGGCGATAGCCTCGCCTTCACGGTCGTCATCGGTGGCGAGGATGACTTCGGCGGAGTCGGCGATAGCGGCGCGGAGTTTCGCGACTTGCGCTTGTTTCGATGACATAATCGCGAACTTCATCGCGAATTCATTGTCGACGTCGATGGATTTCAGACCGTCGGCAATCTCTCGGATATGCCCGAAACTGGCGAGACACTGGTATTTGTCTTTTCCGAGATAGCCTTCGATTTTCTGGCACTTGGCGGGGGATTCTACGATGACGAGGGTGCGGGCCGAGCCGGGGCGGGCGGTGACAGTAGATGCAGCATTACTTTCATAAGGAGGACGAGGTCGATGTTTGATTTTGAACTTGGGCGGCATTTTAGTTGCGTATATTGTAAAATCATATACAAAATACGGAATCAATTTTATACTTGTTTCATATTATTTAACTAAGATCTCGATGGGTTGATATTCCGTATATAGTGTTTTTGCGAAGTTTCTAATCTGATCATTTATGTTATAATAGGTAATAACTACATTAAATTCAACATTGCCTCTACGTAATATCCAATCACGCCACGTTTCAAATTTGGTTTGAGTAATAAGTATGTCAGGATTTTTTTCTGTTATAACAGGGAATTTATCTTTAAATTCGTTAGCCTGAGCTTCTGTATTAACTTTCTTTATAATTTGAATGTCTTTCCACTCGGGATCATCCAAGGTACGAAGATTACTTACAGTTTCAATGGTCCCCCCCCTCATATTTATTCTTCTTGTGTTTATTCTTCTTGTGTTTCTTCTTAATTTTTTATGAACTTTATGTTTTTTCGACATAAATTTGCGACGATAAGACCTAACATGTCTACGCGAATTCATTAATATAGGAGTAAATATTATAAATATACTAAATATTATAAACGTACTATATATTATACAATTTTACGAAATATTATACCACCATGAATTCCGCCTCCCCCGACGCTAACCCATCGTCATCTCGATGGTACAAATCCCTAAATCAATCCCCTCTCACCCCGCCGAGTTGGGTCTTCCCCATCGCATGGACGATTTTATACGCACTCATCATTGCTTCTGGTGTCGTCTTTCTCTCGTCGCCCACCACGACGATTCGCGCCGCCGTCCGTTCTCCAGGTTTCTTATATTATTGCGCCGCGTGGGTGTTAAATCTCTCGTGGTCTCAGATATTCTTTCGTTTCCAGCGCCCCGACCTGAGTTTTGTCGTCATTTTAGCAATGTTATCGTTCATCGCGCTTAATATTCGTGCGTTTTATCCGGTGAGCCGCCTCGCGGCGTATTTACTCGTCCCGTATTTCGCGTGGGTGTCATTTGCGACCTACTTGAACGGGTATATCGTTTTTATGAATCCGGCACGGGGGGTGTAGTCGCCGTTGCCGTTGCCATCGCCATCGCCGCTGCCGCCGCTTTGAACTCCGCCCAAGTCAGCTTCTTCTCTGGAATTGCCGGCCGCGTCTTTTTCGCCGCCTTTGTCGCCGTCTGCTTCTCTTTCTTCGCCTGCTCCGCGTCTAAATTCTCTGACCGCTTCAGAGCACTGTCCACATAAATACTCTTCAAAATTTTACCAACTTCAAATGACCCCTCGTGCTGGTCTAATTTTCCCTCTTCAATATCTCGTAAGATTTGTATCATTCGAAAGAGGAGCTTTAGGTCAATTTCGCCGCTCTTCAACTTATTGTATAAATCCGTGTAATAGGTGAATAAAAAGGCACATCGAGAGACACAAATCGCGTCGAATTGCTTCGGGTTTGATTTTGCTAAACGCCCATATTCGTGCTTTAGTTTTATCATCGTATTGACATCCGTGTAAATTTGCGAACTGTGTTTCACGCGACGAATGACTTCTGTATGGTCTTCTGTCCCGTTCGCCTCAACGAGTTTTTGAAGGTGAATGCGCTGCTCTGGGTCCATCGTTATTATTTTGATTGTAATTGTTTATGTATATATTACGCGAATAGTATTTAGACTTTATTCAAACGCGAATGGTGTCGTTTTTATTCGCGGGTATATATATACATAATGACGCTCAATATTCAACAATCACCTCAAGCACCGAGTTATGAAGCAGCACCGATTCAAGTTCCGGCAAGTATTGCCACTCCGCAAAACGCGATGGGTGCTATAAAAGACCAACAAGAACAATTATTATCCGTGAATACATTGACCGGCGGAAGTCGGCGGAAGCGGACAGGGAAGCAGAAGCAGAAGCAAAAGCAAGGAACGGGAAAGCGTGTATCATTTGTTCGAACATATAAAGGTCGCAAGTATCAACAAAATGGCGGTTCAGATGGCGAGAGAATTCCTGTTCCACAAGTTGGAAGCACGTGTAGCGGCGGAACTCAGTGTGCCGGTGCTCAGAACGCGGCATTTACATCCATATACAATCAAGCACAATCCAATAGCATCAATGATGCTTATGTTAGTGGACAAAGCGGCGGACGAAGACGAAAGACATTCCATCGTAGACATTCTCAGAGAAAATATTCACTTACTTCTACGATTGTTTATAAGATGAAAAAGGCGTTGGGTAAAGTGTTTTCATAGACACCGCCGCCATCAGCGGAATACCGTAACAGTTATTATATGCGGGTAATATAACTGAAGACGAAGTATTTGCGTCGCGCCGAGCGTCTGTTATGAAATCCACAGATATCGTTTTTACAATTATAATTATCGTCGTATTTCTAGGACTATACCTCTCCAATGTTTTAGCGATTGGTATGAAAAAGGTAAAAGACAACTGGCCATTATACCGTTGTAGTCCAGCAGTGATGCCATTTGCCAAATTGTTCGGACACGATGTCGGTGACAACTTTATGCAGTGTATCCAAACTACACAAAGCAGTTATATGTCATATCTAATGTTGCCTCTCAACCACGTAATTTCGCTGGTCGGGGGTGTCGCTAGTAAAATCGTCAAAGACACGGAAAGTATTCGCAATTTCATCGGGAAACTGCGTGATAAAATTCTTTTCACGATTAAAAACATTTTCGCCGTATTTTCCAATATTTTGATAGGGTTTCAGCGAATTATTATCGCGATGAGAGATTTAGTGAATAAATTGGCCGGTATATTCGCGACACTGATGTTTATTATGTCAAGCGCAATTATGACAATGAAGAGTTTATGGGGTGGTGTGTTTGGACAAATGGTTCGGTCACTCGGACGAAGGTAATCGGGTGCTGCCTGCCCCGCCCACCAATATTATAATCTGTGACATTACTATAACAAGAATATACAGTAATGTCATACGAACGAGGGTCAATGATGTTGGCACACTCCGCCCTAATCGGAGCAGTCATTTATTTGGTGATGCGGTTCTTCTTCAATCAACCTGCGCTTGTTGCGGAAGACCGGTCGATTGCCATTGCAGCAATTGTTCTCATCTATATGGTGATGTTTGGGCACGGAATGCCGAAACAGTTGAATAGAAATCTGTCGTTTTTATCCTAAGAAATTAGGTTTCTCGAACGAACGGTGAATATACAAATATATGTAAAATATATCTGTATATACGATAAAATATTATGGCGGATATATTTTCCGCTCTATTCAGCACAATCAATAATTTAGTCAATACAAATGGTCTTTCAAAAGCAATCGGCGAAAAGACATTGAGTAAAATCAAATCAATCTCCGGAAAATCATTATTATCTATCATAAAAGATTTTGGCAGCGAAGGGAGTGCTGAACACAATGAAGAAGTCGAAAAAATGAAGAAAAAACCGATATTTGAACGAGTGAATTATCTATACGGTGATAAAACATTTTCAGGCCGGTATGGGATTGATATTATTAAGGTGTGTGTCGTGATATTCTTATTTATGTCGGCAGTCACATACTATCAAATCCAGAACAAGTTACTTGAAGTAAAGCGTGATTGGCCCGAATATAGATGCCGCCCTGATGTTATGCCCTTTGCCGGATGGATTAACGCTCCAGAAGGGGTAAGTCCGCTGGAGTATACCAAACAGAACTTTATGGAATGCGGGACAAAAGTAACAAAGGGTATTTATGATAGCAGAATGAGTATGGTATACCAGATATTCAATGTTGTTGTGAACATATTCAAGAATATTTTAGAAGTGATTGAGAAAATCCGGCTCTTATTCAATCGTATGCGCGATGCTCTTAAGGATATTTTCTTATCGATATTTCATCGAATTCAAAATGTCGTAATCCCGATACAAAAGATGTTAATAAAGATGGTAGACTTCTTTGAAAAAATAAAAGGTATATTAGCGACATTTTTATTGACATTTATCGGTGTATTATGGTCATTTTATTCTCTCATCGGGTCTATTTATGAGCTTGTCGTCATTATATTGGTTATTATGATTGTCGTTATTATTGTGCTCTGGTATATTCCGTTTGTTGGTTGGGCCCTCGCTATTGCTGCTATCGCGGTTTTTTTGACGATTGCGATTCCACTTATTTCACTAGGTTTGATTTCCAGACAAATTACCCGTCAACGAACAAGCAGACTTCCTTCTCCAGATGATTGAATAGTTTAGGAAAGAATATAATCTGTTTATTTATTATAATTGTATAGTAGTTCGAAAATAAAGAACAATGAATTATAAACTACTTTTACTTGTAGTTGTTCTCTTATTTATTGGCGCCAATTTAATGTGTAGTTGCTGCCGTTATCCTGTATTTGATTTCATTACATCCGGTTTCAAGGAGGGGAACACCAACCCTGATACAGGGAAACCTGGGTCAAATGAAGCGGTGAATACTGCCACGAACGACGCGGTTGAAATGAACAAGAAAATGCAGCCCATGCCGGCAGCAGTCGCCGCTACATCTGCTCTCAATCAAGGCAGCAGCTCAACAACCGATAAAAAGGACGGAATGGCGACGATAAAAGAAGGAAATACGGGTATCCAGAACTTATTTAACGCCGGCGCGAATGCCATCACTGGAGGAGGAGATAAACCTAAGGAGGGGTTTTCTAGTTTCCAGAACGGGTGGAATGTTATCACTGGAAAGTCCGAACCACGAGAAGAAGCGATTCCTGTAAAGAAGGAAGGACTTTCGGTTATGGGGTCTGACATCAATGAAGTCCAGAACAGTGATGTTGCTGGTATGTGGGTTTCAAAGGCAAATACATATGCTTCTGAGTTTGGTTATGGAGTCATCAATAACACAGGAAGTGCGTATACGGCGTCAGAACCTTTAAAGAATGGAGAGATGGTTCTTTTTGCAAAGAATAAATTTAAACCCGAATGCTGCCCTGCCCCCTATTCCAGTAGCACAGGTTGCGTTTGTATGACACCGGAGCAAATTAACTACTTGAATACCCGTGGTGGAAACCGCACCTCGGACTCTGGAGTGTAAAATTGTATTTTTATTCATATTTTGAGATTCGACCCGAATTCGATTGAATCTCAAAAAAATTGAAATGTTTTTATTGTCCCGTGGAATGAAGCAGTGAACATCCACATACATACATACAGAATGCCCACACAACAGAAGAAATCGATGACCCCTCTTATCACCACTACCCGTGTGAGTGGTGCCAATGAACTGAAGAAATATATCCAAGAAATAACGGAGGTCGCCAAAGAAATTCGTCAAGAATTCGAAGACAGCCTCAAGCAACCCAAAGCCATCGTCGAATATCAACGCACAGGAAGCACTAGCACACACAATTTCAATGCGGAAATGTCGAGAGTATCGCACGATACTTTTGTCTACAACAACACACGATTGATACAATCCAGCAAGTATCTCCAGGCAGACGGGGTGATGACTGAATGCCTGGGATTGCTCGAAATCGTGCGAAAAATGCTTGTGAACAACAAGCAACAAAAGAAAACCACAATTCGAAACATTCGTGCCACCGTCAACGAGCTCAAACGACACCAACAACAATGGGTTGCCTTCTTGAAGCCAGCGGTCGTTGAGATTGAAACGAAAGTGTCGTCCCCGGCCATCGAGAGATTGGAGAAGGAGATTGAAGCAACCAAACAAAACCATCGCACAATCACAAACCGGCTGCTCACCCAAGCAAATACACTGGTTCTTGCAATGCGTCGCCACATCTTCGCCTTCAAAATTGCAGCAGAAGACACCATCGGTGAAATCATTCACAATGCCGATAATTGTCGTGCTTTCATTGCAAAATGTTGCCGGCTTGAAGTCATTGAATTCTGTGCTTCAAGGTGGTGGTTTGACACAGAGCATTCGGAGTTCATTGCACAACATCCGGAATTGAGCGAGCGCCATTTCACGGTTTCAGTCTCAGACCTTGAAGAAAATGACCGAATCAAATTTGTAGTTCAATGCTTCGACCCAATGGTCATCACTGTTGGCGAATACGAATTTGACCAAGCCCACATTCTCACGGATGAAGCACTTCGAGCATTTGAAGCTGCCGAGCAAGAACAGGAACAGGAACAAGAACAAGAACGACAGCGGCAGCAGCAGTATCGGCAGAATTCATGGTCTGGTATGCGGTAGTAACTGTGTCCCGAATGTAGCGGTAGCGGAAGTATCAACAGGTAAGTATTTTTTTCACATCTGATACGAGTTCACTGTAAATATCGACAATCGGGCGAACAAGAACAGGTTCACGCACAATCTGAATATACTCTTCATCTGTCATTTGTTTTAGTCGTTCGATTAACTTTGCTCTCTCTTCATTGGTAGGTTTACTGTTCAAATGAATAAACCGGCGCGGGTTAAAAAACTCAGTGACACGAGACGACCCCCAATACACAGGAACTACACCTGCTCGTAGTCCATTGACGAGTTTTTCGGTAATATAATACGGCTTATCAGCATTTTCCATTGTAATCGCGAATTTTCCTCTCCTATAAAAATCATTCATTTCGTTTGAATTATAACTACCGGAGACTGGACCCCCGACATTATTCTCGTATTTACCGCCGGAATACAATGTCATTTCTTTTTTTATCGTATTGAATAATACCAAACGTTCTTTTCCGTGATTTCCATTGGAAAGAATAATCGACGCATTATTGGGAGGTATTTTACTTGGTATCGGTCGTTCCGTCGTTTCGAGTTCTTTCAATATTCTGGGGTTTGTAAGTAGAAATATCAAAAAAAGTGGACACTTTACAAAATTCGAGCGGGTTTCTTGAAAACCCAACACACAATCATATGTATCAATATTCTGAACATTCGCATAATCCGACTCGCCTGTAAATAAGATGGTCGCATTCCACTTCTTGTGTTGTAGATAGGAATAATTGCCGAAAATAGATTCGACCAATATGTCTGCGTTGCTAGGTGTGCGTGATACTTGGATTGGAGCATTATACACACCCTCCAATAACTTGACGAAAAATGTGCAATCCATTATATCCGTCTTCTCGGCGAAACCTGGCCAGAAATTATGGAAAAATACTCTAATTGGCGACGACGACGACATTCGTGTATTATATTTCATATAAAAAATCTTTATTTACTTTTACACGGTATACAATACAATACAGACAATTTTACAAATACAAATTCAAATTCACACGCTTCTCTTCATTGGCCTGCTTGACAAGCTTGTCGACGACTTCATTTGTCACGGAGAATGGGAATGCAACTTTCAGCGACATTTCCTTCTCAAACAGCGGCGTATCGGGTTTGATGAGACGATACAAGTTCAACTTGCGATGAACGACCTCAAGGCAACGCTTCAAGTTGCGAACACCTTCTTCCTTCTCCGTATAATTCTCGACGATGTGCTCGATGACGGTGTCGGGAATCACGATGTCGCCTTCACGAAATCCAACCTCGGCGTAAATCTTGGGAATCAGATACTTCTGCGCGATTTGCGTCTTGTCCTTCTTGTTGTAACCCATTGTGTTAATTCGATACATTCGGTCGAGCAGAATTGGGTTGACCTTGCTTTCGTCGTTGTAGCTGAAGATGAAGAGACACTTGCTCAGGTCAAAATCGATTTCAGCAAAGTAGCGGTCGTGGAACTGCGAGTTCTGGCTCGTATCGGTGAGATGCGTGAGGATGCCCACGATTTCCTCGCCCTTGGCAGTATCGCTGATTTTGTCGAGCTCGTCGAAGTAGATGACCGGGTTCATTGAACCGCACTGGATAATGATTTCGACGATTTTGCCCCAGGTGCTTCCTTCGTAGGTGTAGGAGTGACCCTCCAAGAAGCTGCTGTCTGTAGCACCACCGAGCGCGATGAAGGCGAAATCACGGCCGAGAATTTTGCTGATACCTTCCTTGACGAGTGAAGTCTTGCCCGTGCCCATCGGGCCTTTGATTGCGATGGCGCTTCCCATTGCAGCTGGGTTGGAAATCCACTGACCAACCATCTGCATAATCTGGAGCTTGGCATCATTGAGGCCATATACAGCACTATCAAGCGTGGTCTTCGATGCTTCCATAAACTCGCTACAGCGTTGAAGCCCGTCCTCGATAGTGAGAGGGAGGTTTCGAGTTTTCCCGAAAGGGATTTTCATAAAGGTGTCGACCCAGTTCTTCACCTTGTAATACTCACCGCAACCTGGCTCCATATGACGAAGCGAGTTGATTTTTCGCATCGCGATTGCTTTGAATGCGATGGGAATATCGGTCTCCAGAAGGGAAAGTCGGTAGGGTTTCTGAATGATACTTACTGCGTGGATTTGCTTCAAGTCAGCGATGACCTTCTGCTGCTGTTCGGGTGTCATATGACGGCGGAAGTAACGAAGGTCGTTCGTTGAATTCTTCTTTCGGAGAAGTGTTTTGAATTCTCGGACATTGAGCTTGTCGCGCTTCTTTTCGTCTAGACGGAGCTGGTGCTCGAGGTCGCGTTGCTTTTGTTTCATTTCTTCGAGCTGCTTTTTCATAAACTTGTTGTTTGCGAGGGATGCATTGGACGCCATGGTATCCGTCAACGACTGAATCGTTTCTTTGATTTCGGCGAGTTGTTTCTTATTGTTCTCGCAACGCTGTTCCATTTTCTTTTGGTCTTTCTTGTGACGCGCGATATCGGCTTCACTGCTGTCATCACTTTCGTCGTCGTCGTAGTCACTGTCGTAGTCGTCGCTGTCGTAGTCGTCGTCGTCGTCACTGTCTTCGTCGTCGTCGTCGTCGCTGTCTTCGCTGTCTTCGTCGCTGTCTTCGTCGTCGTCGTCTTCGCTGCTGTCTTCGTCGCTGTCTTCTTCGATGTCTTCTTCGTCGTCGCTGTCTTCTTCGATGTCTTCGTCGTCGCGATGTTCGTCGTCGTCGTCGTCCTCGCATTCTTCTTCTTCGTCGTCACGATGACGACGGCGACGGCCTGCACTTCCGCGTGTTGACAATGATGACTTACCTTTCTTCTTTCCACCGGCGATTGCCGCGGCAATGACGGATGAGGCGAGTGCCTCCGCGATTTTTCCGACAACGATAGTGGCAGCAGCAGATTTCGTTTTTTTGGTTATGGCGCTGCTGCTGCCGCCGCCGCGGCTTTTGCCACTTCCGTCCCGATGACGGCGTTGAGGAATTGACACAGAGACAGATGACGATGACGCTGATTCTCCTCCTTCTGAGTCTGTTCCAGAACCAGAGCCAGTATCAGATTCAGGAATACCCTTGTCGTCTTCATCGTCGCGGTGCTTTTTATAGGTTGGTTTTGCAATTCCAAAGAGACGCGACTTCTTATTATTTTTCTTGATGGTAAACGGTGACATTATGTTTCTTCTTCTGATTGAATGAACGCTGCCATTCTCGATGTGGATGAAAAACCATTTCAATTTTTTTGATTCCATTCCATTCCATTCCATTCCATTCCATTCCATTCCATTCCATTCCATTCCATTCCATTTCATTCCATTATCATTCGAATTTCTATCTCTCGACAAAATTGAAAACAATCTAAATATTATAGTAGGTATATAAGAAGACCGAACACAAAAGGTTTCACATAATGGCAACGAATAATTCACCAGTTTCTAAAATCATCGGCATTCAATTTAGTATTATGTCGCCTGAAGAAATATTGAAAGGGTCTGTCGCTGAAATTACCAACCGTGAAACATATGTGAATAATAAGCCTGTCATTGGCGGTTTGTTTGACCCAAGAATGGGCCCGATTGACCCCGGTGTTATATGCCCTACTGACGGGTTAGACTATATGAAGTGTCCTGGATACTTTGGACATATCAAATTGGCTCGACCAGTGTTTTACTATCAATATCTAGGAACGATTATTAAGATTCTTCGATGCGTGTGTATCAAATGCAGTTCACTTCGGATTAGCAAATCAGCAAACCAGCAGTTACTCAGATTACCCGCAGATGAAAGGTGGTCGAATGTCTTTCGTATCGCGAGCAAAATTAAGCGGTGCGGTGAAGATACGGAGACCGGATGCGGCTGTCTCCAGCCAACCCGTATTACAATGAAAGCAGGGCTCGGTAAAATTTACGCGGAGTGGGACAATGTCAAAGGTATTTTAGAAGAGACAGCGACGACTACAGTAGCCGGTAGTGCTGCTGAGACGGACAAGGATGGCTCTCTATCGATGAAACTCACACCGGAGATTGTCATCAAAATCTTCCGCAGAATCAGTGACGAGGATGTTGAATTTATGGGGTTCAGTCCGGTGTTTTCCCGCCCCGATTGGATGGTTTGTCAGGTTCTCGCGATTCCACCTCCGGCAGTGCGACCCTCTGTCAAGATGGATGGGTCACAGCGTAGCGAGGATGACATCACCCATATCATCGTGAATATTATTAAGGCGAATACGACGCTTCAAGACAAAATCAACGAAGGAGCGCCGGCAAATGTGATTGATGGATGGCATATGATGCTCCAGTATTATGTCGCTACACAAGTGAATAACAATATTCCGGGATGTGCTCCTGCCGCACAAAGATCGGGAAGGCCGTTGAAATCAATTCAAGAACGGCTGAACGGCAAGACGGGTCGTGTGCGCGGAAATTTGATGGGAAAACGCGTGGATTTTTCGGCGCGTTCAGTGATTACCCCCGACCCCAACCTATCCATTCGCGAGCTTGGCGTCCCATTGAAAATCGCGAAGAATATTACGAAGCCGGTGGTAGTAAATGACCGGAATAAGAAATTCCTGTTTCGGTTGGTTCGCGCGGGTCCGGATGAGTATCCCGGTGCGAAAATACTGGAGCGGAAGACGGGCGAATCCATTTCGCTTCGTTATGCTGACCGGGCAAATATTATGCTCAATAATGGCGACATTGTTCATCGTCATATGATGGATGGTGACGCTATCCTCTTCAATCGTCAACC
>Ga0164293_10002510_pt1 | contig 15555 bp, 14 predicted proteins | sample GEODES118metaG_FD_111487 | JGI IMG/M metagenome (GOLD analysis project Ga0164293, IMG submission 111487) | Eutrophic lake water microbial communities from Lake Mendota, Wisconsin, USA - GEODES118 metaG | ecosystem: Environmental > Aquatic > Freshwater > Lake | place: USA: Lake Mendota...
CCCCGATGGCCGGCAGCTGGCCTGGGTGGAGTGGCAGCAACCCTGCATGCCCTGGGAGCGCAGCCAACTGTGGCTGGCACACGTGAATGACGCCGGCGCCCTGGAGGGGGCCCGCCCGGTGGCGGGATCCGGCCCCGACGATGCCGACGCCATCTCAGTGTTCCAGCCGCTCTGGATCGGCCCCACTGAGCTGGTGGTGGCCAGCGATGCCAGCGGCTGGTGGAACCTGCAGCGGCTCGACACGAGCCAGGGCCAGTGGCAGGCCCTGCTGCCACTGGAGGCCGAGTTCGCCATGCCCCAGTGGGTGGCCGGCATGGCCACCACGGCCTGGGATGGCCAGGCGCTCTGGGCCGCCGCCTGCCGGGGCGGTGCCTGGCAGCTGGGCCGGGTGAACCTGGCCCCTGCCGTGGTGGGCTCCACCGCGGCCTGGCAGCCCCTGGAACAGCCCTTCGACGACCTGGCCGGGCTCAGTGCCGAGGCGGGAAAGCTAGTGGCGATCGCCAGCAACCCCACAACCCCCCAAGGGCTGCTGGAGCTGGACCTGGCCTCGGGCACATGGCAGCACACACCCGTGGCCCCCTGCCCCCTCCCCCTGGAGGCCATCAGTGAGCCAGAACCGCTCTGGTTCGCCGGCCACGGCGGCGCACGCACCCATGCCTGGTTTTACCCGCCGGCTGGCGGCTCCCACCCCCAGGCTCCCCTGCTGGTGCGGGGACACGGCGGTCCGACGAGCATGGCGCAGCGGGGCCTGAACCTGGCCATTCAGTTCTGGACAAGCCGGGGCTGGGGCGTGGTGGATGTGAACTACGGCGGCTCCACCGGCTTCGGGCGGGCCTACCGCGAGCGGCTCGATGGCCAGTGGGGCATCGTGGATGTGGCCGACTGCGCCGCCGCCGCCCTGGCCCTGGTGGCAGCAGGGAAGGCCAGCGGCGAGCGAATCGCCATCGAAGGCGGCAGTGCCGGCGGCTTCACCGCCCTGGCCGCCCTCTGCTTCACGGATGTGTTTCGCGCCGGCGCGAGCCGCTACGGCGTCACCGACCCGAGCGCTCTGGCCAGTGAAACCCATCGCTTTGAAGCCCGCTATCTCGACAGCCTGATCGGCCCCTGGCCCGAGGCCCGCGACCGTTATGAAGCCCGCTCGCCCCTGGCCCACGCCGATCTGATCCGCTGCCCGGTGATCTTTTTCCAGGGCCTCGACGACCGGGTGGTGCCACCGGAGCAGACCGACCGCATGGCGGCGGCACTGGAGGCAGGCGGCATCCCGGTGGAGGTGCACCGCTTTGCAGGCGAAGGCCACGGCTTCCGCAGCAGTGCCACCCAGATCCAGGTGCTGGAGACCACCGAGGCCTTCTTCAGGCGGCACTTCGCCCTGTGAACACCCTGCACGGTCCGCTGCTGCTGGCCCTGGCGCTGGCCGTGCTGGGGGGCCTCGTGGCGCTGGGAAGGGCGATCGGGCCGGCGCTCGGGCTGCAGCGGATCGGCCTGCCGGCGGCGCTGGTGGCCGGCGTGCTGGGGCTGCTGCTGGGCCCCTTTGGCCCCTGGCCGCTGCTGCCGGCACCGGTGGAGTCCCTCTGGGCCAGGCTGCCGATGGTGCTGCTCACCTTTGTGTTTGGCACCTTGATGCTGGGCCGGCCCCTGCCGGATCTGGCTCGCCTGTGGAAGCCCGCCGCGGCCCAGACACTGCTGGGGCTGACCCTGGGCTTCGGCCAGTACCTGGTGGGCGCCCTGGCCGTGCTGCTGGTGCTGGGCCCCTGGCTGGGGGCTGACCCGCTGATGGCCTGCCTGATCGAGGTGGGCTTCGAGGGCGGCCACGGCAGCGCCGCTGTGATGGGGCCGATCTACGCCGATCTGGGCTTTACCGGCGGCACCGACCTGGGCCTGGCCATGGCCACGGTGGGGCTGCTCAGCTCCACCGTGGTGGGCGGCCTGCTGGTGGTGCTGGCCCAGGGGCGGGGCTGGCTGCTGGCGGCTGAAGCCGGAGGCCCGCTGTGTGTCTTGCCCGAGGCGGCGCCAGCGGCAACGCCAGCGGCGCTGGCGACAGCGGGCCCAGCCTGGCACCAGCACCTGCGGCAGCTGGCAACCAACCTCGCCCTGGTGGGCATCGCCGTGGGCATCGGCGTGGTGTTGCTCGCGGCCCTGGAGCGCCTGGCCGAACCCAGTGGCGGGGTGCTCCGCACCGTGATCGATGCCCTGCCGGTGTATCCGCTGGCCCTGGGCGGCTCGCTGCTGGTGAGGCTGGTGCTGGAGCGCAGCGGCCAGGTTCAGCTTGCTGAGCCGGCCCTGCAGAGCGGCATGGGCGCGCTGGCCACCGATCTGTTGATCGCGGCGGCCACTGCCGGGCTGAACCTGCCCCTGCTGCAGAGCAACTGGCTGCCGCTACTGGTGCTCAGCGGCTTTGGCCTGGCCTGGAATCTGCTGGTGGTGCTGCTGCTCGCGCCCCGGATCCTGCCGAAGGGCTGGTTTGAGCGGGCCGTGATCGAATTCGGCCAGGCCACCGGCGTGGCCGCCAGCGGCCTGCTGCTGCTGGGCATGGCCGACCCCGACGGCCGCAGCGAGGCGATTCCTGCCTTTTCCATGAAGCAACTGGTGCTGCAACCGGTGCTCGCCGGCGGTGTGGTCACGGTGGCGGCACCGCTGGCGCTGCACAGCTGGGGACTGCCGGTGTGGGCCGGGGTGTGCCTGGCACTCACCCTGCTGTGGAGCACACTCGCCCTGCTGCTGGGAGCAGGCCGGGAATGAAACTCTTCGACGTGCTGCTGGCCTTCGCGGCCCTGAGCCTGCTGCTGCTGCTGGCCACCGCGCTGCGCCAGCGCCTGCGACTGCTGCAGCGTCTGGGTCTGCCGGAGGCCCTGATCGCCGGGCTGCTGGGCCTGGCGATCGGCCCCTTCAGCCCCCTGCAGCTGTTTCCGGAGCGGGTGTATCAGGTGTGGAGCCAGACGCCGGGGGTGCTGATCTCCCTGGTGTTCGCCACCCTGTTTCTGGGCCAGACCCTGCCCAGTCCACGCCAGCTGTGGCAACGCAGCGCCAGCCAGGTGGCCTTCGGCATGGTGCTGGGCTTCGGCCAGTACCTGGTAGGCGGCCTGGCCCTGCTCCTGGTGCTGCAGCCCCTGCTGGGCACCAATCCATTGATGGCCTGCCTGATCGAGGTGGGATTCGAGGGAGGTCACGGCACCGCCGCCGGCATGGGTCCGAGCTTTGTGGCGCTCGGCCTGGCCAGCGGCGAGGCCCTCGGCCTGGCCATGGCCACGGTGGGGGTTCTGGCGGCCGTGCTGATCGGCAGCACCCTGGTGGTGATCGGCCGGCGTCGCCGCTGGCTGGTGAGCACGGGGACACCAGGTGGCCCGCACCTCCAGGCTCGGGAAGAGGATCCCAGCCGGAGACACCAGTTGCCACAAGGGCCCTCGCCAACGATCGATGCCCTCACCGTGAACCTGGCCCTGGTTGGCGCGGCGGTGGGATTGGGGGTGCTGTTCAAGGAGGGGCTGGTGGCCGGCTGGCCCCTGCTCAAGGCGGTGCCCCTGTTTCCCCTGGCGATGATCGGCGGCCTGCTGGTGCAGCTGGTGCTGCAGCGGGCCGGGAGGCCCCAGCTGGCCAGTGCGCCGCTGCAGCACAGCCTCGGCTCGCTGGCCATGGATCTGCTGATCACTGCGGCGATGGCGAGCCTCAACCTGCCGCTGCTGGAGGAGGCCTGGCTGCCGTTCACCGTGTTGGCCGTGGTCGGGCTGGCCTGGAACCTGGCCGTGTTCTGGTGGCTGGCGCCGCGCCTGTTTGCCGATGCCTGGTTTGAGCGGGCCATCGCCGACTTCGGCCAGGGCACGGGCGTCACCGCCACCGGCCTGCTGCTGCTGCGCATGGCCGATCCCTTCGGCCGCAGCGGCGCCCTGGAGGCGTTTTCGTTCAAGCAGCTGGTGTTTGAACCCTTCCTGGGCGGCGGCCTGGTGACCGCGTTCGCGCCCATCGCCCTGGTGAGCCTGGGCCTACCGCGCTGGACGGCTCTGGCCGCCCTGCTCACCCTCGCAGCGGTGGGATTCGGGCTGGCGGTGCGGTCCCAGACTGCGGATTAGGGCTGCAGCCTGCGGCCCAGCTAGCTGAGACCTGCGCCTAACGCCCCGTAGTGGCGCAGCCGCATCTGGCCAGCCACGCGCCCCATCTCGGCGTCCGTGAGCAGGGGCGGCTCCCCCAGCTGCAGGGCCGTTAGATACATCTGTGCCAGGGATTCCACTTCGATCGCCAGGGCCAGTGCCTGCTCGAGCGTGGCAGCGAGGGTCACCTGGCCGTGGTGGGCCAGCAGACAGGCCATCCGCCCATCCAGTGCCCCCACCGCCAGATCCGAGAGCTCCTGGCTGCCGAAGGTGGCATAGCCAGCGCAGCGGATATCTGGCCCGCCAGCCTGCACCACCATGTAGTGAAAGGGCGGGATGCCGCGCCCATGGCAGGCCAGTGCCGTGGCGTGAATCGAGTGACAGTGCACCACCGCTCCGATCTCGGGGCGCTGGTGCAGCAGGTCGGCATGCAGGCGCCACTCTGAGGAAGGAGCTCGCCGACACTCGCGGGACGAGGGGAGTGGCTGTCCTTGGGAATCGATGGCCACCAGGTCCGCGGGGCCCATCCGGTCGTAGGGCAGGGAGCTGGGGGTGATCAGCAGACCGCCGGGAACCCGCAGGGAGAGATTGCCCGCTGTACCGCTGTTGAGACCGGAGGCATGCAGCTGGGCTGCCGCAGCCATGAGCCGGCTCCGGGCCTGCTGCTCGGGCGTCATCGAGCCGTCATCCGTCATCGAGCCGGCCGGCGCATCAGCACTCACGCTACGGACATGGCCAGGCAGGGCTGCCGGCACCCGCCGCGCTGGCTAGGGATAGGGCCCATCGTCAACCGGTTGGCCATGGCCCTGCGTACGAGCCTGTTTCTGCTCACCAATCTGGTGGTGGTCGCCACCATCGGCGTGTTGCTGGGCCTGGTCGCCGCCCTCGGCTGGCTGCCCCCCGAGCTGCCCCTCACCCCCATCCTCCTGAGCTGTTTCGCATGGGGAGCAGGGGGCTCATGGCTCGCCCTGCAGTGGTCGCGCGAGTCGGCGATCCAGGCCATGGGGGTGGAGCTGGTCGACGGCAGCTCCGGCCCTGAAGCGCGCTGGCTGGTGGCCACGGTGACCGATCTGGCCGAGAAGGCCGGCCTGCCGATGCCGCAGGTGGGCATCTACCCGGGCAGGGAGTTCAATGCCTTCGCCACGGGACCAGGACCCGATCGCGCCCTGGTGGCGGTTTCCAGCGGCATTCTCACGGGCATGCCCACCAGCGAGCTGGAGGCGGTGCTGGGCCATGAGCTCAGCCACGTGGCCAATGGCGACATGGTCACGATGTCGCTGCTGCAGGGGGTCGTGAACGCCTTCGTGCTCTTCCTGGCACGGGTGCTCTGGCTGCTGGTGCCCTCCGGTCGCGACGAGCAGGGCCGGCCGCGACCGCCCTCGCCCGTGCTGCTGCAACCCCTGGAGCTGCTGCTGGGCCTGGGCGGCTCCCTGATCACTGCAGGGTTCTCCCGCCATCGGGAATACCGGGCCGACGCAGGCGCCGCCCGGCTGGTGGGCACCGACGCGATGGTGGGAGCACTGGAACGGCTGGGCAGTGCGGCCGGCCTGCTGGAGCCGAGCGGGAGGCCGGCGATCGACTGCCTCAAGATCGCCGGCCCCTCAGCACTGCTGGGCCTGCTGGCCAGTCACCCCCCCCTGGAAGACCGCATCCGGGCCCTGCGCGAGGCCCAGTCGCTTCAGATGGCGCTGCCGTAAAGCCCGCGCAATCCCTCCTCGCTGGCTTCAGCCACCCCGCGCTCGGTGATCAGGGCCGTCACCAGGCGTGCCGGTGTCACGTCGAACGCCGGGTTGAAGCCAGCGCTGCCGTCGGGGGTGAGCTGCACCATGGCCAGCTCCCCGGTGGCCGAGCCCTCCTGCAGGCGACCCTGGATGTGGGTCACCTCGGTGGCGCTGCGGGCCTCGATCGGGATTTCTGCCAGGCCGTCATCGATGGTCCAGTCGATCGTGGAGGCGGGCAGGGCCACGTAGAAGGGCACGCCGTTGTCGTGGGCGGCCAGGGCTTTGAGGTAGGTGCCGATCTTGTTGCACACATCGCCACAGCGTGTGGTGCGATCGGTGCCCACGATCACCGCGTCCACCTGGCCGTGCTGCATCAGGTGGCCGCCGGCGTTGTCAACGATCACCGTATGCGGCACGCCCTCGCGGCCCAGCTCCCAGGCGGTGAGGCTGGCTCCCTGGTTGCGTGGCCGGGTCTCATCCACCCACACGTGAATGTTGAGCCCGGCGCGATGGGCCTTGTAGATCGGCGCCAGGGCCGTGCCCCAGTCCACCGTGGCGAGCCAGCCGGCGTTGCAGTGGGTCAGCACGTTGAGGGGCTGGTCCTGGCGTTCAGCGGGCCGGGCTGTCGCCAGCCCCTGCAGGAGCTTCAAGCCGTGCTCACCGATCGACTCGCACATGGCCGCGTCTTCGTCGGCAATCACCGCGGCTTCCGCCTTGGCCGCCTCGGCCCGCTGCTCCGGTGGCAACGTGTGCACCTTGGCCCTCACCCGCTCCAGGGCCCAGCGCAGGTTGATCGCCGTGGGGCGGGTGGCGTTGAGCTGCTCAAACGCCGCGGCCACAGCGGCATCGCTCGGGTCGGCCTGCAGGGCGAGCATCAGCCCATAGGCACCGGTGACACCGATCAACGGTGCACCCCGCACCACCATGGTGGAGATCGCCTCGGCTGCCTCATCGCAGCTGCACAGCGTGCGGGTGGTGAACCGGTGCGGCAGCAGCGTCTGGTCGATCACGCCCACCGCATGGCCATCCGGCTCCAGCCAGATCGTGCGCCAGGGCTTGCCGTCAATGTTCATGGGAACGGGGCGGATCCATTGCCCTGATCATCCCTGGCTGCTGCGCCGCGACCCCGCCGGCCTCCCCATCAGCAGCAGTCAGAAGAGATCGGCTCAGATCGGCCGGTAGCCGAACCAGTCGGGCACCTGGAGCTGGCTGAGCCCTTCGGGGTGGCGCTCGAGCTGCACGTGCCAGCGCTCGCTGCCCAGCAGCTCCAGCTGCTCAAGCGCCAGGCAGTCGTCCACGCCCACCAGATCGTCTCTGTGCTGCTGCAACGCACCCCGCAACCACTGGCGCTTGGCCGCCGCCTTGGCCGCCTGGGGCGAGCGAGCCACCACCAGTCCGAAGTGGTGCAGCTCAGCCAGCGAATCGGGACGGTAGGCGCCCAGATTCACAAACCAGAGCCGCTCGGGCCTTGGCGAGGCCGGCTCGCGCCCGAGGCTCACCGCCCAGCCATCCACCGCCCGCACCGCCAGGAAGGCATCCAGATGCAGGCCCTCTCGCCGCCCGAACCACTGCCGGCGCAGCTGCGGAATGGTGTCGTCGATGGTGCGGCCGGCCACGAAGCGCACGTCGTGCGACTCGATATGGCAGCCGGACGCACGGCCGCCCAGCACAGCCATCCACAGCTGGGGAGGCACCGATTGCGAGGGCTCTGGCTGCGAGGGCTGCTGCTGCAGGTGAGACGCGGGCGTGGGCGAGGAGTCCATCCTGGCGAGCAGCTGGCAGTCAGGCAACGGTCAAAATGGCTGGCTGAGAATGGCGCCATGGATCTGTTTGCGCAGCAGTGGGCCACCTACCGGGCGGTGGTGAGTGCCGACCTGATGGAACACCAGGCCGTGGCCAATGCCACCGCCGCAGCACTGGAGGGCTGGTGGGCCCAGCGGCCTGCGGGATCGCCACGTCCGACACTGGCGGATCTGGGCTGCGGCGATCTGGCCCTGCTGGCCCCGCTGCTGCAGCGCCTCCCCCTGCGCTCCTACACGGGACTCGACCTCACCCCCGAAGTTCTGCCCCTGGCCCAGGCGGCCCTGGGCCCCGTGCCCTACCCCACCCGCTGGCAACAGGACGACCTGCTGGCCTGGATCCAGGCCGACGGCCCGCCGATCCACCTGCTCCACTCCGCCTTCGCCATCCATCACCCCAGCGACTCCGAGAAGACCACCTTTCTGAGGGCGGCGCGGCAACGGATCGCCCCAGGCGGGCTGCTGATCTGGGCCGATGTATTCCGCGAGCCGGGCGAGGCGCTGGCCGCCTACCGGGAGCGCTACTGCCAGCGAATCCGCAGCGGCTGGAGTGCCCTGAGCCACAAGCAGCAGGAGCAGGTGATCACCCACCTCAGCAGCTTCGACATCCCCGCCGATCGCACCGCCATCGCCGCCACCGCCGAGGCCGCCGGCTGGCACTGGCACTGGGCCTGGAACGGCCAGCACCACGCTGAAGCCCTGGCGGTGCTGACGCCGATCTGAGCACAGCCAACGCCTCTTCTTAGGCTTCGCCCAATCAATAACAAGCAAACGTGAGCCAGAGTTTCGTGCACTTACGGCAACGTGAACCCCAGTTCTGGAGCCGCAGGCGGGGTTGGCTGGCTGCAGCTGTTGGAGCCCTCCTCCTGATCAGCTGGCTGGCCAGCCCCTTACGCGTGGCCTGGGATGCCATCGATCGAGCTTTTTTTCTACCCACGAACGCATCTCTTGGGCAGATTGATCTCTGGGATGCCCTTTGGGCCATCGGCAACTTTCGCGCTTTCGACCTGGTGGGCGCGGTGACAATGGCCTTGATTTTTATCTGGTCTGGATGTCGTCGTGGGCAACCGGGAGCAATCAATCTCCTGAGTCGCGCCCTAATCGGGGCAGCGCTTGGGCTAACCGCCCAAGCAATCATCCACAAAATTCCTGATTTAAATCGTGAAAGCCCCACATTGACCTACGACAACTCCCAGCGACTCAGCGAACTGACACCCTGGATCAAAACAAAAGACGCCTCAAGAAGCAGCTTTCCAGGAGACCATGGCCTAATTCTCCTAACTCTTACCTTTTACGGATGGCCGTATCTCGTGCGCCAAGCCAGATGGATGGCCGCAATCAGCGTAGTCCTATTCAGCTTTCCCCGCCTAATGAGCGGAGCCCATTGGCTTAGCGATATTTCGGCTGGATCTCTTTCGGCCGGGCTCATAACCATCGGGCTGTTCTATGGCCTGAGCCTCGACGGATTCGCGAATCAAAGAATTCAGCCGCTTTTAGAGCATCTGATCAAAATGATCAGCCCAAGTAGATGGCGATAAAAATCAGGCCATCGCCGATCGAGATGCTGCAGTCGAACCAAACATCGCTGACCAGATCAGCTGTGCTCGCGTAGGAAGGCGATCGTGCCCTGCAGCTCCTCGGCGAAGCGATCGATCTCCTCGGGGGTGGTGGTGAAGCTGAGGCTGGCGCGGGCCGAACCCGGGATGCCGTAGAGGCGGTGCAGGGGCTGGGTGCAGTGGTGGCCGCTGCGGATGCAGATGCCGGCCGAATCCAGCAGGGCGGCGATGTCGTTGGCATGCAGGCCATCCACGGTGAAGGCGGCGAGAGCGCCGCGATCGGGCTGTCGCTCGGGCGTGGGGCCGAGGATCCGCACGCCGTCGATCGCCCGCAGGCGATCGAACAGCTGACGGGTGAGCACCTGCTCCCAGGCGTGGATGCGATCGAGCCCCAGGTGGGTGAGGTAGTCGAGGGCGGCGCCCATGCCGATCGCTTCACCGATCGCCGGCGTGCCCGCCTCAAATTTGTGGGGCAGCTCGGCCCAGCTGCTGTGATCGAGGTACACGTCCTGGATCATTTCGCCGCCGCCCAGGAACGGGGGCATCGCCTCCAGCAGCGCCTCGCGGGCCCACAGGAAGCCCATGCCGGTGGGGCCGCAGAGCTTGTGGGAGCTGCCCACCAGAAAATCGCAACCCAGCTGGGCCACATTCAGCGGCAGGTGAGGCAGGCTCTGGCAGGCATCCACGAGCACCAGGGCGCCAGCGGCATGGGCGAGGGGCACCACCTGCTCGATTGGGTTGAGACAGCCGAGCGTGTTGCTCACCTGCACCAGGCTCACCAGCTTGGTGCGCTCGTTGAGCTTGCTGCGCAGATCCTCCAGGTCGAGCTCGCCCGTCTCGGTGAGCCCGGCATGGCGCAGCACGCAGCCGGTGCGAGCTGCCAGCAGCTGCCAGGGCACCAGATTGGAGTGGTGCTCCATCACCGTGAGCAACACCTCGTCGCCCTCGGCCAGGTTGGCCTCGCCCCAGCTGCGGGCCACGAGGTTGATCGCCTCGCTGGCGTTGCGGGTAAACACAATCTCACGCGGGCTTGCCGCCCCCACGAAGGCCGCCGCCTTGGCCCGGGCCCCCTCAAAGCCCTCGGTGGCCCGCGCGCTCAGCTGGTGGGCGCCCCGGTGCACGTTGGCATTGTCGTGGTCGTAATAGTGCTGGAGGGCTTCCAGCACCTGGCGGGGCTTCTGGCTGGTGGCGGCGTGATCCAGATAGATCAGCGGCTGGCCCAGGCAGGCCGTCTGGGCCAGCAGGGGGAAGTCGGGCCGGGTGAGGGCCGCCAGATTCTCAGGCTCCCCCTGCTGCAGGGCCAACGGCCCATCAGCCTCACCACCCTCGGCTGGGTGTGCCAGGGGTTCCAGGCCAGTAGCAGGGGCAGGATTCGAATTGAGAGCGGGGGTGACAGTCATGGCGATCAGGCCTCCCCGAGCAGGGCCAGCAGCGGCTGGTGGGCTGAGGCTGCGGCCGGCAACTCGCGAAGCACCTCCTCGCAGAACGCCCGCTGCAGCAGCTGGGCTGCCTGGTCGGCGCCGATGCCGCGGCTTTGCAGATAGAAGAGCTCCTCGCTCTGGAGGCGACTCACGGTGGCGCCGTGGGCACATTTCACGTCGTCGGCCACGATCTCCAGCTCCGGCTTGGTGTCGATGCGGGCGCGATCGGACATCAACAGGCTGCGGCTGAGCTGGGCGGCATTGGTGCGCTGGGCGGCGCGGGGAACCCGCACGGCGCCGTTGAACACGCTGCGGGCCTGATCGTCAGCCACAGCCTTGTGCAGCTGGTCGAGCTCGCCTTCCGGACCGTCGAAGCGCACCCAGCTATGGGTGTCGGCCTGCTGGGTGTCGCGGCACACCTGCAGGCCGCGCAGACGGGTGAAAGCGGCGCCGTCGCGCTGGAGGATGCGCGGCTCCACGCGGGCCAGGCCCCAGCCGCCAGTCACGGCTGTGTGTTCCAGTCGGCTGGCGGACGCCTGCAGCACAGCCGTGTGCTGCAGCAGACAACTGCCGGGGGTGCCCAGAGCCAGGCTGCCCAGCTTCAGCTCGGCGCCTGAGTCAAGGATCACCTCAGTCACCAGGCTGAGGGCATTCAGGCCGCTGGAGCGGGGCCGCAGCAACAGCTCCAGGCTGGCGCCGGCCTCCAGCACCACCAGCACACGGAAGGCTGCCAGGCCAGGAGTACTCGCGGCATCAAGAGTCAGTTCCAGGGAGCCGGCGGAGCCGCTCACCCGCAGGGCCAGGAGCGATGCGCTCTGCCCGTCCAGGGCACCGGCATTGAGCTGCACCGGCCAGTGGTCGACGCTGACGGTGCCGGCCAGGGCCTGGCCCAGCCAGGGGGCCGCCGCCTCGACGCTGAGCCGTTCCACCCCACACGGGAGGTTCACGGCCGCCAGCGGATCAGCAGCAGCGATCGCCCGGGGCTCGATGGCCGTGAGCGCGGCGAGACTGGTGAAGCGCCAGTCTTCCTGCCGACGCGACGGTAGGGGAGCACCAGCTAAACCCGCCAGCCAGGCCGCGGCAGGACTACTGGGGGCACCGGTCGCAACCGGGGCAGAGGGAGCGACCACCATCAGCCCACCTCCACCGGCGTGCGCTCGGCGCCGAGACGGACCAGTTCCTGGTCCACCCAGTCGTAACCGGTGCGCTCCAGCTCCAGGGCCAGCTCCTTACCGCCGCTGCGCAGGATGCGGCCGGCCGCCATCACGTGCACGTAGTCGGGCGTGATCAGATCCAGCAGGCGCTGGTAGTGGGTGATCAGCAGGGTGGCGTTGTCGGGACTGGCCAGCTGATTCACACCGCCGGCCACGATGCGGAGGGCATCGATGTCGAGGCCGGAATCGGTTTCATCAAGGATCGCCACCAACGGCTCAAGCAGCGCCATCTGCAGAATCTCGTTGCGCTTCTTCTCGCCGCCGCTGAAGCCCTCGTTCACCGAGCGATCGAGGAAAGCCGGATCCATCTGCACCACCGCCAGGCGCTCGCGCACCAGATCTTCAAAAGCGAAGGTGTCGAGTTCCTCCTCGCCCCGCTCCACCCGGCGGGAATTGGTGGCCACCCGCAGGAATTCCAGATTGCTCACCCCGGGAATCTCCACCGGGTATTGAAAACCGAGAAACAGACCGATGCGAGCCCTCTGCTCGGGGTCGAGCTCCAGCAGGTTCTCGCCCTCGTAGAGCACGCTGCCCCCGGTCACGGTGTAAGCAGGATGGCCGGCCAGCACCTTGGAAAGCGTGCTCTTGCCGCTGCCATTGCGGCCCATCACCGCATGGATCTCGCCGGCGCGGATGGTGAGGTTCACCCCCTTGAGGATCGGCTGGTCCTCCACCGCGGCCTGCAGGTCGCGAATCTCAAGCAATACCGGGGCGTCGGAACGGATCACGGTGAGGAAGGTTGGGAAGGGAGGGTGGGAAAGGAAGAAGGAACCAGGTGGAGAGAGGAATCAGCAACGAATCGCAGGGCCGGCCCCCGGTGCTGGGACAGGCGCGATCGGAGAGCTTCAGCCCACCGACCCCTCGAGCTTGAGGGCCAGCAACTTGTCGGCCTCGGCGGCGAATTCCATGGGCAGCTGGTTGAACACATCCCGACAGAAGCCGCTCACCATCATCGAGACGGCCTCTTCGAAGCCGATGCCGCGGCTCTGCAGATAAAAGAGCTGGTCTTGCGAGATGCGGCAGGTACTTGCTTCGTGCTCAATCGCGGCATCCGGCTGCTGGCAGCGGATGTAGGGGTAGGTGTTGGCGGCAGCCTGGTCGCCGATCAGCATCGAGTCGCACTGGCTGTAGTTGCGCGCCCCAACGGCCTTGGGGCCAATCTGCACCAGACCCCGATAGCTGTTGCTGGAATGGCCGGCACTGATGCCCTTGCTCACGATCGTGGAGCGGGTGCGCGGACCCACGTGAATCATCTTGGTGCCGGTATCGGCCTGCTGCCTGTTGTTGGTGAGCGCCACTGAATAGAACTCACCCACGGAATCCGCACCCTGAAGCACGCAGCTGGGATATTTCCAGGTGATCGCCGAACCGGTTTCCACCTGGGTCCAGCTGATCTTGCTGCGATCGCCGCGGCACTGGCCCCGCTTGGTCACGAAGTTGTAGATGCCACCCACACCGTTCTCGTCGCCTGCATACCAGTTCTGAACGGTTGAGTACTTGATCGAGGCATCATCCAGTGCCACCAGCTCCACCACCGCCGCGTGGAGCTGGTTGGTGTCGAACATCGGAGCAGTGCAACCCTCCAGATAGCTCACCGAAGCCCCTTCCTCGGCCACGATCAATGTGCGTTCGAACTGGCCGGTATCACCGGAATTGATGCGGAAGTAGGTAGACAGCTCCATCGGGCACTCAACCCCTTTGGGGATGAACACGAAGGAGCCATCGCTGAACACCGCTGAATTGAGCGCGGCAAAATAGTTGTCGTTGCCAGGCACTACCGTGCCCAGATACTTCTCGATCAGCTCCGGGTGCTCCTTCACCGCCTCGCTAATTGAGCAGAAGATCACGCCGTGTTCGGCCAGCTGCTCTTTAAAGGTAGTGGCGATCGACACACTGTCGAAAACAGCATCCACCGCCACGTTAGAGAGACGTTTCTGCTCACTCAGCGGAATACCAAGCTTGTCGAAAGTTTCCAGCAGCTTTGGATCCACTTCATCGAGACTGGCCTTCTTGGCCTGCTGCTTGGGTGCCGCGTAATAGACGATGTCTTGATAGTCAATCGCGGGGTACCCCAAAGCAGCCCAGTCGGGCGCCTCCATCTGCTGCCACTGGCGAAAGGCTCGCAGCCGGAAGTCCAGCAGGAAGGCCGGCTCCTCTTTCTTGGCCGAGATCAACCGCACCACGTCCTCACTGAGGCCCTTGGCGATCTTCTCGGTTTCGATCTCGGTGACAAAGCCGTATTTGTACGGCTGTGAAACCAGATCCCCAACGGTGGCAGTGGACATGGCAGGCGGGGTGAAGGGGGTGTGCCGGGAACTACTGACCAGCGGTGGCAGCCTTGATCTCCTCCATTGAGATGGTCTGCTTCTCGCCGCGGAAGGGATTGTCTTCAGTGAGGAAGAGCATGCAGTGGCACTCCTTGCGCTCGCGCATGGGCACACACGGGCAGTTCCAGAACGCCTGGGCCACCTCGGCCTCCTTGTCCTCGTAGTGCCGGCAAGGGCACAGGGCACCGCCCAGCTCATCCTTGTGGCGTGCCAGACCCTCCAGCACCACGGCCGTCACGCCGGAGTCACTGCAGAAGTAGGTGCCGGTGCGCTGCGCGTAGGTCTCGGCGAACTTGCGGATCACCTCAAGACTGTCGGCGCTGGGCGCCGCGGACTGGCTGGGGCTGGAAGACGCGCTGGATTCAGACATAACGCGGGGCGGAGACGCGGAGAGCGACGGGCAAGGACAGCACGATCACTGAGCCGGAATTACGAAACCCTCAGGTTTCCTTAATGGCCAGCGTAGGGCAGTTGCCCGGGGGGTTGGGGTCAGGGTCATTGTGCCGTCCAGCCCCCAATCGCCGTTCATACGTGGCATGGTGTGGATGCCCGGTGCAGGCCATGACCTCCAGCCCCAGCCTGAAGACGAGCACTCGAACGAGCCCCCGGGATAGCCGCGCCGCCACGGCCGGAATTTCAGGAACTGCCGCGATGGGCTCCGAGTCCCCAGTCGATGCTGCGGTTGAGCCGCCTGGAGTGTCCACCTCCCTGCCAGCCTCACCAAGGCAAAAGGACGCATCCACCCGCGAAGCCGCGCTCACCGTGCTCCTGCGCCGCGGCGAGGCCACCGCCGCAGATCTGGCAGATCACCTGAAGGTTTCGGTGCAGGCCATGCGACGCCACCTGCGCAGCCTTGAGGAGGAGGGACTGGTGGAGGCGAGCTGCTGCGGCGAGGGCCCAGGACGACCCAGCAACCGCTGGCAGCTCACCACCAAGGGCCAGGGACATTTTCCTGATGGCAGCGAAGATTTTGCGCTGAGCCTGCTGGAATCCATCGCCGGCAACCTGCCCCCGGGCACCGTTCAGGAACTGCTGGCCCAGCAGGCTCGCGAAAAAGCCGATGTCTACCGCCGTCAGCTCGGCACCGGCTCCCTGCAGCAACGCCTGGAGCATCTGGTGGAGCTGCGGCGTCGCGAGGGCTATGTGGCTGAGTGTTGTGCCGATGGCGATGGCTGGGTGATCAGTGAGTTCCACTGTTCGGTGATGCGCATCGCCGAACAATTTCCGTGCGTCTGCGACCAGGAGCTTCAGCTGCTGCGCCAGACCTTCCCCGATTGCCAGGTGGAGCGCGTGCACTGGCGGCTGGAGGAGGGCCACTCCTGTGGCTTCCGCCTCTCACCCCGCACCGCAGCCTGACCGGTCGACCTGCATCCATCGATCTTCGCGCAGAGATGCCAGCCTTGAGCCGCCAGGATCCGGGCCTGCCCGCTCCGGA
>Ga0164293_10002511_pt1 | contig 15554 bp, 12 predicted proteins | sample GEODES118metaG_FD_111487 | JGI IMG/M metagenome (GOLD analysis project Ga0164293, IMG submission 111487) | Eutrophic lake water microbial communities from Lake Mendota, Wisconsin, USA - GEODES118 metaG | ecosystem: Environmental > Aquatic > Freshwater > Lake | place: USA: Lake Mendota...
ATGTTCTCGTGGAGAATTTTAGGCCAGGCACACTCGAACGACTTGGCCTCGCGCCAGACGACTTGTTGAAGCGCAATCCCAAACTGGTCATCGTTCGGGTTTCGGGTTTTGGCCAAGACGGCCCCTATGCATCACGCCCAGGTTTCGCATCCATTGCGGAATCAATGGCTGGTCTAGCCGCAGTAAGTGGCGAGCCAAACGGGCCGCCGATGCTTCCCGCTATTGCACTCACCGACGAAGCCACCGGCATCGCCGCCGCATTCGCAACGATGGTTGCCTTGCACTCTGGTGTTGGTCAAGTTGTCGACATCAACTTGCTCACCACAGTTTTTCAAATCATGGGTCCAGTTATTTCGCTCTACAAACTCAGCGGAGAATTACAACCGCGTCTTGGAAGTGGGCTTCCCTATTCCGTTCCTCGCGGTGTGTATCAATGCAAAGACAGTAAATGGGTCGGTGTGTCAGCCTCAAGCGACAGTGTTGCAGCGCGCGTCATGACAGTGCTTGGCGTTGGCGAAGATATTCGTTTTGCAACATTTAACGGCCGTATCGAAAACCGCGATGAACTTGAGGCGCTCATGGTTGCTTGGTGTGCGCAGCGCACTCGCGACGAAGTAGTAGCAACACTTGCACAAGCCGACGCGGCAGTTGGCCCGGTATTCGACATGGCCGACATTGCAACAGACGAGCACTATGCCGCTAGGCAAATGATTGAAACCGTTGGCACCACGCCAATGCAGGGGCTTCTCGCCTCCTTGTCTCACACACCTGGCGTTCTTCGCTGGGAAGGTCGAGCACTGGATTCCGACCATGAAGACATTGCCAAAAATGGTTGGGGAGCAACCTCATAAAGTCCAAAACAATCTGACACTTGTCTTTTTCGTTACTCTGCTTGCAGCATCAACCTAACCTTGCGCCGGAACACTAGAGAACGACGCTCGAAAAAGAAAAAGCTTAAGCCAGACAAAACTAAAGAAATGAAAACCAAAGATACGGCGCCAATTCTGCCGGATCCGTATATAGGTATGTATTTATCCATTAATGATGCGACGAGTATGTGGTTTAAAAATACGCCATAACTCAAATCTCCACACCAATTGTCAAATCTGCTGGACTTTGTGGAAATGTTTGGAATCAGAAACGTAGCAATAAATACGCCTAGTAGAACCTCTTTATTGAATTGCAGTTCGTACAAGTCAGAATTTGTATACAAATACCCAAGTAGCAATCCGGAGAAGAGTCGGCAAGTCACTAAATACGTCCGTTTACGCTTCTTCGAATCATCGACAGATGAAATACCTAGGACAAATATGAAAAATACTCCAGGCAACAACATATATCCGTACCAAAACGGATTAATCAATCCAAAATAGGGTAAAAGAAAAAATGCCATACTTGCGTAACCAAGAAAGTAAATCCGTATCCAATTCCATTTTTGTAACAAGAAAGGTATCGTTGCGTAAAATGTCAACTCAAGCCCTAACGACCAAGCTTGAGGAATGAACAGAGTATGTGGGTTTAAAAACATATTGAACCCAAGTGGCAACATCGTCAGATTATGGACCAGGACACCGAGATCAACACTTTTCCAATAAATTGATTCAACATCTAGTAATTGAATACAAAACAAGGTCGCGAACGAGTAAAAGATAAATTGGGGAAACAATCTTATAATTCGATCTAAATAGAAAATTTTAATTTTCTTTATTAGAGGAACCTCACGTCGGGGAACATAATATTTCTTCCAAAGTTCAGTCATTACATAGCCGCTGATTGCAAAGAAGTTAACAACCGCAACGGACCCTGAGTTGAAACTACCAATGCTTCCAGGATCCCATCCAAGATTTATGAAGTATTCGACTCTTATATGTGAAAAAACGACAAGCAACGCCAAAAGAAGCCTTAACTTGCCTAGTCCCACTTTTGACTTCATTCCACCTCATTCATTTTTAATGTTCGTTTCAGCCGCTGACAGACAGAAATACTCTGGGACAAATTAGATTTTACTTTATTTCAATTCAATTGTTGCCGCTGATATTCCCATTTATCTGTTGCATTTTCTACTTGACCCGAGGTAAGGGTATAGTTAGCCGATTATTGAAAATGGCCGACAATGCAACAGACGAGCACTATACCCTTAGTCAATTGATTGAAACCGTTGGCACCACACCTATCCAAGGGCTTCTAGCCTCGCTGTCTCACACACCTGGCGTTCTACGCTGGGAAGGTCGGACACTGGATGCCGACCACGAAGAAATTGCCAAAAATAGTTGGGGAGCAACTTCATGAAGCATTGGTCGCGCGGGGCAAAAATTCTTGCACTGACCTCCATCGGCGTCATGCTCGTTTCACTCGATATCTCCATTGTCAACGTTGCCTTTAGCTCCATCGCACATGACTTTGGCCTCGAAAGCCGCCGCACACTTACTTGGGTTTTTTCCGCCTACAACATTGCGTACGCGGCAGGGCTGCTTACTGCGGGCCGGCTTGCCGATGCTTTTGGCCGGAAGCGTGCATTTCTCACAGGCCTTTTCATCTTCATGTTTGGCTCCATCTTGTGTGCATTTTCACCAACAGCGCTCGTGCTTGTTGCGGCCCGAGTAGTTCAAGCAATTGGTGGCGCAATTCTTACCCCCGCATCACTTGCGTTGGTGTTGCCCGAATTTCCTGTTGAAAAGCGATCCTCGGCCATAGGTATCTGGGGCGCTGTTGGCGCTGTTTCCGCCGCAAGCGGCCCAATTGTCGGTGGCTTCCTCGTTGATGCCTTCAGTTGGCATGCAGTGTTTCTCATCAACACCCCGTTGTGCATTGTGGCGCTCATCGTCGGCTCGCGTTTACTGCGCGAATCACGCGATGAAACGGCCCCAAGAACAGTCGACTACATGGGCGCCGCACTCGCCGTCAGCGGTGTTGGCATGCTCACACTCATGATCGTGCAGAGCGATGAATGGGGCTGGTTTTCACAGCGCGCAGTCGTTGTCTTCGGCACATCTGCACTATTGATTTTGCTTTTCGTTATCCGTTGCAACACTGCTGCACACCCCGTGCTCGACCTCAAGTTGTTCAAGCTTCCGTTTGTCACCGCGGCTGCTATCAGTGGGTTCGGTTTTACCATGGGCTTTTATTCCCTTATCTTTGTCAACACCCAATGGTTACAAGCAGTATGGCTATTCAGTCCTTCGCTCTCTGGGCTTGCAGCAATACCTGGCCCAATTACTGCAGCGCTCGTGGCCGCTCCGGCTGGCCGCGTTGCACAACGCATCGGTCACGGCAAAGTCGTTGCACTCGGTGCCTTGTTGCTCGGCAGCGGCAACCTATTTCTCAGTTCACAACTGACTACCCAAGTGCAGTATTGGTCGCTATATCTGCCAACCATGATCTACACCGGCTTTGGTGTTGGCATGTGCATCAGCACCATCAGCAGTTCCGCCACCGCGTTTCTCCCTCAGCCAAAGTTCGCAATGGGTTCGGCGCTCAACAACACCGCCCGCCAGGTTGGTGCTGCGCTTGGTGTGGCCCTCGTCAGCGCCATGCTCGTAGCTGCAACTAAATCATCCGATCCGCTGCAGGGTTTCCACAACTCGTGGCATCTCACAGCAGGCATCATCTTCGCTTCGGGTATTGCAATGCTGGTGCTATTCAGAAAACCCACCGAAGCACAACTTGCTGCTGCTGCGGTCTAACCGTTATTTTGCAATAGACCAATCGGGCAAGAAACCCCTGTGCCGCCAATACCGCAATAACCAGTTGGATTCTTTTCCAGATATCGCTGGTGGTAATCCTCAGCAACAAAATACTCAGGTGCCATCACTATTTCGGTTGTGATAGGCCCAAAGCCTGCGCCCCGCAAGTGAGGCTCAAAGCCTTGTTTGCTTGCGATTGCAATGTCTAACTGATCACTTGTCGTGCACATGATCGCACTGCGGTATTGGTTACCAACATCGTTTCCTTGACGCATGCCTTGGGTTGGGTCATGATTCTCCCAAAACACTTTCAACAGTTCAACAAAGGAAAGGCGGGATGGATCAAATTCAACATAAACAACCTCCGCATGTCCTGTATCCAAATAACACACCTCTTTATATGTCGGGTTCTTTGTGTGGCCCCCTGCGTAACCAACTGACGTAGAAATTACGCCCTCTGTCTGCCACAACAGTCGTTCAGCACCCCAGAAACAGCCCATCCCAAATAAAACACTCTGCGGAGCATTCGGCAATTGTGTACTCATGCGTGTCATGCTAAGTCCTACCTATGAGCAATGCACAACCGATCATCCGAACAATCCAGCCATCGGATTTTTCGAAGGTGCTGGAGATCAATAACTCCAACGTTCCAGCTGTTGGCGAATTAACTCTTGAGAAGTTGCACTATCTGGTTGAGCACTCACTACATGCCCTTGTCGTCGAGTACCACACTATCTGTGGATTCTGCATTACCTTCGCCCCCAATGCCCCATACGACAGTGTCAATTACCAGTGGTTTCAAGATTCGTATTCAGATTTTGTCTATCTCGATCGCATTGCATTTAATCACGAGGCACAAGGTAAAGGATTCGGTAAGTTGCTCTACTCCTACATCGAGCAATCAATGTCTACCGGGGTACCACGCCACTTGTGCTGCGAAGTAAACACTGAACCGCCAAACCCTGGTTCCCTAAGGTTCCACCAATCCATAGGGTTTGAAGAAGTTGGAAAGCTCTCCACCCAGCCCAATAAGTGTGTCTGCTTACTAAGAAAGTGGGTGCCCTTGGTGTCGTGAGGGGACATCGATGCTTCACCAACCAAAGCCACTGGTCGATAAACGATATTGTCTTGTTTCGTGTCACCGTTGTCGAATCAGAACACACCGAGGGAATCGATTCAGACAACTAGTTTCAAGTCCTCTTTTGAGTTGATTGCTCTTTTCGCGCTAACCCTCGTGGCATTCCATTTCGTGGTTGGCTTTCACGTTCTTAACCCCAGCAATATTACTTGGTTACTTGGCGGAGATTCTGCCGAGGCATATCTCGGATGGGAGTTTTTTAGATCTGCGCCTGTCACGGATTTCCCTCTCGGTGCTTCACCCAACTTCGGAGTTGGATTTAGTTCATCAATTGTGTTTTCCGACTCCATACCCTTATTGGCTATTCCGCTGAAATTTGTTCTGCTGGGTTTTGGAGGGAGTTTCCAGTATTTCGGATTTTGGATTCTTTCTTGCTTCATACTGCAGGTGTATTTCGCAAATCGACTTATTCGGCTATGCACTCAACAAGTACCAGTAAGGATAGTTGGCGCACTATTTTTTCTCTTCGCACCCATCTTCTTATACCGCCTCACGTTTGAAGGGTTCGGGCACCTGTCACTACTTGCCCATTTCCTCATACTCTGGGCTTTACTGCTCAATCTTGATAAGCGAATCTCAAACCATCAATGGTGCTGGTTGCTCCCTATTTCAATTCTCATTCACTTTTATATTTTTGGCATTGTCTTTATTCTCTTTGCTTCAAATTTTGTAACTCAAATAGTTCAGAAAGATCGTCCTTCCTTTGTTGACGGTTGCAAAGAATTTTTTGGGCCAGTTTTTTTGTCACTTGCATTTTTCTTCTTAGCAGGCGGGTTTATGTCCAACAGTGCGGTCTCAGATTCCGTTCAAAATTTCAAGTACAACAGTTCGCTTACGTCATTTTTTGATCCACAACCAGGGCTCGAATCTTCATGGTCACTTTTCCTTCCCGATATCCCGAATTCGGCAGGAAGCGTTGAGGGGTTCGCCTTTCTCGGGCTCGCTACCTTTATTACGTTGCCTTTATGGTTTTTGGGGGGCAAATTATTCTATCGGTTTTTTCGATCGGGCGTTTTCGTCGTAAGTACCGCCACAATTGTTTGTTTCCTCTTTGCGTTGTCGCCCAACATCTCCATTGCAAATCGATCTGTATTCTCATATCAAGTTCCGGAGCTCATCAATCCAATTCTCTCCGCATTCCGAGCAGGAGGGCGGTTTGTTTGGCCTATCGTTTATCTTTTTTTACTCATCTCGGTTTGCGGGATCGCGGAGGTCACTAAACGCATGCCGTTTCGTTACTGGGTAATCACCTCGCTCCTTGGGTTGCAATTATGGGACGCGCGCGATGCCCTGACCAACACCCAGGAGCGGTTCGTGGAAGACTCATTTCAATCTGTGCTGATCAATCCAATATGGACTGAACTAGGAGAAAAATATCAGAACTTGGTCACTGTTCCTCCTTTAAACAACGATCCAAACTGGATCGACTTTGCTCTCCTTGCCCATAAATCGGGTATGACCACGAATGCCGCGTACGTAGCTAGAACATCAGATTCCAAGATTTCTAGTCTTCAAAAACAACTGCAAAAGCGGATTGAAGATTACGATTTCTTGCCCAGCACGCTCTATGTACTTACCAACTATCCGCCAAATCCCCTTTCGCCAGTTCTGCTGGCTTTGAATGGATCGTCTGAAATCAATGGTGCTTCGATCTACAACCTCGATGGCTTTGTGGTTATCGCACCATAAAATGTTTACTCGCATGAGTTTCGCAACGATACTTAACAGACTCGCATTCAATCGCGCGGCGCAATCAGTATTATTCGGCTCGATTGCGTTTGTAGCCCTTACTGGCGGAGTGATTCTTAATCCCCGCAACCTCGACTGGTTAATGATTGGTGACGCTGCGCTTCATCAAAATGGTTGGGATTTTTTTCGCTACACGGCATGGTGGCAATGGCCGCTTGGTCTCAATCCTGCACTTGGTTTAGTTTTTTCTAGTTCGATCGTCTTTACCGACTCCATCCCACTTGCTGCCTTTTTCTTTAAGCCTTTTTCGCCTCTTTTAGGCGAGCATTTTCAATATTTTGGAATCTGGATCTTGCTGTGTTTTGTGCTGCAATATCACTTTGCTCACCGAATACTCTCAAAGTTCTTTAACGACCCATTGAGCGTTTCAATTTCTTCGCTGTTTTTTGTCTTTTCACCACCTTTTCTCTATCGAATGATTCACAGTGGTTCTGGCCATATTGCGCTCGCCAGTCATTTCCTCATCCTCGCCGCAATAGACCATTACTTCGATAAAAGATCCAGAAGTTCAATCTGGGTGATCATTCTCTGCACTGGCCTTTTGATTCAGGTTTATTTCATGCCGATGCTGGCTGCAATTTGGTTTGCATCACTTGTCCGCCGGTTCCTTCATCCCCCACTCAGATTTAAAGAGCTATCAGTTGAGTTCATCACCACAATGATCACCATTCTGGTAGCAGCATGGGCTACGGGATATTTCGCCGCGGGCCGCACAATTAATCCCGCAGGTTGGAATTATGTATTCAGGTGGCAACCACTTTCTCTAGTCGATTCTGGAACAGATGGATCAGAAGGTTGGTCTCGCATTATTCGAGATAATGCCCAACTCGCTGGCGACACCGAAGGATTTAGTTTCTTGGGCTCGGGCATCCTTGCTCTTCTTTTTTTTCTCTCTTTAATTGTTCTACGCACTCTTCTTAAAGAGCGATCAAAATTAATCCAGGGATCAAGTGTCGCTCTATTGATTGTTTTTTTGGTTCCTGTTTTCATTACACGGGGTTCTTCTGGTGTGAAAATACTGTTGAGTTTGCTCCTTTTGGGTTCATTAGTTCTACTTATTCTTGACCACCTTCATGAATATCTGAAAACATCTAACAAGTCAGTTGCAACAGAACGCCTTCCGTTGCTCACGGCCCTGGCTCTTCTTGCTGTGTACAGCCTCACAAACAGCGTTGGCATTGGTACGAGCCGACTTTTCGAGTACCCCCTACTACCCGGACTTAAGCAATTCACTGAGACGTTTCGTTCACACGGTCGATTCATTTGGCCAGCTTTTTATGGGGTATTGATCTTCGTTCTGGTTGGTGTAATGCGCAAGATTGGTCCTCGATGGCGAGCAATGATATTGGCGTGTGCTTTGTTGTTTCAGTTAGCAGACTCAGGAAAAGCTTTAACTGGCGTGCGTAATCGTTTTGTCAATTCTCCCCAGTGGGAAAGTGCCTTAAATGACCCTAGATGGACAGAATGGGCACTTCAATACCGTTCAATCATCGTCGCACCTCCCCTCAATAACGATGCAGACGATTTATGGCTTTCGATTACGCAGTTTGCGGCAAAATACCGACTAGCGACTAATTCGGGGTACTGGACCCGTTACGACACCTCGCTATACGAGAGTGAGGCCGAGGCTCTTTCAACTCTTTTAGAAAGAGGGGACTTTGATACGTCATCCATTTACGTTGTTCTAGATGACAAATTATGGTTGAAGATGATTGGAAACCCCAACCTTGATCAGAACAGGTTGATTACAGTAGACCTACTACATGTTGTTATTCCGTAAATCAGCTGTTTCGTCCATCGCCGCATCATTTTCTGTCATTTATGCTTTCGTTCTCTTTTTTGGAGTAAGTGCAATCACGGCCTTACTCGCTGTCATCTTGCTACTTATCCAAGTTTCTGGCGGATATTACTGTTACATACTGATCTTTAAACCAGCTGCTTTTTCTCTTCCCAGCTTTTTGTCGGCTGGCTTTGTTTTTGGTACTTCGCTCTCGGTTACTTCAATGCTCTTATTTGCCACGACACCACTTCGTGCTGTCGCTTGGTCGTTCCCATGGTTTGTCTTGATAGTTCTGTCAAAATCCAAGTTCTACCAGTCTCTACCTACTTTGTTTTCTTCCAAGGGCTCACCCCACATGCACAGCCTCTTTGCGATTGCCACTACAACTTTGATTTTTTTGGCTCAGGATTACATCTGGGTGCTTTGGTTACTTCCGCCCACCGCTCTCATTTTCCTGGCCTTCAGGTATCGCGAGCACATCCAACGTTCTTTTCGGCCGCCATTGATCATTCTTGTTGCCTTATTCTCGATGTTTTTTCTTTATCTGCCTATTTCCAGCCGCAGCCGATTCTGGTGGTATTTGGCCGATGATTTTGCATATTTTGAATCAATTCAAAGATCTCTAAGTTATTTCAGTGTTTACGACCGGTTTGGGGCTCTTGGGGAAAACTGGTTCGGCTATCACATCATGACTTTTGCCTGGACCGCACAAATTGAGTTGTTTTCGATGGCTGGACCGTGGATTACTTTGACACAGATTGGCCCTCCGGTTATGGCCATATTTCTATCTGCGTCTGTATTGTTTCTCATTCAGTCACTCGGCGTCACTCAATCAATATCCCTAATTGTTTTGCCGATATTCCCAACATTCTTTTTTTATTCCTATACGTCTCCAAGTTTTGTCTTTGGACACATTTTCCTTTTGGGGTTTGCTTCAATCACATTAGGCATCTTTGGTCAGGTAATTAACTCAAAAATGATTGCTGTTCTATCTGTCTTGGCATTTTTTGTCTTTTATGCAAAATTTTCCAACTTACCAATCGCATTTCTTTCGTGCTTCGGACTAATGATCGCGCTTACGATAAGCAACCGTAAAGTCCACTGGTCCTCCACATTTCTAGTCTTTACTGTTTCAGTGGTGTTCTTGAGTTTGACGATCGCATTTTCCGCAACGTCTAGCCGACGCGGAAAGCCCGAATTCGGACGTTTTTGGGGTTTCGCTGCCGAGCAATTTCCACCACTGTTGAACATTCAGGATCGGCTCTTCCGTTATATCACCGCGGGATTCGTAACCAGCCAATTTTTTGTTATTCCATTTTTGGCTGTCATTTTGTTTTTTGCGATGCGTAAAAAGTCGGAGTTTGTGCCACAGGTTGCTGGTGTCCTTATTTTTGGATTTACACTGCTATTTTCATTTTATTCGAGCGGATGGGGAGCTGGCTACTTTGTCACCGCAGGGCTCAGTGTCCTTCATGTGTTTACGCTCGTAATGATTGTGCGCTCAGCAGAATGCGCTTCGCGTCATCGAGATATCTTCTTGCTGTTGATTCTTGGTGCAATCACCCAGATCGGCATTGAAAAACTCGCGAGTTATTTTGATCAAATGACCAATTGGAACTTGTTGTTGAATACATCATTAACTTCAAATTGGCCAATTTTGTTGGCAATTACATCGGGCCTTGCAGTAATTCAATATCAAGGCAGATTGTTTAATAGATCGATCGTGATCCGATCCATCTCGACTCTGCTAATTCTTTCGATTGGTGCCAGTACGGGTGCGAATCTTCGAAGCCTTAGCCACCCAGTCCGTGGAACAGAACTCGATTCTTCGGCCAGCGATGTTGCCTATGGCACCACTGCCGAGATAGATGTTGCTACATGGATCAAAAAGAACACAAAGCGATCCGATCTGATTGCTTCAAATCACTTCTGTGGCGAAGCCTGCGCAGGCCCTTCTTGGTGGGAAGAGCGTAAATGCCGAAGCGGGCTGAATTTTTATTTGCCAATTTACTCAGAACGCAGGTATCTGGTTCAAGGAACTGTTCTAGGTACGTGTCCAGATCCGCCTCAGTGGCTGGATGATCGAATGCATGCAAGTATCGCGTTTGCGAATAACCCATCTTCTGAATCGGAACAAGTTCTACAAGATTATGGTGTTGATTATTTCGTCGTTGATCGATTTTCAACTTCGTTTGTGGACTGGGATGAATTTACTTCGGTTCGATTTAGTTCAGGTTCATTTCTTGTTATTGAAATCTAATTTGGTGATACAACGGTAAAGTCTATATTTACTTTGTCCTCAACCGTCAGGTAACTCGTTTGAATTGGTTTATTAAGGTGAAGACTATCGGAAGAGCGCCTTTCGGTTCAGGGCTGCGCTCACTCAATGGTTTCTTAATCGCGACGTGTCTTATTTACGCGCTTGGCACACCTCTGGCTCCTTCCTTAAAGCTTGGATTACTTATTGTGGTCCTCCGAATTGTTTTATCTTCCAGAATTAATCACACTGGTTATTCTTTGATGGCTTCAACTGAAGTCATTAAAGCATCTCTTGCTTTGTCCGCACTTGCAGTTGCGTGGATAATTTTCGTTTCCACAGACATGGTCGCCTTGCAGTTCTCGGCTGTGACCGTTGCTGGGCTTTGTCTACTGAATTGCAGAAGTATTCACTCCGGTTCGAAAGATTCGACTTCGCCACCAGTAAAACTGGCCGAAGGGACTTCTTTTCTTGAACTGCAGCTCGTTGTCAATGTCGCTTTGATTTTACGGGGCTGGACACATCTGATCTATATCGCCATACCAGTCTTCATCGCCTTAGTTGTGAAATCAAGGTTTTCAACAAGATGGATAGGAAAAGGTAGTCAATTTCTATTCCAGGGTATTTTCGGATTCGCGATCCTTCTAGCAGCCTTAGCTAGTCATGAATCCGTTCAACCAATGTCATCACGATTTTGGGTGAGCTACGACCAAGTCTTCCGTGCAGCTATGGCCACTGGGTTAACCCGATGGGGTTGGGCCGACTCGAACTTTGGAACTGGACATGCGTTTACCTACCATTGGCTGCCCGAGGCTGTCGGCGGTGTTATGGCTCGTTTGTCGGGTCTCGGAGAAGCCGATGTGATAACACGAATTCTTCCCGCATTAGGGATGCTCTTCGCTGCAGCAATTGTTATTGAAATACTGCGATATTTTTCAATCAACAGATTCACAACTCTTGCAATCACGTTAACTTTTATGACTGTTGAAGGATCTTTTGAATTGTTTTCTATCGGTACGTTAATTGGGGCTTCAATCTTTCTTACAGCGATTTGGTTGTTCGTTCAGTCGGCCACCAATGATCGTCTTCATTCCCGATTTTTGTTGTTTGTAGTTGTACCGATGCTCTCGCTGCTCAGCCAATCTGCGCTCGGTTTATCACTCGTTCTCGGATTCGTTATCGCCATCATCTTTTTGGTCCTGGCGGGCACCCTTGCGAAACGGCTGGCTTTGGAGAATCTACTTTTACTAGGTATGTCGACTCTCCTACTTCAACAGACGTTGTTCAGTAAAGCCTCAGTTCTCTCTGGTTCTGGGATTGTAAACATGGATAGTTTTCTAAAATTCCCGGGGCTTTCGATTCCATTCGGTCGATCAACGGACAGCACACCGCTCCAGATTCAGGCTAATTCGCTTCTATTTATTTTCCTGCTCGTCTCCACGTATGCAATTGGTTTTTGGTTTCGTCCAAATTCAACTAGAACCAAAACTTGGCAATTACTCATTGGAGCCCAGTTTGCTGCATCAATGTTGCTTCTCAACTTTTTTTCTCTTGGTGGTTATTCAGGGAAGTTCCTAGTCCCTGTTGGCATGTTGGGCTTACTCTTCGGGCTCATTACGTTAGGAACGTTGTGCGAATCGATGTCGTTCAACCAGTTATTTAGGGCCGCTATTTTTGTTTTTTTATCAATTTGGGTTGCTCGTCGGGTCGTTTCACAAATCTCAACTCTCGAGTCATTTACTCAGAACATCGCTGCATTGCTGACCGTTACATTGCTTTTCCTCATTTCGATGCTTGCGTTATTCACTGGAAGAGCCAGGTTGGTACAAGGTCGTAGCGATTCATTGAGAAAGTCGATAGTCGCACTTCTATTTTTCAATTCTTGTTTGTTTATTTGGCCTCGTCAGTATGTGCCCCAAACTATTCGTCAGACTGTTCTCTCGAGCCCACGAGATCATTCATTTTTCCTAGAGGATAAATACGTACGCAACTGCCTCGATTTCGTTCGCGTTAACACACCACTAGAAGCTGTGATTGCGACCAATATGTGGAGGCTACCAGGGCTTTCCGATGAGCGATATGTTCTGACAAGTTTGCTTAGCCAACGGCGGATACTTGTTGATGGTCCAGTTTTTGATCACGTTAAGTGGCCTTCGCGTGCATATTTTGAAGAGCTTAAAAATGTTCACACTTCATTTGGAAATTCCTTGGATGACGAATCACATGCTCAACTCGTCAGGTTGGGTGCTTCATATTTCGTCCTCGATACTCGCTATGAAAACGCCGATCAAACATGGACCTCACTAGCCAATCAAGCTGTTGTATTCAGCAACCGACGGTGCAGCATCATTCAGCTCTAGTGCAGTCTTAATGTATTCATTTTTTTGTGGCAAATTCGAAAACCTCTACTGGAGAATATTTACGACACTGACATTTAATCCCACTAAATAGTCTCACGATAATTTCAGCATTCGACTGACAAGTATGACGTTAGTTGGATTAACGGTCGAAACGTTCTCTAACATTTTATGCGTTTTAGTTCATGGTTCATAGACAATTGGCGAAATTCAAAATAGGACTCTTAACTAAAGTTATTGGGATTAACGACATCGCACTTTGTGTCCGGTTTATCGTTGTTGAAAAATAAAATAACAGTGAATTAAATCGCCGGTTATTGGTTCTACAGACATTATGTAGCTTTGACATCACCCTTTTGCGGGCTGTCGGATTCCTTGGATTAGTCCAGCGAATATTGCGACAATCCACAAAAGTGGTGCGAAGCTTAAGGACGAAACAACTAAATGCTTATTCTCATGTATCCCTGGCAATGGAAATGCAACCAGCGAAAGGCCCATACAAGTAGCCAGAATTTTAAACAACTTTATGTTCAGTCGATTATCAATTTCAATTTTATTCCCATAGATACTAGTGAAACATATTCCGATTATTGGACCCGCTACAACTAGGTAGTAATTGTATACGGTCCCCGGTAGAAGGGTAACAACGATAATGAGGTAGGCACCCATCACTACTATTGAAAATCGCCTTCGATAAATGAACAAAACTGCAAACACGCTAAGAAACAACGAGATTTCGGCAGAATCTAGAATTAGAGAAGAAATGTTCAAATTACTAATTTGAACTGATGAAGTGGCTTCAAGCAAGTCTGCTAATACTCGAAATGACATCTGTATAGAAATTTGAGGTGGGTACAACGACACGGGTTCGTCATTGGAATTGAATTGAAGCATCATTTTCAAGCTCTTGGGTATGTTATTAATAAAACTATTCGGCCAAAGCAGAAATGGCAATAATTGGGTAAGAGCAACCATTCGGATTGAAACGAAAAATGATCGGTATTCACTAATTAGTATGAACACCAAGGCAAGAACTGCGAATTGTGGTTTGATTATTGCAGAACCAATAACTCCAAAGTGAGCGTAGTTGAAGTTGTTATTTTTTAATCCAACAAGAAATAGAAGTAATAGCGGAGGGATGAGCCCAACAAGATTGCCTCTGTCAAGGGCGATCATTCCTGCGTAAGAAAACGGTCCGGATAAAACGAATATGGTTGCACCATACCGAAGGCCCATGCTCCTAGATATCCAAATGGCAGGAGTAGCAATTGCCAAGATGTTCAGAAAAAGGTATGTTGCGAGTCCAAATCTTGACGAATTTGTTAAGTTCTCTAACCACACGAAGATTTTAAAGATACTCATTGGAGCGGCCGGATAGGGGTTGTACCCGTGCCAAGGACTTTGTTGTTTGGCAATATTTAGTGGATAATAATAATCTCCAAAACAATGAGACCCGACTCCCTGAGAAGATGGAATGCAGTGCCCATCGCTTGCAGGAAACGAAAGGGAAGGAAGAATTTCAATGCCAAAATACGATGCAGCAAACATCCAAATTCCGATCGATGTCGCGAAAACAACAATAAGAAAAGCGCCAAGTTTTGCATCGTTGCGGTGAACTAACATCACGTTTCTCACTATTCGATTTGTCTGTTGCCTATTGAATTTGTGCAATCATTTTTCGTGAATCATTTAGTGAATTTAGAAAATCTAGATGCACCTTCGTTGCCTTACTTGATTTTCGGAGAATAAGCCTTGTCTTTCTATTTTGGGAATCAGGTGAGTTATGCAGATTCCTCTAAATTTGTTTTGAAAGCATAATCAATCGTGCGCTCGGCCGGAGTCGAACCGACAACCTTCTGATCCGTAGTCAGATGCTCTATCCATTGAGCTACGAGCGCTTAACGATTGATCATCTTACTTGCCGAAATGGTAGTGCCCTACATGTCACTCCCAAGGCCCCCAGCCGTTGCGCTGATAGAGGCGGTAGGCGGCAGCGGCATTCAGCCTGGGGTCGAACAATTGTGCGGGTGATGTGACCCCAACTTGAGGTAGCCATGGGGTGTGCCATCGGTAGTAGATCTGGAAGAGGCCGTAACAGCATTTACTTCTGCTCAGCACAGACGGATTGAACTTGCTCTCGCGTTGGACAATTGCTATTGCTCGTTCTTCTAACTGGTCGGGCCACGCGTCGCGAATGAATTGCATAACTTCGGCCTTCGTGAAGTCATTTTTGGGGGGCTTTGCAGCTGGGCTAGCAACCGCGGGAATGCACACTTCATCACCGGGCAAGATGGGTGTCGACTGTTTGGCACTATTGAGCTTAAGAACTTTTTTTAACGTGGTGTTTGATTTGGCAGCGATGCGCCACCATGAGTCACCCTGTTTAACGACATAGGTATTCGAGCATGCTGCCAGAACGGTAGACGCCTCTATGGACAACGTGGCGCAAGCGACCGCTCCAACAACAATTAACCGCACAGCGCGATAGATCATGGCGGAGAGGGTGGGATTTGAACCCACGGTCCGGTTTACCCGGACAACGCCTTAGCAGGGCGCCCCATTCGGCCTCTCTGGCACCTCTCCTGGAAAA
>Ga0164293_10002513_pt1 | contig 15547 bp, 12 predicted proteins | sample GEODES118metaG_FD_111487 | JGI IMG/M metagenome (GOLD analysis project Ga0164293, IMG submission 111487) | Eutrophic lake water microbial communities from Lake Mendota, Wisconsin, USA - GEODES118 metaG | ecosystem: Environmental > Aquatic > Freshwater > Lake | place: USA: Lake Mendota...
CTTGAAGCTGTGACAATCACCCCCACATTCAGAAATCCAACAGACACGCATCCACATGGTTCCTCACCTCATCACCGCGCTCACCGGCCCCATCAACGAACTCGAGCAGCGCATCCTCGACTCCATGCCCGCCATCGAACGGTGGTTTCGCATGGAGTGGATGGAGCACACGCCGCCTTTTTACAGCTCGGTGGACATTCGCAACGCGGGCTTCAAGCTTGCCCCCGTGGACACCAACCTGTACCCCGGCGGTTGGAACAACCTCACACCCGAGATGCTGCCCTTGGCCGTGCAAGCTGCCATGGCGGCCATTGAAAAAATTTGCCCCGAAGCGCGCAACCTGCTGCTGATTCCTGAGAACCACACGCGCAACACGTTTTATTTGAGCAATGTGGCGCAACTCGCGCGCATCTTCAACATGGCGGGTTTGAACGTGCGCATCGGTTCGATCAACCCCGAGATCAAAGAGGACACCACCATCGAATTGCCCAACGGTGACTCGGTGACCTTGGAGCCGGTGATTCGCAGCAAGACTAGGCTGGGTTTGAAAAATTTCGACCCCTGCACCATCTTGCTCAACAACGATTTGAGTGCGGGCATCCCCGGCATCTTGGAAGACCTGCACGAGCAATACCTGTTGCCTCCGCTGCACGCCGGTTGGTGTGTGCGTCGCAAGAGCCAGCATTTCGCCAGCTATGAAGAGGTGAGCAAACGCTTTGGCAAATTGCTGGGCATCGACCCTTGGTTGATCAACCCGATGTTCACCCACTGTGGCGAAGTCAATTTTGCCGAAGGCACTGGCATGGATTGCCTGACCACCAACGTGGACATGCTGCTGACCAAAATCCGCCGCAAGTACAAAGAGTTTGGCATCCACGACAAACCTTTTGTCATTGTCAAAGCTGACAACGGCACCTATGGCATGGGCATCATGACGGTGCGGGATGTCAAAGATTTGGATGTTCTCAACCGCAAAACCCGCAACAAAATGAGCGTGGTCAAAGATGGCCAAGAGGTCAACCAAGTCATCATCCAAGAAGGTGTGCTCACCAACGAACGCATCAACGATGCGGTGGCCGAACCGGTGGTCTACATGATGGACCGCTATGTGGTGGGTGGTTTTTACAGGGTGCACGCCGAACGTGGCGTGGACGAGAACTTGAACGCCCCGGGGTCCAGTTTCGTGCCCTTGGCGTTTGAGCAAAGTGCCCACACCCCCCAGCCGGGCATGAAGCCAGGGGCCAGTGCACCCAACCGCTTTTACATGTACGGTGTCATCGCCCGTTTGGCCATGCTGGCCGCCAGCTATGAGCTGGAAGCGACCGATCCAAACGCCGAGGTCTACGAGTAAACAGCTGTTTGTTGCATTGCAAAAGGTAAACTCTTGCTTTCCACGAATGGGGTGAAGCGACGCCTACGCGCTTGAATCCGTTATGAGCACAGCAACTGAACATAAGCACGTCTCGTCCTTGGCCGGACTCACGCTCGGGGCCATCGGCGTGGTTTATGGGGATATCGGCACCAGTGTGCTGTATGCCATCAAAGAGGTGTTTGGCTCGGGCCATGTGGAATTCACACCGGACAACGTGATGGGGATTTTGTCCATTTTCTTTTGGACACTGACCTTCATCATCTCTATCAAGTACGTGACACTGGTGCTGCGTGCGGATAACAACGGCGAGGGCGGCTTGGTGGCCATGCTCGCCCTGGCTTCTTCTTCAGTCAAGGACAAACCGCGGTTGCGCAATGTCTTGTTGGTGGTTGGGATCTTCGGCACTTGTTTGTTTTATGGCGATGGTGTCATCACCCCGGCCATCTCTGTGTTGTCCGCGGTCGAAGGCTTGGAAGTGGTGTCGCCCAATTTCAAGAAGGCGGTGATTCCGCTGACCTTGTTCATCTTGCTGTGTTTGTTTGCAGTGCAAAAGCGTGGCACAGCGGGCATTGGCCAATTTTTTGGCCCGATCACCTTGGTCTGGTTTCTGACGATTGCGGTGCTGGGGGTCTGTCACATCGCCAGCAACCCAGCTATTTTGTGGGCCACCAGTCCGCACTTCGCTTTGCGCTTCATCTGGGAGCAACCCGGCACCACGTTTTTGATTTTGGGTGCGGTGGTCTTGTGCGTCACCGGTGGTGAAGCCCTGTATGCCGACATGGGCCACTTTGGCAAAAGACCGATTCGCTTGGCCTGGTTCAGTGTGGTCATGCCCTGCTTGACCTTGAATTATTTTGGCCAAGGCGCCTTGCTGTTGAGCGAGCCCGAAGCGGTCAAAAATCCTTTCTACAACATGGCCCCAGATTGGGCTTTGATTCCTTTGGTGGTGTTGGCCACCGCCGCCACCGTGATTGCGTCCCAAGCGCTGATCACGGGCGCGTTCAGCGTCACCAAGCAAGTCATTCAACTGGGCTTTTTGCCACGATTGCAAATTCACCACACCAGCGAAAGAGACACCGGTCAGATCTACATGCCTTTTGTCAACTGGGGCTTGTTTGTCGTCATCGTGCTGGCCGTGGTCATGTTCAAGACCTCCAGCAACCTGGCAGCGGCTTACGGCATTGCTGTGTGCACCGACATGTTGATCACCACGATCTTGACCTTTTTTGTGCTCCGTTATGCATGGAAATACCCGATGTGGCTGTGCATCAGCACAACCAGCATCTTCTTCTTGGTGGACTTGGCATTTTGGAGCTCCAACTTGCTGAAAATTGCCGACGGCGGCTGGTTTCCGTTGTTCATTGGCGGAATGATTTTGATCTTGATGTTGACTTGGCGTGATGGACGCCAATTGCTTCACCACAAAACCCGTGACGAAGCCATGGACTTGCGCTCCTTCTTGGAGGCCTTGTTCATTGGCCCACCTACTCGGGTAGAAGGCACGGCGGTCTTTTTGACAACAGAAAACGACATCGTGCCCAATGCCATGTTGCACAACTTGAAGCACAACAAGGTCTTGCACGCGCAAAACCTGTTTGTCACGGTGCGCAGCCACGAAGTCCCTTGGATCGCCAAAGATGAACGTGTAGAGCTGACCGATCTTGGCCATGATTGCTGGCAGGTGAAAATCCACTACGGATTCAAAGACGATCCAGATGTGCCTTTCGCACTGAGCTTGTTGCGGGACAAGCTGGGCAATATCAATGGCATGAGCACCAGTTATTTCTTGTCGCGCGACAGCATCGTGCCCACCGTGCACGGTGGCATGGCGCAGTGGCGAGAAAAACTGTTTGCCCAGATGTACCTCAACGCCAGCGCCGCAGCCGACTTTTTGAATCTGCCCAGCAACTCGGTGGTGGAGATGGGCAGCAAAATTGAAATTTAAGCCCTGCCGCCTGACATGGTGGTGGGGCTGTTAACCTCTTGGTCATGAAACTTTTGTTTGTCGCCGATCCGCTGAGCACTTTCCAGATCCAGAAGGACAGCACCTTCACCATGATGCGTGAGGCCCAGGCACGGGGACATGAGGTTTGGAGCTGCGACACATCGGATTTGCATTGGCAAACAGGGCGGCCTGTCAGCGCCCAGATGCACCAAGTCCATTTGACCGGCGACCACGCCGCTTGGTACACCATTCAACAAACCCATGTGCAGCCTTTGCACAGCATGGGCGCGGTGCTCATGCGCAAAGACCCGCCGTTTGACAACGAGTATTTCTACGCCACCCATTTGCTCAGCCAAGCTGAAAAAGAAGGCGCAAGGGTGTTCAACCATCCCGCAGCTTTGCGTGAACACCCCGAGAAGCTTGCCCTCATGGAATTTGCCGAGTACGCCAGCCCGACCTTGGTCACGCGCCAAGCCCAAGCCATTCTTGATTTTCATGCGCTGCACCAAGACATCATCTTGAAGCCCTTGGATGGCATGGGCGGCATGGGCATCTTCCGGGTCAAAGCCGATGGCTTGAATCTCGGGGGCATCATCGAAACCCTGAACCGCGACGGCGCCCAAACCGTCATGGTGCAAAAGTTCATTCCCGCCATTGCACAAGGTGACAAACGGGTCCTGGTGATTGGTGGTCAACCGGTGCCTTTTGCCTTGGCGCGCATTCCGCAAGGCAACGAGGTGCGCGGTAATTTGGCGGCCGGTGGCAAGGGTGTGGCACAAGTCCTCACCGAGCGTGATTGGCTGATTGCCCATGCCTTGGGGCCCAAGTTGGCTGCCCGAGGCTTGTTGTTGGTGGGTTTGGACATCATTGGTGACTATTTGACCGAGGTGAATGTCACCAGCCCCACCTGTTTTCGTGAAATCACCGATCAAACCGGTTTTGATGTGCCTGCCATGTTCATGGATGCGCTCACCCAGCAAGTACACAGGCCCCAATGAGCATTGACGCCTTATGAAGCTGTTCATTGAGCAAGCCTTGTTTGAGCCCTATGCTCATGCGGCACAGGCGCGATTGTCGGCCATTCGACCTTTTGAATACGCCCAAACCCGCAACCACATCGACGGTGCGGTCAGCATGTTGTCGCCCTACCTCACGCACGGTTTGTTGACCGTGCCCGATGTCGCCGACCATGTGTACAAGGTGCACCGCATGGGGGTGCAGCACAAGTTCGTTTTCGAGTTGGCGTGGCGTGAGTATTTCCAGCATGTGCATGAGTTGGTGGGTGATCAAGTGCTTTCCAATTTTCATGAAGGCGTGCTGCCCGATGACGCCTACAGCCAGAAACTGCCCGACGACGTGCGCTGTGGCGCCACGGGTGTGCCCGCCATCGACCAAGCCATCCGCCAGCTTTATTTCAACGGCTATGTGCATAACCATGCCCGCTTGTGGCTGGCCAGTTATTTGGTGCATTTGCGCAAAGTGCATTGGCGTGTTGGCGCCGAATGGATGTACAGCCATTTGCTGGATGGCGACATCGCCAGCAACCACCTGAGTTGGCAATGGGTAGCTGGCACGAGCAGCAGCAAGCCTTACTTGTTCAATGCCGCCAATGTGGCGCTTCATGCGCCAGAGCTTTGGCATAGTCAGAACACGGTGATTGACAAGCCGATGGATATCATCGAGATGATTGCCCAAAGCCAAGCGACCTTCACCCAAGCCATGCACCAGCATGCGCATGTAGACGAACCCGATGTGTTGCAAATGCCGCCCGCCGAAGCCGATTTGGTGGCCAGTGGCTTGGCTGCCGATAAATTGGTGGGCAAAGAGGTGTGGTGGATTCACCCGTGGTCGCTCACAAACCAAGCCCCCTCGGGTATGCCGCCTGATGCCATGCGGGTGGCTGCGTGTTGGCTCGAGTGGACCCAAGCGCGACCATGGAGCCGAGGGCGTTGGTCGTTTGTGGCCAAGGGCATGCACCAGGTGGCCTCGCACTGCTGGTTTGAGGACGCCGCACGCCTGACCGAGGTGTTGGTCAAAGCCAAAGCGGTGCATGTCTGGGACCACATGGCTTTGCCCCATTGGCCAGGCGTGAATTGGGTGCGTCACCCCGCACCACGCCTGTGGCCGCGCCAAACCGAGCGCAGCCCCTCGTTTTCCCATTGGTGGACCAAGGTGACGCGCTACAAACAATCCATACCGCAGTTGCTGCGCAACCGATAAATCAAATCACTTGGCACGTCGCACTTTTGCAAGCGGCGATGCGCGAAGCGATCAAGCCGAGCTCAGGCGGCTTTCACTTTCAAACGCCACGCGTGTAGCAAGGGCTCGGTGTAGCCGCTGGGCTGCTCTTTGCCTTTGAACACCAAATCCAGCGCCGCTTGGTAGGCTTTGGAATGTTGGAAATGACCAGCCATCGGTTGGTACAGGCTGTCGCCAGCGTTTTGTTTGTCCACAATGGCGGCCATGCGTTCAAAGGTGGCCCGCACTTGGGTGTCACTCACGACACCATGGTGCAACCAATTGGCAATGTGTTGGCTGGAGATGCGCAGCGTGGCGCGGTCTTCCATCAGGCCGACATTGTGGATATCGGGCACCTTCGAGCAGCCCACGCCTTGGTCGATCCAGCGCACCACATAGCCCAGGATGCCTTGCACGTTGTTGTCGAGTTCTTGCTGTTTCTGCGCATCATTCCAACCAGCTGTGGCCGACACGGGGATGGTGAGCAAGTCTTTCAGCAACTTGGCGTGCTCTTTGTTGGCATCGATTTTTTCCAACCCTTTTTGCACATCGCTCACCAACACCTGGTGGTAGTGCAGCGCGTGCAAGGTGGCACCGGTGGGGCTGGGCACCCAAGCGGTGTTGGCACCGGCTTTGGGGTGGGCGATTTTTTGTTTCAGCATCTCGGCCATCAGGTCGGGCATGGCCCACATGCCTTTGCCGATTTGCGCTTTGCCGCGCAAACCGCAGGCCAAGCCCACCAAGACATTGTTGCGCTCGTAAGCTTGGATCCAGGCACTGGATTTCATGTCGCCTTTGCGCAGCATCGGGCCTGCCAGCATGCTGCTGTGGATTTCGTCACCCGTGCGGTCCAAGAAACCCGTGTTGATGAAGGCCACACGACTTGAAGCTGCCGCAATGCAGGCTTTCAAATTCACGCTGGTGCGCCGTTCTTCATCCATGATGCCCAGCTTGACTGTGCTGTCAGGCAATCCCAGCACGTGTTCGACGCGGCTGAACAACTCCGAGGCAAAAGTCACTTCAGCGGGCCCGTGCATTTTGGGTTTGACGATGTACACCGAACCAGTGCGCGAGTTGCGAATGTCGTTGGCACCATGGCCTTGCAAGTCATGCAAAGCGATGGCGGTGGTCACCATGGCATCCATGATGCCTTCTGGGATTTCCTGCCATTGTCCATCCGCCGCTTGGTAAAGGATGGCGGGGTTGGTCATCAAGTGGCCCACATTGCGCAAAAACAGCAGTGAGCGGCCATGCAGTCGAATATCAGCGCCTCCATGGGGAGCGCGGTAAATACGATCAGGATTCAAGCCGCGCTTGAAAGTGGTGCCGCCCTTGCTGACATCCTCGGTCAGCGTTCCTTTCAAGATGCCCAACCAGTTGCTGTAGGCCAGCAATTTGTCGTCCGCATCCACTGCGGCCACCGAATCTTCCAGATCAAGGATGGTCGACAAAGCGGCCTCGACCACCAGGTCACAAATATGCGCAGGATCGGCAGCGCCAACGGAATGCTTGGCGTTGATTTGGATGTCCAAGTGCAGGCCGTTGTGGATCAACAAAACCGAAGAGGGATGCGTCGCTTCTCCTTGGTAGCCCACGAGCTGTTTGGGGTTGGCCAAAGGTGTTGTTTGACCGCCCTTGAGGGCAACAACCAAAGCGCCTTTGACAATGCTGTAGCCGGTCGAATCGATGTGCGATCCTTTTTTCAAGGGTACCGTGCGGTCCAACACATAACGCGCGTATTCAATGACTTTGGCACCACGTTTCTCGTTGTAGCCTGGTCCTTTGGCGCAGCCATCGGCTTCTGAAATGACATCGGTGCCGTACAAAGCGTCATACAAAGAGCCCCAACGTGCGTTGGCAGCATTCAAGGCGTAGCGGGCATTCAGGATGGGTACCACCAACTGGGGACCTGCTTGGGTGGCCAGTTCGGCATCCACATGGGTCGTGGTGGCTTTCACCTTGGCAGGCACCGGGACCAGGTAGCCTGTTTTGGTCAAGAAGGCTTGGTAAGCCGCCATGTTGGTGATCGGTCCGGGGTGCGCAAGGTGCCACTGGTCCAGTTCGGTTTGCAAGCGATGGCGCTCGGCCAGCAGCGCATTGTTTTTTGGGGCCAGGTCTTGCACCAATTTGTCAAAGCCTTTCCAAAACGTGACGCTGGACACGCCCGTGCCGGGCAGTACCTGCTGCTCAATGAAGTCGTGAAGGTTTGCGGCGACTTGCAGTTGATGGATGGGGGTGCGAGCTGTCATTCAGGGCTTTCAAAAAATCAGGTCAAAAAGGATACGGGTTATCACCGATAATTTTCCATTTTAAGGAGTCCTGTGATGAAACAATTGAATGCAGTGATCTGCGCCTTGGTCTTGTTGGCTTCAGGAACAGTTTTGGCAGAGTCTGAATTTGCCGTTTACGGAGGCGGTCAGTCATCGCCACACTCGCGAGTCACACCTGCGACAGGCGACTCCTTTTTGGCCACTTGGAAAGGCGAATCAATGTCTTTTCCCATCTACCTCGGTTTGCGCTACACAGAGTGGATGGATGATGAATGGGGATGGGCGGTGAATTACAGCCACACCAAGGCCAAAGCCAATGCAACCACGCTTGCTACCAATGGATACAGTCGTCTTGAATTCACAGATGGTGCCAACCCGGTTACCTTGGTCGCTTTGCGTCGCTTTGCCCCCATGAATGGCGGAATCAAGCCCTATGTTGGTGTGGGTGCTGGTATTTCTGTCCCCCATGTTGAGGTTGAGCGTACAGGTGGCGTCAAAACGTACGAATACCAATACGGCGGCCCCGTTTTAACTGGTTTGGCCGGTTTCAAATACCCGCTCAACGATCGCTGGGACCTGCTCACCGAGTTGCATGTGCATTACATGATGTTGGATGTCAAAGTCGATGGCGGCCGTCTGAAAACCAACTTGGTCACCAATGCCCTGAACCTCGGGGTCAGCTACCGCTTCTGAAAACGCTACATGCAACTTGTTCACCAAGAGATGCAAGCGGCTTTGGCCCTTGCCCTCGACACCCTTTCTCCTGGCAGCGCCAGCAAAGCCCAGTTTGAAACCCCCAAAGTCGCCGCGCACGGCGACTGGGCGGTCACGGCTGCCATGCAATTGGCCAAACCACTGGGGCGCAAGCCTCGCGATCTGGCCCAAGAATTGCAAAACATGTTGCTCGCATCGCCTGCGGGACAACGCTGGTTGGCATCGGTTGACATTGCCGGCCCGGGTTTTTTAAACCTGCGCTTGAAGCCCGAGGCCAAGCAGCAGGTGGTGCGCGAGGTCTTGCAAGCAGCGGATGTTTTTGGGCATCAAACCCCTAACGGGCAACGCTTGCTGGTCGAATTTGTGTCCGCCAACCCCACCGGCCCCTTGCATGTGGGCCATGGCCGACAAGCGGCCTTGGGCGATGCGTTGTGCAATTTGTTTGAAACCCAAGGCTGGTTGGTGCACCGCGAGTTTTATTACAACGATGCTGGGGTGCAAATTCAAACCCTGGCCAACTCCACACAGCTGCGCGCACAAGGCTTCAAACCAGGTGACGCCGAATGGCCCGACAACGCCTACAACGGCGAGTACATCCAAGACATTGCGAACGCGTTTCTCAATAGCCAAACCGTGCAAGCCGATGACCGCTCGTTCACCGCTAATGGGCAAGTGGACGACCTGGCCAGCATCCGCGACTTTGCCGTGGCGTATTTGCGGCACGAGCAAGACCTGGACTTGCAAGCCTTTGCGGTCAAGTTCGATCACTATTACTTGGAATCCAGTCTTTACACCGATGGCCGTGTCGAGCGAGCCGTGGCCTCGTTGCAAGCCTCCGGCCACACTTATGAAAGCGAAGGCGCTTTGTGGTTGCGCTCCACCGACTTTGGCGATGACAAAGACCGGGTGATGCGCAAGTCGGATGGCAGCTACACCTATTTTGTGCCCGATGTGGCCTACCACTTGGCCAAGTGGGAGCGCGGCTTCACCAAGGTCATCAACATCCAGGGCACCGACCACCACGGCACCATCGCCCGGGTGCGGGCCGGTTTGCAAGCCGCTTCTCAACAGCAGGGTTTGAACATTCCCCAGGGCTACCCCGACTATGTACTGCACACCATGGTGCGGGTCATGCGCGGCGGCGAGGAAGTCAAAATTTCCAAACGTGCAGGCAGCTACGTCACCCTGCGCGATTTGATCGAATGGACCAGCAAAGACGCGGTGCGTTTTTTCTTGCTCAGCCGCAAGCCCGACACCGAATACGTGTTCGATGTGGACTTGGCGCTTGCCAAAAACAACGAGAACCCGGTTTTTTATGTGCAGTACGCCCATGCCCGCATTTGCTCTGTGTTGATCGCTTCGCTGGGCGCGCAAAAAAACACGCATTCACCGATGGAGGATTCCACCGATGAAGCCGCTGCTCATGCAAAAGAACACTTGTTTCGCCAAGCCTTGGCTGGACTGACCAATGTCGATCTCTCGGGCTTGAACAGCCCGCAGGCCCAAACACTCATGTTGTTATTGGCACGTTTTCCGCAAATGCTGGCCCAGGCTTGTCAAGATTTGGCAACCCACGATGTGAGTTTTTACCTGCGCGAACTGGCAGCTTGCTACCACAGCTATTACGATGCAGAGCGTATCTTGGTTGAAGATGAAGCCACCCAACGCGCACGGTTGGCTTTGGTGGCCGCCACGGCTCAGGTGTTGAAAAACGGTTTGGCGGTGTTGGGTGTATCCGCACCCCTCAGCATGTGAAGGACAGAAACATGGCAAGCTTTGGCGCTCAGCGCGGCAACACATTCGTCGGCTTCATCCTGGGTTTGATCGTCGGGCTGACCATCGCCTTGGTGGTGGCCATCTACGTCACCAAGGTGCCGATTCCATTTTTGAACAAAGGATTGAGCCGCAACGCCGAGCAAGACGCTGCTGAGGAGAAGAAAAACAAAGACTGGGATCCCAATGCACCCTTGTATGGCAAAACCCCAAGCCCACCCAAGCCCACAGATCCGCCAGCAGCCCAACCTGTCACACCACAACCGCCGGCACCGGCGCCTGCTGCTTCCAGTGACCCCTTGGGCGACTTGGCCAACAGCAAAGCGGGTGCGGTGGAGGAATTTCAATATTTGGTGCAAGTCGGGGCATACCACGCCAGCGATGAGGCTGAGAGCCAACGCGCCAAGTTGGCGCTGAGCGGCTATGACCCCAAAATTTCAGAACGCGATCAAGCAGGCAAAATGGTTTACCGGGTGCGCTTGGGACCGTTTGAAAGCAAAACCGAAGCCGAGCAAATCCAGGCCAAACTCAAGGCCACCAAAGTTGAATCTGCCCTGATTCGTGTCCAACGTTGAAGAAAGAATGCGCCATGCAACGCCGTGAATTTACCGCCCTCAGTTTGTCTTCTCTTGCAGGACTGCCACTTACGCCAGCATTGGCCCAAGCTGCGGCATTCAAAGATGGAACCGACTACCTGTCCCTGAAAACCCGTGTGGCCTCTGATGTCGGCAAGGGCAAGATCGAGGTGCTGGAATTCTTTTGGTACAACTGCCCGCACTGCAATATGTTTGAACCCACCTTAAGCGCTTGGAGCAAAAAATTGCCCAAAGACGTGGTGTTGAAGCGGGTGCCGGTGCGATTTCGCGAGGATTTTGAACCCCAACAACGAGCCTATTACGTGCTCGAAGCCTTGGGCAAGGTTGAGGAATTGCAAACCAAAATGTTTGCTGCGATTCACGTCGACAAGCAAAACTTGACGAAACTCGATGCCTTGCTGGTGTGGGCCGAGAAGCATGGCATTGCCGCTAAGCAATTCACTGATTTATACAACTCCTTTGCCGTGGTCGGTAAAGCCAGACAAGCTGCCAAGTTGCAAGAAGACTTCAAGGTGGAGGGTGTACCAGCCTTGGGTGTCGGTGGTCGCTATTACGTTGATGGCAGCCTGGCGGGCAACATGGAGCGCGCCCTGCAAATCACCGATTTCCTCTTGGCAGAAATACGCAAGGGCCGCTGACACCAAGCGATCGGGCACGGTTTTTGCCCCTACAATCCGGGCCATGTCAGCTTCCTTCATCAGCAATTTCCGTGCCTTCATATTTTTTCTTGCTGGCTGTGGCCTTGCTTTCTTTTTAAGCGCGCCCTTGGCGGTATGGGCCGAAAAGGCTGATCGCAACAAACCCATGAACATCGAGGCCGACAACCTGGATCATGATGAGTTGAAGCAGCTGAGCATCTTCACTGGCAAGGTGGTCGCCACCAAAGGAACCATCACCATGCGCGGTCACCGATTGGAAGTTCGGCAAGACCCCGACGGTTTCCAGTACGGCATCTTGACCGCCGTTCAAGGCGCACGGGCTTTTTACAGGCAAAAGCGAGAGGGCGTGGACGAATGGATTGAAGGCGAGGGCGAGCGCATTGAGTATGACGGCCGCGCCGACAAAGTCGTGCTGTTGGTCAAGGCCGACTTTCGCCGTTACCGAGGTACGGTGTTGAGCGACCAAATGACGGGGCAGCGCATCGTTTACGAGAACCTCACCGATCAATTCACAGTGGACGGCCAACTGGCTGGCACCAAGCCAGCGCCAGATGCGCCCAAAGGTCGTGTCCGCGCGGTGCTGACCCCGCGCAACAACGAAGAGGCTGCCAAGTGAGCAAGCCGACAGCTGGCATAGACCGGCTGGAGGCGCAGCATTTGCAGAAGTCTTACGCGGGTCGCCAAGTGGTTCGCGATGTCTCGATTTCTGTTGGCAAGGGCGAAGTTGTTGGCTTGCTCGGCCCGAACGGTGCCGGTAAAACCACTTCTTTTTACATGATCGTTGGTTTGGTGCGGGCCGAAGGCGGCAGTATCTCGATTGATGGGGTGCCGGTCGAACACATGCCCATCCACCAACGGGCCCGCATGGGCCTGAGCTACTTACCGCAAGAAGCATCCATTTTTCGCAAGCTGAACGTGGCTGACAACATCCGCGCGGTGCTGGAGTTGCAGCGTGATGAACAGGGCCGCGCCTTGCACAAAGATGTGATTGAGCGCCGATTGACCGCGTTGTTGCAAGAACTGCGTATCGAGCATTTGCGCGAATCTGCCGCACTGGCTTTGTCTGGAGGCGAACGACGCCGGGTTGAAATTGCCCGTGCCTTGGCCACGCAACCCCGCTACATCTTGCTCGACGAGCCCTTTGCCGGTATCGACCCGATCGCGGTCTTGGAGATTCAACGCATCATCGGTTTCTTGAAAGCCAAAGGCATTGGCGTTTTGATCACCGACCACAATGTGCGCGAAACCTTGGGCATTTGCGACCACGCCAGCATCATCAGCGAAGGCCGGGTGCTGGCCGAGGGCACGCCGCAAGCCATCGTCACCAACCCCGAGGTGCGCCGGGTGTACCTCGGCGAAAACTTCCGGATGTGAAGGGAGGACGAGCAGCATGAAGCAAGGCCTTTCACTGCGCGTCTCGCAACACCTGGCGCTCACGCCGCAATTGCAGCAGTCCATCCGCTTGCTGCAACTCTCCACCCTGGAACTGAGTCAAGAAATCGACCAAATGCTCGATGACAACCCGTTTCTTGAAAAAGAAATGGAAGATTTGGCGCCGCGTGAAGACTTTGGTCTGGAGCAAGAGAACACGGCTGCTGAAACCTCGGAGGCCGAGCCTGACAACTGGGACGGTCCCATGGATCGGGTCAGCGAAATACGTGTCGAAACCGCCAGCGAGGTGGCTGCCCCCATCGACGCTGAAGGCGTGGCCGAAAGCTGGGACGGCGACGGCAGCGTCGATTTCTCACCCGACGACAGCGAGTGGGGCGGCGATGCGCCAGCGCGCAACAACAACAATGACGATGAAAAGGCGCAGGCCACCGAGTTGGCCCGCAACCAAGAATCGCTGACCGCTTTTTTGCACCGTCAAGCGTTGTCCTTGCGCTTGGACGATACCGACCGCGCAGCGCTGCGCTTTTTGATCGAGTCGCTGAATGACGATGGTTATTTGGAGGACAGTTTTCAGTCCTTGGCTGAGAGCCTGGCTGGGGACGATTTCGAGCAATGCGAAGAGTTGGTGCACCGCTTCCAAGTCGCTCTGGGTTTGTTGCAAAGCCTAGAGCCCACGGGTGTCGGGGCGCGCGACCTGGGCGAGTGCCTGCGCTTGCAACTCCAAGCCGTGCCTGCTGACACCGAAGAACGCGCCGAATTGCGTGCCTGCGCCTTGGCGATTTGCAAGCAACCCTTGGAGATGCTGGCCAAGCGGGATGTGAAGCGCTTGGCCGTGGTGGTGAGCGAATCCGAGTCCTTGGTGAAATTGGCCATCGCCTTGATCGCCCGCTTGGAGCCCAAGCCGGGACGCCGCTTCATCGATGTTGAGCGCAATGTGGTGGTGCCGGATGTCCTGGTGCTGGCGCACGGTCTGGACAAGCAAGGCCTGCCGCAGTTTCGCGCCATGCTCAACCCCGAGGTGATGCCGCGCCTGAAGGTGAACGATATTTACGCCAGCGCTTTGAAAGGCGGTAAAGGCGACAGCCACGCCGGTTTGCAGCAACGCTTGCAAGAAGCGCGTTGGATGATCAAAAACATCCAGCAACGCTTTGACACCATCTTGCGCGTCAGCAACGCCATCACGCAGCGTCAGAAAAGTTTTTTCATCCATGGCGAATTGGCTATGAAGCCGATGGTGTTGCGCGAGATTGCCGAAGAGCTGGGCTTGCACGAGTCCACCATCAGTCGCGTCACCACCGCCAAGTACATGCACACGCCTTATGGCACCTTCGAGTTGAAGTATTTCTTTGGCTCGGGCCTGGGCACCGACAGCGGCAACAACGCCTCCAGCACCGCGGTGCGTGCCCTTATCAAACAGCTGATTGCCAGTGAGAACCCGAAAAAACCGCTGTCCGACAACCAACTCTCGGACATGCTGAAAGAGCAAGGCATCGACTGCGCCCGCCGCACCGTGGCCAAGTACCGCGAAGCCTTGCGCATCGCACCCACCAACCTGCGTAAAGCCCTGTGAATTCCTTGCAATTGTTTGTACCCTGTGCTGCCGGGGTAGAGGCCTTGTTGGCCTATGAAGTGGCGCAAATCACCGGCTTGCCAGCACGCGATATTCAAACCCTGCGCGGCGGCGTGCAGTTGCAAGCCTCTTGGCGCGCTGCCATGCAACTGAATTTGCACAGTCGCTTAGGCATGCGTGTGCTGATTCAGTTGGCGCACCAACCCTATGCCAACGAAGATGACATTTACAACGCGGCCAGCGCTGTGGCGTGGGAAATGTGGTTGACCCCGAAGCAAAGTTTTCGGGTGGAAATCACCGCGCAACACAGTCCCTTGAAGAGCTTGAATTTCGCCACGCTGCGGGTGAAAGACGCCGTGGCCGATCGCTTTCGCGACAAAGCCGGCGTGCGCCCCGATGTCGACACCCAGCGCCCTGATGTGCGGGTGCATGCGCACCTGACCGACAAGATGCTCACGCTGTATTTGGACACCACCGGTGAACCCTTGTTCAAACGCGGCTGGCGCGAAGACAAGGGTGACGCGCCCCTGAAAGAAACCCTGGCCGCAGCCATGTTGGCTGCCAGTGGTTGGAGCATGCCGCTGCTCACCGCACCAGGTGAAACACCACCAGCCATTCCCTCGGTAGCGGGTGTGGAGCAAGGCTTGGCCTTGTACGACCCTTGCTGTGGCAGTGGCACCATCGTCATTGAAGCCGCGCAAATTGCTTGCCGCATGGCACCGGGTTTACAGCGCCGCTTTGGTTTTGAAAAACTGCGCATGTTTGACGCGCATGTGTGGCGGCAGTTGCAAGACGAAGCCCGCGCCCAACAATGCGAAGCGCGCGCTCAGGTGTTTGGCAGTGATGTGGCGTTTCGAATGGTCGACTTTGCGCAACGCAACGCCGAACGCGCAGGGGTGGCCAAGTTCGTGCATTTGCGTGGCGGCGACGCTTTGCAGCGCATGCCCCCCACTGATGTGCCCGGCGTGATGTTGGTCAATCCGCCGTATGGCGAACGGATTGAGGCCGCCGGTGTGGC
>Ga0164293_10002515_pt1 | contig 15542 bp, 14 predicted proteins | sample GEODES118metaG_FD_111487 | JGI IMG/M metagenome (GOLD analysis project Ga0164293, IMG submission 111487) | Eutrophic lake water microbial communities from Lake Mendota, Wisconsin, USA - GEODES118 metaG | ecosystem: Environmental > Aquatic > Freshwater > Lake | place: USA: Lake Mendota...
ACTGAATACCATGTATAAAATTATCGGGGTTATCAGAGCCACAACACGAATCAAAACTTCCGACTTGGTAAACTGGTGCCTGCGATAATAAATCCAAAATATCACTACTGTAATATGGACAAGCCAGCAGATCCACGTCTGCAATCCATTGCCTATGGGATTAGGCCATTCATCATAAACAAACTTTAGTGAAAGTACTATAGTGTATGATAAGAAAATACCCAATTGATAGAGGAAAATCAATAATATTTTTTTCATCGTTACTTCTTTTTAGTTGCAATCGCCAGCGCTTTCTGTTCCATTACCCGTATCTACTTGGATATTGCCTGAAAAATGACCGACACTTTGATTTATTTGATTTAGTAATTATACTATAAATACTCCCCATTTTTGGGAACGAAGTGGAAAGTTTGGTTCATAAGCAGTATCAAAAGGATTATGCGTATAATTTGGATTGAAAGTGAAATGCAGGGTGTGGAATGGAATGCAGTCTGCCCATAATAGCTGCTGGTTCAATACATGTTGATGATCTTAAGTACAAAAGCTGTTAGATATTCGTCTGCAATATTGGAAGCTGTGATTTGCCATTGGCTGATGTTATAATGCCAATCCCAAGCTACATCTAACCCAATATAAAAGGCAGTTATTTAATCTTGCTTTACACTTCCTCGATTATTTTATTTGTTCAAGTTTATCTCTATAACTTTCAGGTATACTTGCGATATCGATTATCTGCAATGTTGGAACATGAGAAGTTAGCAATGTATTTTTTACTAGAATTTCATTTATAATCGGATCTGATATTTTCCACATTGCACCAGTTGCTGGATCAATTATCAACATGCCAAGTAAACCTCCAATGAGTAAATTTCCCCAATACCAACCGTCAATTTTGAAATTAATAGGTACTATTTTTTCTTCGTAACCTGCAGCAGAAATTCTCACTCTATATTCCGCTCTTGTGAAAAAGCCCGCACCTGCTTTTAATTCTACAGTCGCGGGGCTGGAGCCTTTATATACTTCATTTCCTTTTTTATTTGTAATACTGATGCTTGCGCCTTTTGGTTCTGTCCTAACATTCACAGGATAAGTAGATCGACTAACAATAGAGGCACAACCTGCAAGAATGACAGCAAAAAAAAGAGTTAGTCCTGAGGTTTTGAAAATATGTTTTATCATTTTAGCGGATTTATAAAGAATAAAATAACATTTTTTCTTAAGAAATCACTGATGTCCATGATAGTTTAACAGATTGGCGATTTAGTTTCATACAAGTTGTAGTATCGCCGCATAGGGTTCAGGTTTTCTTTTTGATCCTTTTGTTGGCAACCGGTTTACCGAAGGGTATGGCGATATGTCCGAGGAAGGCCAGGTTCTCAATGCCAATGCCATAAGTGTATGCGGTATTGACCATGAGTCCCAGTTTGAGGTTCTTGTTGATCTGCCAATGATGGGCCACAGTGAGCGGAATGGCCCAGTCCTCGAAATAAGACCAGTAAGGTTGCGCGCCGATATAGGTAATGGTAGTGGGGTTAGCCGGATCATCCACTCTATAGAAAGGGAAACTGTTTTTTTGAATCTGCACCTGAAAACCTGACCCGATGGACCATGACCCGTTTTTCCCGCTGGGGAAGCTACGGTAATAGTTCATGGTGAAATGCCAGCGTCTCGTTACCCGTTTAAGATCCATCCATACGGCCAGCGGATCAATAGCGCTCCCTAATAAACCCTTCCATTGGGCGTTCTGGAAGTAAAGGGAGATGGCGGACCTGGCGTTGAAGTGGTACTTGAGTTCAATGCGGTCTATTTTTCCCGGATGCGCCGTTTTGCCCGGCTTTGTGGGGTAGCCGGGGGGAGGGGGGGCTATTGTATAGAAAAGATCGAGGAAAAGCCCGCTTCCTACGGAAGCTTCCCACCTGGAGGTGGGAAGCCTTGTAGGTTTTTCCTGTGCCGTTGACAGGGAAGCTTGGAACAGGAGCAGCATTAGGAGGATTACACGCATAGTAACTGTTTGAAAGCGAAATGCAGGAGCACGATGCTCCGTTATGTTTTTTAACTTATCTAATCAATGACTAAGCTAACCATAACCGGGTTCTTTCCATAGGGTCGGAAACCATTTAATAATGACGGATCCATCCCATTGGTAGGTACGCGCAGACCAGCCCAAACCGCATTGCTGCCGATGACCCCATAATGCTCGATGCGGGAGTCGGCTGTTCCTTCTAGCAGAACCTTAACCAGGGGGCAACTCCAGTGCTGGCCAGTGAAGATAAGGTAGACCTGGTTGCAGAGTCCCCAACCAGTCCTACACCTGCAGTCAGCAGGTTGGACCATTCAGCGGCGTTTCTGCTGAACATATTTGGCTTATCATACTCATAGAGAAACATCATCTTGTCGGGCTGCCCAGGGCACCAGGGGCCAACGCTGATTCCAATACTAACATACTCATTTTTACTATCTTGCATCCTCCTCACCTTATTGCGCTTGATTCTCACGTAGCCCCAAGCCTGCGCTTTACGATCTATCTGGATGATCGGATTGGATTGTGGGTTTTGATTGGGTATAGTAACATCTGAAATGTCACGGGATACAGCTACACCAAATTCTATCCTGTTCTCAAAGATGCCGTAAGCGTTGTTCAGCAATGTCCAGCGGCCGTCCTTCACGTACAGGGTTGACAAACATGGGGACGGGTTCGGATCAGCTACCTGATTCTGCAGGACGATCGAATTGTATTGTTCATCGGTAAGGGTAACCCTGTAATTCTCCGCTTCAATTGGCATGTTCCCATTACTGAAATCATCGAGTGTCAAACCGTCATCGTATGTAAGGATGTAGGTAGGATGCTCGTACGCATATTCATCATTTACGATGACGTCAGGGAGTAAGTTTCCGGATGCGTCGTACGACTTTCCATAATTCCATTCATCTGTCGTCAGCGGGTGATAGCTTACGGCATATCCCATATCTGACTGTGAGGGCCAATTCTCGGAGTATGGGAAATAGATCATATAAGGTATCCCATCAGGGCTGCTATTGTAAACACTGCTGGTTCCTGATGAACCGATTGAAGAATTATTGATTACAGTTTTTATATCGTAGTAAGCCGCAACTTGTTCCATATTTGTGAAAGCGTTGTTGCTGTACTTACTACTATTTGGATACCTGCCACTGATGAAGGTTCCTACGAAAGCATCCCGAAAACGTATAAGAAAATCAGGCTTAACCCCTGCCAGCGTAATGTTTCTGGCATTGAATATTTCCTTGAAACTCAGGTCTTCATCTGTACCGGTTTTAGCGAGTTTTGCAGCAATGAAGCCGTTAAACTCCTTTCTGAGTTGAGGGTTTGAGGAGAAGAGGCCTTGTAATACCCAGGAGGCACGCTCAAATTTGTCAACTGTTTCTTTCTCTTTTGAATTGAGTGTTTTTAGAGGGCTTGAATCCATCGACTCCGTCATTGACTTGCTCTGGTCTTTTTTACATGCGGAAAATACTAATAGCATGAAGAAAAACAGCGTACTAAATGTAGTAGGGAATTTCATAAATAATTTTTTGTTTAGCTAAATGTACCTTCCGCTACTCCGACTGGATTGGAGTGAGGTATTCTAATCTAATGAATCGATGTTAAAATACTCTTATAAGCTTAACTACTTGGCAAATAGGCCATGATATAGATGAGAACAAACGGGTGAATACAGTATGTATTCACGGTAACATGTTCAACAGGAATAAGGTGAGTTCTATACCTTGGGATGCTTAAACTTAGTGTGAAACCTGCAGGGCTAGGCCAAACTCTCATCCACCAGGTAAAGAATAGACTCATAATTTTTCTTCACCGCTTCGCTTATCGCCATTTCACAGGTTTTGGTGGATGAATAATATCCATCGTAGTCTCTTTGCTGAACTTCAGCGGCTTCCAGATGGGTAGCAGACGCGGTCAGTTCAGGTATCAGAAAGCCTCGATCCCCAGCCATTCCACAGCAACCTGCATGAACGGGCACCGTTACCTCGGCAGCAAAATGCTTCGCTACCTGAACAAACTTGTCCTCCGTTTTCATTTTCTGCAGGGAACAAACAGGATGTACCACAATGTTTTTTTGCTTCGTGATCCCCCTCGATTTAGGGATCACCATATCGTGCAAAAATTCTACACTGTCGAGGATCCTGAGCTTGTCGAATTTTTCTTTGCGGGCATCATCAAGTATGGGACGAACATGATGTAATGTATAAGCGCATGAACTGACATCAATGACGATGGGTAGCTGCCCATTTTTGCTGCTTTCCCAGAGTTGGTCGATGATCTTATTGGCTGAGTATTGGGCAGCAGGGCCGAATCCTTTAGACGAGAAGATCTGGCTGCAGCAACTGCCTTCTGCATTTTTCAAAACATTGACGCCGATGCCGGCTTTTTTACAGATACTCAGAAAAGTCTCCATCAGATTTTTTTCTTTCCCCTCATAGACGCCCAGCGTTCTGCTGATACAGGATGGGAAGTAGACAATGGCCGCATCTTTAGCAACAACGCATCCGTTGATGGAACCCAGGTCCGGAGGATAAAGTAGTTGTTCGCTCCAGAGCGGCATCTCGGGAAATACCTTTCTGAACGCTCCCGTAAAGCCCCGCATAAAATTCTTGCCAAACAGATTGTTGAACGTAATCCCTGTTTTCAAAGCTGTTCTGGCCAGTCGCTCCACGGTCCGGAAATTTTTTGCGACCGCCAACGCGATCTTGTTGGCGAATGGCGAATGGTTCTCCCTCCTCAACCGTTTCACCAGATCACCGGTATTGATGTCCACCGGACAAGCTGTAGCGCATAATCCATCTACGGCGCAGGTATCGAGTACATCATACTGATACTGTTTCAGCAGGAGTTCGTAATCGGACTTGTTCCCAGCCAGTTCAAGGCTTTTCAATACCCTTCGGATCACGATCCTCCGGCGCGGCGTGGTGGTGATATCCCTGCTCGGACATTTGTGTTCGCAGTAACCACATTCAATGCAACGGTCCACTTCTTCTTCTACCGGCGGAAGTTCTTTCAGATTTCGGATATGCGCTTCTGCATCGTTGTTAATGATCACACCGGGATTCAGCAGGCCGGATGGATCGATGATTTCTTTGATGCGTTTGATGATATCATAAGCATCGCCACCCCATTCCGTTTCTACAAACGGCGCCATATTTCGGCCTGTGCCATGTTCCGCTTTTAATGCACCATCATATTTCTCCACTACCAGGCTTACAACTTCCCGCATGAACTGATCGTATCTGTTAACTTCTTCTTCCGTGTTGAAAGATTGGGTGACCACGAAATGAATATTACCATCTTTGGCATGGCCAAAAATAATGGCATTGTGATAACGATATTTCTTAAAAAGATCTTGCAGGTCAAGAACGGCATCGCCCAGTTTTTCGATCGGGAAGGCTATGTCTTCCAGAATCACCGTAGTTCCGCTTGCTCGCACTGCGCCAACCGCAGGGAAAAGTCCTTTTCTCACCTTCCAGAAAAAATCCTGTTCTTTTTGGTCGCGCGTAAACAGTGGCGGATTGATCAACCTGATCTCGCTGGAAGAGGCAATGAATTTTTGAACGCGCGACTCGAGCAAGGCTAAACTATCTTCCTGAAATTCAATCAACAAGGCTGCTGCAGTGTCAGGTAATGTTTTTACAATCTCTGGTATGCCCGCCATATTTTCAACGGCACGCAATGATGCCCTGTCCATCAGTTCAACCATGACAGCACCGGCTATGCTAAGCGGAACAATGGCCTGGCATGCGTCGTAAATACTAGGGAAGTATAAAAGCGCAGTGGATTTGAATGGATAGTCGGGTACCGTTTCGAGTACCGCTTCCGAGATGAACGCCAGGGTACCTTCTGCGCCGATCAGAAGATGTGCAAGAATATCCAGTGGATGTTTGTGGTCGATGAATGCGTTAAGCGAATAGCCTATCGTGTTTTTGGTCAGGTATTTTTTTCTGATCAGGGCATTCAGTGTTTGATTGCCGGCAATGCTTTCCCTAATCTGGCAGAGGTTTTCAAATAAATTTGGGCATTCGGATTCAAAACGGGCATAATCGGTTTCCAGTTCAGTATTAAACCTTTTTCCATCCGGCAGAATAAACTTAATATACCTGGTGGTATGGTAAGAATTGAGACTAACCCCGCAGCACATGCCGCTTGCGTTGTTGGATAAGATGCCGCCCATCATAGCAGCGCTGATGCTGGAAGGGTCGGGGCCGATCTTGCGCTGGTGTTTTTTTAAATACGCATTCACCATCGCGCCGGTGATCCCGGGTTGTACCCTGACCATCAGTCCATCTTCCGCCACTTTAATTCCATTCCAGTTCTGGCTTAAGTCAACCAGGATGCCATCGGTGATGGATTGGCCTGATAAACTGGTACCACCGGTTCTGAACACCAAGGGGATATTCAGTTTTTTAGATAATTCAAATAAAGAGATAATCTCTTCGTCATTAATGGGTTGAACAATGGCCTTGGGCAACAGGTAATAGAAGCCTGCATCAGAAGCAAAAGAAACCAGATCGATAAACCGGTTCTTTATTCTCGTCTCGGGGAGGATCTTTAGCAGCTCTTCTTTCAAAACCATCATGGAACGTAAAGTTCAGAACTTTCCTGCATAATAAGTTAGATTACTCGGAAATTTTGAAGCAAATGGCTCCATCAGTCTTACATAGAATCAAGATCGCGATTCTGCCTTCAGCAATTCGATGTCTTTTTTAATGCGGTCAATTTCAACACCCAGTGTTCCGTTATACACTCCTCTGATCCGCCTCAACTGGTCAACCAGTATGAAGTTTTCTGTATGCAGGAACTCATTTCCTGTTTGAAAATAACCTCCACTGTCGCCCGCGAAATATTCTTTTTTTGCCAGCTGATAGATTTCGTTTTTATCGCCGGTCAGTAAGTTCCATTTATGCGCATCCACTTTATTCTCCTTCGCGTAGGCGGCTAATACCGAAACGGAATCATCTTCAGGTGTCACGGAGTATGAAAGAAAAATGATTTGATCATCGTTTTTAAATGCTTCCTGCAGGGCGTGCATATTCGCGTTCATCTTCGGACAAATATTCCTGCATTTGGTGAAAAAGAAATTGGCTACATGGATCTTTCCGTTGAAGCTGGCTTCGGTGAATAGTTTCCTTTCCTGATTGGTGAAGGCGAAAGCGGGTAGGCGATGTATTTTGCTGAAGTTACTGCCGGCCTTCTCTATCCATTCCGGCGTCCAATCGGGCTGATTGAAAAATGGCAGGCTTTCCTGCGCGACGGATTTCGGTGGCGGAGTTTTGGTGGTTTGGTTGCAGGCAAACAAGGTCAACGCGATGGATAGGATCAGCAGTCTTTTCATTAGCTTTTTTTTGAATTGACGGGATTGGCGCAGAGTTTAAGTCCGATCAGTCCGAACCTGCGGCCGTGTTTCACTACGTAGTTGGCCCTGATCACACCATTTTCCCACCACATTTTCTGGCTGCCTTCTTCGTACCCTTTATCATAGTGAAATTCCCGGTAAGGCTTTCCATTCTGATACCATTCTTTTGCTGAGCCCTGGTGTTCGCCATTTTCAAAAACGTATTCAAAACGCGGTTTACCATCTTCCCAGAAACCCCTGTGGACGCAAGTTTTCATTTCCTGTATATACCATCGGGCCTCCATCAGTTGTTTGCCGGAATCCCGCCAATAAGATCACGCATAGCAAAAGTAGGCGTATCATTTATTCTACTGTGTTATGGTGCCTGCCGTGCCATAGAAGCCACTCCCATTGATATAGGGATCAGTATTGGTGATATGATAATGATAAATACCTGAGGGGTAATCTGCGGTGGCATGTGTATGTCCATGATAAACATCGAGCGCTGCGTTTGCAACGGTAGTACTGTTTTCTTCGGGTCCATAAACAGTGAAGCCATCGAGTAAAAATCCGAGTAAGGAAGATTTAGTGCCCTTGACGGTAGTAAGATAAAGCGGCTCTACGTGGTAATGATATGATCCGCCGGGTGCAGGATGACCCCAATACCGGTCGCGGATACAATTTCATTGATGAGGGGCTGATTAGGACCTGCATACTGCTTATAGAATGCAACGCCATTGAGAGATATACCAATTGGACCTAGCGGTGTAGCTGCATGGTTAGCAGAAACGGCAGGTTTCAGAGGGATTTTAAAGGGGTATTTCTTTTCATTGATCGAGTTGGGATTCTTGGCAAATGTTGCTCCCCCAAAAGTGACTCCTGAAAAATCTTCGTAGAGCGCATTGATGGTTGGGTAGTAAGGACTTTTATCGTCGGGCATGCCCTTTGTTTTGATGGTGATCCAGGTTCCGTCTGAAGTAATACTGGTTGCGCCGTAAAACTTCTTGCAGACCTCTGGAACGACCGTGGAGCCGGTACCGGGATCGGTATTTGTGCTGCCGGTATCGCTTTTGGAACAGGCGCCGATCGCGATGGACATCAGTATTGAGAAAACGATCATCTTCATATGGTTTGTATTAAGTTGTCATAATAAGTTGCTTTTCTTTATTATTCCTTCGGTCAAAAATCACATTTTTTACGTTAAACCGGGTAAGGAGGATACTACCAAATAGCGGACGGGCAGAAAGCGCTAAATGCTATGTTGTAAAACCTGAGTAGTACTATATTTCGCTGCGTGTTGGAGGATTTTAAAGATCTACCCGGACAACCATTGAGAGTGTTCAATACCTGATTGAAGTAGTATTGGAAGAAGGAAGAAGACTGGATCAAAGTGTAAGGCCATCACTGGTGATCATTCAGAATGATCTTGGGAAATACTGGTTGAAGTTTTTCTAATTCCTTATTTTAGGCAAATAATTCTTTTTGATGCGGAGTATCCTGTTGATCTTTCTTTGTTTGCTGGCATTTATTTCTTTACGCGGCCAGTTAAAAAATTCATCATTACCCAAATCTTATTATGCCAAACAGATAGCGCGCCCGATGGTGATCGATGGAAAAATAAGTCCAAACGAGTGGGATCATGTGCCTTGGTCGGACGACTATCTGGACATAGAAGGCGATAAAGAGCCCACTCCGAAGCTGAAGACAAGGATGAAAATCACATGGGATGAAGAATTCCTTTATGTACTTGCTGAAATGGAAGAACCACACCTTTGGGCTACACTAAAAGATTATGACGCCATCGTTTTCCAGGATCATGATTTTGAAATTTTTATTGATCCCGATGATGATGGGAATGATTATATCGAAATTGAAATCAATACACTCGGTACGGTCATGGATCTGCATATGAGTAAACCTTACAGCAGGGGTGGTCCCATGGACATGAATTTTAATACCGTGGGGATGAAAACGGCAGTAGGAGTGAATGGTACCATTAACAAGAACGACGATATTGATAACGGCTGGGTGGTTGAATTTGCTATTCCATTTTCATCCATGAGTAAAGGAGAAAAGAAGTATGGTCCCACCCCTGAAAGACCCTGGCGCGTCAATTTTTCCAGGGTAGAATGGAAACTTGATTTCGATGGCCTCAGCTATAAGAAGAAGTTAGGTGAGAACAATAAACCACTGCCTGAATATAATTGGGTCTGGACCCCTCAGGGTGTCATCAATATGCATGTGCCTGAGAAATGGGGTTATCTGTATTTTACTAAATAAGCCTACTGGCTTATTTAGTAAAATACAGCATTGGCTGATTTGTATTTTAAACTAAAACTAACTTAGCAGTGCCCGGCCAACTCAGCGAGAGAATACGAATGCACGTCCTGCACAAAGCTGTAATCGATGGCGGTCATGCAAAACAGGATTAGAAAACTTAAACACAATACTATATGAAACCAACAGACAATCTTGACAGAAGGAATTTCATATTGAAATCCACTGCTTTAACTACTGGCTTTTTCGGGCTAAGTGGATTTCAATCCGCAGAATCGTACCCGCTTCCGACGGGAGACGACCTTTACGTCATTGGACCCATTGCCGGGTTTTCCCCACAAATTGGAACACTCGTTTCAATGTTGAATTATAACCGGCAGACAATAATAAATACGGTTAAATCTCTTACAATAGAGCAATTAGACTACCTACATGATCCGAATGCAAACACTATTGGTGCATTAATTCTTCATCTCGGAGCGACTGACAAGTTTTATCAAATTAACACATTTGAAGGCAGACAAGAGTTTAATGAGGCAGAAAAGAAAATCTGGGACGTACCAATGAATCTTGGAGATGAAGCAAGGAAGAAAATAAAAGGAAAAGAAGTGAAGTACTATTTGGACATAATTAACGAGGTACGAAGAAAAACTATAGAGGAATTGAAAAAGAAAGACGACAAATGGTTGTTATCTGTTGACCCGGAGTGGTCTAAAGAAGTACCACTAAACACTTTTTGGAAATGGTTTCATGTTTGTGAGCATGAATCTAACCATCGCGGACAAATGACATGGCTAAAAAGTAGACTCCCTGGTGCTAAACCAAGTAAAGATTGAATTGCACGAACCGCCAACTATGTATTTGCGTGAAGCGTGGTTGACGCGTAATCCAACGTTTTCATATATTTATCTCCGTGTCGGGGACGGGATGCGGCTTCGAAAGTCCCGCTCGAACGCAAATACTCACTGTAATCAGCGAACCATGAATAATACAAAAATTTTGTAACTATTAGAGCAGCAACGAGATGGCTTATTTGCAAAGCTAAGGGCTACTTCCATTTCGAAGTGATACCAAGATGAGTATGACGAACTGAAGTCAGGAAGAGTCATTTCGTTTGATAGTGATGAAAGGGAGATGTTGAAAGAGCTAAAGGAGCTGGCAAGAGATACTTCTTTCGATGAACCATATTGAAAAAAACTCGATGAATATGAAGGACTTGACAATGCGGCTCTGGTCCGATACTTTGAAGTTGAGATAACACGAGTCATAGATGAAATATTCATGTCTGAAAGGCAAGACGAGATTCAAGCCTTGTTCATTGAGTATGATTACTATTATCATTTTACAAGTTACGTAACCTGTTATGGGAAGCAGGAGTATCCGCTTATTGAAGAGCCGAGATGTATTTCTGATGAGATTGATTTTGAGAAGGAAATTCTTTTTATTGACAACGGAGTTAATTTTCGCCCAGCATGGATAGATTGCTTGGCATTTGGCGACTTGGACTACTTGGATATTAATTTTGAACTGGAGAAGTTGTTTCAACTTCATTCCAGAACTTTACTATTTAGGTCTCTTAAGAATTTAGACAGTACTGGTATTCTCGATAATTTTAAGCGCAGGCCATTTACATTCTATATAAATGAGCATGACAGTGAAGTAATGACGCTTTATAGGCTAATTTAGTTCGCCACTAACATCAGTAGCTGTTGCACAAGTCCTTTTAATGAGGTGGTTACCTATTCACTCGAAGGTGAAGAAGGTTTTTGCAGCTGGTTTTTTTCGACTAAAAAGGGAGATTTTCGGTTGGCGAGAACGTCAGATTCAGCCCCATGTTGTGGTAGTTGATTAGCATACCCGGAACAGGTTCTACTGTAGCGCTTCTTCGTTTGATGAGCCTTCGGTGATAAGCTTTATGTTCGCCGAGTTTGCGGTAATTCTTGTCGTATAGGGTCTTATAGATGCTGTTATCTTTCTTTTTGAACTTGCTTTTTGAGCCAATGCACTGGGTGTGTAATGGGCAAGCTTTGTAGATCAGCTCACTAGTTCTGTACGTTTTCATTTCATAGCCGAGGAAGAGTCTTATGCCCAGGTTATCGTTACAGGAATGAATCAAAGCCCTGTTGATATAATTTCGGTAAGTAGCATCTTGAAGAATACTGCTGGATCGATATTATGGTGCCAATGCTGGCCATAATAGGGAGCGGTAGCTTTATTGAGATACCGTAAAACCAGCGTCCGTTTAAGTTGACGGTATACCCAAATATGGGCTTGCCGCAATAAAGGCTTCATAGAATCGTTGAGTTATTGATGTGCCCGGACTGCCGTAAATTGGCATGAAGAAAGGTGCTCCAATTTATGGCAGCCCAATATAAGGTTGGCCCGCACTGCGGCAGGCCCTCACAGGCTTAGACAATAATAGGTACGATCATAGCAGTTTATAAAGTATGTACCTAGCAGACATAAAAAAGGAACTTAAAAAACTTGATAAGGATAAGTTTATTGATCTTATTACTGACTTTAACAAAAAGAACGAGTCAGTATAGGAGAATCATTTTATGTAACCATAGTAAATTAGCAGTATGAAAAATCACTTTGTGCTTAATCAATTAATTATTACCGTATTCGTATCGATACTAATAATAAGTTGTAAAAGAGATGACAATAAACCAGCCAATGCTAATCCACTAAAGGGCTACTGGGTATGGGAGAAGCGAGTCATGAATGGTACAGTCCAGCCCACGAAGCCTCTCGATGCGGGCCAGATGAAAATCGCATTCGGCGCTGGCAACAACAAGAGCCACTACATATGGAACGAAACCACAGGCTCTGATTTCCAGACTCCATGTACATACATAGTTTCGGGGGACATGGTAGCCTACAGTGCCACTGCCGACCCTGACGGTACTGCTGCAGGATATTCATGTGCACACCCGGAATGGACGTCATGGAACGATCGCCCCGCTCGGCAGTGGGGCCGTTACAAGTTTGTCGGTGATCGGCTTTGGTTGGGTGTCAACGCATATTGGGGTGGGGCGAATGGCGATAACGGTTCGTGCAAGCGCTTCCCTTTTTGGGAGAGCCTGAGCCAGGCCCAGACACAGGAGGCGTGGATCGTGTTCAAGCCTGTAACCCGGGCGGAGTGGTACAGCAAGTACGCCATCAGCACGAGGTGCCAGGGAACTCCCGCATTGTGCGCACAATGGCCTGGATGCGGCTCTGGTGATAAGGGATACGTCGACTAACGACCCTTTCTGATAAGCGTGAGGGTAAATAACCCTATACTGCTCCTAGCATTTGTATGCAAATCCAATAGCTAAATTATATTATCCCTCTTTCGTAATCAGGTAAGAATCAAACCAGATTATGTCGAAAGCAGCTAAGGAAGTTACAGTCGGAGTTAATGGTACAACACATCTAAACGAGTTGTTGTGATAAAGTGCAATCGAAACGGTATCCCCGTCACCGAAATTTTTAATTACAAAATTGTAGGGGCTGTATGGTTGTTGACGGAAGTTGACCAAGATGGGTCATTTATGTACAAGCTGGAACGGATAAAGTAGGCAGGCACTCGCATAACATGGGCTGTTGCGCTACGCTACCGTCTTAAATTTGTAAGTTTACTATAATGGGCGTCTAGCGCAAACACTTCACCATCGTAAGTGGCAATTATATATGCCCAATCCAGGGATATTTTTCATTAGTTTTATTCTCATGAAAAAAGAAAATGACGGTTATTTGAATTTAATGAAGAGACCATTTAATCTGTTTTTAGTTTTGGGTTTAATATTTTTATGTGAAATTTCATTATTGCGATTCCAAGAAATGGATTTTCATTTTCATGATACCTATTTTGTCATTAGTTCTACACTGTTACCAGTAATTGCATTATTTACTTCAATTTTGATTTGGCTTGTTTACTTTTTGACGCGTAGGCATTTGGGAAATAAAGGGGTAATATGGAACCATGTAGCTATAACAGGATTTTTTCTGGTATTACTTGGCCTGGCCCCTATTATTTACAATCAAACTTCAGCAGGTTTTGCAGGAATGCCCAAGATTTATGATGACTACTGGACGATTGAGAGGTATAAAGACCTCCGGTATTTCGGCAATCTCATTCTTATCGTATTTTTAGCCATTGTATTTACTCAGCTTCTTTTTGTTTTGATTTTTGGAATCAGATATTTCAAGAAGTGGCGATTGTAAATACAAGTTGCACTAACATGGTTGCTTGCCACAACACTGGCATTCGGAATAGTCCACTTGCTATTTTGCTGGTGCTGCCGTAAATTGGCTTGAAGAAAGAAGGTACGCCAATTTGCGGCAGTCCAATTTAAGTTTAGCCCGAGCTGCGGTAAGCCTTCACCGTTATAGGGCATTTTGAAACGACAACGAAAACAATGTTTAACCGATAAATATTATGAAACTGAAATTTTTTGTGCTAACATTCCTTCTTCTTTTTGCAAGAGGTTGTGACTTTTATTCAACGAGCCTTTGGTTTTTTGACAACCCCACGGACGAACAAAACATTTTATACAAATATTTTGGTGTTGGCTGGACTGGTTTGATTATATCTAATGTAATTATTGTTGGAATTATTGTTTATGCATTTTATTACTATACGTTTAAGTATAGTCCGACAAAATTCAAATCCACTTCAAATAATCTGCCCGATTTTGTCTCTGAACTATATTTTAATGAAAAGGGGCGATTTCTTGAAATCTTCTATAAGACACCCGAAAACAAAAAGATACTTCTTGCTCACTCAGGATATGTTTTCGTTCGAGTTTGCATTTTTGGAAGTTTCTTAGCAACAGTTCATAATTTATGTCAATTCTATGATATCTCATTTTATAACTCTTTCAGAGATTTAGTTGGCAGACCGTTATATGTAATTTATGGATTAATTATAGTCTCGTTTCATTATTTTATTTACAGACTTTGGAGTGAAGAGTATAGACTGACAATTGACAATCATATCAGTGAAACGTGAAAGAGAAACGCTCTATACGGGTTCGTCTCATGGCGGCAGAACTTCTTAGTCATCGTTTTTTTATTCGCTAGTGTACTGTGGTCCCTGCTTGAATTCATCTAAATGGCTTTTGTATTTATCTGCATTATGTCATTAGTTTGTTTTAGCTTCAACTACCGGGTCGGACGTTTGTCAAGTACCGTCTCAACGCCAAGCCATTTTTAGTTGGCGGTAATTAGTATGCTCAAGTAATTTTAAAAACATAATTTTGCAATACGCTTAATGTAATAACAATGAAACAAAACTTAATTTTTATAGTTTTATTTATACTATTAGGGTTTATTTCAATCGGATCAAAGGCACAAATAAAATTGAATCCTGATTATTTTTCATTCAAGTATAAAAAAGATTCATCTCCCTATTCGTTTAGATGGGCAAATAGAGATTCTATCTTGACTTTCTCATACCGTTTGCATAATTCGAATCCAAATATAAAGGTACTGCCGGTGGACAATATGTTATGTCTATTACCACCTTCCGAGATTAAATACCATATTCAAATATTGAACCCATACCTAACTGGCGGCGGTTACTTTTACAATATGCCAAATGCCTTGCCAAAGGGTGACCTAGTGAAACAATAACGGCAGCCAACATGCGGTTTACTGCTATGCCTGCTGAACGGAGTAGCTTCAGGTTCCTCTATCCATCATCTTCAGATTCGGCCTGTATAATACTCCCCAATTTCGAGACCAAAAGGGTGCTTTGCTAAGTTAAGATTCTTGGTGGTTTCATTGTTATCATGCAGCGTTTTTTATGCACTGATGATACCTGTCTTCTGGGGTTTGTAATGTGGTGTGGTGTGTTTTCTGATGATAGTAGGCGATGTGGTCTTGAACTCCCCTATAGAGTTCAAGACCATCATC
>Ga0164293_10002516_pt1 | contig 15539 bp, 11 predicted proteins | sample GEODES118metaG_FD_111487 | JGI IMG/M metagenome (GOLD analysis project Ga0164293, IMG submission 111487) | Eutrophic lake water microbial communities from Lake Mendota, Wisconsin, USA - GEODES118 metaG | ecosystem: Environmental > Aquatic > Freshwater > Lake | place: USA: Lake Mendota...
CAGCTCAAGCCACTGCATCGACTGATCATGCAATCCGCGGCTTACCAGCGAAGTAGTCTTGGCGGGACGGAACTCATCGAAGTTGATCCCGAAAACGCTTGTCTCGCCCGCTACTCGCGCCGACGACTGACGGCAGAAGAGCTCCGCGACAGCCTGTTGCAAACCAGCGGCCAGCTCGATCCAATGCCGGCTGAGGCCCATCCATTTCCACCGGAGTCGAGCTGGGGGTTCACGCAGCACGAGCCCTTTAACGCGGTTTACGACAGCCGCAAGCGGAGCGCGTTTTTGATGGTCCAGCGGCAACGGCGACATCCCTTCCTGGCCCTGTTCGATGGTGCAGACCCAAACGCGAGCACACCGCTGCGTCAGCAGACCAATGTCTCGACTCAAGCTCTCTACTTTTTGAATGACCCATTCTTTCATCAGCAAGCCCAAGCAGTGGCCACTGAACTGCTGAAGTGCGAGGCAGTTGACAGACCGAGCGAACTGTACAGCCGGCTTTTACAGCGCCCCCCAACAAGCTTGGAACGCGCCAAAATTACTCGGCTAATCGACAGCTATCCCGGGAGTGAACAAGAGAAGTGGGCGGCGGCGGCTCGGGTGGTGCTGGCTAGCAACGAATTCCTGTTTGTGGACTGACGACGATGGACGAACCGCAGACTTCACGCCGCGAAATTCTCCGCTCTGCCGCCGCTTCGTCGCTACTCTTTCCGGGCATCCTCCAGCAACTGCTGATCGATGGCGGAGACTCTCTGCAAGAACGGCAACCGCATTTTCCGGCCCGAGCCAAACGCGTCATCTTCCTCTTCATGACCGGTGGCGTATCCCATGTCGACTCGTTCGATCCCAAACCGGCGTTGACCCGCGATCACGGCAAAGAAATCAAAGCCGATCATCCCGAGATTAAAAACCGGCCAGGATACGAGCGGATCTTTCTCAAACGCCCGCAGTGGGAATTTACCCCACATGGTCAGTCAGGGATCGAAGTCAGCACGCTGTTTCCGCAGATCGCCGATTGCGTCGACGACCTGGCGGTGATTCGCTCGATGCATACTTCGCACTCGAACCACTACAACGCGACGCTGGGGATGCATACCGGCTCCTTTAACCAATCGCGGCCAAGTATTGGGTCTTGGCTGACCTACGGACTGGGAACGGTGAATCAGAACTTACCCGGTTTTGTCGTGATCGCGCCGCGGCAAACTTATGCCGGAACGCAAGTTTACGCCAGCGACTTTCTCCCCGGCGCACATCAAGGGACGTTGGTGGTCCCAGGAGGCGAGCCGATTCGAAACGTCAGCCCTCGCACTCCAACCGCCCAGCAGCAACTCGAACTCCAGTTGCTGCGCGAACTGAACGAGGAACATCTTGTTCCGCGGGAGACAGACCCGGCGCTCGCGGCCCGGCTGAACTCTTTCGAGACGGCATTTCGAATGCAAATGGCAGCGCCGGAGGCATTTGATTTTTCCGGCGAGACTGCCGAGACCCTGTCGAGTTATGGTCTGCAGCCCGGACAAACCGATGGGTTTGGTTGGCAATGTCTCGCCGCGCGGCGGCTGGTTGAACGGGGCGTGCGTTTTGTTGAGCTGATCGACACGGGCTCGTCGAACAATTGGGATGCTCATGGCGACATGCTTTCACATGAGCCGCTGGCGAAGAATGTAGACAAGCCAATTGCTGCGCTGCTGAAAGATCTCAAGCAGCGAGGAATGCTCGAGGATACGCTTGTGGTTTGGACTACGGAGTTCGGCCGGACACCTTTCAACAACCAGGCCGATGCCAAAGGACGCGAGCATCATCCGTGGGCCTTCAGCAGTTGGCTGGCCGGTGCAGGTATAAAGCCCGGGATCTTTTACTGCGAAACCGACGAACATGGCTTGCGGGTAGCTCGGGATGGCGTACACGTACACGACTTCCATGCCACCATCCTGCATCTGATGGGTTTTGATCACGAACGGCTGACCTACCGCCACAGCGGTCGCGATTACCGGCTGACCGATGTCTCTGGCGAGGTCGTTCGCGGGGTGCTTTCATAGACCAGTTCGCTGGCCGGCCCTCGGCAGTCCTTCAACTACCGACTCAAGGGGTTTAAGTGACCGGCCCGTTCTTCCTTCGGAAGAAACGCGAACCTGTTGGCCGGACCGCGACTCCTTGAGGGTATGAATTCCAACTTTCTTCAAAACAAGTTCGCCCAACTTGGAGCGCGAGCCCAAATTCGCTTGCTCCGGCCAAACCGCTGGAACTCGACTCGTTCTGTGCTGATCGATATTGGAACCGACCGGCGCGGAGAATTTTTCGATATCCAGACTTCCGAAAGCGTTGAGCTGGAAGTACTCGACGTCCAGCCGCGAAATCGACACTTGCTGCTGCTGTCGCGCGAGCCGGCAACTAGCCGTAATGCTCCTGAGACCAAGAGCAAATTTCTTTGCGGACATGACGAGCGGCACTGGTTTGTCGCGGGAGTTCCCGAGTCGGCGCCTGTCAGCAGCGTGGTCACGGCAATGGAAGCCCTCAAGCCCGGCTTGGTCCGTGATTTGGAGCGGGGCCTCCGCGGCAAGCGCGAGCGGCGACAGGGGCGAAAGACCCCGACTTTCAAGCGACAGGGTGAGTGGTTCTTCATTCCAGACCCTGAATTGAAAGTGGACTCAAGACTTGTCCTGCGGGACGAGCCACTGCGCCGCGGTGGCGGAAAGCCGCACAACTGTGAACAGCTATTTCGGCACGGCGGGACAACCGTTTACGTCTGCCGCCAGTTCCCCAACGGCTTGACGGAAACCGAACGAACAGCGCTCTTTGAGAGGGAGCCACTGGCCAGCCGCTGGGCTTGGCGGTTGATGCAGCGCGACCCCCGAGTCTTTGTCCGCGGACGAGTCAGCCACGCTGATCATGCGACGATCACGCTCAACAGTTGGCACCGCGTGCTGATGAATACCGAAGCCGAGTCCCGAGCCCAGAGGTCAGTTGCGTTTCTCGATTAACGCCAATTCTCAACTTTCAACCGCGCCAGCAGCTCGCGCTGCAGGTTATACGCGTTGAAAGTGAAAGCGGTCGACTGTCAATTCAAACTGCTCGAGCAACTTTAGAGGAGTTGCTCAAACCACTTTCTTCACCAAACCGATAAGCAAAATCAGCAAAATCGCACCGATGGTACCACCGGCGATTTCATTCAAGATTTCCGAATTCAATAAATTCAAGCTGCCAAACAGTGCACCGAATACCAACGCACCGACAATCCCGACAATGACGTTTCCTAAAAGTCCAAACCCATGACCTTTGACGATCTTGCCTGCGAGGAATCCCGAAACAGCTCCAATTGCCAATGCAATCAACAGTCCTGTGATATTCACCCTGCTGTCTCCGCCTAAATATTGTTTACTGCCCGAAACCTCAATTCATCCTACTCCGGCGGACAGTCAGTGGGCGTTCCCAAATTGTTACTTGGGAAAGATCTCCCGCCAATCCTGCTTCATGTCGATCAGAATCCAGCCTTTGGCGGCTGCGTCAGTCAGGCCGCGATCCAGCCGGCCAAAAGGCGAAGCCCGATCGTAAGCTACTTCTCGCTCGGCATCGGTGTGGTGCACGATCACTCCCAGCCGGGGTCCGCTGCCCGCTGTGGTGTACTCCAGCATCTCAAAGTCTCCATCCGAGTTGCCCGCGGCAAAGATTGGCCGTCGACCAATCAAGCGGTGAATCCCGACCGGTTTGCCGGCTTTGTCATCGATAAAATCAATCTCTGGCAACCGAACCAAGACCGGCCGGCCATCGCGCAGCTCGTACTTGAGTTTGATACTGCTGCCGATGACCTGCTCGGGCGGAATTCCATAAACAGCTTCGGCCCACGGCCGCATGAATTCAATTCCGCCGCCAGAGACAATGTAAGTCTTGAACTCATGGGCCCGGAGAAATTCCAGCAACTCTCGCATCGGCTGGTACACGCATTCGGTGTAGGGTCGCTGATACCGCGGATGCCGGGCCGTCGCCAGCCAATCCTTGACGATCTGTTCAAATTCCTCGGTCGTCATCCCTGCGTGTGTCGCCATCATCAGTTCAACCAAACCCCGCTCCCCGGCCGCAGCAATTCCAGCCAAGTCACCAGCCAATACGGCTTTAAAAGGGTCGCGATCCTTCCACTCCGGATGTTCAGCGGCCAACGCCTTAACCCGGTCCAGGGCGAATGCCAGCTGCACATACATCGGCTGCTCCGACCAGAGCGTACCGTCGTTATCGAACACCGCAATTCGTTCGGCTGGAGGGACAAAGTCAGCAGAGCCAGGCGTCGTCACCCGCTCAATAAACGACTCAATCGCCTGCCGCGTCGCTCCGTCATTCCACGACGGCAGAGCCTGTTGGGCAATGCCGAGGCCGGCCAGACACAGCACTGCCAACCAACTGATCACAAAACTGCGGGTCATCCTCATTTCTCGCTCCAAAAAAAAGGCCGTGCCCTGCACCGACAGGACACGGCCAGTTCATTTTTCAGACCAATCGCAAACTAACGGCTGCCAGTCGAAGAACGGAGCTGCTCTTCAATGCGGCTGAGGTTCCATGAACCAGGCTTCTGGCTCGGCGGAAACTCTTCCATCGTCTTGAGGAACTGCATCGCGAGGCCCTGGATCGGAATGATGATAAAGGCCCGATCGATATACCAGTCTTCGTAGGTATTTGAGCCAATCTTGGCCTTCTCGAACGGATCGCGGCGGAGGTTGTAGAGGTCCGGAGCGCGGAGTTCGACGAACGGCTCCTTCCAAATCTGCAGCCGATTCGCGCGGTTCTCGAGGAACACGACCTTCCAGTCTTTGTAACGGGCAGCCATCACCTGGCCCTCATCGCCAACGTACCAGAACTCATTTCGTGGCGATGCTTCTGCCTTACCCGTGAAGTAATCGAGCATATTGTAGCCATCGATGTGGTTGCGATACTTTCGTCCGTTAAGCTCCACGCCGGTAAGCAACTGGTCTTTCACCCCCGAATTGCCGGCAACGGCAGCCAGGGTCGGCAGCCAGTCTTCGTGCGAGACAATCCCGTTGAGGGTCACGCCTGCAGGGACACGGCCCGGCCAGCGGACGAAGCAGGGAACGCGGAAACCACCTTCCCAGTTTGAGTTCTTTTCGCCGTGGAAAGGAGTCGTTCCGGCATCGGGCCAAGTGTTGTAGTGCGGTCCGTTGTCGGTCGAGTAGATGACAATGGTATCCTTTGCCAAACCAAGTTCATCGAGCAAACCGAGCATGTCGCCGACGTGACGATCGTGTTCGACCATCCCGTCGCTGTACTCGTCCTGACCGGAGATGCCGCGGTTTTCTTCCTTGACGTGAGTCCGGAAATGCATCCGGGTTGCGTTCCACCAGCAGAAAAACGGCTTGCCCTCTGAGTTCTGACGCTTGATGAAATCCTTGGCCATCGCCAAGGTTTCTTCGTCGACAGTTTCCATCCGCTTTTTGGTCAGCGGCCCGGTGTCCTTGATCGTCTGGCCACCCTTGCCATCTGCAAAGCAATGCAGCACGCCGCGAGGACCGAACTTCTTGCGGAACTCGGGACTCTTCGGGTAGTCGAAGTTTTCCGGTTCCTCTTCCGCATTGAGGTGGTAGAGGTTGCCGAAGAACTCATCAAAGCCATGCATCGTGGGCAAGTGAGCATCGCGGTCTCCCTGGTGGTTCTTGCCGAACTGACCAGTGGTGTAACCTTGCGACTTGAGCACGGTGGCGATGGTCACATCGCTCATCTGCCAGCCCTGCTCGGCCCCTGGAAGACCGACTTTTGTCATTCCGGTACGAACGGGAACGTTTCCACCGAGGAAGGCGGCTCGACCGGCCGTGCAACTCTGCTGGCCGTAGTAGTCGGTGAAGGACAGGCCTTCGCGGGCGATGCGATCGATGTTCGGAGTGCGATACCCCATCATCCCGCGATTGTTGTGGCTGACATTCCAGGTTCCGATGTCGTCGCCCCAAATGACAACGATGTTCGGTTTCTTCGGCGGTTGCTGAGCCGAGACTCCCTCGGACAGACAGGCCAGCAGGCCCGCGCACAGCAGCGCGACGACCGACAGCCGTCGCCAGTTTGAGTTCCTCATAGATTCATTCCTTTTGGTTGACTTGTTTCGAGCCCCACCCCGGGGACTGCCCGATCCGACATTTTCGCCTTCAATTGTAGGCAGAAAAATAGAACCGCGGGGCATGTAAACTGCCCTTTGGTGCAGTGTGCGGCATTCGCACACCCGCCAACTCCTCTGCCCCCAAATTGAGAACATTCCGAACCGACACCTTAACGGCAATACCCTCAACTGCAATACCCTCAACTGCAATACCCGCTGCGATCGCCCCAGTAGACGGGGGCCGGGATTCGAGTGTGGTTCAGCCTTTGGGATAACGTCCGCACAAGCACTCGATTAAACTGGAAACCAATAAAATGGCCCATAAAAGGGAGTGCTTGGCTCAAGCCTGCCGAGGCTCGTTTTGAAATTCAGCAGGTGATTATTTGGCAGCAGAGATGATGAACAAGCCGAAAAGCTCACCCCGCAACCAGCAGTTGCGGCAGGCGATCCGGGCCACGTTGGTCGTCATCGGCTTTGCGCTCGCCTTCTTTCTTTTACAGCGGCTTACCTTTCTGCTGCGGTTCCCCCCTTACGAGCGAACCACGTTCTGGGTCCCTGGGGCGTTGACGTTCAGCGCCCTGCTGGTTACGTCCTGGCGAAACTGGTGGCAACACTACCTCGGGCTTTGCCTCGGTGCGACCGCAGCCTATTCCGGCGACCCGCAAATCCCCGCTGGTGTCGCCTTGCTCTCGGCCCAGTTTCATTTTCTTTCCGTAGCGACGGGCGTCGGCTTGATTCGGCGGTTTGCCGGCGACATTCCCTTCGCCAGCGTCAATTCGATGCTGGCCTTCGTCTTCGCAGCGGGAATCGTCGTGCCTGTGGCCACTTCCGTTCCGGGCGACTTGGTCAGCTTGATTCAAGGTAAGCCGGACTTCTGGCCGATCGCCATTCGCTCCTATCTCTGTGTCGCCTTGGGAATGCTGATCGCGACGCCAGCTCTTTCTGCCCTCCTCGGACAAGGTTTGGGATGGTGGCGGTCGGCTACTCCGCGCAGGCTTTTGGAGGCAGTTACCTTGGCGGTGGCCTTGGTCGTTGTCGGCATCTGGGTCTTCACGACCGCGTCGCCGGCCCACGCATTGCCTGCACTGATTTACGCGCCAATGCCGTTCCTGCTCTGGGCCGCTCTCCGCTTCGAAGTCCCTGGAGCAAGTTGGGCCTTGCTGGCGATCGCTTACCTCTCGACTTGGAACGCAATCAATGACCGCGGCCCATTTTCCGGCCGGAGTCCGGACGATCATGTGCTGCAATTGCAGCTCTTCCTGCTCGCTGTTTCCCTCCCGCTCTTGCTGATGGCGGCCGGTGTCGGAGAGCGGCGCCGGGCCTACTCGCTGCTACTCGATGAAATGCAGGAGCGGGGCAAGACGGAAGAGCGATTTCGCCTGGTTGTCGAATCAACCCCCAACGCGATGCTGATGGTCAATCGCCTGGGTGAGATCGTGCTGGCCAATCAGCAGACGGAGCGGTTGTTCGGCTTTCGCCAGGATGAATTGCTGGGCCAACCCTTCGAGTTGCTTTTTCCGGAGCGACTTCGTACTGCACCAGCCATCTCGCTCCGCGAGTTCTTCGCCGCGCCTGCCTTCCGCGGAATCGGTAACGGAGCGGAATTGTTTGGGCTGCGAAAAAACGGCAGCGAGTTTCCTTTGGAGATCGGTTTGACTCCGATCGAGTCCCCGAGCGGCCTGCTCGCACTTGCTGCGGTGACTGACAACACCGAACGGCGGCGAGCCGAAGAAGCCCGTCGGGAGCTGGTTCATGCCTCGCGATTGGCGGTGCTGAGCGAGTTCACGGCCTCGATTGCGCATGAGATCAATCAGCCGCTGGGAGCAATTCTCAGTAATGCTGATGCCGCCGAACTGCTGCTGGAGTCCTCAACGCCCCCCCTCGACGAAGTTCGCCGAATCCTCGCCGATATCCGCAGCGATGACTTGCGGGCGAGCGAAGTGATCCGCAAACTGCGGGCGCTGCTCCGACGTGGGGAAGTTGAACGCCAACCCGTCGATTTGAATGGAGTTGTGCGCGACGTCAGTACGATCCTCCGAGCAGAAGCTCAACGACGCGATATTGAAATTAAACTGCAACTCGCTACCAATCCCTGTGTCGTCTGGGGCGATCGAGTCCATTTACAACAGGTTCTGCTGAACCTGATTGTCAACGGTTTTGAGGCCATTTCCGAATCTGGGAGCGAGCGTCGTGTCACCATTGTCACGGCGGAAGTGGCTGGAGAAGTGCTCGTCTCCGTTGCTGATTCCGGAAGCGGAATCCCCGCAGAGCGTCTGCCGAGATTGTTCGAACGATTCTTCTCGACCAAGCAGGATGGAATGGGAATGGGCTTGGCGATCTCCCGCTCCCTGGTCGAAGAACACGGTGGCCGGATTTGGGCCGACAGCACGCCAGGGCAAGGTACAACCTTTCACTTTGCCTTGCCGCTGGAGCCAGCTGCAGCCGCTGCCACACCGGAATCCCCCATTGTCGTAGAGAGCTTGCAATGACCGAGCGAGTCCCTGTCGTACATGTGATCGACGACGATGATTCCGTACGCAAGGCCGTTACCCGCCTGCTCAAGGCCGCCGGTTATGAGACGCAAGGTTACGCCAATGCGGGTGAGTTTTTGTTAGCTGCACCTTCTGCTGCGGCTGGCTGTCTGGTGCTCGATGTTCGTATGCCCGGGCCCAGCGGCTTGGAGTTGCAAGCAGCCCTAAAGCGTCAGGGAAACAGCTTGCCAATCATCTTTGTTTCCGGACATGGCGACATCCCGATGAGCGTCCAGGCAATCAAAGCCGGCGCCGTCGATTTCCTGACCAAGCCGGTTCAACGCCAATCGCTGCTGGCCGCCGTCAGCAACGCCCTGGAAGTCAATCGGGCAGCGGCCTCGGATCGGGCTCGAGCTGAGTTTCTGCAGTCCTGCTTCCAATTGCTGACCGACCGCGAACGCGAGATTTTCCGCCTCGTCGTGCAAGGAAGACTAAACAAGCAAATCGCCTCCGCACTGGGAATCGCAGAACGGACAGTCAAAGCACACCGCGCTCAGGTGATGGAGAAGATGCAAGTCAATACGCTTGCCGATTTGGTCCGTGTAGCCGGAGAGTTGGCACTGGAAGGTTCCTAACCGGTCGGGCCCAGTCACTCCTTTCCAGGCAACTCCCAGTGCAAACCGGGCCGCGGTTCGAGCCCCCGATCTTTTTCATTCAGGTAGTCGGGGCTGGAGCCTCCCTGATATAATCTGCGGCTTCGACACTGCCTTCACTTGAATGGCCCCCCTTGCTCGAGACCTCACAGCTCATCCGGATACTTGCTGTCGCCGGCTTTGTCCGGAAACGCCTCATCTTGAGCGGGCAGTCAGCGCTTGCTTCAAGCTACCGCGGGCGTCATCTCCTACTGCGATAATGCAGGCACGACCGCCGGATCGCAGCCCACGCAAGAGCCCGACTGCGGAGCTGAAGAGCTGGAAGTGTTCGAGACCGCCAAGCAGGGAAACACCTTCATCGGCGGGTGCGCCCACCAACTCCCTCCACTTCCCGATGTAATCCCGTCATTACCGCCAATCCAGCCTGCATGAGCCGACAGACTCGCCCTGACACCACACACTTTCTCCCGACCGAGGCGCGGCTTGTTCGCCAGCTGAACTCCCCGGATCGAATTCAAGCCTGGTTGAATCAGCTTCCCTACAACCGGGAAGTCAAACCGGTTGGCGAGACGCTGCGCAGCTTTCGCGGCGTCGTCGAAAAGGGAACGGCTCACTGCCTCGAAGCTGCCTTGTTCGCAGCCGTCGTGCTCGAACAGCATGGCTACCCTCCCCTGCTCCTCAGCTTCCGGTCAATCTGCCTGCTCGACCATGTGATTTTCGTTTACCAGCACGATGGGCAGTGGGGCTCGATTGCCCGCTCGCGCGACCCGGGGCTGCACGGCCGCAAGCCGGTCTTTGCCACGCCCCGCGACTTGGCGAAAAGTTACTTCGATCCCTACATCGACGGCGAGGGCTGCATCAAAGGGTTCGCCGTGGTCAACATTGCCGAGGAACTGCCCTCCTATGATTGGCGGTTCTCGAGCCGCAACGTCTGGAAGGTCGAGCGGTTGCTGATCGACTACCCGCACCATCGCCTCAAGGTTGACTGGCAACGGCGGCGCGAGTTCCGGGCCAAGTATCTCGCGTTTCGCCAGGCTCACCCCGAACACAAGCCTCTGAAGTACGAGGGCCGGGAAACTTGGACACCGCTCCCGGCGGAATTCTCCGCGCGAGGTTACGAGCGAGACTGGGTCTGACCCCTCGGATACTCACCGGTCGCGTTGCTTCTGCCGCCGACTCGGATCGAGACATTTCCGCGTTCCGCAGTATCCAGGCCTTCGGCCCGGAGCTGACAGGTGCAAGGCCGCGATCCTGCCCCTTCTTTTTCCAATCTCCTGTTGTTGTTTGCCAATCCCGGAAACGGTGCCCGCCCTCAAGCAGTCTCGCGTTAAGTCTGGCCCTGCTCTCTCCACCCGGCCTTGCCGGACTTTCGACTGAAATTGCATCTCGGTAAACTTTAAAGGCATTGGGCAGGCCGAATTCGATTGCCTCAATTCCGCTGGTGCTTCAACGCAAATGGCCGGCCTCCGAACAATCAAGCTCACCCGTGTTTTGACAGATTTCACCATCAAGGAATTTCTTCGCAAGATAACTCACCATGAAAACCCTTTTGCTCCTGCTGGTTCTGGCCTTTGGCCTGGCAGCGATTGACCTGCGCGCTCAAGACAGGATGGAATCGCTGTCCATCTCAAATACGGTCTACTACGAATTGATTGGAACCTATGACGTTGAGCGGCTGAATCGGATCCTCAACGAAGAAATTCCGGCAGCAACCGGGACCAAGGTGAACTACACGCCCGCCAAGAACGCGGTCAAGCTGTACCGCATCACCTACAACTCGGTCGTACCGGAACAGAACAATCGGCCGACGGTCGCCTCAGGGTTGATTGCGATTCCGGATGTTCCTGAGAGGAAATTGCCCATCGTCTCGTATCAGCATGGCACGGCGATGGAAAAGGAGGAGGTCCCTTCCTTCCCCGAGAAGTCTTTTGAAACGCGGTTGATGATCGCGCAGTTTGCAGGACAGGGTTATGTTTTGATTGCTGCCGATTACTTTGGGATGGGCCTTTCGAAGGAAAAGGACGGCTATATCGTGCTGGGGAGCCAGCAACAAGCTTGCATCGATCTGTACGAAGTAGCCAAGCAGGTCCTACCCAAGTTGGGGATTACGCCCACTGCATTTTTCCTGACCGGATGGTCGCAGGGCGGGGTCGTCACCATGTCATTCCTCGAGCGTTTGGAGCGAAGCAAAACTCCCGTCACAGCGGTCGGCACCGCCTCGGCCCAGTGCGATGGCTTTGTGATGTTGAATGGATTTCTGAATTTCCCCCGCAAGATCGATGCCGGGTGGGTCTCGTCGATGTTCATTCTGACCCTTTTTTCTTTTGAAGAGTACTATCAGATTCCAGGGTTGGCCGAGGGCTTCTTCACGCCCGAACAATATGACCTTGCGAAGCGCATCTACATGAAGGACGAGACGGTGAAACCGGGAGAATTTCCAGCCGACTTGCGAAAGCTGATCCGCAAGGAATATTTCGACCCGGTCTACTTTCGCAACTCGGCCTATGGCAAGTTGATGAGCGAGATGCATCCCTACCGCTGGGTAATCGAGACGCCCGTGAAGATGTATTACGGCGATGTGGATGAATGCCTGACCATTGGGCTCGCCCGGCTTCCCTCTGAGTTTCAGAAGGCGATGGGCAACAACAGGGTCGAGGCGATCTCGACCGGTGCTGACTCCAATCACCGGATGACGTACGCCCGCGCCGTGCCAGAGTGGAAGAAGTGGTTTGACTCGATTCTGCAAGCCCAAGCTTCCGGCAAGTAGGTCGCAAGAGAGGCCGTGCCAGTCAAGTTCAACAGACTGCTAACAGTGGGAACACCGATGGCAGCGTGGACCGGCGCGGTTAAAACAGGGAATCGGCGGGGCGGAACATGTACTTGATCTCCGATACCGAGAGGTCTCCCGACCTCCGCCGGATTTCCTCGCCCTGACTGTAGAAAATGAATGTCGGTACGGTTCTGATCCCTAATTGTTCGACCCTCGCTTGCTGCTTGCGCAGGTCGACAGTCTCGATTCGGTAACCTTGTCTTTCCAGCGTGGCGACCGCCCGCTTCGTCCATTGGCAAGGGCCTCACGTATCGGTCGTGACATAGACCATCCGGCCATTGTCGGGACTGGGGGTCATTTGCCGTTGGATCGATTTGTAATTCATACCCAGCACGGCCACGATCGGCAGGAGAAATGCCGCGACCAGGGCAAAGGTGAGTTTTTCCGGGGATAGCATTGATGCGTCTCTCCAGCCAATTCAGAAGTTCGTCAACCGCTACTTGAAAGTTAGGTTTCCTGAGTGGCCAGACCAGCGACATTGGCCGTTCGGCGAAGATTACTTGCAGCTTTACCCACTCGATTCCGGCCAATCGATAAAGTCCGCATTTGCGTTAGCTACGTCGCTCCCCAGATCAATAGCCAAGGCTGCAGCAAAAGGTTTACCGTGGTCAACATTACCGCGGACTTGGCTCGCTTCAATTGGCAATTCTCTCGCGTTAATGGCTGCCAAGGTCGCCTGCCAAACTGAAGAGCGGCGGCTTTATCTCTCTCTGCGTCTCCCCCATCCCCGTGTCGAAGGTCGACACGACTGACCAGTTGCATCGTCGCTCAGTGCGGCGACTCTCTCGCCTCCTCTCCACTTCGCCGGAATCGACCACGCATGGTTACGCTCGGATTGGGTATTGCTCTTGGACTGCAACACTCATCAACTTGCGAGCGGTGGCGCGATCGAGCGTTCCTCTCCTTTGACCAATCACTGGCATGCCGCCTGGCAAGCTTGGGGGCTATGAACCTCGTACACCTCGCTGAGGTTGGAGTTTGGCCGGTACCCTAAAAAACTGGAAAGCCACAGCTTGCTACTTTTTTGGAATTTTTCCATTTCTCGCGCGCGAATTCTCGACCAGCCCGGATATAGCTCCGTAGACCGCTGACTTTGCGGTAAATGCCCCGGAAGACTTCGACTGACTGCGAGAAATATCCATGTTGGATTGGCTGCGAAAACGACTTCTGTCCGACTCCACCCCCCCGGCTGCCCACTCCGGCAAACGCCGCACCCCGGCCACCCAGCCGGCCGAGTATCAGCTTCTGGAAAACCGCCAACTGATGGCCACCCTGCTCAGCAGTTCGGCGGTCAGCTACCAGGACATCGACGGCGACCAGGTCACCGTGAACTTCTCGGGAAGATTCCTCACGGCCAGCAATGTTAATAGCATCTTCCAATTCACCGGTGGCACCGGCGGGGTCAATGGCAGCAACGTCGCGCGGCAGCAACTCCTGTCGCTGAATCTCGGCTCCGTCCCGGGCGCAGCGCGAACCAGCATTACCACGACGGTCACTCCCCGCGCCGGAGTTCCCAACAACGTCCACATCGGGCAGATCATGGCCGAAGGGATCGACCTCGGGGATGTGAGTATCTCCGGCAACCTCGGCCGAATTCGCGCCGGTGACAGTAACGCCCGCACGCAGGCTCTCGGCACGCTGAATGTCGAGATCCTCGGCGGTTCAGGCACCTTGTTTGGCGCCGCCAACCTGCAATCGGAAACCAATGGCTCGACCCGGGCTTTGAATGTTCGCAGCTGGATAATCGACAGCTATTTCCGCACCGAGAACAGTGGCAACATCGGCTCGATCTCGATTGGCGGCTCTGTGGTTGGCAGCCTAACCAACAACTCGGGGTCCATTTACAGCAGCGGGAACATCGGCAATGTCTCGGTGGGCGGCTCAGTCATTGGCAGCGACGGAGTCAACTCAGCGAGCATTTACGCCTTCGGCAACATCGGCGCGGTCACCGTCGGCGGGAATGTCAGCGGCGGGGGAGGAGAAGGCAGCGGTAACATCGTGGCCAATGGAAATCTGACCTCGATCACGCTGGGCGGAAACCTGTCTGGCGGGCGGGGTAACCAGAGCGGAAGAATTGGCGCCAGTTTTGGCACTGCCGGACCGATCACGGTCCGCGGCACCGTGTTCGGCGGTGAAGGAGTTGAAAGCGGACAGATTTATGTCAAAACGGCCGGTCGCCGGGCGACGATAGATATTGGCGGATCAGTCCAAGGTTGGTCCGGGTGGGGAAGTGGCGCTGTCTATGTCGAGGAGGGAAGTCTGTCCCGCCTGACCATTGGGGGTGATCTGCGCGGTGGCAGCAGGTTCGCCGCCGGCGTTGTCATCGTGAAGGATGTAACAACGCTAACTGTCAACGGTTCTGTGCTGGGCGGGAGTACGGGTTCGTCACTCCAGTACTCTGGACACATTCGCGCAGGAAAAGTCTCGAATCTGACCATCGGTCGAGATTTGATTGGAGGCAGCGCTCCGGGGAGTGAAACCCGCAGTCACTGTGGATCGGTCGTCGCAGACAACGTCTCCAACTTCGTGCTCGGCGGCTCGCTGATCTCCGGCTTTGGCTTGCCCAGCAGGCCAGATAATCAAAGCAACAATGGCGTGATCATCTCGAAGAATGCCATCGACAACCTGACGATTCGGGGAGATGTTCGGGGCAACTCCACGCAAAGCGCGTTGATAACCGCCCGCGGGCAAATTCGGCCCCGCGGAACGACTGACCTCGCTTTCGGCAATATCAACATTGCCGGCAATGTGGATCGAGCCGCAATCCGCGCCGGTAATGGCGTTTTCCTTGAATCTGGTTCGTTTGTCTTTTTAAACAATCCCGATGCCCAAATCGGTTCGATCACCGTGGGCGGGAACTGGACCGCGAGCGAACTGGGCTCGGGAACTTACAGTCGGTCCGGCGACCGTTATGTCAAAACGGTAGACAGTGGGGTGCCAGATTCGCCTCGCCGCCTGGCCCGAATCGGCTCGATTACTATCGGGGGTAGCGTCCGCGGGACCTCCGCTACAGGCGACCGATTCGGCTTCATCGCCGAAGAAATCGGCCGCGTCCGCATTGGCGCCAGCGACCGCGCACTCGTCTCCGGCCCAAGCAACGACAACCAACTACTCGACAGCGTCTTCGGCGACACCAAGCTGTTTGAATATTGAGCGAGGCGAAGAACGAGTGTCCTCAGTCGCTCCAAAACGAGATGAGAAATCCGAAGATTGGGCTCTCACAGAGACACGGAGGCACAGGGGGAAGAGTTGGGGACTAGTTGATTGTTGTTAGTTGATTGTTGTGGCTGCGCTAAAACAAGAAAGGAATCGCGAGCGACTTAACTGCTCGCGATTTCTCTTTATTTATTCCCACACCGTCAGCAGCGAATCTCGGCAACTTCCCCACTAACGCTCCCCCCTCCGTGCCTCCGTGTCTCTGTGAGAGCTACTCTTCTTTTCAAAGCACTCGTCTCCGGACCAAGCAACGACAACCAACTACTCGACAGCGTCTTCGG
>Ga0164293_10002520_pt1 | contig 15530 bp, 15 predicted proteins | sample GEODES118metaG_FD_111487 | JGI IMG/M metagenome (GOLD analysis project Ga0164293, IMG submission 111487) | Eutrophic lake water microbial communities from Lake Mendota, Wisconsin, USA - GEODES118 metaG | ecosystem: Environmental > Aquatic > Freshwater > Lake | place: USA: Lake Mendota...
AAATTATACTATATATAAATTGTTAAATGGAACAACAACTTGTGGTATTAAATAGGGAAACAATCTTTAACTATACGATAGATTTATTACTTAATGAAGGAGGAGATGGACAACAATATATAAGATTTAATAAAAGAAAACAAAAAGAAGAATTTATTAAACACATGTTAAAATGTTACGAGAAATATAAAAAGTTTTCAGCTACAACAAACATTAGAGAACAAGAAAAATATAAGAAAAATTATGAATATTATTCTGATGAAGAACTCACGGCGTTATTTAATACAAATTTAAATACACAACGACGAATGGATTTGTGTCTATTATATGACGCCGTCGATAATAATGTGGGTGTAACATTTTATCTAGATGAAATAGATTCTAAAAATCATTGGTTGATACGTGTCGGAGATACAAGAGAAGGAAGTAATTTTAGAAATAGTGCCGAGTTTAATATTTGGGGTATGAAGCGTGGACTAAAAACAACACCAGTAATTGGTTTTGAATATCTAGTAAAAAAAGGTGACATACTATGGTTTATTCCAGGTGGTTCTGATGGTTATGCTCTAGCATTTGCTGAATATGTAAGTCATCAAGAAATACCTGAAGAACAAAGACAACAAAGATATGCAGAACTAGGGTGGAATAATACTGATAACAGCTCAAATTGGAACATAGAAATAAGTTATAAAAATTTAACATATACGAATAAAACGAGGGAAGTTGGAACGACATATGAAGAATATGTAAAATACTGCACACATATTGTAGGTAATAATGTAATAGTAAGAAGATATGATGAAGAAAAATGTGCAATAAATTTACCAGAAATTTATAAAGAAATTATTGGTAGGTAATATTTAAATAACATAAGTTTTAAATTAAAAATAAAATTAAAATTAAAAATAAAATTAAAACAAAATAAGTTTAAAATCAAATAATATACATCTATAGATAATATATATTATTTTAGAATTTTAGGATATTCATACGATGAAGAAGTGTTCTTTAAATAAGCGCGCACTATTTTCAAATAACGACGACAATTCTATGGTAGTTTATACCTGCGAGAGCTGTGGACTATTTAGTAAACATCTTTCTATGACGATAGAAAATAAAGAGCGAGGATATTTATGTGAATATTGTAGTAAGTCGAGATAATAATAGTAATGGCAGTATTATGATAACTTTATACCAAAAATAATATAGCAGTAGTTATATTATACTATATTATGGACGATAGTCAATTTTTACTACACTCTTTTAGAAATTTTTTAAAAGAAACGGATAAAACATGGAACTATATTACACCTTACGACTTTTATCACAAATATTATAACAAGAAGCCATTTGTATTAGATATACGTGAAAAGAAGGATTTTGATTCTTTTCATATGAAAGGCGCAGTAAACATTTTCTGGCTGGATCTATTACGCGACGAAAATTTGAAACTTTTGCCCAAAAATAAGAAAATATTTGTTATTTGTTATGTCGGTCATACAAGCAGTCAAGCACTTGTTATCCTAAAAATGCTCGGATATAATGCAATCGGTATAAAATTCGGATATGGAAAGTCGCCTGCATTCGAAGTGCCGGTGGCTGGATGGTTAAACTATAATTATCCGGTTGTGTAGCTTTGACTAGATTTCACTAATCCCCCTCCCCCATACTAATCGTAAAATTATACAGCATATTTTGATTTGTATCCCAATATTCTGTATTTACTTTTGTTCCTTTATCCATAAACGTATGTGATGTAAACCCGGTTATTATTTTACTCCAAATGCTTTTCACTTGGCGGTGACCATGTCCTTTTGCAAAATTAGGCGAAGTTTTATGCAATTTCACGCCCCCCGTATTTCCGTTGTTGCCAATAATCACCATTCCACCTGCTCCCGTCGTCATATATTTTGCTTGTCCATCTATCGAATAATGTTCTAAATTATGGTTATGTCCGTTTAGGTATAAATGAACACCCCCGCTTGTTAATAAATCCTGGAAATCTTCCACGTCGATTTCGTCTGCTTTATGGTGTCCCAATACAAATACCCATTCTTTATTATTATTATTACTATTACCAGCATTTATACCGGACAATGTCGCATTAAACCAATCCAGTTGTGCTTTGCAGTCTTGTTGAATAATATTTTGATGAAACATGCATTCGCCTTGCATCGGTGCACATGTCGGGTATTGTATACTACACGGATCCCACTTTGCGCGGTCATCGCCCCTATAATCAGCGATACACGGATTTGTATCTAGGGCAATAATATTAAGAATTACGGATTCGTTGTTGTCGGTGTTGGTGTCGAGAACCACCCTCTTGTGATAATATCGCGCATCCATAATCCACGTAGGTATTGTTTCGTTCAGCGCTAACTGCGCATCAGGATTAAAACCATAATCATGATTACCCAAAGTATTATACCAAGGTAAACCAATATTCCCAAACAATTCCACATAGTCGGCGCTGACTTGTGGGTCACTTGTGTTGTGAATCCCGCAGTAGTAGAAATTGTCGCCCGTATTTAATACAAGCTTTGGTTTATATTCTGATGCGTATATTTTCATCGCGTCGGCGGTATTTTCGGCGTTTCGCAAATGATAGCCGCCAAGCGCCGCTGATCCCCAGTCACCCACAGAAAGAATGCGGATATCTCGTGGGGTGTATTCTGTATTATATTCCGGGACGATATCTATTGGCAACGCACGCGTGCACGTAAACGTAAACGTAAACAATATGAACGGAAACATAACAGGAATTCGGTTATATTTATTCATTTATCTAAATGGAGAAAAGTATTTTGGGGGTAGGTTGTGAATAGTAAATTTTAAACTATTATACTTTATAGTTATTCTTTTAAATAATTATAAAATATTGACTATTATAAAAAAATAAACATTTGACTAGTAATGAGCACCAAGATAAACATCATCTAGTACATAACAGGGCCATTTCGAATCCAACAATTTATAGCAAACTTGATTTTGTCAGGTGAGCTCAGCACCTCCCCGGTGTGGAGAGAGTTAGGAAGCGGTGTTCCATCATCTAGGCAATTCCTCCAAAACACACATCTGCATGCTTTAGGCACAACTTCGACGCCGAGTTCTGGGAATATTGTTCGGCCACCATCACCTGGATCGAGGTCATTAAGGTAAATCAAGATGGTAAAGATCCTGTTCTGGCCCTTAAAATTTGGCTCGAAATAATCTCGATGGGGCGTATATTGTTGCCCTTTTTCATACTTGACCAGTTGCAAAACTTCGACGTGGCTCGTGGGTAAATTACAAAAACAAGCCACTTTTTCTGTAATTTCCTTCACTACAGGGTCTTCATCAGACTGGTGCATGTATGCAGAAGTAGATGTTCGCCATTTAGTCTGCGACTCGGCAGCTTGCCCATTAGCTGGATTCACAACTTTGCTTTGTTCACACTTTGAGCCGAATTTGCTGATCAAGTATGTGCATTGCTCAGGAGTGACAAAATTTTCCAAAACTTGGACTTCATCGGTTGCTGGTAGCGTGTATAATAGTTCTATTTCTTTATTACAACTATCAGTCCTCGGCTTATTCATTTTATATAATATAATATAAAATAATATTTAAACTATTTTATATACTTTAATAAAAAGTAGGTGTAGTTTTACATTTCTTACCATTTTGTGAACTACAATTTAATAAAGAACTTTTTGGTTTAAAACCTTTTACCTTCAAAGACTCCAATAATTTATTTCTATTTTCAAAACCTTTTATTTTTAGTGGTTTAAATCCCTTGCCATAAACGACATAACATCGCTCTTCGAGAATCATCGCGGTATTTATATTTATAATACTATTTTATAATATTATAAAATATAATATTTTTATAGGGAGGGAGTTTTCACCTAAATTTGCGATAATGTTTTGTTTTTGAGGCAAAACGTTTTACTTTTCGCGATGAATTTTTTTTGCGACTTTTGCGACTTTTGCGACTTTTTCTACCACCCCCGCTTTTATCTGATTTTGGCGACCCTGATTTTGGTGACCCAGGCGACTTTGGCGACCCTGGTGACTTTGGCGACCCTGATTTTGCCGACCCTGCTTTTGGCGACTTTGGCGACCCTGATTTTGGCGACTTTGCCCATAGTGTTGCTAGCCTTACCGCATTTTCTTTTGCTAATGCGGATTTTGCCGATGGGTATTCTAAAAGCGTAAAATCTTTAGTTCTTTGTCTAGCAACTCTACTACTAAGAGATCCTCTAGGGTCTTGCATTCTATACATACCTTCTCCTGGAATCAATCCTTTTATTACCTCGAGTTCTAATTTGCGCATTCTAGCCATTTCTATTTGTGTGTCAATATTTAATATGCTACAATCCCATAACTTTGCAGTTCCGTCTTGACGACCAGTTGCAAAAAATCTACCACTTGGATGAACCATTAAAGATGTAAATCCACTTTGTAGGTCATCCGTCAAAGTGTCTATACAAAGTGCCGACATTTGGTTGGGTGCCATATACCATACCTTTATGGTTTTGTCTGTGCTACATGAGAATAGAACAGGTGCAGTAGGATGAAATGCAACAGAAGTTACATCCCCGTTGTGAGCATCAAGTGTTTCCGCGCATTCAGTATAATCGTGTCGTTGTCCATCGCTTAATAATTTCCATAACTTGATTTTTTTGTCTCTGCCACCAGTTACCACAACCGGCGCGGTTGGATGAAATGCAATAGTTAAAGCTAGTCCCCTATGTTCGTTTCCGTTCAGAATCGTTAACTCAGATAGTTTTTCAGGCATTCCCACTGCTAGTCTTTTGTTTCCCAATTCTAGAACATCAAACACTGATCCGCCACCCCTTGCAGCAGTTGCAACAAGGGGTTGTGTCGGATGAAACGCTATACACTTCGAAGCATAACCCCCGTAATCGCTCCAACCCTTCTTAACATCGCCAACTAAAGTTACTTCCTTATTATCAGGTGAAATCTTCCATAATTTTAATAGATCACCAGTCGAACCGGTAATTATATCAAAGTCTTCTGTGCCGTTCAATCGCGGACGAAATGCAATACATGAAACCGATGAGAAGCGATACGCGGCTGTAGTCGATAGATGCTGAAGACACTGATGTGTAGTTGTATCCCACAACCTCATTTTATCATCCTCGCCACAAGATACGAGAAGGGGCGCACTGGGGTGAAATGCGAGACATTTAACTGCTGCGGTGTGTCCTGAAAGCGTGGCTATTGGCTTATATGTATCGATGTCCCATAGTATTATACCATTATCATCACTACCTGTTGCTAAAATAGGCGCGGATGGATGAAACGCTACACAATAGATGTACGCACTATGTCCTTCTAAAGATGCCAATAATGGGAATTTACTTTTTATTTTGGACATAATGTATAATTGTTGATTGTATAACTAATATATATATATTATAATATTTTTATAATATTTTTATAATATTTTTATAATATTTTTATAATATTTTTACAGATGTTTTCTTATAAAATTACGATAACACTGCATATGCGTTATTGCACTTTATACGAAAATTCTAAAAAATCCCAAAAATAATTTTCCGCCAATGGTCCTTTGTGATATATATCTTTCCGCTTTTTTTCAGGCGTAAAATTATTTTCGTCTTTATTTTTCATTTTTAGTCTGTATATACTAACTTCATAGCAGTAAGTATTGTTTTTATGTTCTATGCGAATATCAACTATATCGTTATCAACGCGTGACTCTTTTCTAAGAGGATGATCATATAAATTTTTTATGTAAAATTTATAATGATAAAAATCTCGGTCTTCGTCTTCGCCGTCGTCGTCGTTGTTAAATAGACAATGAAATGATTTATATGAATTTTTATTCATATAAGGCCTAATAATATACTCAAGAAACGTATATTTGGTTTTGTCGATTTGCCTAACGTATTTTCCATCCCGTAGTTTATATCGTTTCATAACTTTGACAAGTATATGTTCTTGTAAATCAAATGGTAATTTTTTTAGTATTTCCATTGGACTAAATATAAATAATAGCGTTATAATAACTATTATTTATATTTTAAGTATTTTTTTTAATTTAAATACTTTGTTACGTTTAAAAAATACACACAACATAATAAGTAACAATACAACAAGTATTATTTTTTTATAACTGCATAATAGTATATTATATATAGTGCTATCTAATGAATGCCATGAGTTACCTACAATATGTTTAAAATAAATACCACCTTTGCACTTGTGTTCTGAGCACACATTACAATCCCCTGCAAATTCATTATTATTTAATACATATAAATTTTGTATATTTTTTTCTCCATATGCCTTTATCATTTTTGTTAAAAATAGGGGGCCAGTGCTATTCATTACATGTAAATGTTTTCCAAAATAGTAATAAGAATTAACATACTTTGGTAAATTATCAATACAAAATTTTATAAAAGGATGATTTGGTATAACCATATAAAATGCATTAGCATAAGAAGATAATACATTTGATGATTTCGTTAATACTAAATCGTATCCTAAAAGTGAATCTAATTTTTTTTTACAAACTATATCCATATCTAGATAAATACCACCATATTTATATAAAACTAAATATCTAAAAGTATCACATCTTTGTATGTCGTGTGTGTATGACATATAAGTATCATAAAAATCGGGATATTCTTTTTTAACAAATTTCTCCATCATTTCATCAGACCATATAATATGTTTATAATCTTTATGTTTATTTTCACATGATTCAACTGCTTTTTCCCATTGTTTTGGAATATCTAATGTTTTCCATGTCTGATGTATTATTTTAGGTATCATTCGATACTATTTATAAGTATACATTATACTAACAAATAAATTCACATATTATTGGCATTTTGATTTTGTTTTTCTTTTCTCTTCTTTTTTTCTTCTAACTCGTCAATTATTTTATTCGCCGCAGCCAGTTTATCGAATATCGTAATTTTAGATGACTTGCTTGATGTCCATCCTTTTTTTAAATCTGGATGCTTTTCTATTTTAAAATATTCGCGTTCTCGTGAATGTTGTCTGTCAATCCATTCGCGATAATATACGACATATTTCTTCATCATATGATGCTCTAAACCTTTAGGTAGAGATTGAGCACTATGTTTTCTATTTCTCTTTTTCATCAAGTTTTTATTTATTTCTCCCGTTTCTCCCGTTTCTCCCGTTTCTCCCGTTTCTGACGTGGATGAATGTGGATGCGATGATGGGAGTGGTGTGACATTGGATGCTAAATTAGTTTCCATTTTATATTATATTATATTTGTCGGTATATTAAATAATACAATAAATAACAAATACATTCCTTCCCCCGTATTTTCATTTATATTTTTTTATTTTTTATTTTTTTATGTTTCTAAAGTAGACAATTATATAGATAGACGGACGTATGGAATTGAATCCCAATAATAGGCATTATATTGAGGCAGTGATTTTTATCATTTTTGGTTCTATAACTTTATGTTTTTGTCTTGGATATTGCATTGCTCGGCGATATAATGTTTAGAAAATTGATTTAAATAAACGACCATATATTAGATAAGCAATCAACACAGCAAAACTCACAACCCCCCCTCCGAACTCAATACATCGTCTTTGTATAACAACAATGGCCGGCAAGAGCAAATCAGGAGCCAAAAGCAAATCAGGAGCCAAAGGTGGTTCCACAATGAAGACTGCAATGTCTGCGCAAAATAACCCAGCGGCGCGTATTCGAATTCCGCAGACGATTGGACTTCCAGGACAAATCGCTAATAATGCAGGTGGATACTCATTCCCTCTGCCCCTCGAACAAGAATGGATGCGATACTTGATTATCGGAAGCAAATCAGATAATGGAAGTTACTATCAATGTGGTGGTGCGATTGCAACCACGATTTCGAAGTGTATTATGGTGGCAGTTTCATCGCCAGCTACATGTGCACACTTGATTCGGGACATAGTTGACGTCTCTGTCAGCGCACGTGCACCCAAACAGGAAATGACGATGATGTCACTCGCGGCTGCAATTGTGTTTCCACCTGACAGCGCATGCAAAGCACAGGCACTGGCGGCAATCAATCAGGTATGTCGTATTCCAACTCACTTATTCATGCTTGTGCAGTATATTCGGGACCTTTCGCAAGACAAACCGAATCCAGGTAAGGGATTTGGCAAGGGCGTGCGTCGCGCGCTTACGGAATACTACACTTCGCGCAACGGACTGGAATTGGCGGTCTTGGTGACAAAATATAAAAATCGCGAAGGGTGGACTCACGCTGATTTGATTGCACTACTCCACATCAACCCGGCGGAAATGAAAGATGATGGAGGGCGGCTTGTATTGGAGTGGATCATGAAAAAGGACAAGCCTGAGCGCACAATTCAAGCAAATCCTGCGAAGGGAATCGTGGCAACAACACTGCCTGCAAAAATGGAGAGGACTGAATTTCTGAAGCGACTGGTGGCGATTCCGACCCCGGATAAGGAAATGGGCGGAGCACCAACGGCATCAGCAGCAGGAGAGAGCAAAGGATTTATGAAAACCATTGCGAATGCGGTTGGAGCGGTTTGGGGTGGTTCGGCAGCTGTTCCCGATGTCAAAGAGTCTTCGCCTCCGCGTTTAATCCAAGTGTTGTTTGAAGTTGTTCATCCCGAGAGCCCAATGTCTGGAACATTGAAGTTGATGGTTCGAGACAATGAGCCACTTCAAAACGTCAAGCAAACGCTGAATGACATCGGCGTTGGAACCAGTTTCATATTTCGCTACAACGGCTCTCTCATTTCGTCGACCAAGTCTTTGCGAGACATCTCATACGACACAACCAAGAAAATCTACCTGGGTGCTGGAGTCGAACCTGTTGTTGCAGTCGAGGTGTCGGCACCAGCACCTACGAAAGCCGCAGAAGAAGAACAGAAGAAACCAAGCGAAGACCCTCTCGTGGCAACTGCGCGATTCCTCAAAGCATTGCTTGAACTTGCAAAGACAGGCGAAAAGAAGGACTCGGCTACCGCGATTGCACTCATGGAAAAGAACAAGAAGATCCAGCGCGAACATTTGCCAACGGAGCTTCTCAATACACCGCAAATCTGGAATGCGCTTTTGAGCGGAATGGGAATGACTGCACTAATTCGCAATCTTGGAAAGTTGTCACAAATCGGAGTCACATCAACAAGGGCGAACGATATTATCAAGACGCTCACGGACCCCAAAGCAGTCAAGGATTCAAAAGTTCACCCACTTCAAATTCTGGTTGGAATGAAAACGTATTCGCAAGGAAAGGGCGACCTTGGTTCGCTTACTTGGACGCCAAACTCATACATCACATCCGCACTTTCCACGACATTCAAACAGGCATTTGGAAACATTACACCAACAGGAAAACGATACATGATTGGTTTGGATGTATCTGGAAGTATGGGGATGTGCATGTGCGCAGGCGCAAAAAATATTACACCTCGTGAGGGGTCGGTCGCGATGGCGATGATGACACTACATGCCGAAGGTGCACAAAACGTCCATATCTATGGATTCAGCAATGTATTTTATAATTTCAATGGAAAGATTCGCCCCGAGATGACAATCCAGGATGCAATTAAGGCGACGGATGTGCCGTTCGGTGCGACGGATTGTGCCCTGCCGATGACAGAGGCGCTTAAAATGTATCACCAAAGTGGAATTGTATTTGATGTGTTTTGCGTGTATACGGACAATGAAACATACGCGCCGAACATTCATCCCCAAGTGGCGCTGGAGCAATACCGCAAAGCAACGGGAGTGGATGCGAAACTGGTTGTGGTTGGAATGGTGGCGAACCAACTGACAATCGCCGACCCGAAGGACAAGAATACATTGAACTTGGCAGGATTTGATACGGCTACCCCGGAGTTGATTAGTATGTTTGTCAAGGGACTGATTTGAGAATGTGTATGGCGTAGTGGAATGTAATGAATATATTATTACCTTTTTTTGGTAATAATATATATCCAACCTATATAAAAAGAACGTCATCATATTATGTAGCAAACCTACTACATAATATAAGTAAATGTCATATTTTGAATCTGCAGCAGTCGATGCTATGATTACAACAACGACGACTACTACTACAACCACGCATACTACTTATACAGATGTTATCACAAAATTCAAAGAATTAAAAACAAGTTACTATTCTGAGCGTGGATGCATGATTTCGACGTTGAATGACAAATTTTCTAAAAAGTTTTTAGAAAAACATCCGGATTTAATATGGGAACAGAAATATAATACATATGCAGAAGCGAATGTATTGGCGGCTAAAATAAATATAACTATTTTTGGAAGACCATTTGCGGTTGTATTGTGTCGTCCTATAAAAAAAGTTCACAGATATGAATATGAGGAGTTTTTTGGTTTTGGAGGGCATTGTGAAGGGTTTTCACATAACCGAATTATTATGACATTTGCAGAATCATTTGATAAAAATATCGACATCGAATATTTGCTAATGACGGGGACATTGGCAGGTAAGAGCGAGGGTGATGACGAGGGCGAAAAATGCTGCATTATAGACGAACAATATATAAAAAATGCTTTGAAACTACTGGTTGTTGGTGGATATGTAAAATATTGGGCAGCATTCAACAAATTTAAAAATTGGTTTAAAGAGCGTGGATTCGACTATGAAATAATTACCGACGATACCGATACCGATACCGCAGAAAGTATGACATCGTTTGTGTTTGAAGATTATGAGGTGGAAAATAGGGTAGAATCTGGGGTAGAATCTGGGGTAGAATCTGATATGGTTAAGGAATCATAAACGACGGGTCGCCCGTAATTTCACGAAGAACATGGTTTGTATATGCACGTATCACTGCATCCGCTTCATAGTAGTTCCAATACGTGTCTTGAAGTCCTATATCCAATGAGCTTTGATTATTTTTGCAAATAACATTTGTGAAGTGTGTAATAATACATTGAAATGGATGCTGTGGATAATCATTTTTTACAAATGTTCCTTTGCAATTTAGGTGCGCGTATTCGGGGCGTTTTTCTCGAATCAGATATGTTTTTCCGTGTATAAGGTCGATGGGGTTGACAAGTTGAAGAGGGCGCATTGGTGTAATGTGGCGCGATGCGATGTGGCTATATCACGATAAAACAATATAAAACGTTTCAATTTTATATTGTTTTTATACTATAAAATTGAAACCAAAAATGGGTATGTATATACCAACAACAAAAGCATAATAAACTAATACACCAAATTAACTTTATTATAATTTCAAATATGAAACACGTTTCTAGTAGAACCACGACCACGACCAAACAACCGGATTCGAAAAAGACGGCAAATCGGGCACCAAGACAAACGCTTTCAAGACATAAATTACAATTTAATCCTTTTGAGATACTAACAAAACATTCTATTGGAAATGCAGGTGAGGACTTTGTTTGCAATACTATTCCATGTGAAACGTGCGGACGCACATCCTGGCAGAACTTAAACAAAATACAAATGAACTATCCTGGAGTTGATTTGTATTGCAGCAACTGCTCCACGTATGTGCAGGTGAAAACAATGTGCAGCAAAAATGGAAAATGTCCGCTGTCTCAGTGCAGCAACGGAGCATGGAAATTCCCGACATCGAAAAATACGATTCGCGAAACATTGAAGACCTTGAAGGGAAATATTCGTTATATTGCGGTGGTATATGACACGAATCATTTCGTTACAGAAGTAAGTATAACAGGACTACTATCGTCAAAAAATATACACTATACGGAAAATTACATAGTTTCGAATGACATCAAGTATTATCCTCTGCGGATTTTGCGGACATTGAAAAGTATATGCGAGGTGAAGTGAAGAATGATGTAGTGGATATTATCTAGTTTTTATTCGTTATTTTATACCATCTTTAATTTTTCACCTATTTCTTTGTAATAGTGTCCATTATATGGGATATTTTTAGTAAGTGCTTTTGTCAACGTTTTGTCGCTTATTGCTAAGGATTTAATGCAGTCGTATTTACACTCAAATTCTTTTATTAAGTTATTATTTGTATCATATTGTCCGACACCATTTTTGTATAGTATCGGTGTTCCATTTATTTCTTCAAATTTGCTGGTTAACTCTTCATCGCAATTATTATATAACATGTAGTAAAAACCATTAGCTAAACTATTATTTTTTACCGGATTATCTAGTGCAGATGAAGAATCGTATCCATTAAAATGTGCTGCAGTTTTTCTGTCTATATACACATTTACAATTTTGGTTTTATCTTTATCTAGTTGAGCTATATAACCTATATTTACAACTTTTGTTTTTTTTGTAGGTTGAATTTCATGTATAACATTTGGATCCAAATTTCGTTCAACTAATAACCATCGAAACCCACAATATATAGTGCATTCTGTTATTGCTTTCATTACACTTGGTCTCTTTATATGTTTACTTTCATTCATTGCTTCTGTAACGGATTCATAAACTTTAATTAATTGTAATGTTTCGGGATTTATTTTTTGGAGTCTTGGTCCAAGATGAGGCAGTTGTTGATTAAAACCGGTAACTATTTTCTTCTCTTGTTGTGAGTTCAATTTATGCAATATTTCTTTGTTTGTTTGTTCTAAAGAATTAACTTTACTTAATAAAATTTTATTAGTATGTATTATTTCCTTTAATAATTCATTATCATTGTTTACATGTGTACTGACAGAATTTGCTTGATTTTTAAATTTTAAATTTTCAATTTCAATCAACAATTCATTTACTTTGTAGTTATAATTATCTATATTATCGTTAACTATTTTTAATAATATTTTATATGTTAAATTACCTCCTATTAAAAACAATTCATTTTCGTTTGTATGATTTGGTAAATTTTTTACTATATTTGGTTTTATAATATTATGACTATGAAGAAAATGCTCAAAGTCTTTACTTTTATTTACAGAGAAACAATCAAGTAATATGCATTCTTCATATTTACTTTTATGTTCATTATATCTACCTGTAATTCCTATTCTACTTTCTCCTATTTTTACAACATATGAACCATTTTCATATGTTTTAACTTTAATAATATAAACTATATTTCCAGCATTGTTAAATTGTTTGAGTAGAAATTTTTCATTGTCTAGTTCTTTTTGTTTAATTAATTTTTCTTCCATTTCTTTATTTTTGGTGGTTTCTATTTTTTTTAATTGTTGTGTAAGTTCTTGGCATTCTTCGTTCATTATTTCAAACATAATAGTTTCAAGTTTAATAAAATAATCATGAATTTCATCTGCTTTTTTTGTCTCAGCTTTTAAACAAAATTTTTTAAATGTATCTACGTTTAACATAATCATTTCTTTATTATGACCTCCATGAATCTTATCATCTTGCTTTGCCAACTGGCAAAGCAAGATTTTATAATCATTATCTATTGTAAAATTTTTTTCTAATACTCTTTTTGCATTTACTTTTTGTCCGAATCCCAACCATTTCCATATATTATCTAAATCAATAACAAAATCAGTTTTGTTATTATACTTCAAATAGCAATAAAAACTTGACAAAAATAGCTGTTGTTCATAACTTGTAAAATTATTTTTAACTTTTTCAATCAATTTTGACTGGTAATTACCATTAAATTTTGTAATGGGGTTGGATTCAATCAGATTTACGATGTCGACGCTCATTGTGTGCTATATATCCTATTATATAGATGTCTTTAAGTTGTTTGTTGCTTTAATAATTAACAAGCAAGTGCTAATTATTAAAATACTAGTAAAAATACAACACAATATATTGTGACGATAATGCGTTTAGTTGGAGTAAGCAAGACCACCCATACCAGACATGATACGGAGAACGTTGTAGTTGGTGGCATAGACACGAACCTTGGCGGTCTTGGTGCCCTCTACTGTAGCATTGGACAACACGAGCTGAAGGGTAGCATTGTCAATGCGGGAGAAGTTGCATGATCCACTTGGTTGATGCTCTTCAGGTCTCAACGCAAAGGAATAAACGTTGACACCAGTGTCAGGAGTCTTAGTGTGGTGCTGGAAAGGCTGGACAAGGTCGAAGTAAGTGCCTTCACGCTCAGAGAAACGATCCTGGCCGTTAAGCTGGAGCTTAGCGGTGACAACGGGGTTCTGACCCCAGCAGTGAAGGTCAAGAGAAGTCTCAGAGAGGACGAAAGTACCGGCATCAGAAACACCAGAGTTATCAAACGAGGTGTTTGGTGCAGTGTAACCAGGACCAAAGTTGGGCTGAGAATAGTCATCAGTGCCGGCAGCAGCATGAACACCCTGATGCCACCAATAAGCATTGGAAACATCAACGGCACCTGCATCGGCAAAGAGACCAGAAGCACTAATGTAGGAAGTGCTGGACTCAGCGAGAGCATCGTGACCACCGAAGGCGTGGATGGCATTGGGAAGAGCGTCAACGGCATCAGTGTAGTTGAAGGGCTGGGCACCAAGGAGCCTGTAGAGAAGCTGACCGCACTCAAGAGAAGAGCAGTAGTCAACGTTCTGATCGGGCTGGACAACCCAGATAAGCTCCTTAACGGGGTGGTTAAAGTTGAGCTTGATCTTGTTGGAAGAAGAGCCAACGGACTCATCACCGGTGAATTGCAGCTGCTCAATAAGATACTCGTGGGGGTTCTGGGCCATGCGTCTGCGCTCATCGGTGTCCAAAAAGACATAGTCGACATAGAGAGAGGCAGCAACGAGAGACTGGTTGTAAGCAGTGTTGACGCGGCCACCGGCAGAAGAAGAGGAAGAGATGGCAGTGGCACCACCGCAGCTGAGAGAGCCGACAGCCCACAAGCACTCATCGATGGGGCGGATATCGAGGTTGATCTTAACCTCGTGATACTGAAGGGCGATCAGAGGAAGAGCAAGACCGGGGTTACGGCAATACCAGAACTGGAAGGGGACGTAAAGGGTGGTCTCGGGGAGAGCATTGCGGGGGGCGCACACCTGACGAGGGGCGTTAGCCTGGCAAGGACCATCAATGGGGTTAAAAGAGGGATCGGTGATAAAGGTGAGCTCGGTGGTGTTTCCAACCATGGAGTAGTAACCCTTCTTCTGGTCAACGGGGAGAGTAAGGTTGTTCCAGATGTGCATCCAGTCACCATACTGGCGATCAATGCGCTGACCACCGATCTCGACCTCAACCTGGGAAATCAGCTGCTCACCGGGGAAATCAAGCCAACGGGCATAAACACCATCCTGAGAAGAACCCTTCATGGACTGGTTAACCTCGGGGAGAGTAACCTGAAGGTAAGTGCGGTAAGCCAAATCACCATTACGAGAGATGGTGCAAGTCACACGACGACCGAAATCGGCCTGTCCGTTAAAAGTTTGCTCGATGGACTCCATAGCAAAGTTAGTGTGACGTTTGTAAGACACCTTCCAAAAGGTAATCTGGGGGTTGCCCGTAAGATAAACATCTTGGGCGCCGTAAGCGACGAGTTGCATAAGACCTCCTGCCATTTTTGATTATTATAATATTGCTAAAGAAAAAAAATTTATAAAAAAACTT
>Ga0164293_10002522_pt1 | contig 15526 bp, 18 predicted proteins | sample GEODES118metaG_FD_111487 | JGI IMG/M metagenome (GOLD analysis project Ga0164293, IMG submission 111487) | Eutrophic lake water microbial communities from Lake Mendota, Wisconsin, USA - GEODES118 metaG | ecosystem: Environmental > Aquatic > Freshwater > Lake | place: USA: Lake Mendota...
ATACAGTAGCTATGTTTTCTTTCTTTACTAAAGAAGTTCTTGAAAAAGTAGGCCTTATTGATCAAGCATTTTATAATGCATGGGAGCATGTAGATCATACATATCGTATTATTAAAGCAGGTTATCATCCGCCATTTTGGTGGTTTGCAGATCTACATGATAGTCACAAATATTTAACTGAAGCTCCTGGAGCTATCGATAACTCCTCAATCGCAAATAAATCAGAACAGTGGGAAAAAAATGTCTATGGAGGTAGGGAAATATATCTCAAAAAACACGGTCACTACCCAAACCAACCTCCATACGTTTCAAAGGAAGATGTAGTAAAGATTATAAAGAAACTCAAACAATGAAAATATCTATCTTAGTACCAACAAGAGAGAGAATGAATAATAGACTTACTCTATTATTTTCAATTCTAACCACAGTAAGTGATATTAATAATATCAATGTTTATTATGGTGTTGATAAAGACGACCCTACTTTAGACACTATTAAAAAAGTATCGTCAGCGATACCTTGTCTTAAGGTAATAGAGATAGAGAACAATGGCGAGTTTTTAGGCTTAGGCAAGCTATGGAATATACTAGTTGATAATTCAACCGAAGAGATCATCTCAATGATTGGAGATGACATGGTATTTAAGACGAAGGATTGGGATTTAAAAATTATAGAAGAATTTAAAAACGGTCCGAGTGATAATATTAAAGCTGTTCATTGTAACGATGATTGCCATGGTGCTAAGCTCGCTGTAAACTTATTCTGCCATAGAAAGTATGCTGAAATTATGGGCGGGTTTATGCGCGAGGAGTTTAAAATTAACTGGGTTGATCAATGGTTACATCAGGTCTTTTCTGCGTTTAATAGGCTTATATATAGAGGTGATATTATGATAGAACATAGACACTGGGTATTGGGTAAGAACGTTAAGGATAATACAGCTGAGAGGATGGCAGTAGCAGATGTTAATAAAATTAGTGATAAATTATGGCACGATTTAGTAGAAGAAAGAATTAACGATGTAACAAAATTAAGCCGTTATTTAAATATACAACCTAATTGGCAAATGGTGGATACACAACGAAATTAAAAATATTATAATATATGAAGTATTATTTTGCGCTACCGTTTAAGGATCGAAAAGGTAAGTATCAAACGGCTTTAGATAGCTTTATAGAGCCGTTTAAAGATTATATTTCAACAAATATAACAAACGATGAAATAGAAATATTTATTGTTGAACAATCTGGAGGCTTAAAATATGATAATCATGACGAAGAATTGTTTAATCTCGGTAGAACAATTAATATAGGTTTTGATTTATATAAAGAAGTCATTAAAAATAATGATGCTTTCTTCTTTCATCCTATAGATTTACTACCTGTAGATGTAGATTACAATATACAATACACAACAAAATTTTGTTGTCAAGAACATTCTCCAGATGGAGCTTTCTATAAGAGCATGGGATTTGTTGCAGAGGACTTTATTAAGGTTAATGGATTTAATAATGATATGTGGGGATGGGGCGGTGAGGATGACGAGCTACTGAAAAGATTTACCTTAAACAATATAACTACAGGTAACAAAATTAATAATTATATAAAATTATGTAATGACGGTAATGGTTTGGTAGATAGTGATCATTATATGCCCACTCATAGTACTAATTTAGATAAGTTGAAATTTTTAAATAGTTCTTTAGATTGCTTTAATAACGGACTTACAACATTAACCTATGAATTAATAGATAAAGTTGAATATAAGGGTCTACAAAGATATATAATAAAATGAAAAAAATACTGCTTTTAGGAGGATCGGGATATATTGGAAGTTATTTTAGAGAAAAATACTCTGAAATATATGATATTACTAATATTGATTTAAATTGGTTTGGTGAATCCAAGAGTCATAAAATTGATTTCAACAATCTCGAAAAAGATTATATTGAAGCCTTTGACAGTATAATACTTTTAGCAGGTCATAGCTCCGTTAAAATGTGCGATGGTAATATAATAGCGTCGTTTAACAACAATGTAAGAAATTTTGTAAATATTCTATCAAAAATAAATAAACAGCAAAAATTTATATATGCTAGCAGTTCATCTGTTTACGGACATACAAACAGTAAAATAGTAGACGAGAACTACACGGAGTTTACACCTAATAATCCTTACGATCTAACGAAACAAATTATAGATATGTATGCACTACAATCTGGTAAAAATTTCTACGGTCTAAGATTTGGAACTGTTAATGGATGGTCACCTAATTTGAGAGATGATATTATGATTAACGCTATGACTGTATCAGGATTACAATCAGGTCATATAAAACTTTATATAAAAGATATTTTAAGACCTATTTTAGGTATAGCTGACCTTTGTAGGGCGTTACAAGTTATAATAGATTCATCTGAAGACAAACCAGGTATATATAATTTAGCGTCCTTTAATAGTACCTCAGAAGAAATTGCGAACGGCGTATCTAAAATCTTACAAAAACCTGTATTAGAGTATAGTGTAAATGATATAGAAAAAATAACTAATGTTAAGCTTCAAACAAAAGCTTATAACTTCGCAATCGATTCAAGCAAATTCTGTAAATCGTACGATTTTAAATTTAACGAGACAATTGAAACAATAACACAAAGTATTTTAGATAACTTCAATAACTGTAATAAAACCCCACGTAATGAATATAAACAATATGAATAATTTCACTGAGATAGAAACATGTAGGTGCTGCGGTTCAAATGTAGAACCACTTCTTAATTTAAATGATCAACCTCTTGCTAACTCATATCACACTAGTGAAGAAAAGCTAGATCTATATCCTCTTTCGCTTAACCTATGCCTTGATTGCTTTCACACACAACTTAGTATAGTCGTTAATCCGAAGTTAATGTTTGAAAACTACTTATATGTTAGCGGAACCTCAAATACACTAAGAGAGTATTTTGATTTCTTCGCTCGCTTTACAGTAGAGCGGTTTAAAAGTCACTATAACTTTACTCCCAAAACAGTACTTGATATAGCATGTAATGATGGTACACAGCTCGACTCTTATAAAAAAATAGGCGTTAAAACTTTTGGTATAGATCCCGCAGCTAATCTACATACTTTGAGTAATGCAAATCATACTGTTATATGTGATTTTTTTCCATCTAATAAAATAGATATAAAGTATAACTTAATTATAGCGCAAAACGTTTTTGCTCACACCCACAATATATTAGAGTTCCTACAGCAGTGTTACGAAATTCTTGAAGAAGAGGGTACAATATATATACAAACATCTCAATCTAACATGATTTTAAATAATGAGTTTGATACTATATATCATGAGCACCTTTCGTTCTTTAACGCTAAATCGATGAAAGCAATTGTTGAGAGATCAAGACTTAAGCTCAATAATGTATTTAAGTTTGATATACATGGCAGTAGTTATGTGTTTGAAATATCTAAAAATAAACACGATACCAATATAGAGTCTGTTCTAGAGCTAGAACATAAAAGAGGGCTTTACGATATTGATACATACAAACTTTTCGCTAATAATGCTGTAAAAGTTACACAAGACTTAAAAAATACTATAGAAAAATATAAAACACGGGGGTATACTATAATAGGTTATGGCGCAGCAGCAAAAGGTATGACATTGCTAAACTTCGGACATATACACATGGATATTATTATCGACGATAACCCACTCAAGCACGATCTATTAACTCCTGGTACAGATATTGTTATTAAGGGCATCGAGATCCTAGAGCAGGAAAAATTCGATAAAGTACTGTTTATACCTTTAGCGTGGAATTTTTATAAAGAAATTTACTCGAAAATAAAACAGAAGAGAAATGTATCAGATGATATTTTTATTAAATATTTTCCAACTATAGAAACATTGTCATAACATGAATAAACACTTAATAACATTTTCAAATTGGCGATATTATAAAAGTGCCGAAGACCTTGTAAAGAGTGCACAACCGTATGTGGATAAAATATATTCATATCGTGAAAGTGATATTGATGTAGAATTTTATATAAAACATATTAATCTTTTTAGAGAAGTAAGAGGTTTTGGCTATTGGGTGTGGAAATCATACTTCATAAATAAACTTCTCAAAGAAGCAAATGATGATGATGTATTTCTATATGTTGATGCTGGTAATACTGTAGTCAGTGATTTAGCACCTATTTATGATATTGTACTACAGAACGAAAAAGGTATTTTATTGTTTGATAACTCTGATGGATCACCAACAGGTGAAAATTGGAAAAATGTTAACTGGACTAAATCAGATTGCTTTAATTTACTTGGACTTACTACGAATGAGTTTGTATATGGTAATCAGGTAAATGGTTCATACATAGCGTTTAAAAAAACTAATTTTACTGAAAAGTTTTTTGATGTTTTTGCTAAAGCATCAGAGAATTATAATATTATTTCAAATGCTCCTAGTATCACTAATGACTTTAACAATCAATTAGTAGAACATAGACACGATCAATCGGTGCTGTCATTACTGAGTATAAAATACAATCTTCAAATTGAGCGGGATCCCTCACAATGGGGTAATCATAAAATTAATACTACTAGTAAATACGGTCAAATATTCGATCACCATAGAAGAAGCTTAAAATGAAAATACTTATAATACAAGAAGCGAGTAGGCACGAGGAAGATAAAAACTTTAGAGAGTGTCTTTCATTATCACGCGCGTTTGTTAAAAATGGTTGGGATGTAACGGTATGGGGATTAAATCATCCGAATTGGGGTAAGACTATTAGCTTTAATGAATTTGATTTTATTTTAAATTTAGAAAATTATGGTGATGATTGGCTACCTGATTTATCTAGAGTAACAAAACCTTATAAAATTCTTTGGAGTATTGATGCTCACTTTAGAGGTGAGCAACCCTATGAGTATATTTTTCAACAAGGCAAATATAATTTACTCTTACACTCTACAAAAGACTACGCTACAAAAAAACATACAGCGTGGTTCCCCAACGCGTTTTGTGATGAAGTAATTCAAAGAGAGGATATTAGTAAAAAATATGATATCGGATTTGTTGGTAATCACGGTAATAGAAGACCAATTTTAGATTATTTAACAGATAAATTTAAACTCAAACAGTTTATAGGTACTAGAGGTGATGATATGGTTAGAACTATAAATGAGCTTAGAATACATTTTAACAAAAATATAGCAAACGATGTTAATTATAGAAACTTCGAAACCATAGGGTGTGGGACGTTACTTTTAACAGACTATAATTCGCAGTATACCGAACTAGGATTTAGAGATATGGAAAATGTAGTATTTTATAATAGTATACAAACTCTTGAAGAAAAAATAAAAGCTCTCCTGGAGGATGATACTCTTTTAAATACAATTAGTAATAACGGCTATATACTATCACAAAAACACACCTATTATAGCAGAGTAAAATCTCTAATTAAACACCTCGAAAAATGCTAACATCAGATCAATTTTTATGCGGTCATAATTTTGCAAAAAAGAGCGATTATATTTTCGCTCAACATGATATTATTAAGAACGATTCAAGAAGATGGGATGATTTAAGAGTTACTAGAAGATATGATATAGAGGGTCTCAGTAATAATTCTATAGTATACTGCAAAACGGATTTTGTGCCATATTTTACAGACCTACTCAAAAAAACAAATTTAAGAGTATGCTTAATAACGCATGATTCAGATTATGCTATTACACAAAAACTATTAGATTATTGTCTCATACCTAATATAATTGCATGGTATGGTGTTAATATAGCTGTTAAAAATAGTAGAGTCTTTTCTATACCTTTAGGTATTGGAAACTCTAATGTGCCTGAGACTCCAAAAACAGAAGATCTCGCTAATAAATTAGAGGTGGAAGATAAAAAGCTCTTATATATAAATCATAGAATAGAAACATACCCATCGGATAGATTACAGCCCTATGAATTGTTTGAAACAAATAGCTGGATGACTGTTGATACACCTACACCTAAGGGAACATGGGATGTTTATTTAAAAAGATTAAGGGAGCATAGGCTTATGCTGTGCCCGAGAGGCAATGGTATAGATACGTATAGATTTTGGGAATCTCAATACTGTAGTGTTATACCGGTAGTAAAGGATTCATACAATTTACAGTTTTACAAATCAGAGGTTCCGTTTATTGTAGTAGATGATTATTCGGATTTGACTAAATTATTTTTAGAAGAAAAAATAAAACAGCTTGAAGATACAGCCTTTAATGAAAGTGTACTCTCCTGCTCATACTGGATAGATAAAATTAAAAAACATTTATGAAAATTTCTATACATAGCATGTACTGGGATAATGCAAATCCTGATATAGTAAACTCACACAAACAGGTATATGAACATTTTAACATACCTGTTAACTATAGTGTAGGTCAATATAATCATGGGGAATGGATGACACACATAATGAGAAACACAACTCAAGATATAGTTGTGTTTTGCGATATTGATTGTGTACCAATTCAACGAAATATACTGACTGAAGGTCTAGAATATGTTACAAAGGTTGATGGTTTTATAGGACCAGCACAGGCATCCAATCACTACTCTGCTCCTATAAATAAGCATATTTTTGCTTCTCCAGCTTTCTTTATTATTACAAAATCAGCCTATTTACGCATGGGGTCTCCCTCTTTTGCATCTGTAGAGGGTCGCTCAGATGTAGCACAAGAAGTTAGTAGGTTAGCAGATACAATGAATGACGTTACATATAGATGCTGGTATCCGACAAAATATAACGGTAATATAAGAACGGCAAATCCTAAAGGATACGACGAGTTAGGAAACTATGGTAGATATGGTATATGTACTGTTTATGACAATGATAGATTATTACATTTATATGAAGGTAGACTATCAACTAATGCAGCACTATTTAAAGATGTATGTAATAAAATAATAAGTGGTAATTTTAGCAGCCAAGATTATAATAGTTGTACAACCTTTTAAAAATGAACCTAGAACTTGATAATAACAACCTCGATAGTATCGACTTGCCCTTTAAACATAGCGTTTTTTCTGATGAGAGATATCAGTATCTTTTTTGGAAAAGCGGAGTAGAGCACTATAGAGTATTGAATTATATTTCCTCATTATTTGAAAATATAACTATTTGTGATATCGGTACTAAGCACGGTCTAAGTGCCATAGCACTAGCTAACAAAAATAATCATGTTTATAGCTATGATCTGGTAGATAAATTAGATAGCAATTTAAAAAAACTCGAACAAGAATTAAATGTAGATTTTTTTATCCGTAATTGTCTTGAAGCAGAAGAAGATAAACATCGCATTCTTAGTTCAAAAATTGTAATGTTGGATACTGATCACGATGGTTTTTTTGAAAATAAATTTTATGATTTTCTTGTTGAAAACAATTATAAGGGGCTACTTATTTTGGATGATATAAACTTAAATGATCCTATGATAAAATTCTGGAATCGTATCTCACAACCTAAATTTGATATAACTCGCTTCGGTCATCATTCAGGTACTGGAATCGTAGAATTTAATTAAAATTAATACGTTGAATTAAGTAAATTATATATTAGCATATTTAATATGATAATTGAACAGCCGATTTATAATGGTGACTTAATTCACAAGCGTTTTGCATATCAGTTCTTTAAGAAAAATGTATCGCCATATGGTGATATTGTAGCTTTTAGAGCTCCTATGTATGTTAGTGACAATCTTATTGATCTAGAAGACTCTCTTAGTAAAGATTATATTTTTAGTGATGATGCTATTAATTTTTGCTGGGAGATTCCAAATCTCTGCCCTATTGGTGCAGTAGCTTTTCAACGTCTATTTAATGCGGCTATCGCTAATATTCTTGCTATGATTATTAAAAAACCATTAGAAATGAAAGGTGATGATATCATGGTACATGATACTTTTATCGGCGGTAAGGATAAAAAGCAGTACGAAGTAGGTAAAGTTAGCGTTTCAATCACATACTCAAAAGACAATGTAGCTATCGGACATACCGGTATTAATATTAATGCAGGTAATAAAGCACCGGGGTTTGCATATAGCTCAAAACTTAACGATGACCAAGTTCAGGAATTAATGTATCGTGCTATTAACTACTTCAACGAAGAAATTAAGGACATGCAAATCGCCACTACAAAGGTAATTGTATGAACTTCTTTGATATATTAAGATCGCTTCTATTTGCAAAAAAAACTGCTGAAGATCTCTGTAGTGAGGGACTTCAGCAGTTTACTCCTTACATGGTAAATAGATGGATTTCGTTTTATGATAATTCTAAAACTATTTTTATTAATGAAACATTTAATAAGTTCGCTTCTCTATTTGAAGATAAAAATGAAATGTATAAATTATACTTTAACTTAATTCCGCAGAGTAAGTTTAAGAAAATAAACTACATTAAAAAGAAAAAAGAAACGCAAGACGAAAATCCTAGTGTAGCTGTCATAGCGAAAAACAATATGCTTTCAAAAAGAGAAATATTACAGTACATTGATTTAACAAATAATACAAGTAAATAGCAGCATGGCACAAGCAAGTATCGATCAGTTAGCACCTACAAGAAGCCTTATTGACCTGTCCTCCCATTCCAATGGAGATTTTGGTCTAGAAGATTATGAATTAAGTTTTGTTTTTGATGATATTGTACTAGTAGAGTATGTAGATATGACAGAGGATAGAGACGGTATTGTCAGAAACGGTATATATATTCCTACTAACACTCTAACCAAGGCATGGAGAAAAGCTAAGGTTATTTTAGCAGGTCCGCAAGTAAAATATACCAAGGTGGGTGATATAGTAGTGTTTCCAAACAACCTAGGCATTACTGTATCAAATGTAGATATAACCGGTTACGGCAAGGCAAACGGAGCAGTCTTCCTTAACGAAAGTAGAATTTTTGGAATTTGTAAACCAAAGCAAAATGGCAGTATCGATACAAACACTGGAGAATCTTCTCCTCAATAATGTTCTCGATTTGAGATTTGTACGGCGCATACCACTAGCTAATAAACCAGCTACGCGTAGAATGCTATGTACAAAGTCTTACGATCTCTTAAACTCTACAAACGGTCGTATTGTATTAAATTATACCCCACCACGTCAAAATAAACAGTTTAATGAAGCTAGACAAAATGCGTGTATAGTATGGGATATACTAATGCAAGATTATAGAATAGTATCTGCAGATCAAGTTACTATAATAAGACAGATACCTGCTAATGAGCAGTTCTGGACTTTTTTCAATAATGAGATATATACTCTTAATACAGAGCAGAAAATTCTGTACATGGAATCATGAATATAGAGCTCTACTCAAAAATACTACAAACCTATCTACAGTCAAAGGTAACCATAAAATGTAATAATAAGGTTCTAAAGACAGGTAAGCTCACCCTGTTTAATATAAAGCAATATTTCATTAGATTTTATATAGAAACAGATAAGAAGACTAGTAAGATTTTAGAATTACCTTACCCGTTCTTAATCGAAAATGCAGATAATAATATCTGCACTCTTAACTATAAACTCACATCTCTCTGCAATAATCATACTTCTACAGTTAACGCTTTGAGAGCTATAAACAAAAACACAGCGAGTAAAGTATATGATAATGTTGTAAGTATAATTCCTTTAAATTAAAGGAACTTTTATATAATATTATTAATGACTAGTCTTCTCAGTAAGTTCCCAGATACCTTTACTCCTAACAAGCAGCAAGTTAAGCTGTTACGTAATATTGAACAAGCCTTTGAAGACGGTTATAAGTTTGTAGTTTGTAGTGCACCAACCGGTTCAGGTAAATCTTTTGTGTCAAAGACACTAGGTAATGATTCAAGATCTCCTTCAAAAGATTTTATAGATTTAGTAAATACATATCAGGTATTTAAAAGATCACAGTCTGGAGATTATCAACACGCAGATGAGTTAGAAGAACAAAAACCATTCGGTGCGTTTGCTCTTACAATAACTAAAGCTCTTCAAGACCAATATAAGGAATTATTTTCTGAGGTAGATGTTCTAAAAGGTAAGTCAAACTATCAATGCTCGTATGATAATAACTATACAGTTGAGTATGCTCCTTGTATTCTTTCTAGGAAGATAAAAGATGATTGCTGGGCTAAAAACTCTTGCCCGTATTATGAAGCGCGTAATAAAGCTGTAACTTCTAACTTTGCAACTTTAAATTATAATATGTTCTTTGCCCTGCCTTATCATGTCAAGCGCAAACAATATATTATTTGTGACGAGGCTTCTGAGCTGGAAGATCAATTAGTAAAAGAATTTTCCTGTCAAATTAATTTTGAGTATCTTAAGAAAACAGAGGTTATTATTAGACCTCTTCCTAGTGATAACGACTACGGTAAGCTAGGAAGGTGGTTGAGTACTTTATGCGCAGATATAGAAGATAGAGTAGCAGAATTAAAAGATATAACTAGCAGAAACGATAGCAAAAATACAGCCCTTTACGCTAGTGAAAAAAAGTCTGAGTTAATTTCTTTATTAACTCTTCAATCAAAGGTTAAAACTCTGATTGATACTTGGCATGATAGTGAATACATTACCGAGCGGGTTCCGAAGGGAGTTAATTTTATGCCTCTGAAGGTTGATAAGCTTGCAAAGCATATATTTGATTACGCTGATAAAGTAATCTTAATGTCAGCTACTATTATCGATCCGTCAAACTTCTGCAAAACACTAGGTATAGATAAATTTAAATACATTGAAGCTGAATCAACCTTTGATGCATCTAAGGCGCCGATTTACGCGAACACGAAAATTAAACTAAATTACAACAATCTGCAATCTAACCTACCTAAAATTGCAAAACAAATTCAAGAAATTTGTAAACTTCATAGTAATGAAAAAGGTATTATTCATACCCAAACAAATACAATTACAAATTACCTTAGAGACAACTTAAATAATAATAGAATTCTGTATAGAGAGCCAGGAGTTAAAAATGAGGATATTCTCGATATGCATTCTACTAGTAAAGAGTCTACAATACTCGCATCTCCATCAATGTCTTACGGGGTCGATTTGAAGGACGATTTAGCTCGGTTCCAAATAATAATTAAAGCACCATATCTACCTATGATAGATAAGCGAGTAGAAAAAATGATGAAGTTAGATTTTAGTTGGTATATGAATAAGATGCTATGCTCTTTAATTCAGTCTTGCGGAAGAGGAGTGAGATCTCATAAAGATCACTGCGTTACATATATTCTAGATGCAGCTATAGTTGAAGCTGTAATTAAGAATAGAAGTAAAATTCCAAAATATTTTTTGGATAGGTTTATGTAGACTAAATATATGAGTGAAGGATTATAGCTATAATTTTGAAATAAAAGACCTTCTTACTCAGTTTATTGCAGCATTTGATGATATAGTAATTAAGAGATACGATAAAGATAGAGTTGCGAAAGAAACTATTGAGGTAAGATATATACTCGCTCCTAAGCAGCGAGTAATGTATGATATTGTTAATAAAGCACAAAATCTAACACTACCAGTAGTTGCTTGCAACATTACAAGCATTTCACGAGATAGTACAAGAGTCTTTAATAAGCTGGATAGCATCTATAATATGTCTGGAGATAGAAGCAGAAGTAATCTACTTATGCCTATACCTATTAACATAGAGGTAAGTATGTCTATCCTAGCAAGGTATCTACAGGATATGGATCAAATACTTTCTAACTTTGTACCATATAATAATCCTTATATAATAATTTCATGGAAAGAGCCTACTGATATAACATCACAAACAGTAGAAATAAGATCTGAGATACTTTGGAACGGTAGCATAACACTAACCGAACCTACTGATATTTCTTATTCAGACAAATTTAGAGTAGTAGCTGACACTAGCTTTACTATTAAGGGATGGCTTTTTAGAAATAGGAATGAACTTTCTAGTCAAATTTATTTCATTGATACTAATTTTATAAGTACCAGAGGAAATTTAATAGTAGCGGATACAAACTATGATACGTTTTTTAATTCTCTTTCAGATTCCACAGATACAATAAGCTTATCGGCAAATCCCTCTATCAGTAACATCTTCTATAACACTACGGGTAGCTTAGTAGAAATAGTTTCTGACTTTACCCTTAATAAAGCTATTACTGCAAATAATTCATTTGTAGTCTACGGTACAAACCTTAAATATACTAACTGCATCTTATTAAGCACCTCTTCATTAAGCAGTTTAACTCCGACAATAACCAGTTTAAATTCACCTTATACAGGCGCTGTCTCAGGATATGTGCTTCCACTATCTAATTTTACTATCTTAAACGATAATATGATTAGTTTAGATCTTACAAAAATAAAAGGATCAGGAGAGTTTAATATAGTAATTAATAACCCTGTAGGATGGGCTAGTACTTATTCGATAAATAGCTTTACTTTTACGAAATCTTGATTAAATATATATACTAAAGATGGCCGATACTACCTCAAATCAGAATAAAAATTATACTTCTAATGACGGAAGATCATCTACCTTCGGTAGGAATTTAATGTCCTATATTCAAAATAAGCTACCATATTCAAATATAGTTGATACGGAAAATAATGAATTAAATCCAAAATATAAAACATTCGCTGACACAGGTATGCGTCGCTCAGAGGCTCTCACTAAGCACTCTATATCTATATCGAACGAGTATAACAATATGCCTATTGGCTCCATGGGTAAAGATACATCGTTTGGTCAGGTGATGTATGCTAATATACAGGAGAATAAAGGAGCAAGAATGAGAGACTACAGAGTGATGGCTGCTTATTCTGATGTGGCTGACGCTCTTGACGAGATTTGCGACGAGGCAATAAACACAGATGAAAATGGTAATGAAGTAAACATTAAGTATAAAAACATAGATATATCAGGTAAAGATAAAACAATGCTTGATGAAGAGTTTAGTAAGTTTGCTAATTATTTTGATTTTAAAAATAGAGGATGGCAGTATTTTAGACAATTTTTAATTGAAGGTGAGCTGTTTTTTGAGCTTATTATCCATAAGGATTATTTAAATGAAGGTGTATTAGGTGTTGTAAATCTTCCTTCCGAACTTATAGATCCTGTATATAATAATATACAAAATATGATGGTTAAAGGCTTCATCTACAAGAAGCCTATTTTTGATCCTACGAGACCCGACAAGCAAGAAAAAATTGAATTTATACCTCTTGATGAAAATCAGGTAGTGTATATTAACTCAGGAGTAATGAATGAAACTAAGAACATGGTTTTACCGTTCTTAGAAAACGCTCGCCGCGCTTATAGACAGCTTTCATTAATTGAAGACGCTATTGTAATCTATCGCCTGGTAAGAGCTCCTGAGCGTCTTGTATTTAACGTTGATGTAGGTAATATGCCTGCACCAAAAGCGGAAGCTTATCTTAAAAAACTAATTAGTAATTATTGGTCGTCAAAAACATTTGATATAGATCAAGCTGATGTCGTTAAGAAGTTTAATCCACAATCAATGCTTGATGCGTTCTGGTTTCCCAAGAGATCAGGATCAGACGGTTCAAGCGTATCGCAGTTAGCAGGCGGACAAAATTTAGGCGAACTTGCCGATCTAATGTACTTTATCAAGAAGTTATATAGATCTCTTAAGGTTCCTACCTCAAGACTAGATCCAGAAGATGCATTTAGAGATGGCTCTGAGATCTTACGCGAAGAACTAAAATTTGCTAGATTTATTATAAGACAGCAACAAAGATTTGCATCAGGAATTAAAAGAGGTTTTATTACTCATCTTAAGTTTAAGGGACTTTGGGATAAGCTTGATTTAAACGAACAAAATATTGAAGTTGTCTTTAACGTTCCGACTAACTTCTACGAAATGCGCGAAAGTCAAAGACTTGAGCAAAAGGCAAATAACTTTACTAGTATTGCATCTAACGAGTTTGTCTCAAAAACATATGCACAGAAAAAATATCTCGGATGGAGAGACAAAGATATTCTTGCTAATAGAGAGTTTTTACGTAAGGATGCTGAGTTGCAGTGGGAGCTACAACAAATTTCAGCTCTTGGACCTGCCTGGAGAGAACAGGTTATAGCGCAAGATATCTCAGGAGGTGAAGCTGCAGGTGGTGGAGAAATGGGCGGTGGTGGTCTAGGCGGCGGTATAGGAGGAGCAGGTCCTGGCGGTACACCTCCTGAATTTACAGGTGGTGCAGCTGAAGCGGGCTCACCACCTGAAGCGGGTGCAGTTCCTACTCCGGGAGCCACGCCTCCAGAAGCCCCAGCTCCAGCAGCATAATGACTAAATATAAATATGTCTCTAGCTTGTGAAGTATTACCTGTATCAGCATTTCAGTCTACTAATTTAAATAATAGATTAGAGACGTACGGTGATCTTGGGGATAGAATAAAAAGATCTCTAGGTTATCCTCTAATAACTTTAGAGATACACCAAGATCAGTTATTTCAAAACATACAAATAGCTGTAGAGTATTTTTCTAAATTTGCAGGCTACACTCAAGAGTTTTTAGTATTCGATTCGCAGCTATATGAAAAAAATAGAGGTATCAGATTAGATCACTTATTTACCTTAGCTAAAGCAGGTCTTACAGATAAGCAAAAGATCTCTAATAAGCCTGTTTGGCCTGGAGCAGATTTTACAGTTGAAACACCTCAGACAGTGTTTATAAGTACATCAGCTTTAATGTCTTCAGTATTTTCTTCTTCATCATCTTTATCTAGTGTTTTTGATGTAGGGTTACCGGAATTTGAAATCGTAGATAAGACTTTATATAACTCAATTACTTCCTTTAATAGTAGTTTGAGCAGTGTATTTAGATCATCTGTCAAACGTGGTATGTCTCTACAAGCTCAAGATACTACTGCAGAAGAGTATTCTAATGTATTTGACTATGATGTAATGGACTATAGAAAGGTCATATCAGTTACAGAGTTTGAAGAAGGTTCAAATCAAGGTGTAAATACTCTGTTTACATTAGAGCAGACATTAGCTCAACAAACATACTTTAGTTATGCTATGGGCAATTACGGTTTTGATCTTGTGTCTTGGTATACTCTTAAAGAATGGTTGGATACAAGAGAAAAACTGTTAGCAATTAGGAGAGATCTTAAATTTGATGAAAGAACCCAGTACCTACAGATGTATCCACAGCCAGGGTCGAGTAGATTTTATGGAGTTGTTTCTTGTTATCTTGAAAGACCTATTAGAGATTTAGTAAAGGAGCAGTGGGTATATGAGTACGCTGTCGCTCTTTCAAAAATTGTCGTAGGTCGTGTAAGAAGTAAGTTTACAGGTGTATCTTTACTTGGTGGTGGATCTCTAAATTATGACCTGCTACAGGAAGGTCTTACGGAGAAGAAAGAATTGGAGCAGATGCTTCTTACAGGCGCATCTGCAGGATTTGGAGATGCAGCTCCTCCTTTGTTTTTTGTAGGGTAATATAATAAATGAATCTGCAAAAAAATAACAAA
>Ga0164293_10002523_pt1 | contig 15524 bp, 19 predicted proteins | sample GEODES118metaG_FD_111487 | JGI IMG/M metagenome (GOLD analysis project Ga0164293, IMG submission 111487) | Eutrophic lake water microbial communities from Lake Mendota, Wisconsin, USA - GEODES118 metaG | ecosystem: Environmental > Aquatic > Freshwater > Lake | place: USA: Lake Mendota...
TCATCGACCTTGTTCTGTAGATTTTCTAGCATTTCTTCAATGAATTGATTTTTCATTATTTGTACAATTTGTTTATTAAAATATACGGGCCCACACAAAAAAAGTCCGAGATTTCCCGGACTTTTTTTGAAAATTTTAATAGATTAAAAACTTGGAACTACCACTGCATACATGCCATTCCACTCGGAAGCCTTTGGAATGTCAGGATCACCAGGGAAAGCAGTTAGAAGAGAATAGCATTTTCCTTCCTCTATCTTTTCCATTACCTCGAGGTCCATTTTAACGTCTTCTGGTAAAAACTGGGGGTTGGAAGGTCTAATGATGAGCGTAAGATCGTCGGTAGAAAAATCACTTAGAGACTGGATTGTTTGAACCAGGGGAACAGTGATCGTGTTCGGTCCTTCTTTTTTCTCCGTTGTGGATTCTACTGCTTCTTCTAGATTCATTGCTTCATCATACGGAAGAACTAGATTATATCCTATCCTAGGAACTTTAATCTGGTAGGCGGACTGAGATGGATTTACCTCATTTTTAATCTTCTCGACCACGTTGAGAATTTCCATGTCAGTAATTCCTTTTTTGAAAATAGACCCAATCCCAGGTTCGTTATGCTCCTTGATGTGGTTTTTAACATAGTCCGAAACTATAATTAGATTTCCATTGGAGGATCCAATTAGATCTGTAGACTCGTTGATTTTAGATTCCGATAGGAATTTATCGAATGATGTGAGATGATTCATTTTAGTTTAGATGTTTTTCAATTATTTCGTTGTAGGCTGTAGCCTGCTTAAGACCAACAACTCTATCCATTTCTTGACCGTCTTTAAAGAAGATGACGGTTGGAATTCCTCTAACTCCTAATGAAGTTGCCAGGTCTCCGGATTCGTCTGCGTTAATCTTCAAAAGCTTAACATTCTTTTCCTCTGATACTTTCTCAATAATTGGGGTCAAAGTTCTGCAGGGTCCACACCAGGGAGCCCAAACATCGACCATAGTTAGACTTCCGTCTAGTTGCTCTTGAAATTCGTTTATTTGCATAGTTGTACTTAAAAATTACATAATAAAAGACTGAACCCCGTCGGGCTGTGTCCGGTAGATAAACTCTTTGTCTGGCTCCATGATAGTTGAAAGACCATCAGAAAGATCCTGAAGGCCAGAAAGGTAGTTCTTTACGTCCTCCCTTTTAGCTTCCTGGAAATTAAATTGTCTCATCACATCATCTGTGATTGAGTCAACGGAATCAGCAAATTGGCCATCGTCGTGAAACTCAGAATACTTGGAATATTTCTGCATGAATGTCTTAATCTCAGCCTGCTCTTCTGCAGTCAGAGAAAGATCGTCTATAAAATCTTCGTAAAGTAAAATCGGTTTCATTTTTATTTTTCTTATTTTGCTGAAAGAAAATCTTCGAAGCTCATCACTTTAAAGGACTGCTTTTCTGCCCCTTGAGAAGAATCCTGTGGCTGGCCTGAACCAGAATCTACAGGTGCTTCAGTTTCTGGGAAGTCGTTGGCCGGATCCGAGTCTTCGACCGGTTCTTCAACCTCGTCATTCTGGGTTTCGGTTTCTTCCGGTTTTTCTTCGACCGTAGTTTCTCCAAATCCTTCTTCTGAATCAGGGTCAAAGTCATCGTCAGATGTGTCATCTTCTTCATCGAAGTCATTAACTTCATCGGAGACTTTTTCGTCAGAGTTGTACAAACTGTCGTCGTCTTCCTCTTCGTTTAGGTAATCTTGCATTTTTTAGTTGTATTAAAGGGTTAAACTTTAGTTAGTCTTCTGTTGGTTTACCAAGGTTCTTTCTAATTAGCTTTCTCACATAATGGGAGATGGATTCTGGGGGCTCCCCGGTTAGGATAGCCTTTTTAGAAATCTTCTTGCTTAGATCTTCCAAGTCTTCTGTTGAGAGTAGAACTTGGATTTTTTCGGTTTTATCTTCAGATGCCATTTTTGATTCTTTTTATTATTTATCTTCCACCTTTGGTTCTTCCATTTCTTCGATTTCTCCGAAGATGATTCCACCGTGGATTTCTCCTTTTGCCTTCATCGGCTTATACCCATCAGGCTGATAGCTGATGACGAAGGCCTTGCTAGGATTTACCATTACCCCTAATTGCTTCATCAGGGTTCTATTTGCCAAGAAAGGTGTGCTCTTAGCTTCTCTATTAACCGGAGAAACTTTTACCCCTTTGATTAGAGCTCCGTCAAACATAATATCAAGTTCTATGATTGGTCTCTTTTCGTTGTCTCTTCCCACCTCGGTGTTTGTGTATCCAATGATTGGGCTCTTAAACTTAGAGTCCCCGATGTTCCAAAGGAGATTTCCATCGTCTTCGATAGCATTATCAGCTTGGATTGAGCATGCAGAAGATCCGTTTCCGGTGTCAAATTTAGCAACCATCTTTCCAACGGTTGGAATTCCAATAGATTCTAGATAGCCAATTTCTAGCTTAGAATAAGACCAGTTGTTCTTATCCGCTACATAGTCGATGACATCATCTACAATTGGTTTTCCAAGAGCTTTAGAAATACCTTCTGTTCCTGGTGAAGAATTAACTTCCAGAATGTATGGCTTTCCGTCTTTTGAATCTATCATGATATCAACTCCACACCAGTGACATCCGACTGCATTTGCTGCTTTGCAAGCAATGTCTTTGATCTCGTCGCTGATCTCATATCCAGAAACTTTTCCGCCCAAAGAGTAGTTTGTTCTAAAGTCTTTTTCAACCGCTTCTCTTTTCATAGATCCAAGAAGAACACAGTTGTCTTTGGCAGGGTGGATAGGGTCAAATTTCTTAATGATGATCTGAATTCTAAGGTCATAATCTGCATCAATCTTTTCCTGGATTAGAATTTCATTCTCCGGAGCAAGTTTTGCTATCGTCTGGTAAACAGACTTTAGAGAAGCATATGAATCCACAATAGAAACTCCGATACCTTGAGTTCCGGAAAGAAGCTTAAGAACCACTGGGAATTTTCCTCCAACAGCTTCTAAAGCCTGATCTAAGTTCTCTTCTCCGGTGATCAAAGCATATCTAGGAACTGGAAGGCCATCTGCTTCTAGAACCTCGGATGTTAAATATTTGCTCTCGCAGATTTCGATAGATTCTAGGGAATTAACACAGAAATATCTTGCATCTTCTAGATCTCTCATCACCTGTTTGGTGTATGTGTTTAGAACTACCCCTCTTCTCGGAATAATAGCAGTGTTCTCAGGTCTGATCATGATCTCTTTTTGATCATCACCTTCTCCAACTCTAACTACGTGTCCATTGAAGACTTTCTCCAACTTGACGTTGTTTACGTTTACTGAGTTGCAAACGATTCCCTGTTTTTCGCACTCCTCAATAAAGGACTTAGAAGTAGGGCTCGGCTTCTCGTTGCCGGAGAGGATTAGAATTTCTACACCCCCGTTTTGTTTTGCCTCGTTAATAAAGGAACTAAAATCTAACGCTTTTGAAGCATTTCTCATCTGATTTAAAAGAATAATTTAGACTATATATCTTTTAAGAAATATAGGACTTTGCAAGATTCCAAAGGTCCTCGTTTATCTTGATTCCCTTGTCTATTGATCTAATAGAAGTTCCCTTCCTTGATCCCTTTTTAGTTTTAATCTCGAAGTTGCCCTGCATCAGATTTTCTTGGGCTCTATTGTAGACCTTCCAAAGATCATCTCCTTCGTCTGCTCCTCTTTTAGGGGAAATAACCTCTTCTATGTTTGAAGAGATCCTCTCTGTTAGAGTCGAACTTCTAAGATTAGCAGCTGCTCTAGCAAAAGATGAGATTTCTCGAGTAGTCATTTTCTTAGTCTTCATCTTGTTGATGTCCCCATAAACAGAAGAGAAAGATCCAGACATTTTATTAATCACCTCTTGAATTTGAGAAACCATATTACCAACATGCTTAACTGTGATATTGGTGAACTCCTCAGTAGGAATAACTAGACCATTAGAACAAACTAGACGGTAGATTCCAATTCTGAAAGAAAAAGAATTCTTTCCATTGTGTGAATTGGTAAGAATAAGTTCAGGAACTTCATCTCCGACATTTACCGTCTTAAATTCCGGATTTGAAAGTCGGATCAAGTGTTTTTGAAACCCCTTTGTGTGGGCTTTTCTTGCCTTCACCTCCGACATTTCTCTTGGGTTCCACCCTAGAGTGGACAGATTTTCCAAAACGTCTGAAGTCTTAATAAACTGGTATTTATTAGAAACTGATGGGGAAGGTCCTTCTGCAAATATAGAAGGGTAATTTTCTGAGTTATTAGTGATCATTGATAATTAATTTTATTTCTAGTAGTTCTTTAATTGAGGAGAGTTCCGAGCACTTTTCAAAGTCTTCTTCTATAACAAAGAAGTCTAGCAGTTCATCAACTCTTTCCAGTTTGAAGGCAGTAGGAAATTTAGTCTCTCTGAGGAAATAGGCTTTATTCCTCTGGATTAGACTAAACGTGTCCATCATAAACTCCCGATACTCCCTAATGCTTTCGGGGGATAGATCTGAAAATTCAGGGTCTTTTTCCCAGTCTCTGTTCATTTTCTTCAACTCTTTTTCTCATCTCATGAATGTAATCAAAAGATTCTTGCGATCCAAAAACTGCGTCAACTTTTCTAAAATAAAGTTCCAAAAATTCTTCGTCTGACGAGTAGTTCTCCCTTACTTTAATTAGTGCAGGAAGTTCAGGAAGGTATTTTTTATTAAAGCTCATGTTAGAATAGGGGGTTAATCATGAATAGGTTTGGACTAATTGGATGGTGTCCCATTGTTTCGATGAATCGATTAATTGGATCCAAGATCGTCTTCGTGAACTGTTCATCATAGTCAACCGGGGGTGCAAACTCGTAAGGGAAAGATCCCTGAGAATACCCAAAGACGTTGTTCTCCATTGAGTTTTTGGTTGCTACAAAGTAGAATCTAATCTTCTCTCCACTTCTCAAAAGTGGATATTTATCCTTGTAGCGAGAAGAGTTAAGGAGATAGTTGTGATATCCTGCTGCTCTGACATGAATTGGACAAGCCTTTGCAACCTCGAATCCTGTTGTATCGTTAAGAATAAATTTTTCATAGTTGTTAATTTGAACTCCTGCGGAGATGTTTTCTGTCTGTTGTGCTTTAAATTCTTTCTTGATTGATTTTAGCTCCTGGGTAAATTCTCTAAGACTAAATCCTCTTCCTTTAGAGAAGATAAATCTAGTTAGATAGACTAGCTTTTCTCTTACAAAAGAAGGGGTTCCTCCTTTGATCATTTCAACTCCGGTGAACTTTAGGGAAGATAGAGGTTCCATGTGAACTCCATCCGAATAGACCAGGTTAGTCACATATTTCTTCTTACCCAAAAAGATACCATTTATCGCAAGTGTTTCCAACTCAAAGTCTTGGTAGTTTTCGGTTCCCCATTTATCTGCATAAACTTTAAAACAGTTCTTCAGATAGTCATTGAGTCGGTTCTTGTTGATGGATAGAATTAAGTCTTTTGGATCTCCTTCCCAGTCACACGAGTCTATAACCTCCTGGAATGTGACATAGTTGGAATCTGTGTCTCCATAAACGACCAGGGGCTTAACAACTTTTTTAACGCTGGTAAGTCCTAATTTATCGTGGAGTTCTTTGTCCTGATGCCAGTACTCGTGGAAGTATCTGTGTAGAATCTTCTCTGAATATTTGATCAGATCTTGACCTTGCAGAGTTACCGCTTCGGCAACGTCCGGATTGAAACAAACAAACCAGGCGTTTCCAATCGCTCCGTAGATGGAGTTCATCGTAAGCTTAATGGCTTGCTCTTCGTTTTTTAGTTCGTTCTTGAGTGCCGTTAGCTCTGCGATCTTTAATTCTAATTCTTTCGCAGTTATTTCACTCATAGATTATTTTTCAATTAGCCCTACTGCTGTAGAAGTTTCGGATTGATCAGAGAATAGAACCATCCTGTTATCGTGAACATAAACGGTATACGACTCAGAGTCAACGTAGTTTAGCTGTGACTTGTAGATTGAAGCTTTCATCTCTGAATCTACTTCGATATCAGATTTACCAATATTTAGTTTGAATCTAAAAGAATCTCCGAAAGCAATAACATGGTCGCCATGAACTTCAAAAGTCAAGAGTTCTTGTGAGTTGCTTTCCAATCCGCAAAGAGCATCGATGGAAGTAAAGTCTGAATTGTAGATTCTGAACATTGCATCCTGACCTTCTTTGCTATGAACGATCCCTAAAATGTTGTCATCAACATAAGAAAGAAGAGAAAGATCTGCACACTTGATCCTAATGCTCAAAGAAGCAGAAAGAACTTTTAATTCGGTGGCAACTGTTTCGCCATCGACGTCTTGAAGATTAAGTTCCAAGAAGATGTCTTCCTCCGGCCTAAAGTGTTTAAAACAATCCATCAGTCTTCCAACGTCCATGATTCCCATTTTAATCCGGTCAGAAGACACAGAATCAGACCAGTCTTCGATTGGATCGAAGATGCTTGTGTTGTCGATTGAAGCATACTTCATTACCGATTTGTCGGGGGTGTGGACTTTAGAGAGAAGTTTATCCTCTTTTAGTTCCAATAATACACTGCGATCAACCACCTTTAATTTCTTCAAAAATGCGATCAAGTTTGTCGTGCTAGTTACTCTTATTTTCATCTTAATTTATTTTATTTTTATACATCAAATTGTTCTGTTTGTTCCCCCTCTTCGTCATCTTCGACAAGAGTAAACACCTCAATTCCATCTATTGCTGCAGGGGTCTGTGGTGCGGAAAAGACAAGCTTAGAAGACTTTGGAGCTGACTTCTTCTTGACAAGTTCTGCAACTACTTTTCTCTGAGCTTTAATCAGTGCTTGAGTTTCCTTGATCTTAGCCTTGATCCTCTCTATTTCTTTTCTGGTTTCTTCGATATGATCTTCAGAAAGTTTAACGATCTGAATGGCGGCAAGTCGGGTTGAAATTTTTGAGATGAACTGAGAAAGAAAGGTCTCAATCTCCTGGTTTATTCTCTTCTTCTGACTCATGAAGATCAAGAATTTTAATTTTGCTTCTAAGAATGCTAAATCGTCTCTAAAGTTCTCTTCGTCTCTAAGCATCCTATTTAGACGAACATCTTCAAGATGGATTTTAAAAGCATCGAGATATTCTTTGACTGAGTTAAATTCTGCAACTGCTCCGTCTCTTACGAAGACAACATCTTCTTTAACAACAATCTGAGTCATCTTTTTAATGATGGTGGAAATTCCCTCCAGTTCTTGTGGAGTAACTTTACCAAATACGATGGTTAAATCACACTTGCTCTGAGACTCGTTGTTAATTCTATAGTCAACTCCAAAAGAATCCAGTTTTGGATATAGCTTGTCCATAAAGCTATCGTATCTCATGACCGGGGGTAGATCAAAAATCCTGATCGATCTTTTTGCTGGTGTTATCTCATATCCGCTCTCGATAAGCCAGGTGTTCTCGGTCCCATCAAATTTAAAGATCTTTCCAGAGAAGTCCCTAAAGTATGGCTTCATAACTTTATTCTTTCCTTCCAGATACTCGATAATGTCCTCTAATTTCCTCGGCAAAATGTTGCTTCTATAACCTACCGCGATCCCAACTATATGAGTTAATAATCCGATTGGAATTTCTAGATTCAAGAAATCTATCCCTCCCTCCTCATTCCTAGCGTTAAGATCAGAGTGTCTCTGGACTACATTTTTAATGTTTGAATTGATCTTAACTGAGGTGTATCTGGCAGCGGATGGGGTTGGATTAACCGGAGATCCAAAGAATCCGTCTCCCTCTAGAAGTTGATATGCACATCCAAACGGTCTTGCCAATTTAGAGATTGCACCAGCAAGGGAAGAATCTCCGTGGTGATAAAGTCCTGTTCTAATTACCTCACCGACGAGACCGATGGTCTTGTTAAACTGAGAAGGACTGTTCTGAAGGACAATCCGTTGAACGGGGGTTAACGAGTCGTAAAAATTGGGAATCCCCCTAGATTGAAGAACATAGAGAGCATACTCTCTATACTTCTGATTAATCTGATCTGTAATACTAATTGAATGTTCCAATGTCTTTATTATAGACAAAAGGAACTAAATGTTTCTGATTAAGCTAGATTTGATCATTTTTCTAGATCAGAAGAATTAATCAAAGCATATTTAAAGACTGTTTGTCCAGAGTTTTTAGCCTTCTCCATCAGGTCATCAAAGTCATCCGATTTTTTAAGAACCTGACATCCTGCAGACCAAGAATCAATGGAAGGAGTATCTTTCTCTGCTTTGTGGATATCCAGTCCAAAACTCCCTTCTTGGATTTTGGCAGGAGTAAAGGTTGTAAACTTAAGATCTTCTGCTTTTTCTACTGGGGTAATTCTCCCCACCTTTGATTTACCTTGAACAAGAGCTTGATATTTACCTCGGTATGATCCTATCGAATAGTCATAAACTCCAGGCTGAAGAATAGCTAATCCGTCCGGGTTTATTGTGTCGCTCAGAGCAGAAGCCGTCCACCAGTTTCTAAATGGAAGATACATGAATGCAATTCCGGGAGTAGTTGTTGCTGCATAGATGGAAACTTGTTTCTTGTCTTTCGGGCTCATTACGATCAAAAGATCAGTAAATCTATTTTGATATTGGTTCTTGATCTCTAGGGTGTTTCTAACACCTACTATATTCGTTTTATCAAAATCCATTTTATCGCTAACCCCTGCATTGTCTAGACCCTTTTTAATGTCATCCCAAGACAGATTAAATGATTTTTTGTTATAAGTGTATTCGGAAGGACCGGTAACTAGGGAATAATCAGGAGCAACTGTTTTTTTCCCCAACGAGTTTAACTTCTCAATGTTCTTTTTCTGAGTCTCCTTTTGTTCTGTTGTTAGTCCCCTATCCAATTCATCCGAAGTTGGTGGAGAGTCTGTAAAATCGATTTTCCCGGTTTCTACAAATTTTTTAAATTCCGGGTCATTAGGCATTAGCCAATTAAGGATTGCTTTCCCCATATAGGTTTCTGCGAAAAGATCTATAAGCTTAGTATCTCCAAATCCTCCTGTACTGTTGCTAATTTGAACAGGTGGTTCATCAACCCATAGAATTCCTCCATCTGTCCCTGTAGAGCTTTTTACTGGTCCAGTTGAACCGGTTGCACCAGAAGAGGGTTTAGATCCAACTCTTGAATTTTGTCCCCAGTAGCCTTTTCCTAGTTCATCCCCAGGTTTTCCTGAGTCGTCTTTTCTATCAACCCAGGTTCCAGGATTTCCTTTATAGATCTCAGTGTAATAAACTTTATAACCTTTTCCGTCTCCGTCCTGCTGGTCTCCGGTTTCGGTCTTATTCTCATTCCACAATATTCTATATCCCGGGAGGTCTTGCATATCTTTGTTGGTGATTTCCTCCGCTTTAGAAGCCTGCTTTCCTTTGATAACGGTATTGACTCTATTAGTCAGCCAGGTCCATCTTTCATCTGCACTTTTTCCCTTTAAAGCATCCATTCTAAGACCATTCTTGGCCCAGGCTGGAAGATCCCCCTGCTTTGTTTCCTTCCCTGCATTTTTATCGGATTTTTCTATATTATTAAAAAGTTTATCCCAAGCTTCGGGGTTGGTTTTAATTTCGCCCTCTGCAATATAGTGAACATCCATAAAGTTCTTGAATTCACTTATCTTAATTCTTTTCATTGTTTTTATTACTATTTTTTGTTCTTCTGGACAGGAGAGAGAAAACTGTAGAATTAATGATCACCGAGCATCCACTGATCAAAAATCCGCTAGCAAAAACTCTAGCCACAGGAATAAAGTCCCAAAGCGGAGTTTCGAGAAAGTTTAAGGTGGATAAGACCCCGAGGAAAATTCCAACCCAGAATCCAGAGCACTGAATGCAGGTAAACAGTTTTCCTAAAAATGGAATCTTAACAAGAAAGAAATTTCTAATCCCGTCAAGAATAGATCCATTTACCAGAATGTCTGTAATTCCCCATCCAATTAGTATGTAAATCAAGAAGTCCATAAAGTATTGTATATATCTAACCAGTATAGGACAATCTGTCCATGAATTTAGCTGACAATGGTCATGTCAAAGTCTTTGAGAATATCCATCTGATATGAGCTCAAATTCTTAGGAACTATCACGTCCATCATGACCATTATGTCTCCTGCAAATTCTCCTCCCATCTCTGGAATTCCCTTCCCCTGAAGTCTAAAGACTTTTCCTGGCTGTGTTCCCGGAGGAACTGTAATCTTGTATTGTCCCTCACCCTTAGGGCTTGGGATCTCGATCTCAGTTCCTGCGCAGGCCTGATAGAAAGAAATAGACTTGTGGCAGACTAAATTTAGTCCGTCCATCTTATAGAAGTTATTGGGTATTTCTGCAGTTATAACTACCAGGTCCCCAGGGACGCCATTTCCTTTAGGAAAATCTCCCATTCCCGGAACAACAAAAGACATTCCAGAAACGCTTCCTTTTGGGATTCTAACATCTACATTGTCTTGAATTCTTTGAGTTCCTTCTCCGTTGCAAAAAGAACAGGGGGACTTGGCAACTTTACCTTCTCCTCTACACCCATAACAGGTCTCGTCCATAGAGACTTGACCAAATGGGGTATTAGCCATTTTTCTGATTATTCCAGATCCACCACAGGTCGAACAAGTATTTGTTTCCCCTCCATTAGCTCCAGATCCTTGACAGGGATTACATTTAACTCTTCTGAAGATATTTGCCTTTTTGATCGAACCATTCATGATGTCAGCAAGAGTCACCATAATTCTAGCGTTGATGTTCTGACCCTTTGCTTCTCTTGCTCCCCTTCCCCGGCCGTTAAATCCACTGGTTCTAAACATTTGGTCGAAAGAAGATCCAAATGGATTAAATCCTCCGCCAAATGGGTTTGGATTATCGAAAGTGGCCTTCTTCTGAGGGTCGCTCAGATTTTCATATGCTTCAGAAATGTCTTTGAATTTTGATTCTGCTTCCGGATTGTTCTTGTTCTTATCCGGATGATATTTCATGGCCAAACTTCGATAGGACTTCTTGATATCCTCTGGGGAAGCATCTCTACTAACTCCTAAAATTTTATAATAATCTTTCATTCTTAATTTGGTTTACAATGAGGACTTTAACCACTCCTTGATCTCTTCTCCTTCGTTGGTGTCTTCCGACATTACCTTCTTCCACTTTGTTGTCATCTTCTTCTTAAGCTTAACTATCTCAGCACAGATCTCGTAATTCTCCTCTTTCTCCCAATACTTAATCATTCTCTTAGCAAACTTTTCGATCTGTTCTTCTTGATCGAAGATGAATAAGAAATCTCTACTTTGGGATCTCAATGAGTTTAGAAAAAGATCTTGGACAGCTCTATCTATATGTTTTTTCAGAACTTCAAACTGAGGGTGGTTTAGCTTGCTGCTAAAGTCTCCCCAATTTTCATTTTGAAAATATCCTATAGGTGGTAAAAGCATTTTAATTTTTCTGTTTGTTTTTTGCTTCGATGTAACCGTATATATCCAAATATGTTGGATGGTCCGATAAGTCGTCCTTGGATAGCTCTAGTTTTTCTAGTGCTTCTGTAACTTCTTTTACCCCGAAATTCTCTATCAGGACGTCAAATTTAATCTGAGCTTCCATCTCGTGGTCGATGGAGTACTTTGGAGCACCCTCTTCTTTTAGATTTAAAATGGTGTCCTCAAACTTCTTCAGCCTGTTTAGCTCTCTTTTTCCGATCTTCTTACTCATACAAGTATTTTTTCTATTTTAGTATTATAGTCGAGAAGTGCCTTCTCTTTCATTTTTACCTCACACTCTATATCAAAGACTAGACCATAAGTTTCGATCTTTTCGTACAACCAGTCAGAATGGGCAACCTCTTTGGACGTTGGATCCTCGTAGTTTCTTCTGGAATCTGAGTAGTGGGTGATTGCCGGAATACCTTCTGGCCAAGTAGAAAGACAGAGTTTTAGAGCTTCTTCTTCGGAGTGGACAGAGGGATTGCACTTATTGTGGTGGAAATCAAAGGTGATTGGAATCCCGATGTTTCTGTAGACCATCTCGTAAAGGTCTTCTGCCTTAAACTGGGACTTTTTATCGTCGACTTCCACTACCAGTCTTTTCTTAACTGTGTCAGGGAGTAGATGAAAGTTGTCACAGAATCTCTGTGCAGATTCTTCTTTGGTTGGCTGGGTAGTGTTAACGTGGATATTGATCGGATAGAAGTGAGTTTGATCCAGACCCATCAGGTCCATAATCTCTGCATGCTGTCTTAAATCCTTAATTGCATTTATTACTACATCTCCTCTAACTGACGCTAGAACACCGTATGGTGATGGATGAAAGGTTATCCTTTGTCCACCTCTTTTAGCTTCATCACCGGCTTCTAATAGCGCCTGGCGGATCTCTTCGAAGTGGGGGAGGTCAGTGAACTCGTATTCGCTGGCCCAAGGAAAGATGTCTGAAGACATCCGATACATTTTGATCCCATTATCATTGTTCCATTTAATGACCTTAATTAGATCTTTAGCATTTAACAATGCATTTTCAGAGGCATATTCAAGTCCTCTTTCTAGGAAGGTCTTTTTGACCATCGATCGATTTGTGGTAATTCGATTTTCCTTTTTGCCCTCGCCAAGGGTCATGTTTATACAGCAGTATCCATATCTTCTCATCATCTAAATATACGATCAGGTGAATGAGGAAAGCCAGACTTTTCTAGGTCCAGATTCCTTACCAAAAGCCATTTCTAACATTTGGCCGGACTTTTTGTCTTTGATGATGTTTATTACTCTTTTGTTCTTCATGACGTGCTCCCAGTCGTCTAGTGAAAGAGAACCAAGTCCTTTGAGGTATCTAATCCCGGTTAGCTTCTTCTTTCCTGCTGCCTCCTTAAATTCATTGAGAGAATAATAGTAAGACTTTGCTTTGTCCCCTGAACTCACCAAAGGAGTTTCTAAGAAGTGGAGCATCTTCCTTTCGATGATCCAAGGAAACCAGTTGTAGAAAAGACTGATCAGAAGAGAAGTAATGTGAGCTCCGTCTGGATCCTGATCCGTAGAAATAACAATCTTCTGGTATGGACAAACTGTGTTAGGAGAGTTTGGCTCAAGATTTAGAATCTGCATCATCTCCAGGATTTCTTTGTTATCCGCTAAATCCGAAAGGGATCTGGCATTTTTAATTTTTCCCTTTAGTGCATAAACTCCTTCTCTCACTGGATTCCTCTTCTGAAGAATTGATCCCATCGCTGAAAGCCCCTCGACTATATAGAGAGATTCCGCAGTTCTAGAAGTTGGGGGAAAATATTTGTGGGAGTGTTTAACGTTGACCTTTCTCTTCTCCGCCTTTAGCTTTTTAATCTCCCCGTCTGTTCTTCTCTCAACCACCTTCTTTAGAATTCTCTTGTAGATATCGGTCTTAAAGAATCTGTCCAGCTTGTTTAGAATCGAACTCCTGATCGGAGGTGTAATTTCTTCTCTTGGGGTGACAAATCTAGTCTTATTTTGATCCCCAAATTTAACAAACTTTGGAGGAAGATTTAGGGAAATATAGGTGTCGTAGAAGTGGTGCCCAAGGCTATCGTCCAGCTTCTCGTTGATAAACTCGTTTACTAACCTCTGGTGCATTCCAGTGCACATTGCTGAATTGACGAAGGAGATTGATCCGCTGCTGTCGTATTTCTCCCAGATAACTACCTCTCCGATCGGGGTTTCTAGTGAGAAAGAAGTCTTCGGAAAAAGATCCCCGTTGGTGTCGATTAATTTTCCATCCCAGTATAGTTCTATATTCAAATTTTTAAGGACTGGGTCCCGGGAGATCAACCTCTTCTTGAACATGATGGATGATTTTAAGATCTCTTGATCCCACTTGGCTCTACCGAAGGTCTCTACTAACGGTTCAAACGTAATTTCAGTTCCCTTCTCTAGCTCGCCCTTGTGTTTTTTAATGATGGTTTTAGCGTCTGTAGATTCAAAATCAATCCACTCTTTTTCGAAGTAGTGGGTATCGTTGACAGAGACGATCTTGAATCTTCTAGACAGAACGTTCGTCAGTGCAACCCCCATTCCGTTGGTTCCAATTAGAGTTTCCTCGATCTCTTCGTTGTTGAAGTTTGATCCTGCTCTCAACATAGAAACCGCAGTCTCGATGTTGGTCTTTCCAGAATCTTTATTGATAGAAGTTCCCTTAAAAAATCCATTTCCGGTGTCTTTGATTGTAGCAGAGTTGGTCTTCGGGTTGATTGAGATCGAGATCGTCTTCATCTTTCCCTTCATTCTCTTTGCTTCGTCCACCGAGTTATCTATCACCTCGTTTAGAATCTTATACATTCCAACCGAGATCGGCTTCTCTTCGTAGATGATTCTCTCTTGTCTAACAAGAGGAACTTTTTCGTCTGTTGATTTAACTGACCCAACATAAACTGTTGGGCGGAGGAGAATGTGTTCTCTCTCGGATAATACTACTATTTCTTTGCTAGACTCTTTGGCCATCCCATTTTATACTAAGAAGGAGAGCTGAAGTTTCAGTTAAAGACCAATATCGTAAAGGTCGGACATGAGATCAACTTCACCCTTTAGATTTTCCGGGAAGTCAAGGTCCTTAAATTGGTCCATAGATTTAATCTTCTTCCAGACTGGCTTTAAAAGAACTGCCATCTTCTCTGGATTCTCGTCTATGTACTTTTGAATTCCTCCGTTGTGTCCGATTCGATTCAGGACGAATTGAATCTGCTCTTCGTCAAAATTGGCAAATTCTGGCATCTGAAAAAGAGACTGATAATATTCGATGCTCTCACTAGTTCCTGGGGTTAGATCGACAGACCTTTTGAGAACGGATTCATCTAGACCATTTTCCTCGAGTTCGAGGTTGTCGTAGCTTCTTATCCCCTCTAGGGAAATGAGTCTTGGATTTGTTGTAATAAATAATCCATAGTCAGCATCCATAGGACCTTTGTCTATAGCTATAAGTCTTGTTTTATAAAAAGTAAACTCCCCCGTTGTAGTCTCCGCATAGTCGGTTTGGAATTCTTGCATAACATCGTCAGGAAGGAAATTACCATGTTCGACGTCTCTAATTCTAAACGGAAGGAAAGATTCCTGATAGTTGCTAAGCTCTGCCTGACCCTCTATGTCGATAGTAGGTACAGAAGCCCCAGGAACCTCTTTCCATCTAGAAAGGACGCCAAAAAAGTACGGTTTTCCATTTGGAGTGACATAATTTATATCCCCCTGAACTTCTTCCATAGAACTGACGTCATATCCACCATCTTCTAAAAACTCACTCCAGTACGTCTGATCCGATACCGATTTGTCGGTAAGCTGTTGTAGTACTTTTTCCGGATCTTCTCCTGATTGGACTCTCTCCCTGTATTCATCAGTTTCCTCGACAGCTGCTTCAGTGAATTCTCTAAATTCATCAGAGTCTAGGTACTGATCTGCTGCCAGCTGGAGTCCTTGTTCGATGACCCACTCAGACATCTTGTCTCTGTCGGTCTCTACGATTACATCTATCTCGACCATCATGGAGTCTGCCAGTCTCTTCATTTCGGGAGTCATCGTAGGACTTCCCTCAGATTCAAA
>Ga0164293_10002524_pt1 | contig 15522 bp, 12 predicted proteins | sample GEODES118metaG_FD_111487 | JGI IMG/M metagenome (GOLD analysis project Ga0164293, IMG submission 111487) | Eutrophic lake water microbial communities from Lake Mendota, Wisconsin, USA - GEODES118 metaG | ecosystem: Environmental > Aquatic > Freshwater > Lake | place: USA: Lake Mendota...
ACAACTTGGCAGGATTTAAGCTAATGCCTTGGCCATACGCTCGATGGCCAGTTCCAGCCGCGGCAGCGCACTGGTATATGCAAATCTCACAAACCGGCGCGCCTGATAATCACCAAAGTCTGTGCCGGGCGTTGCTGCGATGCCGTGATCTTCCAGCAATCGCTGGCAGAACTGCTCACAGTCATCACTGAAATGACTGATATCGGCATAACAATAAAATGCGCCCTGTGGCTGCCAGGGCAGCTCAAATCCCAACGATGTTAGTGCCGATGACAGGTAGTCCCGGCGCTGTCTAAATGCTGCGCGACGCTGCTCGAGAATTTCAACAACATCTGCATCAAACGCCCTCAAGGCCGCAATCTGCGAAATCGTCGGCGCAGAGATAAACAGATTCTGGGCAAGAATGTTGGCGGTGGTGATCAGATACTCCGGCACAACAATCCAGCCGAGACGCCATCCCGTCATACCAAAGTATTTGGAAAAGCTGTTAATCACAATTGTATTGCCCCCCAGAGCCAATGCGCTGGGTAAATCGCCCATCGCACGACTGACTGCAGAGGGCGAACTGAAATCCAGACCTTGATAGATTTCATCAACCATCAGATGCACTTGACGGGAGTCACACCACTGACCCAATGCTATCAGGCGGGTATGCGGAATAACCGCTCCTGTAGGGTTAGCCGGAGAAGCCAGCCATAAACCCTTCACCGTCTCATCATACGCCGCCTCAAGCTGCACGATGTCCGGTGCAGCATCGCCGACAGTTTGCGGAGCAATCAGCCGAGCCCTGGCACCGGCCAGGTGAACATAATTGCGATTACAAGGATAGGCGGGGTCTGGCATCAATACGGTGTCGCCCGGATTGAGCAACAAATTAGACAGCAGTACCAACGCCCCGCTGGCCCCCGGGGTCACCAGAATACGTGACGGATTCAGGTTGATACCATGATGCTGCTGGTAAAACGCCGCGATGCGCTCACGCAACTCCGGCAATCCTGCTGCAGGGGTGTACGCAGTATTACCTGCTCTCAAAGCCGACATGCCGGCATCAGCGATGGGTTGGGCCGTGGGGAAATCAGGCTCCCCCACCTCTAGGTGAATGATATCTCTGCCGCTTGCCTGCAACTGACGGGCACGTTCCATCACATTCATGACCCTGAAGGGATTGACGAGTCGGGTTCTGTCTGCGGGGGGGAGTCTGAATTCTGTCATAGTTATGCGGTATGGTATGTGAATTGACTGCCAGCACGGAGTAAGCAGGCGGCTGCCGGGCAAGATGGGCGACCTTAACATTATTTCTGGTCTGGGCGGTAATAATCTGGTAGCTTACCGCGCTTGCCAAAATCCTTGACCGCCCAATAGTCAGTTGGCAAGTGTGCCGGATCGCGCTACTGTTAAGCGTCTAATAGGGTATGAGGCCTTGTTAACCATGTCCAAAAAACAATCTGCTGCAGAACAATCGTCCTTACTAAAAACGTTCACGCCCTACACACCAAAAAAGGGCGAAGAATATATGAGCGAAGCACAGCGAGAGCACTTCAAGTTCATCCTGCGCGATTGGCGCAGCCAGCTCATGGAAGAAGTTGACCGCACAGTTCACCATTTACAGGACGATGCTGCCAATTATCCAGACCCCGCGGACAGGGCGACTCAGGAAGAGGAATTCAGCCTTGAATTGCGTACCCGTGACCGTGAGCGCAAACTGATTAAAAAAATTGACTCAACCATCGAGAAAATCGTTCAGAACGATTATGGCTACTGCGAGTCCTGTGGTATCGAAATTGGCATCCGCCGTCTCGAGGCTCGTCCAACAGCTGACAAGTGTATAGACTGCAAAACACTGGATGAAATCCGCGAAAAACAGTGGGGCGCCTGAGTCGCCAGCGGCCTGCTCCTTGAGACCCTCCTCGCCCGGTAAAAGCACTCTTGTGGAACCGGGTGAGTCATCATGGACTGATGCGAAGCCTGGCTACGTTGGTCGTTTTGCCCCCTCGCCTACCGGCACTTTACATTTTGGTTCTCTGCTCTCCGCACTGGCATCTTTTCTGGATGCACGCGCTCATCACGGCCGCTGGCTATTGCGCATGGAAGATCTTGACCCCAGCCGGGAACCGGCGGGTGCTGCACAACAGATACTGGAGACTCTTGACGCATTTGCCTTGCATTGGGATGGAGACGTGCTCTATCAGAGCGATCGGCTGACTGAGTACCACAATAGCCTGACCTTTTTGAATGACCAGAACATGACCTACGGTTGTGATTGCTCCAGGCAGCGTAGCCGCAGCAATGAGGGCGTTTACGATAATTTATGCCGTAACCGCGCCAGCCCGCCCATTGATGACTTTGCTATCCGGCTGCGCTTGCCCGATACCAACATCCAGTTTGAGGATAGAATCCAGGGGATCTATCAACAGAATCTGCCATCACAATGTGGAGACGTTGTCCTGCGCCGTCGCGATGGACTGATTGCGTACCAGTTGGCCGTGGTGGTGGATGATGCATGGCAGGGAGTAACCGATGTTGTGCGCGGATACGACCTGATAGATTCCACACCAAGACAGATCGCCCTGCAGCAAATTCTGGGCTATCAGACACCTCGTTATGCTCATATCCCAGTCGCCTGCAACGCCATGGGACAGAAGCTCAGCAAACAACACTTTGCCAAAGCTCTGGAGCCGTCTAGCAGCCGCGTCTACCTCAGAGAGGCACTGCGTTTTCTCGGGCAGGACCTCAGCGGCAACCCGCAGACTGAAACTCCTCAAAGCCTTCTGCAACGGGCAATTGAACGCTGGGATATACAGCGTGTGCCCAAGTTGGCTAATATCCCGGTCGGACATCAACTAGGCTAGGCCTCAGACGTATGTATATTCCGCCATCCACACTGATTTTTCTGGTTTTCAGCTACCTGCTGTTCCTGCTCAGCGTGGAATGGTCGATGCAGCCCCATGGGGCATGGTATCGCCCACTGCTGATCTGTTTTGTTGTCATCGCCCTGGCCGCCTGGTCATTCCGGGAACAAAACGCCGATGACCTTTGAGTTAAGTACATTATTTGCGCTGGGAGTGGGTTACCTGATCATTCTGTTCGGGATCGCCTACATTACCGAGCGCGGTTGGATACCCGAACGTGTTGTCAGACATCCTGTGGTTTACGTACTGTCACTGGGCGTGTTTGCCAGTGTGTGGTCGTATTACGCGTCAACCGGCAACGCATTCCGTGATGGTTATGGATATCTGGCGCCCTTTATTGGCATATCCATGGCGTTTTTGTTATCACCGTTGTTACTGCGGCCTATCCTGAATCTCACCAAAACTTACCAACTCAGCTCCCTCGCTGACTTGTTATCCTTCAGGTATCGCAGTCCATGGGCGGGCACACTGACCACCTTGGTCATGTTACTGGTGGTGATGCCGCTGTTGTCCTTGCAGATTCAGGCGGTTGCCACCACCGTCAGCCTGCTGTCACCCGACGCTTCAGAGACAACACTGGCGATCACGTTTTGCCTGTTGATTACGCTGTTTTCAATCTTTTTCGGAACCGGCAAAGGCTCCGGCAGAGAACGTCATGAAGGACTGGTTATGACCATCGCATTTGAGTCCCTGGTCAAATTGGTGGCGCTGCTGGCCGTGGGCTTTTTTGCAATCTACAAAGGCTTCGGCAGTTTTGATCTCATGGAGCAATGGGTCAGAGAACAACCGGAACTGCTGCGAAGAATCAAAGAGCCTGCGCCTCCTGGGACCTTCCAGATCATGGTACTGGTTTTTTTCAGCGCCGCCGTCGCGACCCCGCAGATGTTTTATATGACCTTCCATGAAAACAACCACCCCCGCGCGCTCAGCGTCGCCAGCTGGGGCCTGCCGTTGTATTTCCTGCTGTTAAGCCTGCCAGTGTTACCTATCCTCTGGGCCGGTTTACGCTCTGGGGCTCTGTCACCCATGGAGTATTATCCGGTCACTCTGGGTACATACTATGATTCTGAGCTGTTTACCCTTATTGGTTTTATCGGCGGCATGTCTGCAGCCAGTGGCCTGATCATCGTGATAACACTGGCACTGTCTACGATGTGCCTGAACCACCTGATTCTGCCGGTGTGGCAACCCAGTGCGCGCCAGGATATCTATCGCTGGTTATTGTGGAAACGTCGGGCACTGATCGCCGCATTGATCTGGGGTGGCTTCCTGTTTTATTACATGCCTTCCGACGACCAGAGCATCAGAGCCGTCAGCAGTATTGGTCTGATCGGCAGCCTGCAGTTCCTGCCGGCCATTGTTGCGTTACTGTACTGGCCCAAAGGTAACAAGAAAGGATTCATGGCCGGCCTCGCCGCAGGAACGGCCGTCTGGTTTGTCTTTCTGGTACTGCCCGTGGCATCAGGCACCAATTTCTTTACCCTGGGTAACATGAATACCCGCGAAATTGTTGTGCTGTCGCTGATCTGCAATATTGCCCTATTTATGCTGGTTTCGCTGTTGACACGTAGCTCGACTGAGGAACGGATATCTGCCGATATCTGCTCGGTTGACAACCTCCGACGCCAGCGACGGGCAGGACTCACAGCAAGTTCACCGCAGGAGTTTATTGCCCAGCTGACCAAACCTTTGGGGGAGCGCACTGCTACACGAGAGGTCATGCAGGCACTTCGTGATCTCAATATGGATAAACAGGACAACCGGCCACAGGCCCTGCGCCAGCTGCGCAGTCGCCTAGAAGCAAACCTGTCCGGATTGCTGGGGCCAGCAATCGCACATGATTTGATTGACAGATTTCTGCCATTTACCTCCACCAAGGAAAGTGTCTCAGCAGACGTGACGGCTATCGAAAGCCGTATCGAAGCGTACCGAAGCAATTTGTCAGGCATGGCCGCTGATCTGGACAACCTGCGGCGTTATCATCGGCAGATATTGATGGATCTGCCGCTGGGCGTCTGCTCTCTGGGCCCCGACGACCAGATCATTATGTGGAACCATGCCATGGAGACGCTGACGGGCATTACGACCGAGGAAGCTGTTGGTATGCATCTGAGTGAAATCGGCAACCCCTGGTACAAACTCTTGAACCAGTTTTTACATGGTGAAACGGCACATCAGCACAAACTGACAATCAACGTGAATGGCGGAAAACGTAACATCAGTCTGCACAAAGCGGTGATTGAAAAATCCACCAGCCGACGTATTGAGCAGGACGGCATCATTGTCCTCCTGGAAGATCTGACAGAAACCGAGTTGCTGGAAGAAGAACTGGCACACAGCGAGCGCCTGGCATCCATTGGCCGGCTTGCGGCCGGGGTAGCCCACGAGATTGGTAATCCCATCACCGGCATTGCCTGCCTGGCCCAGAATATCAGAGATGAAACATCCAACGACGAGTTGCGCAGCATGGCAAAACAGATCATTGAACAGACCGACCGTACCTCCCGCATTGTGCAGTCACTGGTCAATTTTGCCCACAGCGGCAGCCACAACAAAGCTGACCAGCGGCATGAAGTTGTGCTGGTCGCAGCGTGTATTGATGAAGCAATTGCACTGATCTCTCTCAACAAGAAGGGCAAACACATGCACTTTGATGTGCACTCTGAGCCAAATGCCCGCATACTCGGGGACTCACAGCAGTTGTTGCAGGTGTTGGTGAATCTGATAAACAACGCACGCGACGCCAGCCCTGCAGAGAGCACTATTCGTATCGACTGTGAACGCATCGCCGCGTCGATACAGATCAGTGTCGCCGATGAAGGCAGTGGTATCCCCGAGGCCATTCGTGACCGGGTATTTGAGCCGTTTTTTACCACCAAGGAACCCGGCGAAGGCACCGGTCTTGGTCTGGCACTGGTATACAGCCTGGTTGAAAACCTCGGAGGACATATTGATATAATGAATGCCACTGCTAAGCGGAATAACCCGGGCGCAAAAGTAGTGCTGAGTTTTCCTTGTTATGATGAGACACTAAACAAAAGCTGAGCCAGCCTCTTCAGACTGTTCTCAAACAAACAGCAAATCGAGTAATTGAATGACTGCACATTACAAAGTTCTGGTTGTAGAGGATGAACCGGTCATCCGCACTGCATTGCGCCGCCTGCTTGAACGCCACGGCTATATCGTCAGTGAAGCCGGGTCCGTGAAGGAAGCTGTCGCAGTACTGGCCGAGAACAGCTTCAATATAGTCATCAGCGATCTGCGACTGCCGGGCGCCCCTGGCACCGATCTGATCAAAGCAACACGCACTCCGGTGCTGATAATGACCAGTTACTCCAGTTTGCGATCCGCCATTGACTCCATGAAACTGGGCGCGGTGGACTATATCCCCAAGCCGTTTGAACACGAAGAGATGCTGCAAACCGTCGAGCGCATTATCAAAGACAATGCCGGCAAAAATGTTGCACCAAAATCGGTAGAACCACCGCCAGAGCCGCCGGTTCCCGGCATGATCGGCAGCTGTCCGCAAATGATGGAATTGTTCCGTCGCATACGCAAAGTCGCACAGACCAGCTCAACCGTGCTGATTAATGGTGAATCGGGTACCGGTAAAGAACTGGTGGCGCGCGCCATTCATCAGTTAAGCGATCGCAAAGACTCGGAAATGATTTCGGTCAACTGTGCAGCTATTCCTGAAAATCTCATCGAATCCGAGCTATTCGGACATGAAAAAGGCGCCTTCACGGGTGCAACTGCCAACCGCACCGGGCTGGTGGAAGCCGCAAACAGCAGCACCTTGTTTCTGGATGAAATTGGCGAGTTGCCATTGGATGCTCAGGCTAGGCTGCTGCGTGTTCTGCAGGAAAGCGAAATACGAAAAGTGGGTTCTGTGCAATCCCGCAAAGTTGATGTAAGACTGGTGGTTGCCACCCACCGCGATCTCAAACAATTGGTGATTGATGGTGAATTCCGCGAAGATCTGTATTACCGCATTAACGTCATGGCGCTGCTGATACCGCCACTGAAAGAACGCGGTAACGACATCCTTGAGCTCGCGGATGCCATTCTGGAGCGCACCTGCAAACGGCTCAAGTCACCGCTGCTGTATTTCACCAATGATGCCACACAAGCGATTTCCACCTATCCATGGCCGGGGAACGTGCGCGAACTAGAAAACGCGATTGAACGGGCAGTGGTATTGGCGGAATCCGAAGAGATCGGGGCAGAATTGCTGGCCATCGACCTGACGGGTAATAAACGCACCATACGGCCATTGATCGAGCGATCCATGATTGATCAGCACAGCGCGGATGAGACTGACGCTGCGGAAGAGCTGTCTCTCGAAGACTATTTTCAGAAGTTTGTCCTTGAACATCAGGACCAGATGAATGAAACCCAGTTGGCCAAAAAACTGGGCATCAGCCGCAAATGCCTGTGGGAGCGCCGCCAGCGATTTGGCCTGCCCCGCAAAAAGAAACATGCTTAAAACTGTTACCGATACCCATCTACTCATTTTGTAAGAGTGTTTTAGTAACACTTGCTACTCAAACACAGATTTCCGCCCCCCCATAAAATCATATCTTGTTGTTATATATATGCTTTGTCATTGTGGCACGCTAAATGCTTTAGTCGTCTTACAATAAGAAAAAGAAATAATAAAAATAACGACGCATAACAAAAAAAATAGCATCAAAAATTGGTGCTCAAAAATAATAAAAATAATCAGATCGGGCGAGCAGACAAAAATAAGCGTATTGCGTAATTACTGCTGGTACTGATGAACAAACTAGCGCACTTGACTTGAGTGCCTACTTAAGAAGAACAAAAAAAAACAATAATAACAATAAAACATACCTTCCTTGCGGGGGGGTCAAGTCACCCCCCAGAGCATTTCCCCTGCACACATTCCATACTTCAGTGTATTATTGCCGCCTCTGTCGCTGACGATGTCTGCGTCAACAACAAGCTGTTATGTCTGTATCCAATTGAGCTTGTGTCCATCAACAGAAGTGACCTTGAGCTAGACACCTGATGATTAAGAAGCTGGTAAAAATGCTTTTTGGCAAGTCCGGCCAAAGCGGCAGCGGTGTCACTGAAAAACCTGACGCCAAAAAAGCAGAACCACGCCAGAAGCCATTACCGGCAGAGCCAAAACGCCGGTCACCACGCAACCCGCACAACACCCGTATTGAGCAGCCCTCCGCGCAGCCCGCCAGAACAGGCAATCTTGGCGCAGCGCATGGACGCAGTGAGCTGCCCGCCGCGCTGCGCAAACTGGATCTGAGTAACGTTCAGGTGGTAGCACGCGAAGATCACAACATTTCACGTCGCGATATTTCCCCCAATGCGCTTAAAGTGCTTTATCGCCTCAATGAAGCGGGGTTTCAGGCTTTTCTGGTTGGTGGCGGAGTCCGTGACCTGTTACTGGGCGGCCACCCCAAGGACTTCGATATCTCCACGGATGCAACGCCAGAAGATGTCAGAGAGGTGTTTCGCAACTCACGTATTATCGGCCGGCGGTTCAAGATCACCCATGTGCGCTTCGGCCAGGAAATCATCGAAGTCACTACCTTCCGCGCCCATCATGAAATTGAAACCGAAGTCGAGGAAGGCGAATCGCGCCGCCACATCAGGGATCTGGATTCCGCACACTCAAGCACCGGTATGATCCTGCGCGACAATGTATATGGCAGCATCAATGAAGATGCCGTGCGCCGTGACTTTACCGTCAACGCGCTTTATTACACGGCTAATGGTTTCTGGTTACTGGATTTTGTGAATGGACTCAGTGACATCGAAGACCGGCTGATCCGTATGATCGGTGATCCGGAAACGCGATACAAAGAAGATCCTGTGCGCATACTGCGTGCCATCCGTCTGGCGGCCAAACTGGATTTCCGAATTCACAAAGACACTGAGGCCCCAATCGCCCGGCTGGCCATTTTGTTGGAGTCAATTTCCCCGGCGCGTCTGTTTGATGAAACAGTGAAACTGTTTACCGGGGGCCAGGCCGAAGCAACCTTCGAACTGCTGCGCCGTTACAAGGTGGCCGATTACCTGTTCAAACCCACACTACGCTGCCTGGGCGATAAAAACTCCACCGACAGCAGACTGGTACAACTGGCACTGCAAAACACCGACAAACGTCTGGCAGACGGCAAATCCGTGACACCGGCTTTTTTGTACGCGGCCTTGCTGTGGCCAGCCATGCAGGCGATCTTGCGTGAACAGTTCCAGGATCGCCTGGCACCGTTAGCGGCCATGCAGGATGCGGCCACTGACACGATTCTTGAGCAGCTGAGATTTACCGCCATCCCCAAACGCTTCACCGCCGTGATGCGCGAGATATGGGAATTACAATGGCGTATGCAACCTCAAAGTCGCAAACAGGTTGAAAGCGTGATTGCACATCCACGCTTCAGAGCAGCTTACGATTTTCTATTGTTGCGCGAAGAATCCGGTGAGCAATTGGACAATGCCGGCGACTGGTGGACGCAATACCAGCTGGCCGATCGCGCTGGGCAGGAAGTCATGATCGAAGCCTTGAGCAACATCAAAGCACCGCGCAAACGCCGTCGCAAACCCAGATCATCATCGGCACCGAGGGTGGAGCAGGCCAGTGATTAAACCATTACCACGTTACATCGCGGTGGAAGGCCCGATTGGTGTTGGTAAGACCAGCCTGGCCAAGCGCTTGGCACAAACGTTCAATTACGACGTTGTTCTCGAAAAACCAGAAGAAAACCCCTTTCTTGAACGGTTTTATCGCAATCCCAAACAGTATGCGCTGTCCACTCAATTGTTTTTTTTGTTCCAGCGCGCGCAGCAATTGCAGGACCTGAAACAGGACGATTTGTTTGAGCCCGTGCGCGTGGCAGACTTCCTGATCGACAAAGACCGTTTGTTTGCCTTTCAGAATCTTGACCCAGATGAATTTGGTTTGTATGAAAACGTTTACCGGCATCTGACCGTACACGCACCGGTTCCTGATCTGGTGATTTATTTGCAGGCGCCGACCCATGTGCTGCTCAGTCGCATACAAAAGCGTGGCATCCCTGCAGAGCAGGCCATCGAAGCGGACTATCTCAACAGACTGAACGACGCCTACACGTCGTTTTTTCATTATTACGACAAGTCACCACTCTTGATTGTCAACAGCACCGATATCGATCTTGTTGGCCGCGATGAGCACTACCAACAACTGGTTGATCGTATCCTGCAGGCACCACAAGGTATCCATTATTTCAATCCCAGTCTGGCCTTGCTGTGATTGCCGCCCGGAGGAAATTGTCATGAGCACACAATCAGCGACACAACACATCACCCTGAACTCGCTCAATAAAATACGGGCAAGCGGCCAGAAATTTTCCTGCCTGACCGCCTACGACTCATGCTTTTCCGGATTGCTGAACGATGCCGGGATCGACGTTATTCTGGTCGGCGATTCGCTGGGCATGGTGCTACAGGGTCATGACAGCACCTTGCCGGTGACCATGGCCGACATGGTTTATCACGTGCAATGTGTAAAACGCGCCAACAAACGCGCCTTCCTGATGGCAGACATGCCATTTATGAGTTACTCGTCCGATACTGAAACACTTGAAAACGCCGCGGCACTGATGCGTGCCGGCGCTGAGATGGTCAAACTTGAAGGTGGTGCGTGGCTGGAGAGCTCAACACGGCTACTGGCTGAGCGGGGCATTCCTGTGTGCGTGCACATGGGTCTGACGCCCCAGTCCATCAATCGCATCGGGGGTTATCTGGTACAGGGAAGAGATCCTGTTCAAGCGGTAAACATGGTCAAGGAAGCCTTGTTGCTGCAAGAGGCAGGCGCCAGTATTTTGTTGCTGGAGTGTGTTCCCACGGCGCTGGCCAAACGTATTACGGAGGCGCTGCAGATCCCGGTGATAGGCATAGGCGCAGGCCCGCATACCACCGGACAAGTGCTGGTGTTGCATGACCTGCTGGGAATATCACCCATCAAACCCAAATTTGTTAAGAACTTTTTGCCTGAATCGGACAATGGTATCGCTGGCGCAATCAAAGCCTATGCCGATGCCGTCAAGTCTGGCCAGTTCCCTGCGCCAGAACACTGTTTCGATTAAACGTCAGGTAATCACGCCACGGAATTCAGCTCATGATAATTTGCCATCAGGCCAGTGAACTGCACCAACTGTTAAACACTTACCGGCGCGAAGGCAAATCAATTGCACTGGTGCCGACCATGGGTAACCTGCACCGGGGCCATGTGCGTCTGGTCGAAAAAGCCGTGGAACTGGCCGATGTAGTTGTCAGCACGATTTTTGTGAACCCCATGCAGTTTGGCCGCCACGAGGATCTCGACAAATACCCGCGTACACCTGACGCTGATATCGAGAAACTCACTGCTGCGGGCTGCGCCGTTTTGTTTGCCCCATCAGTCAAGGAAATGTATCCCTTGGGTCTGGACGAACACACGGTTGTGTCTGTGCCCGCCATTTCAGCGAGACATTGTGGTGCCAGCAGGCCCGGACATTTTGATGGTGTGGCCACGGTGGTCAGCAAACTCTTTAATCTGGTAAAACCGGATCATGCCGTGTTTGGCCTCAAGGACTACCAGCAGTTTAAAGTCATCCGCAAAATGAACGCAGATCTGTGTTTTGGTATCCAACTGACCGGCGTGGCCACCGAGCGCGATGAAAACGGCCTGGCCCTGAGCTCGCGTAATGGTTATCTCAACGCGGAGCAAAAACTCACCGCGCTGACGATCATTCAGACGCTGCGTGACACCGCTGCACAGATCAAGAACGGGGCGCGTGATTTTGCTGCGCTGGAACAAGCAGCAAAGTCTGTGTTTGAATCCAGACAGATGCGGCCGGATTATTTGTCAATCTGCAGGGCAGATACACTGGAGCCGGCCAGTGCTGACGACAAACAACTGGTGATACTGGCGGCCGCGTATGTGGGTACAACACGCCTGATCGACAATATTGAAGTCAACCTGTAGCACCGCGCGCACCACCTGACGGGGCCAGAGTTAATAACCAACAAGGAGCACAACATGTCGCAAGAAAAAATCTACCCGGCCAGCGGTTTCTCCAGCCAGCACACCTTGATAGATCAGGCGGGTTACTCGCGCATGTATGAACACTCCATTACTGATCCAGAGTCCTTCTGGGGGGAACAAGCCAATCAGTATCTCAGCTTCTTTTCCCCGTACAGCAAAGTCTACGAAGGCGACTTCAGCAAGGGTTCAGTGACCTGGTTTAAAGACGCCAAACTCAACGTCAGCTGGAACTGTATTGACCGTCACCTGCCGCAGCGCGCCGCTCAGACCGCGTTTATCTGGGAAGGCGATGATCCCACCGACAGCAAACACATCACTTACGCTGAGTTACATGAGGCAGTCAGCAGACTTGCCAACGTCATAAAACAACGTGGTGTAAAAAAAGGTGATCGGGTGTGTATTTACATGCCAATGATCCCGGAAGCTGCTTACGCCATGCTGGCCTGTGCACGAATCGGCGCCATACATTCCGTGGTGTTTGGAGGCTTTTCACCCGACGCCATTCGTGACCGCATTCAGGACTCCGACTGCCAGACCGTCATCACCGCTGATCAAGGTGTACGGGGCGGCAAATTCATACCCTTAAAAGCTAACGTCGATAAAGCCCTGGCGCAGTGCCCCAATGTGCACAGCGTGATTGTGGTCAAACACACCGGCAATGCAATTGACTGGCACACCGGCCGCGATGTCTGGTATCACGACGCAGCAGCCCATGTCAGCGCTGTGTGTGAACCTGAAATCATGGACGCCGAAGATCCTCTGTTTATTCTCTACACCTCCGGCTCTACCGGCAAACCCAAAGGTGTGCTGCACACCACAGCCGGTTATCTGCTGCAGGCTGCCATGACCCACCGTTATGTGTTCGACTACCGTGAAGGTGAAGTGTACTGGTGCACCGCGGACGTGGGCTGGGTGACCGGCCACAGTTACATTGTGTACGGCCCGCTGTGCAATGGTGCCACCTCACTCATTTTTGAAGGCGTGCCCACGTATCCCGATGCCTCGCGTTTCTGGCAGGTGATAGACAAACATAAAGTGAATATTTTTTACACCGCACCAACCGCGCTCAGAGCACTGATGAGTCTGGGTGATGATCTGGTCAACACCAGCTCACGTGCATCGTTGCGGCTGTTGGGTTCGGTGGGTGAACCCATCAATCCGGAAGCCTGGGAGTGGTACTACCGTGTTGTTGGTGAAAACCGCCGCCCCATTGTGGATACCTGGTGGCAAACAGAAACCGGCTCCACCATGATCAGCCCGCTGGCCGGTGTCACCGACCTGAAACCAGGCTCGGCGTCTTTGCCATTTTTTGGTGTCAAACCCGCGTTGCTGGACTCACACGGAAAAATCATTGAGGGCGCAGGCAAAGGTAATCTGGTGATTACCGGCAGTTGGCCTGCACAGATCCGCACCGTGTTTGGCGACCATCAACGTTGTGTGGACACCTATTTCAAAGCCTATCCTGGTTACTACTTTACCGGCGACAGCGCTCGTCGTGATGAAGACGGTTATTATTGGATCATTGGCCGCGTGGACGACGTCATCAACGTATCCGGCCACCGCCTTGGCACTGCTGAGCTGGAAAGCGCACTGGTATTACACCCAAAAGTCGCGGAAGCGGCGGTGGTGGGTTATCCGCACGACATCAAAGGCAACGCCGTTTATGCGTATGTCACGCTGATGACCGGCATCCCTGAGTCCGAAGAATTGCGCAAAGAGTTAATCAAATTTGTAGCAGATGAAATTGGTGCGTTTGCCAAACCGGAGATTATCCAGTTTGCACCCGGCTTGCCCAAAACCCGCTCCGGCAAAATCATGCGTCGCATTCTGCGCAAGATTGCCGCCAATGAAATTGAACATCTGGGGGACACCAGCACGCTGGCCGATCCGTCTGTTGTTGAACAGTTGATTAACCATCGCGTTAATCGTTAACGAGGTTTTTATGCAGGAAGTTGTGATTGTTGCCGCCGGCCGCAGTGCCATTGGTACGTTTCAGGGCGAGCTGTCAGCTGTCCCAGCCACAGAACTAGGCAGTCAGATTATCAAGGCATTGATTGCACGCCACGGCATCAATCCCAGCGATGTTAACGAAGTCATTATGGGCCATGTACTGACCGCCGGGTGCGGTCAGAATACCGCCAGGCAAACCAGCATCCGCGCAGGTCTGGGTATAGAAACACCCGCCATGACCATCAATAAAGTCTGCGGCTCCGGACTCAAGGCGGTGCATCTTGCCGCACAGGCCATTGTAGCCGGCGATGCAGAAATGATTGTGGCCGGTGGCATGGAGAATATGAGCCTGTCCGCCCATGTGCTGCCCAATTCTCGCAGCGGCCAGAAAATGGGCCATTGGCAAGCGATTGATACCATGCTGCACGACGGCTTGTGGGACGCCTTTAACAATTACCATATGGGAATCACGGCAGAAAATTTGGCCGACAAGTATCAGATCAGCCGCGAGCAACAGGATGTGTTTGCACTGAGCTCACAGCAAAAAGCGCTGGCCGCCATGGAATCCGGGCGCTTCAGCAGTGAAATTATTCCCATCAGCATCCCGCAGAAAAAAGGCGTAGTGACGCTGTTTGATAAAGACCAAGGCCCTCGCGCCGGCACCACCTTGGAAGGCCTGGCACGACTGACGGCTGCGTTTAAAGCGGGTGGCAGTGTCACTGCCGGCAATGCCTCGGGTCTGAATGACGGTGCCGCGGCGGTGATTGTATGCAGCAAAGCCCGCGCCGACGAGCTTGGTCTCAAACCCTTAGTCACCATCAAGGCCTGGGCCAATGCCGGTGTTGATCCCGCCATTATGGGCATCGGCCCGGTATCAGCCACCCGACGAGTACTGGCCAACGCTGGCTGGACACTGGATGAGGTGGATCTGATTGAGGCTAACGAAGCGTTTGCCGCGCAATCATTGGCTGTCGCGCGCGAGCTGCAGTGGGACATGGATAAAGTTAATGTGAATGGCGGTGCGATTGCGCTTGGTCACCCGATCGGCGCCTCGGGTTGCCGCGTGCTGGTCACACTGATTCACGAAATGATCCGGCGGGATGTACACAAAGGCATTGCAACCTTGTGTATTGGTGGCGGACAGGGCGTGGCGATTGCCGTGGAGCGCTAAGCTTCAGTATGCACTTGCCCGCTTTAAGGATAAGCATCACGCCATTAATAGTTTGATTTTTCCGCGCCATGTGGCGCACTTTTTAACTGATTGAGGTTTTTATGTCGCAGTCCATGTACAACAACTCTGTGCCCGTTTTTATCCACGTATTAAAAAATCTGTCTGCCATTCTGGAAAAAGCTCAGGCCTCGGCTACCAGCAGAAACATTGACCCGTCGGTGCTGATCAATGGCCGGCTGGCACCGGATATGTTCCCCCTCTCCCGCCAGATTCAGATTGCAAGCGACATGGTCAAAGGCGGCGGCGCCCGCCTGGCGAGTGTTGATTATCCCAAATCCGAGGACACCGAGAGCACCTTTGAAGAACTGCAGGCACGTATCGCCAAGACCATCGCTTTTCTGGAAACGCTGACTGCCGCGCAGATCGACGGCTCAGAAGACAAGCAC
>Ga0164293_10002525_pt1 | contig 15521 bp, 22 predicted proteins | sample GEODES118metaG_FD_111487 | JGI IMG/M metagenome (GOLD analysis project Ga0164293, IMG submission 111487) | Eutrophic lake water microbial communities from Lake Mendota, Wisconsin, USA - GEODES118 metaG | ecosystem: Environmental > Aquatic > Freshwater > Lake | place: USA: Lake Mendota...
ATACCGTTACTTTTGATTACGGTCAAAGACATCGTCGTGAGATGCAGTGCGTACCTCTCCAGAAATGGGATCTTGAAGAGAAATACCCTAGTGTTAAATTTACAAATAAAGTATTAGATGTAAGCTATCTTAAGGACATTTCACCTACTTCATCTCTTACAAATCTAGAAATTGATAACCCAGATATAAGTAAAATCGCCGGTGATGCACAGCCTGTTTCATATGTTCCGTTTCGTAATCAAATGTTTATTACGATTTGCTGCGCTTACGCAGAGAGTCTCGGTGCAGAGGCGGTTTGGTACGGTGCAGCGCAAGTAGACTCGTTAGCTGGCTACTGGGATGGATCACAAGAATTCGTTAATAATATTAATCAGCTAGCAGCTCTTAACAGACAACATAGGATCCTCATTGAAGCTCCATTGCTCTCCTTGTCAAAAGCAGACATCATACGAGAAGGTGTAAAACTAGGCGTTCAGTTCGAGAACACATGGACATGTTATAGTAACCGCGAGGATGGTCTTGCTGATGCTACTACACCGTCGAGTAGTTTGCGAGTTCAGGGCTTTATTAGCGCTGGATATAAGGATCCCATCAAGTACCTTCAACAGGATAAGCTTGATGGGATATATAAAGAAAAGAATTGTAAAGAATTATAATCCGTATCTTCTAAGCTCATCTAATTGATAAGACGTCTTAGGTTTGTATCTTTCTTTGAAAGATAGATTTTGCTGAGGTTGTGATCTTCTAACGCTATCACTCTTTGTCTGCTCTGTAAGATATATAGCAGTGGTTATATTAACATTTTCTTGTATCTGTATAGTATCGGGTATTTTGTAGGTTTGACGCATTTCTTGTTCTGTTTTTCTAAATTCATCTCTCATACGCGTAACCCGGTCAGATTTACCTGATAATCTAGCTGCTGTTCCTTCATCTCTAAGAGCTTGTAACTCATTTTGTACTCTTTCTCTATCCTCATCGTTTTTAATTCTAGCTAAAAACTCATCTGTACCACCTCTTGATGCAATATCTCCTGCAATTTCTTTACCGGCTTGATATCCTTTAGAAGCTAAATCACTGCCTACCACTGCTGTACTGACTAGCGCTGCGCTCGTCGCTAAATTTCTACCTGTACGCTTTAATGACTCCATGTCAACTTTTTCTGTAGTTAAGGATTCATTACCTCTAACTATCTTTACAGGTCTAGGCTCATCTTGATATTTCTTAACAAAGCCAATAAGTCTTTGTAAATAAGGATCATTCGTTGTTGATTCATCTTCTGCTTCTTCTGTTGGGTATTCTTCATCTTCTTTAAAAGATGCTCTGAGATTACCAATCATGTCCTCCTTACTATCCATATCTGGTAAACTTATTTTTATCTCAACAACATCACTATATGTTTTTAAGTCTCTAGTAATCTCTTTTTGTACATCTTCTAAGCCTACTTTATCAATAATTCTACCAAGCTTGCTTGATTGTTTGAAGATAACATCAATATTTCTACCGTCTACCTCAACATCTTCTTCATCAACGTATTTTGAAAGATATTTAAGTATGTTAGAAATATCATTTAGATCGCTATCTTTACCGACAATTACTTCCATCATATAATCCTCACTAAAAGACTGTTCATATGAACCGAGAATCTCATCAACAACTTGTGATACCTGTGACATCGCACTTCCTGTCTCTTTTTTACGCTCTAGTCTCGCTACCTTCTTAGCCGCTTTAAGTTCGGTGTTAAGCTTATTAACTTCGTAGCGTTGCTGAGCTGCATCTGTTCTATTACCAGTGGTAAAGCTTACTTTATTTTCAAGTTGATCTTTAATATGAGCTTGAATTTCATCACGCTTAGACTTTATCCTAGAAGCTATTCCATTTGCTTCAAAATATTCAACCATTCTGCTAACTGACGGGTCATTTTTAAACATTCTTACAACAGAATCGTCAATAATATCCAAATCAAACAAAATACCTAGCATCGCTAAGCGACCTTCGCGTGTACCAGAAGAAGCACCTCTTGATTTAGCTAATGAACGAGCTTGACCTTGAAATCCAGGCATTATCCTGTCCATTGGTGAATCTTTAGCTTCGTTTAAAGAAGTTAACCTTGATAGTAGCTTTGTAAAGGAACTCATATACTATATTTATACAATATGCAATTAAATTGGAAAGATTTTAACGAAATGTCGTTTAATAATATCTGCAAGTTGCCAGGAATCGGTAAAAAAGCAGCAGAACGCATTATTGCCAATAGACCTTTTAGATCTAACAATGATCTCTTTAAAATAAAGGGATTAGGTACTAGAACTCTCAAGAATTTAGGTATTGAGAGGGTAAAAAAAGAGAGAAAATCATGGTATCTAATGGAAGACGGTATAGAATACCCTGATTTTGCACTTGCCAAAAACATTCTTACAGGAAAAATTGATTTTTTCTGGAGAATTCCGAAAGATAAACGAGAATACCTTGTAAAGTAATGTGTGCTATAGTAGGAGCTAGTAATGTATCAAAGTTTGAAGTTATGTATGCTGGTAATTTACCACGCGGTAATTTTGCTACTGGAGTTGTGTGCTTGCATAATGGAGACGATCAAATGGTCATTAAGAAACAAGGGACGTTAGATTTTGATCAAGTAAAATTAGATAATAGATGTGATTATTTTGTAGGACACGTTCAGGCACCTACATCTGCTAAGCGTACATGGTCATATGATACGTCACACCCTTTCGAATCACTATCTTGGTCAGTGGTTCATAATGGAGTACTTACTAACCACGAACAAATTAGAGCTAAGTACATTGATTGGGATGTTAATCCTGTGGATACAGCTGTAATTTCTAATCTATTACAACAATTTACTGAAGAATGTAAAGGCGAATGTCCTGCACATGAGATAATTAAAAGAGTATTGAATTTACTAGAGGGTACTTTTGCGTTATGTATGATAGATACTGACTGTAACGACGTTTATATTGCTAGACAGGGCTCAATTCTACACTATAACGATCATGGAGATTTTTCTACTATAGGCGGTGAGGGGTTTAAGGTATTACCCGAAGGTACAATCTTAATGCTTACAGATTTCAAAACATGGGAAGTGATTAATCACTTCGAAACCAAATCACCATTCTTATTTTTATGAATATATTTTATTTTTCAGCAACCAAGGGGAGTAGAAAAGATACACTACTAGCTAAAAACCATTCTACTTACAATAGTTTTATTTTTAAAGAGAATAACGCAGAACCTCTTCCAAAAATATATAACAAAGCTATAGACTTTGCTATTGAAGAAAATTTTGACGCTATTGTACTATGTCATGACGATGTAATTATCGAGTCAGATCTTGCATATAGGTTACCTTCTATCATGCAAGATTTTGATGTTATAGGTGTAGCTGGTACAACAGAATGTAAACTACAAGAGCCAGCACTATGGCATATTATGGGAGGTGGATTTGGTAGTGGAAAACTTCATGGTGCAGTAGCGCATGGAGATGAAAAAAATAAAGCTATGACCTCGTTTGGGCCATATCCTAAACGCGTACTTCTACTAGATGGTGTGTTCTTATGTATTAAGAAAGAAGCCTTTACTAAGGTAAGATTTGATGAAACGAATCCAGCAGGATTTCATTTTTACGATCTTGACTACTCCCTATCTTGTCACAAAGAAAAACTTAAGCTGGGAGTATCGGATATTATGATCACGCACTCTTCACCAGGACTAAAAGAATTTACATCTGAATTTAATGAGGGTCAACAGTGGTTCTTGAACAAGTGGAGAGGTAAGCTATAATAATACTGTGAGTAAGTTAGATCTCGATTATTTTGAAAAAGTGCTTTGCTATAAAGCACTTTTTGATTCTACGTACCTTGCATCTATTGCAGACTACGTAAAACCTAAGTTCTTTAAAGATAAAAATATCGCTAGTGTCTTTGTTATTATTTCTGAGTTTTATGAGAAGCGTAGTAAGCTTCCAACACTTACAGAAGTAAAATCATACCTTACTACAGACGAATTAAAGGCGTCCTTTAAAAATCTTGTCGAGTCGTTAAAGGATATTGATAAAAATATTGATAAAGATGAACTTTACGATAATACAGAGCAATTTCTTAAAGAGAAAGCTGTATATAATACAATGTTGGATGTAGCTAGTGATATAGCTAAAGGAAATATTGATACATCACAAATCTTAGATAAGATTGAAAAATCATGTAATATAAATCTTGTTACCGATACAGGATTTGACTTGTACAATAACATTGAGGTTCTTATTGACGATCTTTGCAATGTTCAAAAATCTATACCTAGTACATGGGAGTGGCTAGATGATGCTCTTAATGGTGGGTTTATGGAAAACGGTAGATCGTTGTACGTCTTTGCTGGTGAGACGAATATTGGTAAGTCTATCTTCTTGGGTAATATTGCTGCTAATATTGCTAATCAAGGAAAGAATGTACTGTTGATTACATTAGAGATGTCAGAGCTACTATATGCTCGTCGTATATGTACTAATGTAAGTAAGATACCACTAAAAGATCTTGCAACTAACACGCACTCTTTAAGGCAAGCAATTAAAGATCAGAAAGAAGCGGATAAGGGTAGAATCTTTATTAAAGAGTTTCCTCCTTCTACTATTACTCCTAACCAACTCAAAGCATTCATAAAGAAGCTTACCGATACAGGAGTACCTATTCATGCTATCGTACTAGACTACCTCAACTTACTCCACTCCTCTGTAGGTACTAATTCTTACGAGCGAATTAAGAATGTTACAGAGCAAGTTAGGGCCATGTCGTATATTTTTAATTGTCCTATTATATCAGCAACGCAGTTAAATAGATCAGGCTTTAATACGGATAATCCTGACCTTGCTACTATCTCTGAATCAGTCGGTCTGGCTGCAACAGCTGACGTTATCGTCTCCATCTTCCAAAACGAAGAAGATAGAGACCTTGGAATCATTAGATTGGGTATGATGAAGAATAGATACGGACCTAGAGGTCATACCCAACCTATGAGAATTGATTATTCTACACTCACTATTACTCAAGCTGAGAGTGACTCTATTAGCAGCGACGATCAGACACTCAACACGTTACAGTTTCTTGCTGGTTGATAAAGTTCCTTTACCTTATAAATAGGTAAAGTGAAAATTTTTGACTACTACAAAAACGATAAGTTAAAATCCAATATTCAAGCCTATCGAGAAGGTCGCCGCGATTTTAGCGTAGAAGAACTTAACGATATAAAGCTTTATATTTCAAGGTATAAAGATACAATAGACAATACCAATTTTTTTACTGGGTCGATAAAGGAATATAAGGTAGTAAGCTGCTTTGCAGAGGATTTTTACGAAGAGCTTCACTCAAGAATGATTAAAAATTTCGGAGCTGATATCGCGATAATTGTTATTCTAACTGAGCGAAGAATTATTTTTAAGAAAAATAACAAAACATGTAAACTTGATTTGTGCAAGCTCGCACATATTCTAAGCGATGGTGAGTGTGATGAATCTTCAGTTGATCTTGCTGCAGGTAAAATGACAGATAACTTTATTAATTTAACAAAGAAATTTATACAATGTTCATAAAAACTGCTACAATAAATCCTTCGCAGGATATAATAGATAGAGAAAGTGAACATATATTGTTATCCTTCTGTTCGTTTTGTACGTTATTAAAAGGAAAAAAATTATCATTCCAAAACGTTTTTATCTTAATTCTACAAGACGATAATTTACGTACTGTATTAAAAGATCTTTTAGGAGTTGATTCTAATTATGAAATAGTTAAAATATTCTTAGAGTACGATCCAACTATAACTAAAAGTAAATATATAACAAAATATATTAATAGTAACAAGCGAAAATGCCTTTAACAGAAAAAGAGAAAGCTATTTATAACTCATACCTTATTGCAGGCAGGACAATAAAAAATAAACCGTTTAAACTAAGACAAGACTTTAGCTCTCTCGATGATCAATCTTATACAACGCTTAAAAAACTAAGTATCTTTTTCGAAAAAAATAATAATATAAGACATATAGATTTTTTTACTGCACCATACGATTACTACGGAGCTGAAAATTATTTTAATTTGCATTATTATCTTACAACTAGAGCGCTAAAATGTTACACTCTATATCAAAAGAAAAAAGAAACGCAGGACCCAGACGGTGAGAGTACTATTAGTAGGTGTAAGGAGTGCTGTTCGTTTATATACAAGTACTGTAAAGAAAATAACCTAACCTTACAAGAATATAAAAGTATTATTAACGGTACAACGCCAGTAATTATACAGCACTTAAGAGAGCATAAAATTAATTTTTACGTACTTCACGGTCTGCAGTGTGATGCAACTATCAGACAGATAGAGTCAGAATTATTAGATTTCTTTGTGTCTAACTTTCAAAATTTACTAAATGAAACCAGAGTTAATTTTCAACGATCATCTCGGTTAAAAAATGTAATAAGAGAAGCATTTTCGATAATTGAAAAACAACTGTTGAAAATTAAAATAACGAGCCTAAAATAAAACATATAACAAACAAATAAAATTATGAGTACATTCAATACATCAATGTTTCAATCCATTAAAGACGCACTAGCAAAAAATGATAATGAAAATAACACAGCATCCTATACTGAAATCCTAAAAACTACCCCAGGTAATACATACACTGTAAGGTTGCTGCCGTTTGCAAAGGATCCAAAAAATACCTTCTTTCATTACTTTAATCACGGGTGGGTATCATTTGCTACTGGTCAGTACGTTCAGTCGCTCTCTCCCATGACCTTTGGTGAAAGAGATCCTATTGCTGAGGAACGATTCCGTATTCTTCGTACTGGTACAGAAGACGAGAAAGAAAAAGTAAAAGCCATTAAGCGTCTTGAAAAATATCTTGTTAACGTATACGTTATTGATGATCCGACTAACCCGGAAAACAACGGCAAGGTAAAGATGCTTCGTTATGGTAAGCAAGTTCATAAAATTATTATGGAAGCTATCGAAGGTGAAGATGCAGAAGAATTTGGTCCTCGCATCTTCGACCTCGGCACTAACGGCGTTAATTTTAAAATTAAATGCGAAAATCAGGGCGAGTATCCCACTTATGTTTCATCACGCTTTACTTCTGCTGGTAAGCTAAACCTTAACGACGATGAACAAAAGAAAATTTACGATAGTGTCTTTGACCTTGCTAAAGTGTATACTCTTAAGTCGTATGATGAATTAAAGCAAATGCTTGACGAGCACTTCTACGTAAAAGATACTCAAACTGAAGTTGAAACAAGACACCACTCAGTAGATGAAGCGCCGATTCCTACTTTTACAAAGACCGTACAGGTAGAAAGCTCCATTGATGATGACATTGACGAACTTCTTAAGGACCTATGAATATAACTCCTGATGAACAACGCGCGTTAGTACAGTTCTTCGGAACTGTACACGCGCAAGCTAAGCAAACTGATCAAATGATCGTAGGCAACTCACAGTTTGTTAAGCCTGTAAGCCCTACTATTCAACATCAACTCGAGCAGGCTCTACGTATCCCAGTTCAAGCCGATCAACAATTTCAACACCAGCAACAATATATAGAGCAACCTCCGATTGAGGTAGTACAGCCTACACACGCTATGCAAGAACCGCAAGACTTGCAGAGCTCGCCACTCGTAGCTCCTACCTATGAAGAAGTAAGACCTCACCCAGTTAGCATTTCAACTAATGATAATGTAATTGAGGTATTAAAAGAAATTAACTTGAATTTAGCTCGAATAGGAGATATACTAGAAAAACAAAATGGTAAACCAAAGAGAACTAACGCTCCAAAATCGGATTGACTGCATCAAGTACCTAGAGGCGATCTCGAAAATAAACGAGTCGACTATATTAAACGCAAATCAAGATCTTGGTTTAATATCCTCGTTAGTATCTTCAGCAGATAATACTCTTATACTATATAGTGAACTTTCAAATATTGAAGTAAACTATAATGGTAGTATTAATATTCCTGATATTAAGAAACTAATCAGAGTAGTTGATTCGATTGATACAAAAGATGTCAGCTTACTAATTAATTCAAATAATATTGAATATAAGGGCAAATCCTTAAAGTTTAAATATCATCTTTATGAAGATGGTTTTCTAACTAAACCGTCCATTAATATTGATAAGATTAAAAGCTTTAATTATAACGTTAAATTTACTCTTAAAAAAGATACAATTAACTCAATTATTAAAGGCAGTACCTTTGCTTCAGAGACTAATAAACTGTATTTGTATACAGAAGATGGTAGATTGAAGGGCGAACTGACAGATAGAGCAAGACATAACACTGATGTATTTGCTATTGATCTAGGTGAAGTAGATTTTGAGTTATCTCCCTTACCTTTAAACTTTGATAACATTAAATTATTATCGTTTATAAGTGACGATATAAATTTCGGTATTAATACAGAATATGGTGTAACTGTTATTGATATCTTAAATAATACTATTAAATTAAAATATATTATAACCTCTCTTACACAATGAATATTAACAAAAATAAAATTACTACACTTTCATATTTTGTAAAACGTCTTAAGGATAGTGGATTTAATGTATGGAAGATCTGTAATAATTACGCTCAATCCGATCCACGTAAATGGACAGTAATGATTGATCCTGGCAATGCCTCTGTGTTTGTTACTTGTTATGAAAATAGAGATTTTAAAAGTGAGAAAATGTTTGAATTTAATGATGGAGGTAGATTGTTTCCTAAAAACTTCTCTCTTAAGACTACCTCTATCGAAGTAGTCGTTACAACTCTCATTGAAAGAGGTATCTCTCAAATCGACGGCGGTACTAAATATAATTATGAGCTCTGATGATAATAAGTTCTCTGAAGAGGATATACGAGAACTTATTAAAGACGCCCTGAAGGGAAATTACGAAGGTAAAAAAAAGTACAATAACAAAATACAGCTTGAGAATGCTATAGCATCTACCCTCAAGGAATTTTTAGCAAATTTTATAGTTATTGGATATGATCTTAACGGTAAGCCTGTTATTTTAAAACACGCTAAAACACCAATGGAGAAAGATGCTCTTTCCTCGCTTGCAATAAAATATATATCGTATTTAATGTACGAAAATGGCCAGTAAAAAAATAACACCAGGAGACATTTATGCAGTTCATACTGGCACATATGCTGGTGAAATGCTAATATATATTAAGAGTGAAGCAGTAGATCATTGCTTTCTGTCTGTACCAAATATGGTTAATAGGATTATACCTAAAATTATATTTGATCATGGAAGGAACAATAATATACTTAGATATGTAGAAAGAGTTCCTGTGTATGTTCTCAAGACATCAACCGCACAATATGTAAAAAATGAAAAAACTAACAAGACTATTAATATCCCCTTATCTGCTTAAGTCTTAATTTATTTACACTCTTACACTCACTACTGCAGGTCTTTCTAACATATCCTCTATTTATACACCAGCGTGTATTGTATATAGCGCTATTACATATCAAACAAGCGCTGTATTCGCCTGTCATTAGCGTTGGAACTTTTTTACCTTGAATAGCTTTATTTATTTTTTCTTGATGTTCTTTAGTTCTTTTATATTTTTTAAGGCTTTTTGAAATTTTGTCTTTTGTCTCTAGTGAATGTTTTTTACCGAGTATTTGAAATCTTTGATGTTCTCTCTGTGCTTGAGTTTTTGGAACATTAACTATACCTTTAGTTCCCGTGGAAGTATTGTTTCTATTTAACCAACACTCACTTTTAACAATATTCATCCTCCTAATAACTTTTTCCTCCCACTTTATAGCTTCTTCAGAAGTTTTAAAGGTTCTACGAACTTCGATAATAGTAGGTTCCCCAAACTTCTCACGCATTTGCTTTACATACTTTGATGATGTAAAGTATTTTTTCCAAAAAGTAGCTGGGGTAGCATCACGACCGTATTTAACACCGTAATAATACTTGCCTTCTTTAGACCATCCTATAAGATAACAATAGGGAATATTGACTTGCTGCATAATAGTAAAGTTTTATGTAGAGTAGGTGGAGGCTGCAACCTCGCGACCTATAATTATTTAATCTAAAGGAACCATTATACAATATATTATGAAGACTTTGCTTATAGATGGAAATAATTTAATTTGGAGGACGTATTGGACGGCCAAAACCCAATCTCAACGAACTAGCACCGATACACAAGAACAAATAAATAATTTTCATATTTATTTTACTCTTAACGCAGTTTTTTCATACGTTACAAAATTTAATCCAGATAAAACTATCTTCGTTTGGGACGAGAAGCCCGATTATCAAATAAACGAAAGAAAAGCTGAGTTTGCAAACTATAAGGGTAATAGATCTGGAGACTCAGCTCCACATCAAAATAATGAAGCTATTAAGCTAATACTCCGTCACCTTGGCATACCATCTATTTTTCCTAGAGAGCTTGAAGCAGACGATATTATCTCTTATATTTGTACTAAGTATACAGGTCAGAAGGTAATTATATCTGTTGATAAGGATTTTCTACAACTCGTGCAGTCTGATACTACTCTTTATGATCCTATACGGAAGAAGGAATTTACTGTAGAAAATTTTGAGGTAGAAACTGGGTGGTCTAATGTAGGTGATTGGATGACTGCTAAGTGCTGTATGGGTGATAAGTCAGATAACGTTCCAGGTATTGAAAAATTTGGTAAAGCAAAAATTAAAAAATGGATTGATGGTGAGATCTCTATAAACGAAGAACAAATGGCTATCTATGATAGAAACTTTAGTTTGTTTAACTTAGGTAAAGTTATGACTATGGCTGAAGAGTGTAAATACTATCAGGATCAACTTGATACTCCTGTAGAATCTAATTGGTTATCTTTTCAAGAGGAATGTAAGCGTCGAGACTTTAATTCTATATTAAAGAAAAAGGAATCATGGTATTCGTTGTTTTTTCTTAGGGGTAAGCTACAATCTTTGTTTGCATGATAAGTATTCCGGAAGAATATACTGTGAGTAAATTCTTTCAGTATATATATCAGCCTAGATTTAATAAATTCAATAATACCTATCAAGGTGGGTGCTGTATATGTAGAGAGGGTGGATCTTTAGGTAAAAAGCGTAGATGTTACTATATACCTAAAAATGATAATATTTTTTGTCATAATTGCGGATGGTCAGGTAAGCCGATAAAATGGGTTAAGGAAGTATCAGGTAAGACAGACGCAGAGATTATAGATGAGATTAGACAGTATGTAGATGATCAGGATACTATAGAAGTCTCGGAGCAGGAAGTAATAAAGATTAAGACTGAGACACTTCCAAAAGATTCAATAAATCTAAGTGATGCAACTCAAATTGAGTTCTATAAAGGTAATCCAATAGTAAGTGCGTGTGTTAAGCTAATTAAAGAACGAAGATTAGACACAGCTGTTAATAAGCCTGATTCGCTTTATGTATCACTTGTTGATAGAGTACACAAGAACAGGCTTGTAATACCTTTTATCAATGAGAATAAAGATATTGAGTTCTATCAGTCTAGAACTGTTGTGGCTAATGATAGTAAAATGAAGCCCAAGTACATATCTAGAGTAGGAGCAGAAAAGACTCTTTTTAATATCGATAGAATAAGCGACTACTTTAAAAATGTTTTTATTTTCGAAGGACCTTTAAATGCTTTCTTTACTAAAAATAGTGTTGCTGTAGCTGGAATTACAGATAGAGGTAATGCCACCTTTACAACGAGACAGCAGCAGCAAATAGATACAGTCTTGAGATGGTACAATAAAATATGGGTATTAGACAGTCAGTGGGTAGATGATGCTTCTTTAAGTAAGTCTGAGATACTTCTTAAGAATGGCGAGAAGTTATTTATATGGCCTGAGAAATTTGGTAGACGGTTTAAAGATTTTAATGATATATGTATAGCGTGTAACGTTAATGAAATATCACATGAATTTATAGAAAAAAATACCTTCGAGGGACTCGAAGGTATTTTTAGACTCGCTAATATAAAAAATAATCGTTAGACGTATTTTAAAGATGAGTTGTTTGATTGAGCTAAGAACCCCTTAAATGACTCAGCCAAAGCAGCAAGTTCTGTTGCAACTCTTGCTATTTTTCTTTGTTCAGATTGCTTCATTTTATCTAAAAGTGTATCAGCCTCTGCATTCGCTAGTGCAGTCTGTATGGAATTTTCCGTACCGTTTAAATTTTCAAGAAACTCTTCCATGTTTGATACCCATTCACGTACCTGTGATACCATGGCTGCTTCTCTCTCAGATAAAGCTCTTGATACTGCCGAGTTAGGATCGTTAATATCAGTCGGTGAAGCAGTATCCGTATCAAAATCCTCAGGATTTGTATCTTTATCTAATGTAGATAGCATAGCTGCTCTGTCTTCATCCTGTTCGCTTAGTACTTTAAAGAATCTATTTTCAAACTTACTCATACAATTATTTATTCAAATGCATAAATATTTACAATGAATAGTACAACTAATCCATACGCAACATATGCTTCAAACGCGCAACCTAAATTACATATGGATGTATCTGATCAATTTAAAGTGCATCAAAAGGAAGAACAAGAGCAGAAAGCACCTAAAATACTACCACACCCTATTGATTCATCTTTAATAGACATAAATGGTCAGATGTATATTAATCTAATGAAAATGAGAGATTTTATCAATAAAGTAGAATCTGAGCCTAAAAGAAACAAACAAGCAATAAGGCAAATTCAATCTCTTATAGAGGAAATAGGTAAAAAAATCACAGAACTATATGTTCCCATTGATAAGTTATATCTTTAAATTATAATTAAGTATGTTAAAGTTGATCGGTGTATCTATCGGAATAACACTACTTGTTAGTTTTGGTATAGGGTTTGTACTAGCTGATATTATAGGGTTCTGGCAAGGTGTTGTTGGTTCAATTATTGCTCAGTTTTTAGGATTTTATATGTATTCGTTAAAAAATACTGATTCTAATAAACCAGATTTAAGTGAAGAGATTATAAATCTGCAAACCATACCTATTTCCTGTCCTTGCGGTAAGCATACCTTTCCTGCACCAGTGTTTTATAACACGGATAATTCTTTCCTATGCGAAAAATGCGGTAGTAGATTTAAGGTAGAGTTAAATCACGAAACTGTGCTGCTAACAGAGCCTTTAAACATTGCTAATGTCTTTACCCAATTAAAAGAGAAGGAACTTTCCGATAATAAGGTATGAACAAATTCAAATTTGAACTTAAAAACGGGACAGTAAAAGAGATGGGTATTGATGAGCTTACAAGATGGGCTTGTCTTCTTGAAGGTATTGAGCAGGTATCAAAAAGATACGATGATCTAGGCGAGAGTATGGATACTGATGAATGGATTAAGCCACTAGCGTTTCAAAAGTATATTGAAGAGAGATTTCATTCAATGAAGCACGATCTTACAGTCGAGGCGACATTAGGTAGAATTTAACTAGGGCAAGTTACATTAAACTGAACGTAGGTATTTACACCTGCATAATTAAGAGGAGAATATGTAACGATATCTATAAAAGTATGCGTAGATAAAGATTTAGTAAACGATACTGTCCCTATTGCTGGACCTGATATAGCGGGATATCCTATACTCTTAAGGTACGGTGTAAATACTTGATCTGTGCCTCTGTATCCTGAATCAACAATAGGTACAGCAGATAAAGATGTATTATCATTAGGGTAATATATTCCTAAAAATCTTGCAGCTACGTTATTACAATTATAATTTATTGTCATAGTACCTGTCTTACTACCTACTATAACGCGTGTAACGTATGTTACTGGTGAGCCTAGTATTCTAACTGTTGGAACGATACCGCACTGAACAGTCTTATATATTTCGCAGGGTATATCAGGGTTCCGGTTAATAATAAAAGGAAGAACCGTGCCATACGTATCGTACGCGTCTATAGTTGCATATAAAGCTTCACCCCAAGCATATCTATAATTAAGTGTTAATATATTTTTAGAAAATATATCATAATTAACATTATAAGTAGAAAGACCTATAACATCAGATAATCTGTTATAGTTATACAACGCTAGCGGGTATTTAAATCTCGTAGCCAGAAAATTACTGTTTGTATCCGGTGACATCAGAATAGCTGTACTTATTCCAGATAATATACCAGCACCTTGAGGAGCAGATATGTTACTATATTGAGTAATAATGTTAAAACACTTTTTAGCTGGATCGAGATAAGCAGATAATGTAAAGGGGCTAAATGTTGATGATGTCTCAGACCCTAAGCCATACTCAATAGGGTTAGGATATGTGTCACCAAACGCGGGCAGAACCTCATTGTTCTTGCATAATATTAGCTTAGTTAGAGGGTTAAACAGTCTATCTTCAGGTATATTGTATATAGTTGATGTAGTAGGTACATAGAACGTATTATATGAAGATGCAGGTGACCCTATCGTGTAGGGCATCATTTTAAATGGTGAGTAATCACGCTCAACGTATGACGACCAGTCAACCGACAATCTATACTCAAAATTAACAGCCTGGTTAAAATTAACCGTTACAGGATTTGTTAATACAGCTCTAGAAAACGCGCTTGATGTTGTATCGTTATATGGTTTTATAGAAAATTCCTTTATAGTTTCTGTTACCTTATTAGTTACAGGGGTAGTAAAGGATACATAGTATGTTCTAAGATTAGGGTATGTACTGTTGTATATTACTTGGAAGTTATCACGTAATACATTTGCTAGTACAGAATTACCTGAAGGTGAAACTACTCCTGATAACGTGTAGTTTAGTGTAGTGGCAAACTTGTCGCTTATACCTAAATCTAAAAAATTTAATATATCAGAAAAGGGCAATGTAGCTAATCTTATAAGACCGCCTGATAAAATAGTATTCTTACACCACCCGGAGTCTGATACTATAGTATCTTTCTCTATAACCTTTATGCGATATTCTCCACATAAATTAATATTAGCATCAACAACGCTCATTACTTATATTTATGTTGCGAAATAATATTGCTAGTTAAGATACTACAAATGTAATATTGTATGGCTCTTGTAAAACTCTCTCAGAATTAAGACTATTTTTATAGTAAAACGTGTTATATAATATTGTATATTCTCCACTTGTAGTAAATTTACGAAAATTAATCGCACCGCTTTGAGATCCATATGATCCATCAGGTAAATAAAAAGGAGATTCAAATAGAGCCTCAGTTAATACACCGTCAGACCATAGTGTTGTGGCTTTATAGGCTTCAAATGCAGAGAGGGTGAGTAGGGGATATACTGGTAGATTATAAACTTGAGCTCGACTTAATTTATCAACACCTGCATCGTTAGGTTCTCCTATTGCTATTCTATCACCTAATTTATTTAGAGAAGTACTGTGTCCGAAGAATTTATAATTATCTCCAGTACCGCTTAAGGGCTCGATAATTGAACGCCAGTCTATACCATTAAACTCATACACATATACAATCCCTGTATCATTAACACCGC
>Ga0164293_10002528_pt1 | contig 15515 bp, 11 predicted proteins | sample GEODES118metaG_FD_111487 | JGI IMG/M metagenome (GOLD analysis project Ga0164293, IMG submission 111487) | Eutrophic lake water microbial communities from Lake Mendota, Wisconsin, USA - GEODES118 metaG | ecosystem: Environmental > Aquatic > Freshwater > Lake | place: USA: Lake Mendota...
GGCGCAACCTGAGACCGCAGAGAAGGTTCGCAATGGACACGTTCCCGCTGCAGGAGCGCTAATTGGTGCGGTCATGAAAGAGACTAAAGGCCAAGCAGATGCCGCGCGGGTTCGCGAGCTTCTCCTTGGCCTATTAGGTCAGGGCTAATAAACGTTTAGTGGACTACTGCGCCACCTTCATTTTCGACAACTGCTTCTTTGCCGATATTAATGAAGAGTGCCAGCACGATTGCGCCAACAACTAAGAGCGCAGCGCTCACCGTGAATGCCACCGTAAATCCGTGCGTCAATCCAAAAGTCGGTAGTTTTCCTGGATTGCTCTTCATGTAGGAAGTTGCTGCAGTAGCGGCAACGGTAATAAGAAGTGCAGTACCAAGTGAGCCACCAACTTGTTGGCTGGTATTGATGAGCGCGCTGGCAACACCAGCATCACGATTGCCTACGCCATGAAGTGCAGTACTCGAGAGCGGAATGAAGACCAGGGCCATGCCGCTACTCATAATGAGCAGCGCAGGCAGTACATGTGTCACGTACGAAGTTTCTGGAGTGATTTGTGTGAGCAATAAGAGCCCGACTGCGGCGGCGATCAATCCAGGAACCATCAACGGACGCGGTCCAACTTTAGGAAGTAGCTGTGAGGCAACTCCAGCGAAGACGATGATGCCAGCGGTAAATGGCAAGAAGGCAAAACCAGCTTTTAGCGGGGTGTACCCCAAGACTGACTGCAAATAAATCCCTAGGAAGAGGAACATCGAGAAGAGTCCTGCTCCAACAACGAGTGAGCCGAGATAAGAACCACCGCGGTTACGTTCGCTCAATACGCGAAGTGGCATCAACGGGTTCTTGACCTTCTTCTCAATGACAAAGAATGCGATGAGGAGAATTGCAGAAATGACCAGGAACGCGATGGTGATATTTGCAGACCACCCTTTTGTTGCTGCCTCATTGAAGCCATAGACGAGTGCAAAGAGTCCTGCACATGCCGTTAACGTTCCCGGCAAGTCGTAACTGTGGTCGCCACCAGCTTTTGATTCATGGACATATTTGAAAGCTAACAATCCTGCGATCAAAGCAATTGGCGTATTAACGCCAAGACACCAACGCCAGGAGAAATACTCAGTAAGTGCGCCACCAAGAATGAGGCCAATGGCGGCACCACCACCGGAAATTGCACCATAGACACCAAATGCTCGGGCGCGCTCCTTGGGATCGGTGAAAGTCACACTGACAATCGAGAGCGCAGCAGGTGCTAGGAGGGCGCCAAAGACTCCTTGTAGCGCTCGTGATGCAAAGAGCAACTCTTGTGTCGAAGCTATGCCGCCGAGTGCAGATGCAGCAGCAAAGCCGAGTAGGCCGATGATGAAGATTTTCTTGCGACCAACAAAATCTGCAATTCGACCACCAAGGAGAAGGAGCGATCCAAAGGCGAGCGTGTATGCAGTGACCACCCACTGTTGGTTGGCGTCAGTTATTCCCAAATCAGCTTTCGCGCTAGGTATCGCGATATTGACGATTGATGCATCGAGCACCACCATCAGTTGGGCGATAGCGATGACAAATAGGGTGCGCCATCTGTCGGGAGGAAGGACTGGTGCAGAATTATTGGTTGTCATTGAAACTCTCCAGGTTATTGGTCTAGCAAACGCGAATGCGTAGAGGATTAAGGTAACAGCCAGGACATTGGCTTTCTTGCAGCCCTTGCCTTTACTATCTGCTTATGACCAAGAACACAGGTGATAGCCCCCTAAATCCTATGAAACCGCGCTCCGGCACGGTGACCGATGGCATTGAGCGCGCACCAGCGCGCGGCATGCTTCGCGCAGTTGGCATGGGCGATGATGATTGGGTCAAACCTCAAATTGGTATCGCGTCATCGTGGAATGAGATTACCCCGTGCAATCTCTCACTCGATCGCCTCGCTAAAGCATCAAAAGATGGCGTGCATGAAGCAGGCGGCTTTCCTCTTCAATTCGGAACCATCTCAGTTTCTGATGGAATCTCGATGGGACATGAAGGAATGCACTTCTCGCTAGTTTCGCGTGAAGTTATTGCAGATTCAGTTGAAACCGTTATGCAAGCCGAACGTCTTGATGGCATGGTGATGTTCGCTGGATGCGACAAGTCGCTTCCGGGCATGATGATGGCTGCTGCGCGATTAGATGTTGCATCTGTATTTGTTTACGCCGGGTCAACGCTGCCTGGCAATGTAGACGGTAAAGATGTGACGATTATCGATGCATTCGAAGCGGTTGGTGCATGTGCACGTGGATTAATTTCAAAGGATCAGGTCGATCGCATTGAACGCGCTATCTGTCCTGGTGAAGGCGCCTGTGGCGGTATGTACACAGCAAACACTATGGCATCTATCGGTGAAGCAATCGGTCTATCACTTCCAGGTTCAGCAGCGCCACCAGCGGTAGATCGTCGTCGTGATGATTATGCGAAAAAGTCAGGCGTTGCCGTTGTCGAATTGATTCGTCAGGGAATTACCGCTCGCGATATTTTGACCAAACAGGCTTTCGAGAATGCCATCACAATTTTGATGGCTCTTGGTGGTTCAACAAATGCAGTGCTCCACTTGATGGCGCTTGCTCATGAGGCAGAAGTTCCACTTGAACTCGAAGATTTCCATCGCATCGGTTCAAAAGTTCCACTCCTTGGCGATCTCAAACCATTCGGTCGCTATGTGATGAGCGATGTCGATAAAGTTGGTGGCGTTCCCGTAGTGCTTCGCTCGCTGCTTGATGCGAAGTTATTACATGGCGACACACTTACTGTTACCGGTAAAACGATGGCCGAGAATTTGGCGCACATCGCCCCACCAGATCCAGATGGTGAAATTCTCCGTGCAACGAAGAGCCCGATGGATACCACCGGTGGCATCACCATCTTGCATGGTTCGCTTGCACCTGAAGGTGCAGTAACAAAGACTGCGGGAATCGGAATCGAAACTTTCGAGGGACCTGCGCGCGTATTTGAACGAGAGCGCGAGGCGATGGATGCGCTCGAGAATGGCACGATCCAAGCCGGCGATGTTCTTGTCATTCGCTACGAAGGACCAAAGGGCGGTCCAGGTATGCGTGAGATGTTGATGATCACTGGCGCCATCAAAGGCGCAGGTTTAGGTAAAACGACGATGCTCCTCACTGATGGACGATTCTCCGGCGGGTCTACTGGACTATGCGTTGGCCATATTGCGCCAGAGGCAGTCGATGGTGGTCCCATTGCATTTGTGAAAAATGGCGACATCATTCGCATCAACACCAAGACTCGAGAGTTGGATTTGCTGGTCTCTGACGCAGAGCTTGCCGAGCGGAAGAAGGGGTGGCAGCCGCTCTCGCACCGATATACCCGGGGCGTCTTGGCCAAGTACAGCAAACTGGTCGGATCGGCCTCCAAGGGTGCGGTCTGCGACTGATCTCACTCGCCTGGGCGCCACCAGGGGTCAAGTAGGGGTTGACGCTTTGGCCTAGCTCCAGGGAGAATAGGGGCATGGCAACCGCCTCAATTATTGTGGTTATGGAGCGCGCGATCTAGCGTTAACACAGATCGTGCGCCATCCCTCAGTGGAATCACTGGGGGATTTCGCATTAGTGGGGCCTCAATTAGGGAGTGAGAAATATGGGCGAGGAGATGACTGGCGCGCAGAGCTTGATCCGTTCGTTGGAGAACGCTGGCGTCGATGTCATGTTCGGAATCCCTGGCGGAGCGATCCTGCCTGCATACGACCCGATCTACGACAGCAAGATTCGCCACATCCTTGTTCGCCATGAACAGGGTGCAGGCCATGCTGCAACTGGTTATGCGCAAGCAACTGGTCGCGTAGGTACCTGTATCGCAACATCTGGTCCCGGAGCAACAAACCTCGTTACACCTATCGCTGACGCACAGATGGATTCGGTTCCATTAGTTGCAATCACCGGCCAAGTTCCTTCGAGCGCGATCGGAACCGATGCATTCCAAGAGGCAGATATCCGCGGTATCACGATGCCAGTTACAAAACATAATTCCTTAGTTACGCGTGCAGTAGATATCCCACGTGCAATCGCCGAGGCGTATCACATTGCTGCGAGCGGTCGACCTGGAGCAGTCCTTGTTGACGTTGCTAAAGATGCGTTGCAGGAGAAAGTTAATTACGAATGGCCGAAGAACATCGATCTACCCGGCTATCGAGATCATTCACAGCCAGTTCCACAATCAATTCGAGATGCAGCAGCGCTGATTGCACAATCGGCGCGACCAGTCTTGTATGTAGGTGGCGGAGTCATCAAAGCAAATGCTCACAAGGAGCTTCGTGCGCTCGCCGAATTAGTTGGTGCACCAGTTGTGACAACTCTCATGGCGCGTGGCGCGTTCCCGGATAGCCATCAACTCCACGTTGGAATGCCAGGAATGCATGGCAGCGTTGCTGCGGTTACCTCGTTGCAAAAAGCTGACTTGCTCATCACTCTTGGCGCGCGTTTTGATGATCGAGTTACTGGAAAGCTTTCAACATTCGCCCCTGGTGCAAAAGTTATTCATGCAGATATCGATCCCGCTGAAATCGGAAAGAATCGTCATGCAGATGTTCCGGTAATCGGTGATGTTCGATTGACGATGGCGCAATTACTTCCTGCAGTAAAGGCAGAATTCGCAAAAAGCCAGCCCGATCTCACGCCTTGGTGGAAGCAGGTTGAGGGATGGCGCACCACCTATCCCGTTGGCTACGACGTGCCCTCAGATGGTTCGCTCTCACCGCAATATGTCATCGAGCGACTAGGCAAAATTTCCGATCCCGACACGATCTACACCGCAGGTGTAGGTCAACATCAGATGTGGGCGTCGCAATTCATCAGCTATGAGAAGCCACGTACATGGCTCAACTCAGGCGGCCTTGGCACGATGGGCTATGCAGTTCCTGCAGCGATGGGCGCAAAAGTTGGCGCTCCTGATACAACCGTTTGGGCTATTGATGGCGATGGGTGTTTCCAGATGACCAATCAAGAGCTCGTTACCTGCGCGATTAACAACATCCCCATCAAAGTTGCACTAATTAACAATGAGAGTTTGGGAATGGTTCGCCAATGGCAGACCCTCTTCTACAACCAACGGTATTCAAATACCGACTTACACTCAAAGCGCGTACCAGATTTCGCAAAGCTTGCCGACGCGATGGGTTGCATCGGACTTCGCTGCGAGCGACCAGAAGATGTTGACAAGACAATCGAAGCAGCGATGGCAATTACTGATCAGCCAGTAGTGGTTGACTTCAATGTCTTCCGCGATGCGATGGTCTGGCCGATGGTTGCAGCAGGAACATCAAATGATGACATCATGATTGCGCGTGAATTAGCGCCTGACTGGGATTCACAGGAGCTCTAATGAAAACACATACCCTTTCAGTACTGGTTGAAAATCAAGCCGGCGTGCTTGCGCGCGTTTCATCGCTCTTCTCGCGCCGTGGTTACAACATCGAAGCGCTCTCGGTTGGGCCAACGCAAAATTCTGAGATCTCTCGAATTACTATCTCAGTAAATGTCGAAGGGCATGCGCTCGACCAGGTGATTCAACAACTTGATAAGTTGGTTAATGTCATTGACATCATCGAGCTACCTGCGAGCACATCTCACCAGGTGGAACTCATTCTCGTCCGCGTGGCCGTAGCCAACGGTGCGAGTGACCAGAAAAAGATCGAGTCTGTTCTGGAAAAGCATGGGGCGCACGTGGTCGAGAGCACAGCAACCTCACTCACTATCCAGCAGACCGCCAAACCAGCCGAGATTGAGGCGCTTATTAGCGAGCTCACCCCGTTCGGGATTATGGAATTGACCCAGTCCGGAGTAGTCGCGATGGGGCGTACGATTACATCTTAATTTTCCTGACCAAGCCGTTTCACCGATTAAAAAAGGAGCACTACCAGTGGCCACTCTCTATCACGATGAAGATGCAGATCTCTCCATCATCCAAAACAAGAAGGTTGCCGTCATTGGGTACGGCTCACAAGGTCACGCTCATGCGTTGAGCCTTCGTGATAGCGGAGTCGATGTTCGCGTAGGCCTTAAGCCAGGTTCTAAGTCGCAAGCTAAAGCAGAGTCGGAAGGTCTTCGCGTTCTCAGCGTTGCCGATGCTGTCAAGGAAGCAGATGTTGTCATGCTCCTTGCACCTGATCATTTCCAACGTGGCATCTACAAAGAATCGATCGAGCCGAACCTAAAAGCTGGCGCAGCGCTCTTCTTTGGTCATGGTTTTAACATTCGCTTTGGTTACATCAAGCCACCGGCAAACGTCGACGTATGTATGGTCGCGCCAAAGGGTCCAGGACACTTGGTTCGTCGTGAATATGTCGCAGGTCGTGGCGTTCCGGTCATCGTTGCTGTCGAGCAAGATGCAACCGGTAATGCATGGCCACTCACGCTCTCATATGCGAAGGCAATTGGCGGACTTCGCGCTGGTGGAATCCTCACTACCTTTACCGAGGAGTGCGAGACCGATCTCTTTGGTGAGCAGGCAGTTCTCTGCGGTGGCGCATCACGTCTTGTCCAGATGGGTTACGAAGTTCTTCTCGAGGCTGGTTACCAACCAGAGGTTGCATACTTCGAATGCTTGCACGAGCTGAAGTTGATTGTTGACTTGATGTACGAAGGTGGCATCGCCAAGCAGCGTTGGTCAGTTTCTGACACCGCTGAATATGGTGACTACATCTCCGGTCCACGCGTGCTTGATGAGCGCGTCAAAGACAATATGCGTGCAGTCCTCAAAGATGTGCAGAATGGTTCCTTCGCTGCTCGATTTATCGCCGATCAAGATGCAGGTGCCCCAGAGTTCAAGGCTCTTCGTGCAAAGGGTGAACAACATCCAATCGAGCAAGTTGGTCGCGATCTTCGTGCGATGATGTCCTGGGTCAAGACTAAAGATGACTACACCGAAGGAACTGCTGCGCGCTAATGAGCAAACCAGTAGTTCTAATCGCTGAAGAGTTAAGCCCAGCGACCCTTGAAGCGCTCGGACCTGATTTCGAAGTGCGCAATTGCAACGGCGCTGATCGCGCTGAACTCTTGACTGAATTGGGTAAGGGAGTCTCTGCTGTTCTTATTCGTTCAGCTACCAAGATGGATAGCGAAGCGATTGGAGCCGCCAAGGGTTTGAAGGTTATTGCTCGCGCTGGAGTTGGACTCGACAACGTCGATGTTCCTGCTGCTACTGCCGCTGGCGTAATGGTCGTCAACGCTCCAACATCAAATATCGTCAGCGCTGCAGAGTTGGCAATTGCCCTAATTCTTGCCAGCGCTCGCTTTATTTCTCCGGCGCATGCCGCGCTTCGGATTGGTAAATGGGCACGCTCGAAGTACACCGGTGCAGAGCTGTTCGAGAAGACGCTCGGCATTGTTGGGTTTGGTCGCATTGGTCAACTTGTTGCTCATCGAATGCAAGCCTTTGGTATGAAGGTGATTGCATATGATCCTTATCTGCAACCTGCTCGTGCTGCACAACTCGATGTGCGCCTAGTTGATCTCGATACGTTGTTGGCTGAAAGTGATTTCATCACAATCCATCTTCCTAAGACCAAAGAGACCGCAAATCTCATCGGCACCGAAGCGCTAAAGAAAGTGAAACCAACAGTTCGAATCGTTAACGCAGCTCGTGGTGGCGTTCTTGATGAGGAGGCGCTATATGAAGCGCTCAAGTCGGGGAAAGTCGCTGGCGCTGGTCTTGATGTTTTTGCGACCGAACCTTGCACCGATTCACCGCTATTCACTCTCGATAACGTCGTTGCGACTCCACACCTGGGCGCATCAACAGATGAGGCGCAAGAGCGCGCTGGCATCGCAGTTGCGATTTCAGTTCGTAAAGCACTCGCAGGCGAACTAGTTCCTGATGCAGTGAACGTCAAAGGTGGCGCCATCGCAGAAGATGTTCGCCCGGCTTTGCCTCTTGTGGAGAAATTGGCACAAGTTCTCTTTGCAATCGCGGGGGAGTCGCCAGTCTCAGTTGATGTAGAAGTTCGCGGCGAAATTGCTGGTGAAGATTGTTCAGTCCTTGCGACAAGTGCACTTCGCGGCATTTTGAGCGCATCTGGCGTCAACGATGTCACCTACGTCAATGCACCATCGCTCTCGCAAGAGCGCGGTTTGGTTGCCTCTGTCACAACTACTGGTGATAGTCCAGATCATCGAAACATGGTCTTTCTCTCGGGTGCGCTCTCTAATGGAGAGCGCGTCTCAGTCTCTGGCACGCTGATGGGAATTAAGCGCGTCGAGAAGATTGTTGAGATTGATGGCCTAGATGTCGATGTTGCGTTTTCAGATCACCTACTTTTCCTTCGCTATACCGATCGTCCTGGCGTTGTCGGGGCAGTTGGTAATGCGTTAGGAGCGCTCGGAATCAATATCGCAGGTATGCAAGTTGCCCGTAACCAACGTGGAGGAGAAGCACTCATGGTCCTTACTGTCGATTCGGCTATTCCAGCCGATGTTCTTGCCAAGGTTGCGAAGGAAACTTCCGCAACTGCTCGATTTGTGACGTTGGTGTAACTATGGCGAACGTACAGAAGATTGCAGTTGTCGGTGGCGATGGAATTGGTCCAGATGTCATTAATGAAGGCCTCAAGGTTCTTGATGTTGTTTCCAAGAAGCACGGCCTCAAGTTCGAAACGACTGATTTCAAATTAGGTGCTGCCCATTTCCATAAGACCGGTGAGGTTTTGCACGATTCCACAATGGCCGAAATCGCAAAACACGACGCGATTTTCCTTGGCGCCGTTGGCGACCCAACGGTGCAAAGCGGTGTTCTCGAGCGCGGTTTATTGCTCAAGATGCGTTTTGCATTCGATCAATACGTCAACCTTCGTCCAGCGAAGTTGTACCCGGGAGTCACTTCACCATTGGCGACTAAGGATCCAATTGACTTTCTCGTAGTTCGTGAAGGTACCGAGGGTCCATACTCAGGTGCAGGCGGCTCACTGGCAGTGACTACGCCACGCGAGGTCGCAACAGAGGTAAGCATCAATACGCGCTCAGGTGTTGAGCGGGTAATTCGCTATGCATTTGAATTATGCATTGCCCGCGGCCGTAAAAAAGTCACAATGGTTCATAAAGACAACATCATGTTGCACTCAGGTGCGCTCTGGAAGCGTACTTTCGACGAGGTCAAGAAAGATTATCCAAATATCCCAACTGATTATTTCCACGTCGATGCTGCAGCAATGTTCTTTGTCACTGACCCTGCACGATTTGATGTTGTAGTCACCGACAACTTGTTCGGCGATATCCTCACCGATATCTCGGCTGCAATTACTGGTGGAATCGGCCTTGCCTGCTCAGGCAACATCAGCCCAAATCCAAATTTCCCATCGATGTTTGAGCCAGTTCATGGTTCTGCTCCTGATATCGCAGGAAAGAACATCGCTGATCCAACAGCGACTGTCCTCTCACTTGCGATGATGCTCGATCACCTCGGTCATCCGAAGGCAGCAGCTGATGTCAACGCGGCAGTTGCACAAGATCTAGCCACACGTAAACCAGGACGCTCGACTACCGATATCGGCTCTGCAATAGCAGCTCTTATCTAATCCAAAAGGAAAGACCATGAAGATCGAACTAAAGCCAAGCACAACGCCAGTTCCTGATGCGCTACGCACGGAGCGAGTTGCTGTGCCTGGCTTTGGTAAGTACTACACCGACAACATGGTCGTGGCTAATTGGAGTGAAGCAACCGGGTGGAGCGATGCACAATTAGTGCCATACGCGCCGATCACCCTTGATCCTGCAACGGCAGTCTTTCACTACGGACAAGAGATCTTCGAAGGTTTAAAGGCGTACCGCCAAGCAGATGGCGGAGTATCTCTCTTCCGTCCCGAAGAAAATGGTGCGCGTTTTGCCCGAAGTGCAAAACGAATGGCTCTTCCTGAACTCGCCGTTGGAGATTTTGTCGCAACGGTTGAGGCGCTAGTAAAACAAGATGCTGGCTGGGTACCAAACAATCCAGGCGAGTCGCTCTACATTCGTCCGTTCATGATTGCCTCAGAAGTTGGGCTAGGCGTGCGGCCAAGTAACGCAGCAATGTACTTACTCATAGCCACGCCTGCTGCTGCATATTTCAATGCGGCAAAACCTGTCTCAGTCTGGATTTCAACGGAGTATGTTCGCGCCGCACCAGGTGGTACTGGCGAGGCAAAATGTGGCGGCAACTACGCGGCATCTCTTGTTGCACAAAAAGCAGCTGCACAAGAAGGTTGCGATCAAGTGGTCTGGCTCGATGCTGTCGAGCGTAAGTGGGTAGAAGAGATGGGTGGCATGAATCTCTTCTTCGTTAAAGGCACTGGAGATAAGGCGACGGTCTTTACTCCTTCGCTCACCGGCACATTGCTTCCGGGAATCACTCGCTCTTCACTGCTCACCGTGGCGAAAGATCTCGGCTTTAGCGTCGAAGAGGGAATGATTTCGGTCGATCAGTGGCGCCAAGGTGTAGCAAGTGGTGAAATCACTGAAGTCTTCGCCTGCGGAACTGCAGCTGTTATCTCAGGAATCGGCGAAGCAAAGAGCGCGCAAGGGAATTTCACAATCGGCGATGGGAAGCCTGGTCCAATCACGATGAAGTTGCGCGAACATCTTCTTGGTATTCAACATGGAACTGTTGCTGATAAGCACGGTTGGATGAAGCGCGTTCTCTAATGGCTACTCAGCCTCAGGGCGATGCCTTTCACATCTACGACACCACTCTGCGCGATGGCGCGCAACAAGAGGGTCTAAATCTCTCTGTACACGACAAGATGGTGATCGCTCGCCACTTAGATGATCTCGGCGTTGGCTTCATCGAAGGTGGCTGGCCAGGAGCCAATCCACGCGATACTGAGTTTTTTGCTCGCGTCGCTAAAGAGATTCAATTTAAGAATGCGCAATTTGTTGCCTTTGGCGCCACGCGCCGTCCTACTGTGAAGGCAGCTGATGATGAGCAAGTTCGTGCACTCATCGATTCCAAGGCGCCGATTATTACCGTCGTTGCTAAGTCGCACGACCTGCATGTCGATCTTGCACTCAAGACCTCACTCGATGAGAACCTTGCGATGGTGCGCGACACGATTTCATTCATGGTTAGAGAGGGGCGTCGAGTCTTCCTTGATGCTGAGCATTTCTTCGATGGCTACCGCGCGAATAAAGCTTATGCACTTGAGGTAGTGCGCGTTGCGATGGAGGCAGGTGCAGACCTTGCTGCGCTCTGTGACACCAATGGTGGAATGCTCCCGACGGAAATTGCCGACGTTGTTGCAGATGCACTTGCTGTCACCGGAGCTCGAGTTGGCATCCATTGCCATAACGACACGGGTTGCGCGATTGCCAACTCGCTTGCTGCTATCGATGCGGGTGCAACTCACGTGCAGGGAACGCTTAATGGCTATGGCGAACGTACGGGTAACGCTGACCTTGTCTCGATCATCGCGAACTTGGAATTGAAATATAAGAAGCCGGTCCTTCCAGAGGGAAGTTTGCGTGAGGCGTTCCGTATTTCGCACGCGGTTGCCGAGGTCACCAACATCGCACCAAGCCCGCGCCAACCGTATGTAGGTATCTCGGCCTTCGCCCATAAAGCGGGCTTACATGCATCAGCAATAAAAGTTGATCCTGCGCTCTATCAACATACTGAACCAGAGTTTGTTGGTAATGACCGTCGAATGCTCGTCTCTGATATGGCAGGTCGTGCATCTGTTGAGCTCAAGAGCCAAGAGATGGGTATCGATGTCAGCGCTGATCGCGAGCTTGTTGGAAAAGTAGTCGAGAGAGTCAAAGAGCTCGAGATGCGTGGTTATACCTTCGAGGCCGCGGATGCATCCTTTGAATTGCTTCTTCGTGAAGCTAAGGCGGGGGAGAAGGTCCGCTACTTCACTGTGCTCGAATGGTCGACCAATGTTGAGCGCCGACCAGATGCTTCAGTGATCTCTCGCGCTACTGTGAAAATCAAGGCGCGCGATAAAGAGTTCATTACTGCTGGAGAAGGAAATGGTCCGGTTAACGCAATTGATAATGCGCTGAGAAAAGGGTTAGAGAGCATCTATCCAGAGTTAGCTGCCCTTGAATTGACCGATTACAAAGTGCGAATCCTTGAAGGCCGACAGGGAACCAGCGCTGTGACGCGTGTACTTGTTGAAACCAGCGATGGCGAAGGGGAGTGGACCACCGTTGGCGTCCACGAGAATGTGATTGCCGCCTCTGAATTGGCGCTCGAAGAAGCCGTTACCTACGGTTTGCTCAGAAAAGGAATAAAACCTGAGTAGTCTTCTCTGATGTTGCGGAGCTTTCGATCATATGCACCAATAATTCTCGCCTTGGCTGTACTGGCCTGGGGGACACCAATGGCTGCTGCGGCGGTACCTACTGCGACCTTTGCACCAGCGACTGGCGCCGTGAACATCGCGCTCAATGCGAACATCACCATCACATTTAGTGAAGCAGTGCGGAAAATCAATGACACCGCACTATTTGCTGATGATCTTGAAGACCTTGTCACTCTTAAGGTGACAAACGCTGCAGGCGCTGCAGTGGACTTCCAACCATTTATCAACGCCGGCAAGACAATCATCACCATCAATCCGGTGGCGAATTTGAATCCATCACAAGCATATTACGTAGCGATTGGTGCAACAGTTGAAAATGCAACCGATGAAGCTATTGCTCCGACTGCAATCACATTCACCACAGGACCGCTCACCGAGATTACTGGCACAAGTGATGGACTCGAAGACTTTAGCGTGACCGCAAATGAGAATGTCGCTATCGGGGCGACGGTCACAACGGTCACTACACAGGGCGCGGGTACTCCAAGTTTTTCTCTCAGTGCAACTCTTGACTTCGCTAAATTTTCCATAGATGCAGCAACTGGTGCGTTAAGTTTCACAGAGTCACCCAATTTCGAAATTCCGACAGACACCTCTGCAAGTGGGTTCAACACCTACAGAACGAATGTGAGAGTCCGATATGACAGCAACACCCCTGCAGACGCCACGGATGACACCCAAGAGGTAGCGGTAATACAGGTAACGATCGCAAACGTTGATGAGTTCAACCCTGCGATTACCAGTAACGGGGGCCTGGCAACGGCGGCAATTACGATTAATGAGGGAGCAACCGAAGTCACCACGGTTACCGCTACCGGTGATGGGACACCAGTTTTCTCGTTGAATGGCGGCGCGGATGTCGCACTTTTTGCAGTTACAGGGGCAGGTGCGCTCACCGTCACTGCGCGCGACTTCGAAACACCTCAGGACTTAGGGGCGACCGCTGGTAACAACACATATGTAGTCGTAGTTCGAGCGACGGATGCTGATAATGAGACTGTCGATCAGACCTTGACTATCTCTATTGCCGACGTCGATGAAGTTGCGCCGACACTCTCTGCATCAGGAATTTCTGGCGCGACATCTTCAGGTGGCACCCTTACGTTCACTTCGAGCGAGGTGGGGACTTACTACTACTTAATCCAAAATTCAGCGGGCGCTGATCCTGCAGATGCTGCTGCTGTAGAAGCAGGCGCTACCGCATCTGCTGCTGCCTTGGCAGCTGCTAATACGATCCCGATCGGCGGTTTAACTGCGAGTACGAACTATGAAGTATTCGTCATCGTTAAAGATGGTGCAAATAATCGTTCTGCAGTTGTTACCTTGAATTTTGCGACGTTGACAGCTGTTGTAGTTGCACCGCAGCCTCCGCCGAAGACTCCCGAGCAGATTGCAGCCGAGATTGCAGAGCGCAAAGCAGCGGAAGAGCGATACGCTGCTGAAGTAGCCGCAGCTGCACGCGCGGCAGCGGAGAAGGTTGTCGCAGAAGAGAAAGCCCGAGCCGATGCAGCAATCAAGTTAAATGTGGAGTTGGCGGAAGCTAAGATCACTGCCGTAGCTCAGACTAAAAATCAGCTGGCACCTCTTAAGAGCGCGAACGCATCCTTAAATAAAGCCCTTGCTGACTTGGATGCCCTACTTAAACCTTCACCAGATGTCGTCGCGCCTCGGATTGATCTTGCAGAGAGATTTGCGGGTAAGCGGATAACTATTCAACGAGAAGTCATTCGAAATGGAAAGACGACCTTGGTCAACGTTGGCACTTTTCTCCTGGATTCACGAGGCAACGTTGTGCTCTCAAAATCCCTGAAAATTACCAGAGGTACGAAGTTGCGTGTATCAGCGCCGGGTGAAAGCGTCACCCGAATTACCGCAAAGTAAACCGCACTCCCAAGTGATTGCCACCGTGTTTGTGGGGTAATCCGCGTACGCCCGGGTAACCTTTAAACATGCTCGCAGAATGCTTACCGCACTATGAGGAGCACCTGCGCTTGCAGCGCAATCTCTCTGAGCACACCATCCGCGCTTACCTCGGCGATCTCACCGCACTTTTCTCCCATAGCGCAACACTGGGCATTACCTCTGTCGATCAACTGACCCTCGCTGCGATCCGCTCATGGCTAGCAACACAACAGAGCAAAGGCGGTGCACGCACGACGATTGCTCGAAGGGCGGTAGCTGTGCGCACCTTCACTGCCTGGGCAACAAAGAACAATTTGATGACAGAGGATGTTGGTGAGCGTCTAGCTACTCCTAAATCACAACGAACCCTGCCAACAGTTCTTACAGTTTCTGAAACAGAAGAGGTTTTCAATTCTTTAGAGAGTGCACTTGGTGAAGAATCAGAACTGCATGCCATGCGAAACATTGCCATTATCGAACTGCTCTACAGCACCGGTATCCGCGTCTCCGAGCTCTGTGGTGTGGATTTAGAAGATATTGATCGAGCGCGAAATACCATTCGAGTATTTGGTAAGGGGAGAAAAGAGCGGACTGTGCCACTGGGCGCACCAGCACTTAAGGCAGTTGATCGCTGGATATCTGATGCACGTGCATCATACGTAAGTAGCACATCTGGTTTAGCGCTCTTCCTTGGTGCGCGCGGCAAGCGCATCGACCCGCGAACGGTGCGCGAAGTTGTCTATTCAGCTCTGCAGGCGCTTCCCAATGCACCGAAATTTGGGCCCCATGGATTGCGACATAGCGCGGCAACACATTTACTCGAACGTGGCGCAGATTTACGAACGGTGCAAGAGATCTTGGGTCATGCATCATTAGCTACAACCCAGATCTATACCCATGTGTCAGAGGAGCGATTAAAGGCTGCATACAAGCAAGCCCATCCTCGTGCGTGAAATTTTCCTAGGAAAATCGAGGCAAGAGCACCGCACGTCCAAGGTGCTTCATTGGATTGGCATAGCGCGCACCAATTCGCTCGCCCCAATGTAAGCATGGGCGGGCGCAATGAAAGCGCGGTGCGACGCGAGCAAAATTCACACCTTGCATCACGGGATAGCCAATCGCAAAATCTGTCGTCGCGGGGAGATATGTAGTTCGTCGTAATACCAATTGATCGTGATGGGTAAGTACAACTATCGGCATCTCATTAACAGTTCCAGCAAATGAAATAACTCCATCTATGGGCGCACGAATCTCTTCGCCAAATGTGGCAAGAAAATCCACTCCCATATGTGTCGCGTGCGGCGCA
>Ga0164293_10002529_pt1 | contig 15513 bp, 10 predicted proteins | sample GEODES118metaG_FD_111487 | JGI IMG/M metagenome (GOLD analysis project Ga0164293, IMG submission 111487) | Eutrophic lake water microbial communities from Lake Mendota, Wisconsin, USA - GEODES118 metaG | ecosystem: Environmental > Aquatic > Freshwater > Lake | place: USA: Lake Mendota...
CCACAAAGAGGTGCAGCGTCGGGAGTTTGCCCCGTTGGGAGTCGAATCGCATCGAGTGGGAGCGGAGGCTGACGCCGCGGCGTTCCATCGCGATGATCGCCTCTTCGATCGTCGCCAAGGCGATGCAGAGTTTTTCCATCGCGGGACCTTCTGCCGATCGACCGTCTTCGCAAATCAGCTTGGTCCCCGCGAGGCCACGCTGGAGCATCTGCGTCTTCATTTCTTCGTCCGTCTGGACGTAGTACCTCTCCTTACCCCTAACGACGCGGAACAGTGGGGGCTGCGCGACGTAAACGTGACCACCGGCGACGAGTTGGTACATCTGGCGGTAAAAGAAACAGAGCAGCAGCGTCCGGATGTGGCTCCCGTCGACGTCGGCGTCGGTCATGATGACGACCTTGTTGTAGCGACGTTTGCCGAGGTCTTGATCTTCGCCGATACCGGTCCCGATCGCCTGGATCATCGACTGGACTTCTTCGTTGGCGAGGACTTTGTCTTCGCGGCTTTTGTAGGCGTTGATGATTTTGCCGCGGAGCGGGAGGATCGCTTGGAAGTCTCGCATCCGGCCCCCTTCTGCGGAGCCGCCGGCGGAGTCCCCTTCGACGAGATAGAGTTCGCACTCCTCCATGTTTTTGCTGATGCAATCGCGGAGTTTCCCGGGAAGGCCTCCCCCGCCCAGGGCGTCCTTGCGTTTACGGAGCAGGTCTTTGGCTTTGCGGGCGGCCTCGCGGGCCTCGTACGCCAGGAGCGCCTTGCGAGCGATCGTCTTGGCGGTCTTGGGGTTCTCTTCGAGGTACTTGGCGAGTTGTTCGCCGACCCCCGCGTTGATGATCCCTTCGACGTCGCTGTTCCCCAGTTTGGTCTTGGTTTGGCCTTCGAATTGGGGGTGTGGGACGCGGACGCTGATCACCGCGGTCAACCCTTCGCGGAAGTCGTCACCGCCGGGGGTGGTCGTTTTGAAGATCTCCTCTTTCTTGCCATAGTTGTTGATCGTGCGGGTGAGAGCCGAGCGGAAGCCGCTGACGTGGGTCCCCCCTTCGATTGTGTGGATGTTGTTGACGTAGGACTGCGTGTTTTCGGTGAACTCGGTGCTGTATTGCAGCGCGATCGAGTACTCCACGCCGTCTTTTTCGCCGATGAAATGGATGACGTCCGAGTGCAGCACGTCGCTGGCCCGGTTGAGGTGTTCGACGAATTCGACGATGCCCCGTTCGTACTTGAAATCTCCCCCTTCGCCGTTCCGTTCATCGAGGAACCGGATGTGGACCCCGGAATTGAGGAAGGCGAGTTCCTGGAGACGTTTGTAGATCGTATCGAACGAGTACTTCGTCTGTTGAAAGATCTGCCCGTCTGACTTGAAGGTCGTTTTGGTGCCTGTCTTTTTGGTCGGCCGTCCCGGCTTAACTGGCCCGGTGGGGACACCGCGTTCGTAACCCTGGGTCCAGGTGGAGCCGTCGCGGCTCACTTCGACCTCACACCATTGGGAGAGGAAATTGACGACCGTCACGCCAACGCCGTGAAGGCCACCGCTGGTTTGGTAGGCCCCTTTTTGGAATTTTCCGCCGAACTTCAAGACGGTCATCACCCCTTCCAGCGTGCTGACGTCCCGCTCCATCTCCTTGGAAAGCTGTTCGTGGCGTGAGACGGGGATGCCGCGGCCGTCATCTTCGACAGTGACGCTGCCGTCGGTGTGCAGGGTCACGGAGACCGCGGTGGCAAAGCCGGCCATCGCTTCGTCGATCGAATTGTCGACGACTTCGTAAATCAGGTGATGCAGGCCCCGGGTCGAGGTGTCGCCGATGTACATCCCCGGGCGCTCACGGACGTGCTCCAAGTCCGACAGATGGAGAAGGTCTTTATCGGTGTATTCGGCATTGGCGGCTTTCGCGACGTAAGCCTGAACTGAATTCTCTGGGGGCGCGGGTGCGTCACTCATGAAAAATTGCTATTCGCTAAGGCGGAAAACGGCCGATCGGTCTCAACCGAAGAGGACCCGCATTTTACCGCTAAAACGCCTTCCCGTCGATGAGGCGAAGCGGGTGGGGTCAGAGGGTGCCACCCCACTGTTCCATCCGCTTGGCCAGCCGTTGGGCGACCTCTTCATCGCCACATTCCTGGGCGTAAAGCTGCATTTCCTTTAACAGTTTCGGGGAAACGGACTGAACGTCCGGAAGTTGCAGGATCGTTTTTCTCAGTTCTTTCCCCTTCATCGACAGCGCGACCAGCCTTTCGACTTCGTCAAATCGCTGTCGCTGGCGATAGACCCCGGCCAATTCGAGGTGCGTTTGCCATGCGTACGGGTTCCGTTTCAAGGCTTCCTGCAAGGCCGTTTCCGCGCTCGCCCAATCGCCGTTAGCGGCGTCAAGCCACCCCTTAAAGTGCCAGAATCGGTTGTCATTGCCTGCCTCGGCAGGGACCTTGGCGAGGAGTTCGGCGACCCCTTCCCGATCGCCACGGGCGGCCTTTTGGCTCAGGAAATAGGCGATCAGCTCGGGGTTGTTGGGGTACTTGGCAAAGCAGTCTGCGAGCCGTTTTTCATGTTCGGCGGCACGGCCGAAGTCGTCATAACCGGTCGCCCCTGACCAGTGGATCGTTTGGGCCACCTCGAACGTCTCGTTATCGGCACCCGACTGGAGCCATTTTTGGTTGAACTCGTAGGCATTGGAGAAGACGAGCCAATCCGCGCCGATCAGGTAAACGTAGGTCTCGGGGCTTTCGCACCCGAGCCGGAGGGCTTCGCGGGCTTGTTCGACCATTTTGCCCCGTTGGACGGTGATGCCGTAATAGAACACGAGCCTGCGGTGGGCTTCCGCGAAGCCGGGATCGATTTCGATCGCTTTGTTGTAGGCCGCGACCCCTTCGAGGGGGCGGTTGAGGGGTCCGAAATAGAGCGTCGCGAGTTCCATCAAGACGGGTGGGGTCCGGGCGTCGTCCGGCGGCATTTTTTCCAGGTGTGCGGCGGCCCGGTCGGAGGCCCCCCGTTTTTCGGCTGCCTCTGCGGCCAAGGCCCATGGCATCGCCGATCTTTTGTCGGCCCCGCCCCAGTGTACGGCGACCGCTTCGAGTTTCGCCCAGTCGCCAGCATTGCGGGCCTCGCTGGCGTCCCAGGCGAGTTTTCGCAGCAGATAAATCCGATAGGACCGGTAGGCAAGTGGCGCGGTCAATACGAGCAACACGATCAGCGCGATCTTGGATTTTTTCCCGAAAGCCGGCTTCCCGAGCAGGCGGGCCGGGGACGCTGGAGCAGCGACGGTCGCGGCTTGCTTGGCCTCACTGGCTTGCGGATCGACCGCCTCGGTGGGGCGAATTGGGCGTCGCTTCGGTTTGCTGGCCATCGAGGGTGCGCGGGTTGGATTCGGGCGGATCGTTACGATCAGGTCACGTGGGTGAATTATAGGCCATCATTTCCGCGGCGGCCCACATCGGCGGATGATTCATGACGCGATTGGGCTTCAGGCCAGCCGATTGAGCTACACTGGAAAGTTCGCGCAAGGCGTCGGGTGAAGGTCAGGTCTGGGGATGCCGCTTGGCAGGTCGAATCAGGGCAGTTTTCCCTTGGGAAGGTTGACGGGGATTGCATCGGAAGTGAGAAGCTTCGGGAAACGAACGGGGATCCTTGACGCTGGGTCGGCGGGGCGCGACTCGATGTCCGCCTTTGCGCTGCTGGTCGCGATCGTGGTCGTCGGCTCGGTCGGTTGTGGCGGTGGCGACGAAGCGGATGCGGCCCGCCTAGCGGCGAAGGCCCGGGTGGCGAAATTGCCGGCACGGTTACCGGCATCTGGCGAACCGCCCCGGGCCGAGGTCGCCGTTGTCGATCGAAGCCCCCCATCGCCGCGTCCGTCCGATTATGTCGGGAGCGAATCGTGTGTCCCGTGCCACGCCGAGATTTCCGCGCGGTATGCCTCGCACCCGATGTCGCGGTCCCTGAACCCTTTGTCGCTGGCCAGTTCGATCGAGACCGTTCCGTCGGGCCCGATCGCCCCCGGCGGGGCGTGTGAGTACCAAGTCACTGCGACCGACGGGGCAGTCTTCCATCACGAATTGCTGCGCGATCAGTCGGGCGAATTGATTTATGACCAGGGGGAGCGGGTCGCCGTCGCCATCGGGTCGGGCCGCCAGGGACGTGCGTACCTGATCCGTGAGGGTGAAGTCTTTTTTCAATCGCCCTTGGGGTGGTATTCGGGGGCCGACCGTTGGGACCTTTCGCCCGGATATGAACCGGGAAATCACCCGCGATTTTCGAGACGTGTCGGGGACGGCTGTCTTTATTGTCATGCGGGGCGTGTCCGGAGCGTGGGCGAAGACCGTTACGAGGAGCCCGCATTTGCGGAGGCCTCGATCGGGTGCGAGCGTTGCCATGGGCCGGGTGGTGGCCACGTCTCGCTGCACCAGCGGCGGCCATCCGACGGCGTCGCCAGCGAGATGCCGGTGACGGATGATCCGATCGTCAATCCCGCCAAGCTGGATACCGGTCCCCGCGAAGATGTCTGCAACCAATGCCACCTGCAAGGGAAGCACGTGATCCGTCGTGCGGGGCGAAGCTTTTTTGACTTTCGACCGGGTGATCGTTTGGAGGACGTCTTTGTCGTCTTGACGGGAAATGATCGGGTCGACGAGCGAGGGCGGCACCAGGTTGTCAGCCATGTCGAACAGATGCGATCCAGCCGCTGTTACGTCGGATCGGAGCAGGCTCTGGGGTGCACCTCTTGCCACGACCCCCATTTCGAACCAGAACCGGAAACCCGGGACGCTTGGTATCGCGATCAATGCGCCCGCTGCCACGCCGATCAATCCTGTTCGCTGGGCTTGGAGGAGCAAACGGCTCCCCCGGCCAATGGCTCTTGTATCCACTGCCACATGCCATCGTTGGGCGGTTCCGATGTGCCCCACACGGCACAGACGGACCATCGGATCATTCGGGACCACCGTCGAGGAGCCGATGCTTCTCCTTCCCCACTACCCGGCGAGCAACTCGCCGTCTTCGATGGTGCCGAGCTTCGGTTGCCGGCGTGGGAGGTGGCCCGCGCGCGGGGGATATCCAAAATGACGGAAGCTTGGCAACGCCGAGACCCGAAGCTAGCTGCGGAGGCACGCCGCCTGCTGATCCCGCGAGGCCTCAGCGAGAAAGATCCGAACGTCGTGATTCGATCGCTAGGTGATGATCATGCGGCGCTCGCCGAGTTGGGGGCCAGTTACCTGATGAGTGGCGAGACGGAGAATGCTTATGCGGCATGGAGGAGGCTGCAGGGGTTGAGCCCGGAGCACGAGGTCGCGCTCAGCGGTTTGGCGTTTATCGAACTGGGGCGCCGCAACCTGCTGGGGGGAAAGGATTGGCTCGAGCGGGTCCTGCGGATTGTCCCCGACGAAACCGATTGGAATTCGCGGCTAGTCGATGTGGAATGGAATCTGGGCGACCGTCGAAAGGCGATCGAAGTCGCGGAGCGGGCATTGCGGTCCAACCCCGGCGATCGTTCCTTAAGGCAGTGGCTGATCCGCGGTTATGAGCAGTTCGGCGATGCCGCGGCGGCGGAGCGTCACCGAGGAATCCTTGACCAAATCGATTCACGGTCGGCCGCTCGCCGTTGATCATTCGGGTTTCGGATCGACCGTCCTTGCCGTCGGTTCTTGGATCACCAGGGTTTGGTCGATGGGGACGTCGCGAAGCGTTTGGCGATTTCCTGACGGCCAGAGGACGTCGATTTCGACGGGGCCGGCATGATCTGCCAAGCCAAAAAAGATCGCCGGTTCGTGGGAACAGGCGTAGCTGCCACCGGCGGAAAGTTGTTGGTGAATCTTTCGTTGGCCTGCCCTCAGGTTCACCTGGCAGCCGATCCCTCGGCGGTTGCTCGCACGGCCCCGGAAGGAAAGCTTCAGCCAATGGCCGCGGTCGGAGGTGTTTTCCAAGAGGGCCGTGGGGGTGTCCTGATGGACGACGATAAGGTCAGGAGCGCCGTCCAGGTTGTAATCACAGACGGCGACACCGCGTCCCACATACGATCCGGTAAAAAACTCGCCGGCACGATCCGAGCAGTCCTGCCAGCGGGGCCCCGCGTAAGCGAAGAGTTGCGGACGCATTTTGTGCAGCGGGTTGTTCGGGTAATTTTCGATGTGACCGTTGGTGACGAAAATTTCTTGATGCCCGTCCTGATTGAAGTCTTGCATCGCGGTACCGAACCCGAGCCGCGGCAACGTCAGCTCGTGAAGGCCCACGAAGCCCGTGACGTCTTGGAAACCGCGTTCGCCCAGGTTGCGGTAGAGGGTGTTGGACTCGTCATAAAAATGCGTGCTGTAAATGTCGACTAGGCCGTCGTTGTCATAATCGCCGACGGCAAGGCCCATGCTCGCCTGCGCGGCCCCCATGCGGTCGACGGCACACCCCAAGAGCAACGCCTGCTCTTTGAACTGGCCTTGGCCCTGATTGATGAACATAAAATTCGCGGTCGTGTCGTTAGCGACATAGAGGTCTGGCCGCCCGTCGAGGTTGAAGTCGGTGACGGAGACGCCGAGCGCTTTGTTCCCTTCGCCGAAGAGGCCCCGCTGCTTCGCCTCCGCTTTGAACGTCCCATCCCCTTGGTTGACGTAGCATTCGTCGGCCACCGCATCGACCGACTGGGGGTGGCAGATGCGGCGTTCGCCCGCCGGGGTGCGACAGTCCTTCGGGTCACGCGGGTCGTAATCGACGTAGTTGCAAACGTAGAGATCGAGCAAACCGTCGCCGGTGAGGTCGGCAAAAGCCGCCGAAGTGCTCCACCTCGCATCCCCGACACCCGCGGCATCGGTCACATCGACGAATGTCCCATCCCCTTGGTTGTGGAGCAGCGTGTTGCGTCCCACGTTGGTGATGTAGATGTCGTCGAAGCCGTCATCATCGTAGTCACCGATCGCGACACCTTGGCTGTAGTGGTGGCCGGAGTCGGGGAGCGCCTGACCGGCGACGTCGACAAACGGTTTTCCAGGGGCGCCGCCACGAAAGAGCCTGTCCGTCGGTTGGCCTTTGGCATCGGCCGGGGCGGTCGGGTCACCACCTTGGCAAAGGAAAAGGTCGGGGTGGCCGTCGTTATCGAAGTCGAGAACGCCGCAGCCGCCACCCATCGTCTCGACCATCAGCGACTCGCCACGGGCCCCCGTCTGATAGGTGAAATCGAGCCCGGCGCGCGCCGCGACATTGCTGAAGGTCGAGCTGGCGAGTTGGCTCGATGGCGGAGCACTCCCTTGCGACACGGCATCGGAAGGGCCGTTGCCGCGGGACGTCGATGGCTTGATGTCAAAGAGCGGCTTCGCCGGGGGTTCGGCCTGGCGGCGGTCGGCGACCTGAACGGCAGGGTCCTGCGGTGCGTTCCGATCACATCCCACCGCCACAGCGGTGGCCAGAAAGAGAAGGCCCCAGGCCCAGTGCGGAAAGGGGTTGGGCCGACAGGGGCCGGATGCTCGCGCGGGTGACATTTCTGACTGCGATCGACCGATGTGTTGAGGTGGCCGGGAACCGATCCTGCGGGGACTCGGATCGACCGATCGCCATGGTCGACGGCAATGGTTCGGCCTCGTGCCCACCCTGAAAACCTATTCCGGTAGATGGAAAAAGGCGGCGACCGAATGGTCGCCGCCCTTGCGATTTTATCCGAACCGGACGTCTTTGTCCGGTGATGGCCGGAAGTCAGTTTATTCCGGGATCTGGACGTTCAGCCCGTCATTGCGAACTGCCAACGCATACCTGACAAGGTTTTCGAGGCTGTTGCTGAAGAACCGGACACTACCGTCCGCCAGTGCCGCTTGTGCCCCGCCCGGATGTTCACTCGACCAGCCATGGCAGCGGCGGTCGCCGTTCCCTTGCAGCCACGCCGGGTTGCGGTTGTTGAGCGGGTTACGGAGCGGGTTGACCGCGGCCAGGGGGCTCATCCAAGCCGAGTCGTCACCGGCGCGGCGGTCGAATTGCCCGGGGGTATTCCCACCACGGTAGTGCATGTCTTCGAAGACCATGATCGTGGCGGTGGTACCGTCGGTGATTTGGGCCAGCTTGGTCGAGCCGTAGTAACGGAACAGACCGTTGCAGTTGACCTGCTCGTTCAGGTAGTCGCCATTGACCCAGGGTGTTCCGGGGTTGGCACCCTTGACGAACAGGCTGGGGTTGTTGGCCGGACCGGGGAAATCGGGGACCGCGGCGCAATCCTTCCAACCACCCCAAATGTGACCCATGTTCCCTACGTAGTCGGTCCCCGCGCCGCTCCCGCCGCCGTTATGCTTATACCCTTCGACCTGTCCGGTGCGGATCGTTTCTTGGGCGTTCGATGGGCAGAGGAACGTGTTGACTACCGTACGTGCGAGCGTCGCGTTCACGGGATCGCGCAGCGACATCGCCGTGTTCCAGTTGATCTGATCGTACAGCGGTTGCTGTTCGACGAACGGGAGCGACAAGGTCAACCACGAGAATTGGCGCCAGCGATTGACGACGCTCCTGCGGCCACTGTTGTTGGGGTGGGCTTCGTCGTCGCCGGTGTCGGAATTGAACGGCAACGTCTTGTAGGTACTTTCGTAATTCAAGCAAGCCAGACCGAGCTGCTTCAGGTTATTTCCGCAACTCATACGGCGTGCCGCTTCACGGGCGGCTTGAACCGCCGGCAGGAGCAGGCCGACCATCACGCCGATGATGGCGATGACGACCAGCAATTCGACGAGCGTGAAGGCCGCGCGTCGGGGGTGGTGATTAAAACTCATATGTATCAAACCTCGAGTGCCCAAAAAGAACGAACGAAAACGACGAGCGAAAAAGACCACAGGGACTGTGGATCGGGACGGCAGATTAGAAATCGGAAAATCAGATCTGGATGTCGATGGCGTTCTCCCCACCTTTCACTTCGACCTCTTTCGGCGAGGTTTCCGGAAGGGTGTATTCCTTCGGGATCGGGCCTAGGTCGATCTTGGGGGGCTGGGAACCTTTACCCGATTCCATGTAGGCCCCATCCGAAGGTTTGGGAGAGAGAAAAACCTTGTACTTGCCAGGGCGGGCGCCCGGCGTCCCCTCATTCCCTGAGAAGAGGGTGTACTTGCCTTGGGTGTCGATCCGCCCGGTCGCGAGCAACTGCTCTGCCGGCGATCCCGGGACGGGCGAAAAGGTGATGCCAACCCCCTCTGGGGCAGGCTGGCCTTTGATGCTTACCGTACCGGTAACCGTGGCATTTCCACTTTGGCCGCAGCCGATAGTGGCCAGCGAACTAAAAGCCATCACAGCGGCAAGTAGACGATTCAATGAAGATTCCTCATGCTTCGGTACAAATGCTAACCCTTGGGCCCGATCCGGCAGCGCCAGAACTTCCCTTATTTCCAATGATCGGCGTTGATGGCCAAGAGGGACAATCAACACCTGAGGTCAAAGTTAGTTTCGCCCATTCAACGATCAAGACGTTAGTTCTGGTAAATTTCGAGGTTTGCAGGGCAGGTTACCGTTTGTGCCGAAAGGGGGGATTGGGGTGAAGGTTGGGTCGCGGTGTATTTCGATTAGATCCCTGCTCGTCCGATTAGGGGGATTGGAGGTTCCCCGACCCTACCGCTTATTCGTTTTGTGCACAGTATTTGAGACGGTGTGAGGTGATGACTATCTTTAAGCCGTTCTATTCCGAGGATTAATCATCGTGTATGCCATTTTTTCGAGTCAGCGGATCGTTTCGTGGCCATGAATGATCAGGCAACCTTTCCAGCGATGTTGCATCGGCGGGCGGTAGCACACCCGAACCGTCCGGCGGTCACGTTTCTGGATGACCGAGGCGTCTCGGCAGAGTTGACCTATGGCCAGTTATGGGACCGCGCCGTCCGCGTCGCTTGGAAGTTGACCCAGTTATCGGGGGAGAGGCAGACCCTACCTTCGGGGGTGTCGGCTGGCCCTCGGGCGATGTTGCTCTTCCCTGCCGGGATCGACTTTGTGACCGCTTTTGTCGGGACACAGATCGCCGGGTGGGTGCCGGTACCGACCAGTTATCCGAAGCCACACCGCGCACACCCCCGGCTTGATGCCAGTAGCGTGAATTGTGCAGCGACCGTCGTGTTGACCGACTCACAAAGCTTGGCGGGTTTGGATCGGTCAAAGTCGACGGCGGTCGCGAAGCTGCCTTGCATCGCGATCGACAGTCGGGAGGACCGGGCGGTCGATTATCGTGGCTTCGAGTTGACCGGCTTGACCCCTGAGACGGTCGCCTTGTTGCAATACACCTCTGGCAGTACGAGCGAGCCCAAGGGTGTGGTGATCACCCACCAGAACTTGATGACGAATTTGGAAGCGATCCGGAGGGGTTTTGGCTTTGAGTTCCAGGAGGATTCGCACGAGGCCTCCCACCAAGAGGAACCGCTGGTGGGGGTGTTTTGGTTACCCCACTATCATGACATGGGTTTGATCGGCGGCATTTTGGCGCCACTCTACATCGGTGGCCGTACCGTCTTGCTGAGCCCTCAATCCTTCATTCGCCAACCGCTCCGGTGGCTCGAAACGGTCTCTCGATATCGTGCCATGGTCACGGGGGCTCCGAATTTCGCGTTCGACCTTTGTGCGGACCGGTTGACCCCGACCGAGATCGCGGCGTTGGACCTCTCTCCGCTGCGGTTGTTGTTCTGTGGCGCGGAGCCGATTTCGGCCACCTCGCTGAACCGCTTCGCCCAACGTTTGGCGGGGGCAGGATTAAGTGACGATATTTTTTACCCCTGTTACGGTTTGGCGGAATCGACGCTGCTAGCGGCGGGGGGGGACGGGCCGGGACGGCTGCAGACGATCGAAATCGATCGCGCGGCGCTCGGACAGGGTCGGGTTCGTGTCGTCCCCGAAGGTTCGCCGAAGTCCGCGACGCTCGTGAATTGTGGCCGCGCGGCGTGGCAGAGCGAGTTGGTGATCGTCGACCCGGTGAGTGGTGAGGAAGTGCCCCAGCGGACCGTTGGCGAGATTTGGATCCGCGGGGAGACTGTCTCGAAGGGTTATTGGCAGGCAGACCCTGCGGACATGGAGAGGTTCAATGCAGAATTGGTCCGTACCCGGCGAGGCATCGTTTCACTCATCGGCCGGTCGGTAAGCCAGCGGACGGGAGGTTTCTATCGGACGGGTGACCTGGGGTTTTTCGACGGGGGTGACCTTTATGTCACGGGTCGGATCAAGGAGGTGATCATCGTTCGGGGTCGGAATTATTTCCCTCGCGATATCGAAGCGACCGTCGCATCGGTCGTTCAAGGGTCCGCCGGTAGGGTCGCGGCGGTCGGGTTTCGCGTCGATTCGTCGGAGTGGTTGGGGATCGTCGCGGAGGTGCCTAGGCACACCGCCCCCGAAGACTTGCCGGGGATCGTCCGGCGCATCCGTGCGGCCGTGATCGAGGAGCACGAAATCGACCCCCGGGAAGTCGTCCTGGTTCGGATGTCGTCGATCCCGGTGACGAGCAGCGGCAAAACTCAGCGGGTGCGATGCGTCCGCTGGTTCGAGGAACCTGCCGAGCCGTCGGTTCACCGATGGAAGCGGCACGGGGATGTCGCCGCTGTGCCCCTTGAACTCCCTTCGCTCCCTGGCCGACCCGAACCTGCCGATTTCGATTCGGTCAACGTCGCGGTCCGCGATTGGATCGTGCGGTGGTTGACTCAGCGCGGCGGTGTCGAGCCCGATCAGATCGATCTGCAGCAGCGCTTCGATGCTTATGGCCTCGATTCGTTGATGGCCATTCGACTGATCGGCGATTTGGAAGATGCCTGTGGGGTCGAATTGACCCCGATGATCGCCTGGGAGCATCCGACGATCGCAGCGACGGCGAGCCTAATCGCCGGTCAGATCTGCAAGGTGAGTCCGGAAGAATCTTGGGTGCCTGACCAGGCGACCAATCCTGCCGTCGTCTATCCGCGCTGATCGCGGCTGGTTAACTATCCTCCGGTTGCCCCGATCGTGACCAAGAAGCATTGACTTCTGAAGCGGACGGTTCACTTGTCAAGAAGGAGAATCATCGTGCGCGGGGGTGCGCTTTTTCGTAGATGGATCGCAGGTTGGCGGCGCTAAGATGCGTGTAGATCTGCGTCGTGACCAGGCTCTTGTGCCCCAGCAACTCTTGGACGCTGCGGATGTCAGCCCCGGCATCCAACAGGTGCGTCGCGAACGTATGCCGCAGCGTGTGAGGACTTGTGCGGGTATCCAGGCCGGCGGTCGCGATATGCTTTTCCAGCATCCGGCCTACGCTTCGGGTGGTCAGCCGGGTGCCGTAACGATTGACAAAGATTGCCGCCCCCCGCCCTTTGGCCTCTTCGGTGGGGTGTCGAAAGCGTAGCGCGGCATACTCGTGGATCGCCCGAATGGCGAACGAGCCCAGGGGACAAAGCCGTTCCTTCCGGCCTTTACCACGAACCTTCGCGAGTTGCTCTTCCGGGTCGACATCGCCTTCGGATAGGCCGACAACCTCGCTGACCCGCAGGCCCGCGCTGTAAATCGTCTCCAAGATCGCGATGTCCCTCAAACCCCCGACCTCACATTTAGGCGGGGCCGCCAGCAGTTTCCCGATGTCTTCGGTGGTCAAAAAATGGGGAAGCTTGCGGTGAGGGCGAGGATTCCGCAGCGGCTTGGCGGGATTGGTTTCGACCAGCCCCAACCGCTGGCTAAAGCGAAAGAAACTTCTCAGCGAAGCTAGCTTCCGAGCGATCGATGTCCTGGCGTATCCCGCTTCCTGAAGCGCCGCCTGATAACCCCGGAGGATTTGGGGTGTGAGGTCCGCGACCTCGGGCAGCGAGCCCAACGAATGCTCAAGCCAGCCCGTTAAACCGATCAGGTCTTCGCGATACGATTTGATCGTCAAATCGGACGCATTCCGCTCGATCGCCAAATGCCGCAGGAAGAGAGAAACGACTTGTTGCATGCCACGGTCCAGTTAGCGACGATCGGACATCGGGGTTCTGGGGTGACTCCCTGAACGCGTCGATTTCTCCCTGCCCTCGTCTTCCGTCGGAACCGCATCCCGAATCTTGCGGCACAGCATCGCGGCGTCATACCAACTGAAATCGAGTTCCGGGTCGGCTGCGAAATGGGCCAATTGTCGAAGCGTCGCGTCTCGGTTGGCGTCATCGAAGAGGAAAATGAACTTTTCTTCTCCCTTCACCAAAGCCAGAACGTTGATTTCGGTTTCCATGACAGGCCCAATCCGTGTTTGCTAGCTCGATCCTGATTTCCGATCTGGCCGATGGGGGTGTCGACCCGACACCGGTCTTCTATCGGCCGGTCGATCTGGCGAAATGAGATCGGCCGCGAGTCATGTCACAACTTTATCGGAGTTGGGTCCCCAGTGGTGGCGAGAAAATCGGAGAAGCGTGATTCACGGACTGGGTTGACTTTGTCGCCTAATCGTTTCCCGGCAACAACGCTTGCCCGACGTAAAGCCAGACCGGGATCGAGATCAGCCCGATGATGCTGGTGCCGATGATCGCGGCGACGGCCGTCTTCACGTCCTGTTCGTAGAGCCGTGTCAGGATCACCGAGAAGACGGCGGCGGGCATCGCGGCCTGCAGCAATAGCACTTGCCGCATTTCCAGCGGCATGGGGAGGAAGGCCGCGATCGCGATCAGAGCCATCGGCATCGCTAGCAATCGAAACCCACAAGCGGCGATCAAGGTGCCGAGCGACTCTCGCCACCGGAGCTCCCGAAGGAAGTCGAACAGGATCGCACCGCTGAGCGCTAACCCCATCGGCACGGCACACTGGCCAAGGGCTTCGGTCATTTGGAAGAAAGCTTCTGGGATATGCCGATGAAGGCCGGTCGCCTTGACCGCAGCGGCCGCCACGATCGCGATGATCGGGGGTGTGATCCACCCCTGGTGGGTCGCCGGCAGCCGATCTCCGGCGATCACCCAGATGCCCACGCTCCAAATCGCCAGATCGACGCCTACGTTGTGGAGGATCAGGCTGGCTTCGGCGTCTGGGTAGAGGAACTGTGCCAGCGGCAATGGGATGTAGCCGTAATTGCAGAGTCCGATGCTGAGCGCCAGGGCACTTTGGGCGCCACGGTCCTTGATCCCCAAACGTGGCCCGATCGTCCGTGCGAAGGCGACGGCCAACAGGAGCTGCAAAGAAGTGCTGAGCAAGCCGACCAGCGGCGGTAGCCAAGTCGCTTCGAGCCTGTCGAATCGGTCGGTGGCGAGGATCCTGTCGATGAAGAAGGCGGGGAACAGGAGGTTCGCGATCAGCCGAGAGATTGAGACGTCGGCCTCCCGGGTGACCCATTCGAATCGCCTTGCCATCGCCCCGGCGACCATGACAAGGAACACCCCCACCACACGCGAAAAGATCGGCAGCAGATCGGACATGACCCGGACGGGGGCAAAAATGGGGGGAGACAGAAGGCCGAACCAGACTATCGCATACGTAGCGAGATGCCGGTACCCCTGCCGGCAATTCGATGACCCAAGCTTGAAAACGGCAGCAAAATCGCGGCACGGGCTCTACCCGCGGTTGCCTGCTAACTATCGTGACGGTAAACACGCGGGTCGCCGAGGTTGAACAGACTTGACCGATCCGCCCCTTACCAATCGCTCGAGCCAAGGTTTTCGTGCCGCCTCGACCGACCCGACCTAGAGCTGACGATCGACGCATGTCCGTTTCCGAATCACCGGTCGACAAGAGCGAGCAACGCGTGCGGGAGATGTTCCGACAGGTGGCCCCCCGCTACGACCAGATGAACCACCTGCTCTCCATGAACATTGATCGGTACTGGCGGTGGCGGGCCGTCCGTGCGCTGCGGTTGATCGACGATTCGCCGATCCTCGATGTTTGTACTGGGACCGGCGATCTGGCACTGGCGGTCGCGGCTCGTGTCGGCCCCAAGATCCGAGTGGTCGGGTCGGACTTTTGCTCGGCGATGCTGCGGATCGGCCAGCGGAAGCGATCGACCGGGCCAGAAGACCTCCGGCGGCGCGTCGAGTTCCTCGAAGCCGATTCGCAACAACTCCCGTTCCCGGACGACCGATTTCAGGCGGTCACCGTGGCTTTTGGTTTGAGGAATGTCAGCGACACCGACCGCGGGTTGCGGGAGATGGCACGGGTTTGCAAGCCGGGCGGCCAAGTGATGGTGCTCGAGTTTTCGAACCCTTCATTCCCTGGCTTTCGCCAAGTGTATCAGTGGTATTTCGAGCATGTCTTGCCGAGGATCGGTCAGGCGTTGGCCAGGAACGACAAGGATGCTTACCGTTACCTGCAAAAGTCGGTCGGCCAATTCCCTGACGGTCCTCGCCTGGTCGCCCGAATGGTGGGTGCCGGGCTGGTCGGCGTTTCGTACCGGACGTTGACCGGAGGGGTGGCGTCGATTTACACCGGGTTCAAGCCGGGGGGCGAACTGAAATGATTCATCCGACCGATGGGGTGCGGTTGGCCGCGGGGCCGCCGATCGTTGTTGCGGTCACCGGCGCTAGCGGTGCGATCTATGCCGTCAAGCTCCTGCGATCGTTGCTCGGGCGCGGTCATTCGGTTCACTTGACGATCAGCCCGTCGGGTGGGGCGGTGATCAAACAGGAATTGGGTTTGGA
>Ga0164293_10002530_pt1 | contig 15511 bp, 14 predicted proteins | sample GEODES118metaG_FD_111487 | JGI IMG/M metagenome (GOLD analysis project Ga0164293, IMG submission 111487) | Eutrophic lake water microbial communities from Lake Mendota, Wisconsin, USA - GEODES118 metaG | ecosystem: Environmental > Aquatic > Freshwater > Lake | place: USA: Lake Mendota...
GGCACCAAATCACGGGTTTTGTAATAATTATCCTGCGAAATAAGACAGACCTCGTCCTTTGTAAAATGGCTTAGCAAACTATGAAGAAAATAAGTTTTACCCGAAGCACTACCTCCCGTAATACCGATTATGTAAGGCTGAGCCATTTAAATCACCAAAATTGTTAAAAAATTAAAATTTCGGTTACAAAACTAATAAATCTCGTTGTGGAATTGTCCTTTTTTAGACAGAAAACATTTTTCCTAAACCAATATATTTCAAATTTCGTTATAAAAAGACTATGAATACAATATCAATTTTAGGCTGCGGATGGCTAGGCAAACCTTTAGCTTTGGCTTTCTTGACAAAAAACATGAAAGTAAAAGGCAGCACAACTAGCTCAGAAAAAATACTTACGCTGTCAAATGCAGGAATTGAGGCATTTCATATAGCTTTTCAACCGGAGTTCGTTGGAGACGATGCATTTTTTAAATCCGAAACATTAGTAATAAACATTCCGCCCAAAGCAAAAACATTTGGGGAGGAATATCATCTTACACAAATAAAAAACATACTTAAACTATGTGAAAAATCAGAACAGCTACGTAAAATAGTGTTTGTGAGTTCTACCTCGGTATATCCCAACCTAGAAAAAAAGATGAAAGAAGAAGATGCCGATGCTTCTCATTTCTTGGTTAAGGCTGAAAATCTAATAATTGACTTTTGTAAAAATAACAGAAAACAACATTTGATTGTAAGATTTGGGGGTCTGATGGGCTATGAAAGGAATCCTTGTAAATATTTCACTACCCAAACTTCGACTGATTTTTCGAGGGTCAACTACATTCATCAAGACGATGCCGTTGGTGCAATCTTGCGTTTGATAGAAGAAAACATTTGGGACGAAATATTTAATGTCGTTAGCCCCGAACATCCCACTAGAGCGGAAATATGGGCAAAGTGTGGCGATAAAACAAGACAGGCCATAACAAAAAGCAGAGATTCATCAAAAAAAACAATCTCTGCCGAAAATTTCTTGTGCAAAAGCAATTATAAGTTCATCTACCCTGACCCTTTGGCATTCAAGTATTTATAAGTTTTAAGTTACTAAAAAAGCACTAAAAGGCCCTCAGGCTCAAAAATAGTTTTAAATATTTTTCAAAAACTGCTTGGAAGAATTAGACACATCGCTTAATTTTGCACCCACATTACAGAATTGGCTTATGGTGTAATGGTAACACAGCGGTTTTTGGTGCCGTTATTCCAGGTTCGAGCCCTGGTAAGCCAACAGAAAAAGTCGCTTTCGAGCGACTTTTTTGTTTTTAACCCCTCTCCTTCATCATTTTCCTTTTATTATTTGTTTATCCTGAAACTTTTTGCCTAATTGAATCCTAAATTATATTCAATTCTTTACCCATGAGTTTTACCAAAAAAGAACTTCAACAAATAGCCGAACGTGGTAGCGATTTAAAAACCATAGAACAACAAATAGAAAATTTCAAGTCGGGCTTTCCCTTTATGACCGCCAAAAGAGCCGCCACCATAGGCGACGGCATGATAAAATTGGAAGAAAAGGAACTCAATGAATTTCTTGAACTTTTCAACCAAGAGGCTGCCAAAAAGAAGCTTTTGAAGTTTGTACCTGCATCAGGAGCAGCTAGCAGAATGTTTAAGTCTCTTTATGCCGCCAAAGACGAGGGCAAGTCGGATAAGTCTGTGGAGCAATACCATGAACACATCAATGCATTTGCTTTTTATAAAAGTCTAACTAACTTCTTAAAAACCAATGACAAACAAGAACAACTCGAAGCTCTTCTTGGCTCTAATGGACTTGACTATGGAAACTTACCCAAAGGTCTTTTGGAATTTCATGCTTATGGCGATACCACACGCACAGCATTGGAAGAGCACTTGGTAGAAGGAGCTCAATACGCCAACAATAAGGGCAAAGTGAGGCTACACTTTACGGTTTCGCCAGAACATAGAAAGAAGTTCAAAGACCTGATAAATAAGGTTTTAAAAAGCTATGAAGCCAGCTATAATGTAAAATTTGACATATCATTTTCAGAACAAAAAGCCTCGACGGATACCATTGCTGTGGGTATGGACAATGAGCCGTTTTTAGATAGCAAAGGGAGCTTACTCTTCAGACCGGCTGGACATGGGGCATTGCTCGAAAACCTCAATGATGTAGATGCCGATATTATTTTCATAAAAAATGTAGATAATGTGGTGCCCGATCATCTAAAAAGCGAGACTATTCTTTACAAAAAAGCATTGGCTGGATTATTACTGAATTTTCAAAAACAGATTTTCTATTTCCTTAAAAGATTAGAAAAGCCTGAACCTTCAGTTTATATGGTAAACAAGGCAATCAGATTTATCAAAGATAATCTGAGTATAGAAACGCCAAAAGGATTTAGAAATTGGACTCCCGATGAGAAATACAAGTTTGCGATTTCAAAACTCGACCGCCCGCTTAGAATATGCGGTATGGTAAAAAATGTAGGTGAACCAGGCGGTGGGCCGTTTTGGGCAAAAAACACTGACGAATCTGTTTCGCTTCAAATAGTGGAATCGGCCCAATTTGACATGAAAAATAAAAAGCAAAAAGAGATTTTTGAAAATGCTACGCATTTCAACCCCGTGGATTTGATTTGTGCGACCAAAAATCACAAGAAACAAAAATACGATTTGCTTAAATTCAGAGACCCAAAGACAGGGTTTATTACAGAGAAATCGCAAAATGGTAAAACCCTGAAAGCTCAAGAATTGCCAGGACTCTGGAATGGAGCCATGTCGGATTGGAACACCCTTTTTGTGGAAGTACCGTTAATTACCTTCAACCCTGTAAAAACAGTAAACGACTTGCTCAGAAAAGAGCATCAACCAGCCTAAATACGGTTTTGATAAAGCAGAAAAGAGTGGACTACCACTCTTTCTTGCTTTTGGTGCTATTAGTAAACTCTCTCCCCTTTTTTTACCCATACCCCCCATTTTTTATTGTAAGCATGTACCTTTTGAGTAGGCTTATTATCCATATCCACTACCACATTTCCTTGATTTACCCACTCAAAAATACTGCCGTAACAATTTCTTACGTTCGTGTAGCCTGCGGCCAATAGTTTTTCACCTATTTTTTCGCTTCTGACGCCTATTGAACAATAAACCACAATTGGAGCATTCTTGGAAATATCTTTGACACTTTCAATGTCAAATTCTTTGAAACCCACAAATCTTGCATTTTTCAAATGACTTACTTCGTATTCTTCTCGCTCCCTAGCGTCCAAAAGAAAAACATCATTCTTTTTTGTTTTCAGTTCTGCAACCATAATAATAGGTACCGTTTTTTTTATCATGCTTCTTAAAAGCAAATCAAAGGACTTGGATTGGGCAAACACAGCTAGGGATGGAAAAAGGAACAAAATAATAAAAATGATTTTATTCATTAATTGGATATTTGACCATTACAAAACAAAATAAAATCAATAAAATTTCATAAATTTCGAAAAAAACCAAATAAACAAACTATGCGATTCATTAAACACTTTTGGAGCTACCTAGTCATGGTTGGCTTGATATTTTTGCTCCATCAACCCATCGGCATGCTTCCTCCACTGGGCAGACTATTCAGTCCTTTTGAAGGATTTTTACAAAATAGCAACACCAAAAATAGCCTCAGCGACGAAAACCTTGACCTCTCTGGTGTGAAAGAAGAAGTAAAGATAATTTATGACGATAACCAGGTCCCGCACATTTTTGCTAACAATGAAGACGATCTCTATTTTGCCCAAGGTTATGTTATGGCAAAAGACAGAATCTGGCAGATGGAATTTTACACCATGGTAGCGGCAGGACGACTGACCGAAATTGTAGGTGAAAGAGCCTTAGAATATGACAGATATAACCGAAGGCTGGGTATGGCAAGAGCTGCAGCCAAAATTGCTGAAAATCTCAAAAATGATCCTGTATCTAATAGAATTCTAGATTCTTATGCGGCTGGAGTAAACAGCTACATTACTCAGATCGACTATAAAAACCTACCCGTAGAGTACAAAATATTGGGTTATAAACCTACCGAATGGACCCCATACAAGACCATTCTCATGCTCATGAATATGCGAAGCACCTTAAATGGCGGAAGTGATGATTTCAGAATCACTAATGTGGTGGATCAGTATGGTTTTGATACGGTAAAAGATCTTTTCACAGATTATCCTGCGGAAGAATCACCGATAATTCCAGCAGGAACTCCTTGGAACTTTAGCCCACTGCCTGTAAAAACGCCTTCAAAGATTATGGCCAGCAAAAATGATGATAAACTAATCGTAAAAATACCAAGTCCAGCACCAGAAATAGGGTCAAACAACTGGGCAGTGGGCGGAGCGAAGTCTGCCACCGGTTTACCGATTTTATCTAACGACCCACACCTTGGTCTTACCTTACCCTCTATCTGGTATCAAATGCAGCTGAGCTGCCCTACTGTAAATGTTTATGGTGTGGCGTTGCCTGGCTGCCCAGGCATAGTGATAGGATACAACAAAGACATAGCTTGGGGAGTAACCAATGTAGGTAGCGATGTGATGGATTTTTACAAAATAAGATTCAACAATAAAGAAAAAACACACTACATGTATGACAATAAGTGGAAGCCAACCACCAAATACACAGAAGAATTTAGACTAAAATCCGGATTGGTGATTAAAGATACTTTGATATATACGCACCACGGACCAGTAGTTTATAACGAATCAAAAGAAACTAATTTCAACAAAAATGCTCCAGCAGGCCATGCTATGCGTTGGGTTGCTTTAGAAACTTCTGGCTCAGACCTAATGATATTTTACTACCTCAACAGGGCCAAAAACTACGACGACTACAGAAAGGCATTGACTTTCTACACTGCACCGGCTCAGAATTTTATATTTGCAAGTAATCAAAATGACATAGCCATTACGCCTAATGGCAAACTTCCCTTAAAATGGAAAAACCAGGGTAAATATATTTTAGATGGCTCGATGCCAGAACACGACTGGCAAGGATGGATACCTGCCGAACAAAATCCAACCGTAAAGAACCCACCACGTGGTTTTGTAAGCTCGGCCAATCAGTTTTCAACAGACCCAACCTATCCTTACTATTTGGGGTGGCGTTTTGCAGCACCAAATCGTGCGGTAAGAATAAATGAAAGGCTAGCGGCTATGAAAAATGCTAACGCAGATAGCCTGAGATCAATTCTGAACGACAACTTCAATGTGGCGGCAAGAAGAATTCTCCCAACCTTAATACCAATTCTTGAAACTTCAAACGATGCCAGCATTGCACCTGCCAGAGATATCATAAAAAAATGGAATCTGATGAATAATCCAGATGCAGTGGGTGCTACTATTTACGAACGATGGGTGAAAGAGCTTGAAAACTGGATTTGGAATGATGAATTTCCTACCGAACAGTTTATGTTGCACCCAACCGAAGACCGCACTTTCGAAATGCTCAAAAAAGAAGCAACAGCCAAGTGGTTTGACAACAAAAACACCAAAGATAAAATAGAAACCATGAATGATATGGTAGTGGGCAGCTTTAAAGCCACCCTCGACAGCCTAACAAAATACAACGGGCCACTCAAACCTGAAACTTGGGCTTGGGGTACAGTTAAAAACACCTCCATAGGTCACCTTGGAAAAATTCCTGGATTTTCAAGAACAGGAATAATGAATGGTGGAGGAAGAGGAATTGTAAATGCAACAACAGAATCTACCGGGCCATCTTGGAGAATGGTGGTTGAGCTTGACAAAGAATGGCCACGTGGATATGGACTTTATCCAGGCGGACAATCGGGCAATGTGGGTAGCAAATACTACGATAACATGGTGGACAAATGGGCTGCCGGCAAACTCGACACCTTGGTTTTTATGAAAAACAAAGACGAGAAATCGGTCAGACTGACTAGAACAATGACAATTAAACCTAAAAAAATAAAATACTAGACTATGTTGTACTTATTGATATTGATAATTGGAGGCATAGCCTCATATTTTGGTCCATGGTGGATTATTGCCCCAGTGGCCTTAGCTCTTTGTTGGTGGAAAGCCAAAACCCCCAAAGAAGCTTTTTGGGTATCTGCCTTCGCCACTTTTTGTTTATGGATTGGCTATGCAACATTTCTAAACGCAACAGCTGATGTGAATTTAATAGATAAAATTGCCGAAATGCTGTCTGGCGGAGTAGGTTTACTTTCTAAAATTCCGAAAATAGTTTTAGTTTTCACAATAATGACGATTATTGCAACTTCTATCGGTGGTTTTGCGGGTATGTCCGGCGTGCAGATGAGAAGGTATTTTAAATGATTTTTAAAACAAAATGGACATTTGAGATAGTCGTCCATTTTGTTTTTTGAAATCGATACATATTCTCGTTTTCTTTAGATTAATCATTAAAATAATTATATTTGCACCCTTATTCAGAAAATAAAACATATAAATGAAAAAAATAAGCTTACTATTTTTAGGTCTTTCGATGGCCATTTTGGGTTGTGACAAAGCAGCTGGCGACTCAAAAACTGGCGGTCAGCCGTCAGGCAGAATTGTATATGTAAATACAGATACATTATTAAACAACTACGAGTATTACAAAGATGTAGTGAAAGAATTTGACAGCAAGAGATTTGCACTTGAGAATGACTTGGCTAAAAGAACACAATCGTTCCAAAACGAAGTGGCTTTGTTTCAAAGACGTGCACAAGCCGGTGGAATGTCTGAAGAGCAAGGAAAAAGTACGCAGATGGCTTTGCAACAAAAAGAGCAGGACATTATGCAGTTTAGAGACAATGCAGCTGGAAATTTGCAACAAGAACAAGCCAAAAAAACGGACGCTTTGTTGACAAACATCCAAAACTATTTGAAAAAATATAACTCAGGAAACAAGTTTGACATGGTGATTGGTTACTCCAAAGGCGGTGGTGTATTATATGCCAAAGAAGACTTGGACATTACACAAGAAGTATTGAAAGGACTTAACGAAGAATACAAAAGCTCGGGTAAAAAACCAGCGGCTGACACTACAGCAAAATAATAACCCTCCTATCAAAGAAATCCTAAAAGGCGAGACCAAAAATCTCGTCTTTTTTATTTCTTAAAACTTACGTTTCAGCTCAAAGTTCATACCCAAATACACTTTTCTCACCAGTTCGTCAGTAGCCAATTCTTCAGCGGTGCCTTGTCTCAGAATTTTACCTTCAAAAAGCAAATACGCTCGGTCTGTAATGGAAAGCGTTTCGTTAACGTTGTGGTCAGTTATCAGAATACCAATATTTCGGTGTTTGAGTTTAGCTACAATACTTTGTATTTCTTCCACAGCAATGGGGTCTACTCCTGCAAAAGGCTCGTCTAATAAAATAAATTTAGGGTCCACAGCCAAAGCACGGGCAATCTCCGTTCGCCTTCGCTCACCTCCTGAAAGCACAATTCCTTTATTTTTTCTAACATGAGTCAAACTAAATTCTTCTAAAAGCGATTCGGTTTTTTCTTTTCGCTCTTGATTGGTCATTTTTGGCAAGGCCAATTCCATTACGCCAAGGATATTCTCCTCAACTGTCAAATCTCTAAAAACAGACGCCTCTTGAGCCAAATATCCTATACCAAGCTTGGCTCTTTTATACATGGGAAGGCTAGTAATATCTAAGTCATCAAGAAAAATCTTACCCTCATTGGGTTTCACAAGTCCTACCGCCATATAGAACGAAGTAGTTTTTCCGGCACCATTCGGCCCCAATAGACCCACAATTTCGCCCTGGGCCACTTGGTAACTCACTTCGTTGTTCACAAGCCTTTGTCCGTATTTTTTTATAAGATTTTCGGTGCGTAATATCATTCTGTATCAATTTGGATGTAAAAATACCAATTTATTCTTTATGTGAGGATGTTAAAAAATGTTAGGTTTAACTAAAACTTTATATCCCTCACAAACAACTGAAGCGTAGTTTTATCTCTAAACGTATTTTCCTCAATCGAATACGCCATACTAAATTTATTTCCGGCTTTTAGACCTTGATAAAAATCATCTACCATTCCGAAGCCGATGGCCGAAAAGACCGAACCCGTTTCTTGGTCCAAAATCTCCAATTTTAGATGTTTTTCCTTTAAAATTCTTGGTTCAGCTGATAAGGAAAGGTTCTCAGAAACAAAAATGGGCTGCATATTGTGCGGTCCAAACGGAGCCATTTGTTTCATGATTCGGTAAAACTTCGAACTGATTTCGGACAAGTCGATTTTAATATCAATATTAACTTTAGGAATCAATTGCTCCTCTAAAATCATTTCAGTTACGATTTGATCAAAATGAGCTCTGAATTCGTCAATTTTATCAATTTCGATGGTCATTCCGGCCGCATGCATGTGTCCTCCAAACTGTATCAACAAATGTGCACTGCGTTCGATGGCCTGATACAAATCAAAGCCTGGCACTGACCTTGCGGAACCCGCTGCAACATTACCCACTGATTTTGTGAAGATGATGGTGGGTCTATGAAAATTCTCGATACATCTTGAAGCCACGATACCAATTACTCCTTTGTGCCAATTCTCTGAGAACAAAACCGTACTCTTGGCCATATTTAGCAACCAATCGTCTTTCCGAATCATATCCAAGGCTTCCTCAGTTATTCGGGAATCGTGTCCTTTTCGTTCGGTATTATTGGCCTGAATTTCATAAGCAAAAGCAAGTGCCTCATCAAAATCATCCGCCAAAAGCAACTGTACTGCTGCCTTGGCATGTTTTATCCTTCCAGCGGCATTAATTCTTGGACCAAGAACAAAAACCACGTTTTCTATGCTCATTTCACCTGAAAAACCGGCCACTTGCTTGAGAGCTTTTAAGCCAGTTCTAGGATTTTCATTGATTTTTTTAAGTCCATAATATGCTAAAATTCGATTTTCGCCAATAATAGGAACGATATCCGAGGCAATACTGACCATGGCTAAATCTAAAAATTCGAACAGATTGGTCATCGGAATTTCTTTTCGAACACAAAATGCAGCAAGAAGCTTAAAACCAACTCCATTTCCCGTCAATTCCTTAAACGGATAAGAGCAATCTGAACGCTTTGGGTCTAAAACCGCCACAGCGGCTGGAAGTTCATCTCCCGGTTCGTGGTGATCACAGATGATAAAATCTATACCATATTTGGTTTGGGCGTATTCAATTTTGTCGATGGACTTAATGCCGCAATCAAGGCTAACCATCAAAGAAGCACCTATTTCAGCTGCATAGTCAATGCCCAAATTAGAAATTCCATATCCTTCTTTGTATCGGTCTGGGTTATAATACTCGATGTTGGGATAATAATTTTTCAGGAAACCATAAAACAAAGCGACAGCTGTAGTTCCGTCCACGTCATAATCTCCAAAAATCAAGATTTTTTCATTCGTATCCACCGCCTTTATAAGCCTATCTACCGCAATATCCATGTCCTTCATCAAAAACGGATCATGTAAATCTTCTATTTGGGGCCTAAAAAAGTGTTTTGCTCCATCAAAATCCTTCACGCCACGTTGCCAAAGCATGGTGGCCATCGAATTTGAGACAGAAAGCTGACTTGCCAAATTGCTGACAATTTGGAGGTCGTCAGTAAGCAAAGGTGCGGGTCTAAATTTCCAGTTTTTTTCCATAAGTAACAAATTTAGAAATTATGGCACAGAAATTGAAATGTATTAAAAATAAAACAGTAAAGATTGACAATTCACACATTGTTCGGTTTTACCCAGAAAATGTAATTTCGTTAACTTTGTCAAATAAATTCGTTTAAGAGAGTGTCGTGGAGGTACTCTTTTTTTTGTTTTTGGCTAAAATAATGTTAGAATGACTTGATTAATCCTATTTCGTGTACTTATTTTAGATTTCAAAAAAAGTATAGATGAAAAAACTCCTCCAAAATCTTATTTCTTCTACCAATTTGAGCATTGAAGAATCTCGCCAAGCCATTTTAAAAATCGGTTCTGGAGAAATAAATCCTGCACAAATAGCCGCTTTTTTGATGGGAATTCAGCAAAAAGGTATCACGGTGGAGGAGCTAAAAGGTTTTAGAGAAGGCATGTTAGAGTTGGCGATTGGAATAGATTTGACCGAATTTGACGCCATGGACGTATGCGGCACAGGCGGCGACGGTAAAGACACATTCAATATCTCTACGACAGCTGCATTTGTTGTTGCAGGGGCGGGCCAAAAAGTGGCTAAACACGGCAATCATGGCGTAAGTTCGCTGGTAGGAAGTAGCACGGTTTTAGAGTATATAGGCATAAAATTTACCAACGATACGGAATTTCTTCGTTCAAAAATAGATAAAGCCGGCATTTGCTATTTGCATGCACCACTATTTCATCCTGCTATGCGTTTTGTAGGGCCAGTTAGAAAAGAGCTCGGAATAAAAACTTTCTTCAATATTCTTGGACCATTGATGAACCCCGCCAAGGTACAGAAGCAGCTAAGTGGCGTTTTTGACTTAAACACCTTTGAGCTTTATAAAAATCTTTTTCTTTCGTCAGGTACAAAATTTGGTGTTTTGCATGCTCTAGATGGCTACGACGAGGTGTCTTTAACAGGTGATTTTAGACTTGCCAATGGGCACAGCGATGATATACTGAGTCCTTCAAATTTTAATTTCGAAAGAATTAATGCCGAAGAGCTTTCGGGAGGAAATACCCTAGAAGAATCGGGAAAAATATTGGTCAATATTCTAAAAAACCAAGGAACCAAAGCCCATACCGATACCGTAATTATCAATGCGGCCATAGCATTGAGTGTAGCCCGCGACATAAAAATAGAAGAAGGAATAGCCCAAGCGAAGGAATCTCTAGAAAGTGGAAAGGCATTGAGGAGTTTGGAGCTTTTGGTGGCGTAAAAAGCGTCTCAAATACGAAAACCTAGTTCTTTATTTTGAATTTAAACCTATTTGAGTAAATTTGAATATTAAAATCTTCAAAAAATGGTCGCTTTAGTTGGTACTTATCTCAACGGTCAGGTAAAACTGGATAAAGAATTTCCTGCAAAAAAAACCTTGAAGGTAATAGTAACCTACTTAGAAGAAGTTGATGTAGAAAAAAGTAATGGTATTCAACTTAGTGATTTTTCTTTTTCTAAAAGTCAAAAAAATCTCATTGATTTAAAGACTTCGCTTAGCGATTCTTTAATTGATGAAAGAGATGGGCTATGAAAATTTTTCTAGATACCTCCGCTCTCATAAAATTAAATCACCAAGAATCTGGTACCCAAGAAATTGAAAGTTTATTTAATAACTTCAAGATAACAGCAATTTATCTTTCTGAATTAGTAAAAATTGAATTTACTTCTACAATCTGGAAAAAGGTTAGAACAAAAGAAATTAGTCAAAATACCGACAAAATCGCAACTATCCTTTTCGAAACCAACTTTGACAAACTCTCATTTATTTCAATTGATAGTATGATACTTGAGCAATCAAGATTAATTTTCTCGGACTACGGAGTGTATGGATTAAGAACACTAGACGCTATTCAATTATCGACAGCAATTTCACTTAAAACATATTCGGACTTATTCATCACATCTGATATTCACTTAAAATCATTTTTCGAAAAAGAAAGATTAAAAACTAATATATAATATGCTAAAACTAGGTTTTGTATCTGCCATACTTGCAGATTCAAGTTTTGAGGGGGTTGTCGATTTTGCGGCGACAAATGATTTCAAATGCGTAGAAATGATGTGCTGGCCAGGCAATTCGGCGGATGCTCGCAGGTATGCAGGTGTAACCCACATCGACGTGGAAAACATGGACATCGAGCACATCAACGGATACCTCAAACAAAAAAACATCAGCATCTCAGGACTAGGCTACTACCCAAATCCGCTTGACGCCGACACTAAAAAGTCAGAGTTTTATATTGAGCATATCAAGAAAATCATCAGAGCCTGTAACCAATTGGGAGTGCCTGTAATGAATACTTTTATAGGTAGAAATCAGGCATTGAATATGCAAGATAACCTTGAATTATTCAAAAAACTTTGGAAACCCATCATCGAAACTGCTGAACAAGAAGGCATTAAAATAGGTATAGAAAACTGCCCCATGTTTTTTACAAACGACGAATGGCCGGGAGGCAAAAACTTGGCAATTTCGCCAGCAGTATGGGACAGAATGTTCGAAACTTTTCCTACTCCCCTATTTGGATTAAATTATGACCCCTCACACATGATTTTTCAGATGATGGACGAAATCAAACCGATTTACCAATACAAACATCGTCTGCATCATGTACACATCAAAGACGTAAAAGTGTACAGAGACAAACTCGACAGAGTGGGTATTTTGGCAAATCCACTTGAATACCACTCACCAAAACTCCCAGGATTGGGCGATGTAAACTGGCGAGCATTCTTTGCGGCATTAACCGACGTTCGTTACCGTGGCCCCGTGGTGATAGAAGTAGAAGACAAAGCCTACGAAGGCAGCCAAGAAGATGTGCATGCAGCCATCAGAACTGCAAGGAACTATGTGAAACAATTTTTAGATTAAAAATAAAATATTTTTTTTGCTATAAATACAGCATTTTCTGAGAATAAATTAAATTATAAATTACTATTAATCAATATATTAATATGTTTATCCGCAGCCATTTAGTTTGTTTTTGCATATAAAATGGCTGGAAATAATTTTTTATCCACAGCCAATATATATATATTTGTATAAGTTTTGGCTGGCAATAATTTTTTTATCCGCAGCCAAAATCGATATATTTACACAAGTTTTGGCTGGAAATAATTTTTTATTTGCAGCCAAAATACATATATTTACATAAGTTTTGGCTGGCAATAAATGGAAGAAAAAATAATAATCGGAAGAGAAACAGAGAAAAGCTTGCTTACTGACATTTACGAATCTACTGAAGCTGAGTTAGTTGCTGTATATGGCCGCAGGAGAGTAGGCAAAACTTATCTTATCCGAGAATATTTCAAAAAGGAAATCTATTTTAGTTTTTCTGGCCAAATAAATGGCATTGTAGAAGATCAGCTGGCAAATTTTAACACCAAACTTTCTGAACAACTAAAATATAAAATCGAGACCATTCCGCCAGCAACGTGGCAAGAGGCATTGGCTCGTCTAAAGGCTTACCTCGTACCCATCGTCAAAAAGAAAAAAGCGGTAATATTTTTCGATGAATTTCCGTGGATTGACTCCCATAAATCGGGCTTCTTGAGTGCTTTTGACTATTTTTGGAATGATTGGGCTTCAACACAGCCCAATTTAAAAGTGATAATTTGTGGCTCATCGGCATCTTGGATGATACGAAAAGTAATACGCAACCGAGGAGGATTGCACAACCGTGTAACTCGCAAAATAAGGCTACTGCCATTCACTTTAAATGAAACAGAAGCTTTTCTGAAAAGCAAAAACATAAGCCTTGAAAAGTATCATATCACCCAGCTGTATATGGTGCTTGGCGGAATCCCACACTATCTAAAAGAAGTAAGGAAAGGCGAGAGCGTTGCAGAGACCATCGATCGCATCTGTTTTTCAAAAGATGGTTTATTAAGGCATGAGTTTAATGAACTGTACGGATCATTGTTTCATAAATTTGAAAGCCACTTGGCCGTCGTAAAAGCTCTTAGCTCAAAAACAGAAGGTCTTACAAGGAAAGAATTAATAGAAAAATCGAAACTTTCATCTGGCGGAACCACAACATTGGTTTTACAAGAATTGGAAGAATCTGGATTCATTATTGGATATATTCCTTTTGATAAAAATAAAAATGAAATAGTATATAAGTTAGAGGACGAGTTCACCATTTTCTATTTCAAATTCATTGAAAACCTTAAAACAACTGGCTCTTGGGAAAAATTTTCAACAGGGCTAACTTGGAAAACATGGTCAGGACTGGCTTTTGAGGCGATTTGTCACAAGCACATTTCTCAAATAAAACAAGCATTGGGAATATCGGGCATTTATACCGAAATCTCTTCTTGGCGAGGAAAGTCAAATGACCAAGGTGCTCAAATAGATTTATTGATAGATAGAGCAGACCAATGTATAAATCTTTGTGAGATAAAATTTCATGAAAGTAAGTATGCTATTGACAAGACAACCGCCGAAAACATTGCCAATAAAATTCAGATTTTCAAAGAAAAAACCAAAATCCGAAAGGCAATATTCGTAACTTTCATAACTGTTTTTGGACTTTTAGAAAACGAATATAAATTGAGTCGGGTACAAAGCGAAATCAAGATTGAAGATTTATTTAAATAATATTCCAACGTTGAAGCCAAATTCAGAGTCAATAATCAAAAACAACAGTACAAATGAAACATTCATGACTAAGACTTTAGACACACAGAGAAATGATTATTTCTTAGCGTCTTTCTGCCTTAGCGGTAAATTATAAACATATGAAAATGCTAACATTATTGGCCATAATGGCTTTCACGTTCACTTCTTGCGAACAAACTGTAGTAGTAGGAGAAAACTTTGTAGTAAGCTACAAGCCCACTCAATGCTCAGAGCCGTGGGACGAAGCCGCTTACACCAACAAAGTAAATCTATCGAGAGAGGAAAGATTCAAGTTGTTTTTGAAAGACAAAGGAGTGAGTAATTTGAAAGAGTTCAAAAATACACCGGACAACAAAATGTATTGTTCAGCTTGTAATTGTCCTTCAAATGATAATTTCTCGTTTAAGGTGAGTGAATCTGATTTGGTAAAATTGAAAACTTTTGAACCATTTAAGACCGCTTTGAAGTAAGCTGATTAATTTAATAAAAAAGGCTGGAGCGATGCTCCAGCCTTTTTTTGTTATCTCAATGAGTTAATATAAGCCGCAATAGTAAGTGCATCTTTCTTCGGCACTTGAGGCATTGCAGCCATTGGGGTAGCATAATCGGGCCAATTTTCTGGCTTTGGATTATAAATTAATTGCACGATTTTTTCGTTGCTATACTTACGCTTTGCAATTTCTTTAAATGCGGGCCCAACTAGCCTTTTATCTTCAGCATGACAAGCTAAACAAGTATGCTTCTGCAACAATGGCTTGATTGTAGCAAACGTAACTGGAGCAGTTGTTGCAGAAACTGCTGTTGTCTTTCCTTTACCATCTGGTGATACAAGCTCCTTGGCAGTCTTTGATGGTGCAGCGGCTTTTACTTTGCCTGAATCAAATGCCTTCACTTCATTCGTGGCTAATTTATTGCCAGCCGGAATGGCATTGAGCGTATAGTAAACGGTTGGATGAACCAAAGACCAAGAATTAACTGCTGAACGGATACCTTCAAGATTTAGCTCATGAACATAAAATGGTCTCAATCCATCCAAAACTACCCTCAACGTTTTACCGTCCTCACTTAACTTCACTCCTTTGACTTTCAAGTCTTGTTTGTTTACTGGTGGTGAACCGTAAGCTGGATGATGCTTGTAAATAAAGCTACTTGCTGCTATTGAAGCCAAATCTTCTGCTGACTTTCTATCCACAGGCATCGTAAAATTTATTTCAAAACCATCAGGCATAGCCTTAC
>Ga0164293_10002531_pt1 | contig 15509 bp, 14 predicted proteins | sample GEODES118metaG_FD_111487 | JGI IMG/M metagenome (GOLD analysis project Ga0164293, IMG submission 111487) | Eutrophic lake water microbial communities from Lake Mendota, Wisconsin, USA - GEODES118 metaG | ecosystem: Environmental > Aquatic > Freshwater > Lake | place: USA: Lake Mendota...
AAATGCTTCTATTGAACTTGATATGCCTGCTAAATGAATAATAATATCTGGCTTAATTATTTCTAGATTTATTTCTAGTTCATCTGCATTTCTAATATCAAAATAAAACTTTGTTAGTTTATTATTTAAATTGTTTGATCTATTTTCATGAGCAAATCCAAATAAATTATGTTTTTCTTTATATTCATCTAAAACATATTTAGCTATCATACCATTGCAACCAGTAACTAACACTTTTTGTTTCTTACTATAAATTTCAAAATGAGGAAATGGAAATACAAGCATACCTCCTTTCTCTAAATAATCATCCTCTCTTTTAATAATTTCATCTCTAAAATGCCATGGTAAAACTAACAAATACTCTGGTGGTTTTGATCGCATGGTTTCTTCGCTAATAATTCCAATTCCTGTTGATGTCATTTTTCCAACCTTACTTAAGTTTCTTTCAACTGCATATTTTATTTTGTTTTCACCAATATTCGCATATTGCAATAAACAGTTTCCTTTTGTTGAAGCACCATAAATATACATTTTTTGATCACATAAGTTTACAGTATCAATAAATTTGTTTAATTTTAAAACTTCTTTATCACAATTATTAATAAAATCTTTATATAATTGTGCATTTTTAATTCCATACATAGCTTCATCTTCTAATATTTTTGAAATTAATTCAGTTGTTTCTACAAAAGCAGTTGAGTTTTTCTTGGCAAAATAAATTCTAAAGCTTCCTCCATTACATTCGTTAAATTTAATATCAATAATTTTGAAATTTGACAAATCAGCTATGAGTTTAACTGCTGTTAATGAATAATATTCTAGGTGTTCATGGCAAATAGTATCAATGCTGTTTCTTCGTAACATAGTAATAATATAACTTTGTTCACAAGTCCAAATACCATCATCATCTAATACATTATAAATATCTTTGGCAAATTGAACAGGATCTGGTAAATCATAAAACATAGAAATGGAGGATATAATTTTTGGTTTTATATTATTATATACATTTCTAAAATTATCGTATGTAAAATAGGTTGGTATTAATTCTACATCACCATAATATTGTTTAAATTGTTTTCCAGTAGGATCTACCCCAATTCTTTTTAAAGATTTATCATAATATTGTAACATTGTTGAATCATTGCTTCCAATATCAACAATAGTATCTCCTGGTTCTATATGAATTTTAGATAATATTTCTTCTTGATATGTTTTTAAGTGATCTCTCATGGTGTTGCTAATACCAGATCTATATCCATATTCATGTTCATATAATTCAGATGCATTAGTAGAATATTTTAATTGAACAAGACTACAATTACTACATAATGATAAAACAATAGGGGTTGTTGGAGTTGTATAATCTCCATATAATGGAAATCTAGAAGTAATAACTTGATCTCCTAAATTAATAACGTCAATAAGTTGCGAATTTTTACAAATTCGACACTCTTTACAAATAGATTGTATTTCAAGCATAATATATTATTACTATTTTTTTTAAGTAATAATATTTAATATTAATTATAAATTAAATATTAAAAATTATACAATAATTCATATTAGTTTATAATTAATTATATTATAAAACTGTATTAAAACGAATGTAAGTAGTATAAAATATATGCAAGATAAAGAAGACAAACAATATATAAACAATTCTGAATATATGAATATTTCAGATCTTTTCGAAAAATACAAAGACAATCCATATATTTTGCAAAGGTTACAAATGCATCTAACAAATTTGCCTGCTATATTAGAAACTGAAAATAAACGATATGAAGAGCGGGTTTCAAGAATTAATGAGCTTACCTTGGAGCAAGATAACTTTTACAAAGTCTTTCTAAGTAAACATCAATATTTTTATATGCCATACAATAATCTTTTCTATGAATATGACGGTAAAACATATAAAATCGTTAAAGAAGATGATATTCATCATCATTTGCTTTCAACTATTACAGATGAAGGTAAATTAATTGCATGGAAACACAAAACTAAGCAGAATATTCTTAAACAAATCAAAGATCGATCTCTTTTTAAATCTGTGCCAGAAACTTATACAATTCAAAATGTATTAGGTTTTTTAAATACAATTTTTGAGACCAAAACAGAAACAAAATATTTTTTAACTGTTATCGGAGATTGTATTCTAAAGAAAAATGTAGGACCAGAATGCAACTTGTTTTTCATTAATTCAAATATAAAAAAACTCATATCTTTCATTGATTCTATTGCATACATTACAACTGGTAATTCGATCATGAGCAATTTCATATCAAAGTATCACGAGACTCATAATTTGTTAGGATATCGACTAATAAAAACCAATGATAACTTTAATTCTATTGCAACCGATTTAATTAAAGATGTGTTAAATAAAATAGGAATCGATTTACTTAGTGTAGCTGCACATTATTCAGAAAGATATAGCAATTCTGATCAATTTTTAATTAACTTACCTCAAGAAGATCCAATTAAAGAATACACAATGTTCTTTTCAATGAACACAACTAACAAAATTGTTGATCAATTTGTTAGTCAATGTATTGAACAAGTATCAACAAATACTTTGACTAATTCTAATTCAACAAATATATATAATTTATCATGGAAAAATATGCATTACATTTGGAAGCTTTATTTGTCAAACATAAATGTGCCTAATATGATGTATTCAAATAATTTAAAGGTCTTGTTGAAGACTCAATTAACTTTTACAGAAAATACTAGCACTAATGATATTGTATTTACAAATGTAACCAGCAAATTTTTACCAAATGTCAGCAGCTTCTTATCTTTTTGGGACAAACATATTACAATTACAACAGATGATCTTGTTTCTGATAAGTTATGTGATGAAGAATATGAAGTAGATGAAATATCTTCTTTATACAAACAAACTAACAAATCATCTATTAATATTTCTGATAAAGAGATAATCAAAATGATTTGGCATTATTTTTATCCTGGTGTAGAGGTGATTGACAACAAATATATTACAAATATTAATTGCAATTTATGGTCTAAATATGACGATATTAATGAAATGCTTGCCTATTATAAACAACAGCAACACCCAGAGATATCCTTAATATCTTTCGATGAACTATATCAAAACTACAAGTCTTATATTCAGGCAAAAAATGCAGTTGAAAATTTATTTCATCCTATTGTTAGTAAGCATTTTTTTGAGAAATTTTTATCACAGTATTTGGCTGAATATGTTAAATTTGACAAATTTGTTAGTTCTGATTGGTTTCTAAGTTAAATTAAAAGGTTAATAATATATTTATTTTAAAATTAATTATATTATTTTGTATTTATTTTATAGAATTTAATTTCCTAGACCAGCTCTCATTTGAACATCTACAGAACCTAGATCAGCAGGGGAATATCCTCTGCTTCCAGTTCCACCCATCATTGATCTGTGCTTTCTTCGGTGTCTTTTGCCACCAGCCATACCAGCCGCCTCTTGGACACCAACGGATCCTGAAGCGCTGTAATTGGTAATGCCTTGACCATCGATGCCTTGGCCCATGGCATCTGCAGGAGAAAATGCATTACCGTAGTATCCACCTCGTTGTTGTTGGCTTCTACCACGGCTTCTACCACGGCTGCGGCTTCGACCACCAACCAAAGCACGATCTAAAGGGCTAAATTGTTGAGGCACAACATCTTTAATCATGTAATCAGAATTGATATCAGCAGGAGTCAAAGAACCCATACCAGCACCACCACTCATACCTCTCTTCTTGTGAGATCGCTTATGAGATTTCTTATGAGATCCTAACTTAACAAAACCAAACTTACCCTTCTTGGTTCCGTAACCGTGCTTAACTAAACGCATTTCTTTCTTGGCGGTATTGTGCTTCGCTCGCGAAACAATTCGTCCAGCTTTGTTCTGCATTAAATCAGACTTGGTTAATCCGCCTGATGTCTTTTTGGCAGTTCCATGCCATACTTGAGCTCGGGTTCCTATTGTTTGAACGTGTGTCATTATATATATTATCCAGAAAAAAACTCTTTCTAAGAATAAATTCTTATTCGACTAAAGATTATTCGACTAAATATTTATCTAATAAATTTTGAATATAATTATGCATTATTATTTATTAAAAATAATATAAATAGATATTTCTACATAATGGATATTATGAGAGACACAACTAATGAAGAAATAAATATAATTATAAATCCAACTAATGAAGAAATAATAAAAAATTTAAATGATCATTGCATATCTGCTCGAACATTGTTTACAAATGCTTTTGGTTATGGATATGCTCAAGCTTATAATCAGTGTCCTACAGATATGATAGAAAAAATAATAGCATTAAATGGCAATGATAATGGATTAAATTATTGCAATTTATTAAAAGAAAATATTAGAATATTTAAAATAGATGAATATCATATGCAAAATTGCAGTTTTATTGATAAAATGATGATGTCTTCATCTGATTATTATTCATTTTCAAATGATCCAAGAAATAAACATGGCATAAAAAATATGATATATCTTCTTAATAGTAAAAAATGTGATACAATTGGTCCTGATAGAAATGATTCAACAAAATGGATTATTCCAGATACATATTTTTCACCATTAATTAAATTTCTCAATTTAGAAAGCAGCAAAGATCCTAGCATAGGCGTGTTAAATAAAGAGGTTGTAAAATATTATAATAAATTAAGAAGTAATGTAGTATAATTTTATTAATAGATTTAAAATGTATTTCTGGGAGGTCGAGGAATGCCTCCAGGTTGTCCCTCAATACCACCCAAATAAGTTATCTTTGCCGGCACATTGAAATTACCAAACGTAGTTCTTCCTCCTAAAGAATTCGTTGTTAGTTGTGAAACACGTTCTGAATTTGTTTGCATTGGATCATTATATCCTTGCTTCATACGATTCACTTTATCTTGAAAACATTCACAAAAATAATCCGGATTACCGCCTACAATTTTTGATTCCAAATTAAAAAAAGCGATCTTACTATTATACTCTATTAATCTCCTTAGATGTCTTTTATTTCCTGGCACTCGGCCCGGCATAAAATTTTGACTTGATGACATTAATAAATATGTATATTAATATTTATTAATTTTTTAACATTTATATATTTTAAATTGCTGATTTTATAAATTCATCAATATTATTATTGCACAACAATGGTGTAAATTTGTTTATCTTTTCGTCATCCCAGTTCCACCATTTAATCTCTAAAAGTTTTTCAATTTGCTCAGTTGTAAATCTATATTTAATTAATTTTGCTGGATTTCCTCCAACTAAACTATATGGTTCTACATTTTTAACAACATGACTATTATTTGCGATTACAACTCCGTCACCAATTTTTACACCTGACATTATAGTTACATTAGAACCAATCCATACATCATTGCCAATAATTACATCTCCTTTTGTTCCAGGATGCCCGTTCCCATTAAAATTATTAAATTTATTTTGATGTATATGACCAAATGGATATGTTGTAATCCAATCTGTCCTATGGTTTCCTCCTAAATATACGGATACATTTTGAGCTATCGAACAAAAATTTCCTACCACTAATTTTGCATTATCATTTTGCCAATATATATTAGGCATTCCATATGTATATTTTCCAAATGACATTATATTATAATGTAAATAATATCATTATTAATTTATAAACTAATATATTATATCTATAAAGTAGCAAATCTAATTTTAAATAAAATTGGATTTCTTAGCAAATCTAATTTTAAATAAAATTGAAATCTATTTAAACATATAAGGATATCTTATATCATACTATATCTATTATCATGAATACCCTTACAAATTCAAACAATAATGAATTATTCTTTAATGTGGAAGAAAAAACAGATAAGCAGCATATTCTCGATAATCCGGATACCTATATTGGATCTGTTGAAACTGTTGATGCTGATCTCTGGATCCTCAATGAAGAATCAGATAAAATTATCGAAAAAAATATTAGTTATGTTCCTGGTTTATTCAAGCTCTTTGACGAGGCCATCGTTAATTGCAGAGACCATGTTGTCAGAATGGCATCCAAAGTCGCGTCCGGTGTAGAAAACTCATTACCTGTTACCTACATTGATGTAGCAATTCAAGATGATGGAACTATTATCATGATTAATGATGGTAATGGTATCGATGTGGCGCAAAAAGACGGAGTCTGGGTTCCAGAGTTGATCTTTGGTCGGCTGCGCACTTCTACCAATTACAACAAGGAAGAGAAGAAAATTGTCGGAGGCAAAAATGGATTCGGTTTCAAGCTTGTTCTAATATGGTCTACATATGGTTCTGTTGAAACTGTGGATCATATTCGTGGTTTAAAATATACACAAGAATTCAAAGACAATTTGGATATGATTTGTCCACCTAAAATTACAAAAGCGGCGAAAACAAAACCATATACAAAAGTTACATTCAAACCAGATTATCAGAGACTAGGGTTAAGCGGTTTAAGCCCTGATCTAGTTGCTCTCCTAAAAAAGCGTGTTTATGATATTTCTGCAGTTACCGATAAAACACTTAAGGTCAAATACAATTCACAGCTTATTCCTGTTAAGAATTTCGAGCAATATATTAGCTTTTATATTGGAGACAAGTCAGACAAACCGCGTGTCTATGAGTCAACTAATGAACGCTGGGAATATGCAGCTGCATTATCGCCTTCTTCAGAATTTGCTCAAATCTCCTTTGTCAACGGCATCCATACTTCTAAAGGTGGCAAACATGTGGAATATATTCTAGGGCAAATCACCAGAAAATTGGTAGAATTTATTGAGAAGAAGAAGAAAGTCAAGGTCAATCCAAATGCAATCAAAGAGCAGCTCATATTATTTATCAGATGTGACATTGAAAATCCAGCATTCGATAGCCAGACAAAGGACTACATGAATACACCGTCATCTAAGTTCGGATCTAAATGTGATGTCAGTGATAAATTCATTGAAAAGTTAGCAAAGATGGGTGTGATGGATGCAGCTTGTGCAATTACTGAAGTGAAAGAAAACAAGGCGGCAAAGAAAACAGATGGTTCCAAGTCTAAATCTGTGAGAGGCATTCCAAAGCTCACGGATGCGAACTGGGCTGGAACCGATAAATCTGGACAATGCACTCTTATCTTTTGCGAGGGCGACTCGGCAAAAGCCGGTATTATCTCTGGTCTGTCTTCAGAAGATCGTAATATAATTGGCGTATATCCTTTGAAGGGCAAGTTGCTAAATGTTCGAGGAGAGTTGCCTAAACGCATTTCAGAAAACAAAGAGATAACTGAAATCAAAAAAATTCTTGGCCTCGAGACTGGAAAGGAATACAATCCAGAACTAGTTGCAACCAGTCTCAGATATAGTCGTATATTGTTTATGACTGATCAGGATTTAGATGGATCTCATATCAAAGGCTTGTGTATTAACTTGTTTGAAAGTGAGTGGCCTAGTTTAACACAAATTCCTGGTTTTATCGGTTTCATGAACACCCCTATTTTGAAAGCATCAAAGGGACAACAATTGCTTATGTTTTACAATGACGGTGAATACGAAGAATGGAAAACAGCGAACGAATCTGATGTAAAAAGTTGGAAGATAAAATATTATAAAGGTTTAGGAACTAGCACAGGCAAAGAATTCAAAGAATATTTTGAGCAGAAAAAGATTGTTGGTTTTGAACACACTGGTGTTAAAAGCACTGGAGCGATCGATATGGTCTTTAACAAGAAGCGTGCAGATGATAGAAAAGAATGGCTAAAAGAATATGACAGAGATCTTTACTTAGACACCAACAAGCCCAGTATAACATATGAAGAATTTATCGGTGAAGAGCTGATTCACTTTTCGAAATACGATTGTGACCGATCGATTCCTAGTTTGATGGATGGACTTAAAACCAGTTTAAGAAAAATCCTCTTTGCTGCATTTAAAAAGAACTTAACTTCAGAGATAAAAGTTGCACAATTTACCGGTTATGTATCTGAGCACGCATGTTATCATCATGGTGAAGCCAGTTTAAATGGTGCAATTGTTGGCATGGCGCAAAATTTTGTCGGTTCAAATAACATTAACTTACTAGTTCCATCAGGACAATTTGGAACAAGATTAAAAGGCGGTGAGGATAGTGCATCAGAAAGATATATCTTTACTTTATTAAATCAGATAACTCGGGCTATCTTTCCAAAACATGATGATGCGATCTTAGAATATTTGAATGATGATGGCACCCCAGTAGAACCAAGATTTTATGCTCCGATTATTCCAATGATTTTGATTAATGGATCTAAGGGCATTGGAACTGGATTTAGCACGGAAATATTGTGTTACAATCCAATGCAAATTATTGGTTATCTCAAGAATAAATTGCTCGGAACCCCTCCTATTGTTGATGATAGCTTTGTGCCATTCTATGAAGGATTTCAAGGCCAGATAGAAAAGATTGGTCAAAAGTTCTTGATTAAAGGTAGATATGAAAAAGTCGGGCCAGATAAAATTCGAGTGACAGAGCTTCCAGTTGGTTTCTGGACAGAGAACTTCAAAGAACATTTGGAAGGCTTAATAGATCCAGGCGTAGACAAAGAAGGCAAGAAAATTGTGCCACTTGTAAAAGACTATGATGATATGAGCAAAGACACTACAGTAGATTTTACAATCACTCTGCAAAAAGGCAAGGTCGAAGAGCTTGAAGCAATCCAAACAGATAATGGCTGCAATGCATTAGAAAAGTTATTCAAGCTTTATACAACTACATCTACGACCAACATGCATTTGTTTGATGCAGAAGATAAATTGAAAAAGTATGACTCAGTAGAAGAGATCATTGACGATTATTTCGTAACAAGATTGAAACTATATTGCGACAGAAAAGCGTATTTAATTGATGCATTAGAAAAGGAATTGGTTGTATTATCTAATAAAGCGCGTTATATTCAGGAACTACTCGATGGCACAATTGACTTGCGAAAGAAAAAGAAGACGGAAATTGTAGAGATGTTACTTAGCAAAGGTTACGACGTAATTGAAGAAGATAATGATTACAAGTATCTAATTAAGATGCCCATGGATAGTGTATCGGAAGAAAATGTGGAGAAGCTGAACAGAGAGCATAAAGATAAATCAGATGAATTGCAACGAATCAAAGAGACAAGCGAGCAACAGATGTGGTTGTCAGAACTAGAACATTTGGAGCAAGCTTATAGCAAGTATAAAGATGAGCGATTACAAGGCAGTGAAGATAAAAAAAAGAAAGTGCAGATGAAGGCTGGTTCTGTAAAGAAGACCGTAAAGAAAGATAAGGCGGTTGATTTAGTGGTGGAAGAAACCATTGATATTGAGTTACCAGTAAAGGCTGCAAAGACTAAAAAGATAATTAAATAAATTATAAATTATAAATTATAAATTATAAATTCAAAGATGTTATCATATTAAACTAACAAATATAAAATATAAATTATAATTTTTTTTATCTAAAACATCTAATAAACGAATATAAATATATTTTATCAAGTAATACAATATATTTAATATATGAATAACATCATGGAAACCATGTTTTTAAAAAGATTTTGTTTACCGTCTAATACAGATTTAGATCACTTTAAAAGTAATAATATGGTTGCAAATAAATGTATTTGCGGAAATTATTTTCATGTATCATGTGTGTTTCAAGGAAAATATAATATATTATCAATTGGGATGAACAAATATGCCGACGTTGATGGAACTATGCCCAGCATCCATGCAGAACATGACGCTATTTTACGATTACCTTGTTTAAAAAATAAAAATAAAAAGAAATTGGTTAAAATTAATTTGTTAGTTATACGCTTCTTAAAGACATATACATTAGCTAATAGTAAACCTTGTTTAAAGTGCATTCAAAATATGATTGATATACCCAAAAAGCGTGGATACAAAATTGAAGACATATATTATTCAGAAAATGACAGAACAATTATTAAAACAAATATTAATAAGTTATTGAACGAGCCAGTTCATCATGTTACTTCATATTACCGCAATAATCGATATCTGAGTAGACGCAAATGATCGAGAACTAAGCAAATGATTCAGAAGTGCTCAAACTTTTTTTACTAGGATATTTTCCTACTTTCACAATGCCAATTTCATTAAAACCCGCTTCCCATATTCTTAATTCAGCAAGTGTAAATAGTGGCGCGCCATGAAAACTTTTTAAAAATATCGTAAATTTTTTATTTTTATCAAGTATAATATCATTATTTTCAGACCACTCTGTCATGACATTTTCATTCACCCAATACCATTTTCCACCGCTGCAGTTATGTGATACACATAATCTTACAGATTTATACCAATTTTTGTCGCATTCATTTTGAAATTTATATACGATTCCGCCTTCGGAAATTCCTTCTGGTTCGAATCGGCACAAACCCGAAAACTCTTCCTTACTATTCAAAAATTCGCATATGGTAGTCATGTCACTCTTTGTAATAACTCTAGTAGTTTTAAGTGTTAATCCAGTAGTATAAGTTCTCATTATTGTGTATATTGTATTGTATTGTTAATAATATATTTGACATTATTTAATTCAATTTTTTATATATTATTAAAACCTACTTAAAGAAAAGTGGTTTAAAACCACTTAGGCATCTTATAATTTCGTCGATCATTTTGTGATGTCATCACTGGTGTAGATAATGGCACTGCTAATGTGCTTACATCATATAAATATTTCATGTAACCTTGTGCTTCTGAATATACGTGATGCACACAATAATCCAGAACCAGTGCGTTTAATGCTTGTATTTGACCTTGAATATCATAATCTAAATTCACCGAATGCTGCAAAAATATGCTGCGCATAATGATTTTGAGAGAATCACAATCTTGAGGAGCCACAATATACTGACCATTCGATTTTTTAAAGACACCAGCTCGAATGCCATTTTGGACAATTTGAATATTATTTTGCGAAAAATAAGCTCTAGACAAATCTGATTCATCCCATTGACCTAAAGTTGGTTCTCTCATTGTAGTGCACTGATTAGCAGGAATTTTATCATACATAGCAAACAAATTAGAAATGTCTGGTGCTTCAGATTTACTTTTACCTTTACTTATAATATCAACACGACCATTAGAACTTCTACTAGGAAATATTTCAGAACTATTCATAATATATTATAATATATTACACTCATAAAAAAAATATATGTTTAATTTATATAATGGAAATGTCTTTTCAAAAAACGGTTTTAATGATTGCCGTAGTATTTTTAATAGTTTTTCTAGTGTTAATTGGGGTTGCGCTCAACAATTCATCCAGTGATGCCGAATGGCCTCCTATTGTTGGCAATTGTCCTGATTTTTGGGTAGATTTATCTGGAAATGGTTCCATGTGTTTCAATAGTCATCATTTAGGAACTTGTTCACAGTATATACCAACCACCGATGACAAAAAAACAATGAATTTTGATCAGTCTCCATTTAATGGGACAGATGGAGATTGCGCTAAATACAAATGGTCAAATAAATGTGGATTAACATGGGATGGTATTAATTATGGTGTATCAAATCCATGCACAACTGAGACAACAGACGATACGACAGAATAAGTATTCAAATATTATTGATAACAGATAACAAATAACAAATAATATAATAAATTATTAATGATTATTAATAATCTAAAAATAATTTATTATATATTTTTAGATAAATATGTATGAATCAAAATCAATATTTTCAAATGATCCATCATTATTCTTTCAAAACATCAATAATTTACCTAAAGAATTGTATTTAATTGTTAATTCATATATTCCTGCAATAGCCAAAATACAACTGAATAAAGAACTCTATGTAAAATACCATTATTTATTTAGAAATTATATTAACCGCAAACAACTAGAAAACTACATTAGAGCAACTGTAAGACAAGACAATGATTTTGTTTTTAATCAATTATTACAAGAAAATTATAATAAATGGTTTAATATCAAAAAATATTTATATCAAGATTGCATTTATGCAAACTATATATATTTCTTAAAAACATATTGCGTAGAAAATCAATCAACAAAATGTAAAGAAAAAATCGATAATTTAATTCAAGAACTTGGTTTAAGTAAAAATCAACATAAAAAGAATATTATAAGAAATATAAGATGGAAACATTAAATATTAATAATTTATTAAATCGTGAAGACGAAGCTAACAAAATCAAGGAAATCTTAAAAGACTTTGAGTTAAATAAGCATAATTTAGCTACTAAAAAAGGCATTTATATTTATGGCGATCCAGGATCTGGGAAAAGCTCATTTATTGTTAGCATTCTCAAAGAATTAAATTATGATGTAATCAAATATGATGCAGGTGATATTCGAAATAAATCAATTATTGACACCATTACAAAGCATAATATGTCTGACAAAAATATTATGAGTTTATTTCATAAAAAGATCAAACGCTTAGCAATTGTGATGGATGAAATTGATGGAATGAATAATGGTGATAAGGGTGGGATCAATGCATTAATTAAAATTATTCGGCCAAAAAAAACAAAAAAACAACGCCAAGAAGAAATCACACTAAATCCTATTATATGTATTGGCAATTATCATATTGACAAAAAAATCAAAGAGCTTATGAAAGTTTGCAATGTGATTGAATTAAAATCACCTACCAAACCACAAATGTTAAACTTAATTAATATTCTTCTACCTTTATTAGATGAAAATATTAAAGCAAGCATTATTACATTTATTCAAGGTGACTTACGTAAATTAAATACCATTTATGATCTTTATAAAAACAAACAAAGTATTTTAAATAGTAACATAATTAAGAATATATTTTTAATGAAATCATATAATGATGATACTCGAAAGATCACAAAAAAACTTATCAACACAAACTATTCAATCGAAGAACATTTGACTATTATGAATGAAACAGATCGAACTATTGTTGGTCTTTTGTGGCATGAAAATATTATTGATGTTATTGGTAAAATTAAAAAAGAAGAGTCCATTCCATTTTATTTGAAAATTTTAGATAATATGTGTTTTGCAGATTATATTGATCGTATTACATTTCAAAAACAAATTTGGCAATTTAATGAGATGAGTTCTTTAATCAAAACCTTTAAAAATAATGAAATTTATCACGAGACATTTTCTAAAAAGAAACTTAAATTCAATCCTGCTGAAGTCCGGTTTACAAAAGTCCTAACAAAATATTCAACAGAATACAATAATTCTATTTTTATACAAAATTTATGTCAGCAATTAGGTATGGATAAAAAAGACCTATTTGGGTTTTTTCTTGATATTAAAAATAAATATGAACCCGATTCAATGGATTCAAATATATTGTTTGAAAATTATGAAATTTCAAAATTGGACATTAATCGTATTTATAGATATCTAGAAAAATATACAAAGGAAAATGTAGATGACTTGGATGATGAATTAGGCGAAGAAAGTGATTTAGATTAGTTTTCAAGTAAATAGTAAATAACAAATAAATTATTGTAATAACTAATAAAGATTATTACAATAATAATTTAATTTTTAGATTGATCAGTTTGCAGTCATTTACATATATTTATCCTTAAGCAAATTTACTCTCTTTAACCATGCATCTTTTGTATCTTGATCTACTGTTGTAAATTGATGTCTTTCATATTGTGACGGAGTATCATAATACAAATGAACAGGTCCATTCATTTTATCTAGTCCAGTGCAATTTGCAACAGTAAAATAAAGATATTCTGCTTCACTTCCAACTCGATGATTTGTGTAAGCGCCTGTTACCGCATTTTTAATATAGGATCCGTAATCTCCTGAGCCGTGCATCTTAATTGCAATTGTTTTACCATTTACAATTCGATGAATCGTGTAGCATCTATTTACTTTTAAACGCGGTTGTTTGTTCTTCAATAAATTAGATGGAACTGAACCACTATCAATAGAACCCTCATTAAAATCCTCTTCTTGATCATATGCATACATGTTTAGATTATATATTAATAGCTATTATTTCTTTAAATGAATTTTATTATAAATAATAAATAAAAATAATAAATAATAAATAAAATATTATTGCAAAAATATTGATTATTTGTTAGGTTGGTGTTTTTTATACTCATCTAGTTCAACCGTTAAAACCTTCAGTTTTTTTAGTAGTTCGTTTATTAAATATGTTTTATCTGCTAGTAATTTTTCATAATGCTGCTTTACAGCTTCTACTGACGTTAACACATTTTTCTGGTGCAAACTTGCTCTTAAATCCATCATTTTATTATGCTCATCAATACGTTTATTTCTTTCATCCTCCATCAATTTCATTTGCTCCATTAGTTTCGGCTTATATTCTGGTTTACCTGGTTCATATGTTTCCAAAAAAATGTTCATATCTTTCGTATAAAACTGTTTCAAAATAGGATCTATAAAATAATCATCGATTTTTAATTCCGTTTCCACAGTTTTAGTCATTTCCAAATTATCAAGAAGCTTTTCTTTATTCAACGAATTATGCTTGTGTGAAAATACAATAATAGATTTTAAACTATCCAATTGTTTCAGCGGAATCGTATAATTTTTAAGAAAATGTCTTTCTTCTGCTAATGCATTTTCATTGTTATAACTCGTCTCTTTTAGCAACTCTTTTCTGAAAGCAAAGGTCGCCGCAGTTGAATGATACTCTTTATACGGTCCGCATCTATACATTTTCTGCTTGCTATCAAAATAGACATACATTTCGCTGCAACCTGCGATTAAAAATGTTGGATTGTCTAGCAATGTTTTCACTGCATGTGATATGCGTTCAGGCGGGTAATAGTCATCATCATCCATATAAATGATTATATCTCCTGAACACTTTTTATGCATTAGATTGCGCTTTTTACCTAACAACATCTTTTCTTGGTAGTAAAAATATTTCACTTGTTGTATATTGATAACCAGATCTTTAATTGGATCTGTTCCATCATCAATTATGATCCATTCAATTCTATCCTTTGGATAAGTTTGTTGCTCAAAACATTTTATCATATATGGAATAAATGGTCTGCGATTAAATGTAGGAGTGCATATACTAACAAATGGTTTTAAATCCATGTTGAATATAATTTATATAATAATTTATATTTATATTGTTTCGCTATTTATACTAATTTTATACAAGTTTTATACAAGTTTTAAGTTGTATATTTTAGTTTTTGGCTTTGGAATAGAAACATTTGACACAATATTTTTAATAGATCTTCCTCCACCTGAATAACTATTGGAGGAGGGTTTTGTTGTATTTGTTTCAAACACATTAGGACCCCAATATCCTGTAATTGATTTTGTCATTTTTGATATAAAATTGGAATAATTTTCTTCTTTGTTGTTACATATTTTTACCTGAGTTTCATTATTCAAATTAACTTTTGGCTGAGATCAAGGAGGAAAATTTGAATTTAAAACTGGGAATAAATTTTCTGGTCTATCAATATTCACAATATT
>Ga0164293_10002534_pt1 | contig 15500 bp, 19 predicted proteins | sample GEODES118metaG_FD_111487 | JGI IMG/M metagenome (GOLD analysis project Ga0164293, IMG submission 111487) | Eutrophic lake water microbial communities from Lake Mendota, Wisconsin, USA - GEODES118 metaG | ecosystem: Environmental > Aquatic > Freshwater > Lake | place: USA: Lake Mendota...
CCCAATCTTGGTGTAGTAAAATACCGCGATTTTCAATCCTTTGTTATGGCCGATATTCCGGGTATCATAGAAGGTGCATCTGAAGGCAAAGGACTCGGTTTAAGATTTCTCAGACATATTGAGCGAAATGCCAATCTTTTGTTTCTAATCGCATCTGATGAAGCCAAACCTTTGGACGTTTACAAAACCCTAGTTAAGGAATTGAAGGCATTCAACCCCGAGTTATTAGACAAGAACAGAATTTTGGGTTTTTCTAAGTCTGACCTGATTGACGAAAAAACAAAACAGAAAATCATTAAAAAAATTCCTGAAGGCATGCCCTACGTATTTTTTTCGGCTGTTACCCAGATAGGCCTCAATGAACTCAAAGATGTTATATGGGAAAACATCAATAAACCAGTGGAGGAAATATAGTATTTCAAACTATTTAAAGGACTAAAATAGCAAATATTAGAAATCATTGAAATATTTAGTTTTCGGCCATTTAATCCTTTTAATTATTTTGTTTCTACTTTCCAAGGAGTTAATTTTGCAGTTAAATTATAGTACATTTTATGATTAAATACCTCCCGTCTGATTATCTACCGCTACTGTTCCAAATAGCCGCAGCTTTGGGGTTTGTTTTGTTCTCGATAGTAGCATCCAGATTTTTAGGGCCAAGAGTAAAAAGCAAGAAGAAAGAAGACCCATTTGAATGTGGAATAGAAAGTCAAGGTGACGCACGTATTCCTTTAAATGTTAGATATTTCTTGATAGCTATATTGTTTGTGCTTTTTGATGTTGAGATTATATTCATGTATCCATGGGCTGTAAATTTCAAAAACCTTGGATGGACAGGTTTTAATGAGATGCTACTTTTCGTGGTTTTTTTGATGGCTGGCTTTTATTACATACTAAAAAAAGGAGTTTTAAACTGGGACGAAGATTAATACCAGCGTATAAACAATCGAATTAATACACTTTATGAGTAACATAAAAATAGTAGATGCACCAGAAGGACTAGAAGGTTCTGGTTTTTTCGCAACTTCCTTAGACAAAGCCATAGGCTTGGCAAGAAGTTATTCACTTTGGCCTCTACCATTCGCAACCTCTTGTTGTGGTATAGAATTTATGGCCACCATGGGGTCCAATTATGACATTTCCCGCTTTGGTGCAGAAAGACCTAGTTTTTCTCCCCGTCAGGCCGACTTGCTGATGGTAATGGGAACAATTGCAAAAAAAATGGGTCCTGTTCTAAAACAGGTTTACCTTCAAATGGCCGAGCCAAGATGGGTTATAGCCGTTGGTGCTTGTGCCTCTTCTGGTGGTATTTTTGATTCCTATTCTGTTTTACAAGGTATTGATAGGGTCATTCCTGTTGATGTGTATGTGCCTGGATGCCCACCGCGTCCTGAACAAATCATTGATGGTCTTATGCAAGTTCAGCATTTAGCTCAGAATGAATCTCTCAGAAGAAGAAACACGGAAGAATATAAAGCATTGTTAGAATCTTATAAAGTCCTATAATCAGTTATGATAAATAATGAATCTATAGTTGAAGAAGTAGTTGGGCAATTCGGTCAGAAAGTCTTTGGCTTTGAAGAACCATTTGGCCTCTTAACTTTTACGACAAATGCTTCTGATTTGGTTGAGGTGGTGGGTTTTCTTAAAAATCACGCGGAGTTTAAATTTGCTTTTTTAACTGATCTTGCGGGAATACATTTCCCTGACAACATAGGAGGTGAACTTTGTTCGGTGTGCATGCTTCACAGCTGGGAAAACAACATCCGAGTACGTATAAAAGCATTTGTACCCATTGTCGACCCTAAAGTTCCTACCCTAACGACCCTCTTTGCATCTGCCAATTGGCAGGAAAGAGAGACGTTTGATTTCTACGGTATTGAATACACAGGACATCCTAATCTCAAAAGAATTCTCAACATGGAAGACATGGATTATTTCCCGATGAGAAAAGAATATCCGTTGGAAGACGCCACCCGTGAAGACAAAATTGACGCATTATTTGGAAGATAATATACCTATGGCAGAAAATACACTAATACTACCAAAAGACTCAAATGATGCATTGGCCCTAAATGTGCCAATGGTTGAAGATAAACAGTACTCTACCTTAAATCTCGGACCAGTTCACCCCGCTACTCACGGGATATTCCAGAACATCCTTACCATGGATGGTGAAAAAATAGTGGACAGTGAGCAAACGGTTGGATATATTCACAGGGCCTTTGAAAAAATAGCTGAAAGACGTCCTTTTTATCAAATAACTACGCTTACAGACCGTCTGAACTATTGTTCTTCGCCAATCAATAACTTTGGTTGGCACATGACAGTGGAAAAACTTCTGGGTGTGAAAGTTCCAAAAAGAGCAGAATACATCAGGGTCATCATGATGGAATTGGCCAGAATATCTGATCACTTGATTTGTAACTCCATTTTGGGTGTAGATACTGGTGCGTACTCAGGCTTCTTGTATGTAATGCAAGAAAGAGAAAAAATATATGAAATTTACGAAGAGGTTTGTGGAGCTCGTCTAACAACCAATATGGGTAGAATAGGCGGTATGGAAAGAGACCTCTCTCCTACTGCAATAGCAAAAATTCGCGATTTGGTATTCAATTCATTCCCGAAAGTTTGGGCAGAATTTGAGACTCTTTTCAATAGAAATAAAATATTTAGAGATAGAATTCAAAACGTTGGAGGCATTTCATCTGCGAGAGCTATGGAGTACGGCTTTACTGGGCCTAACTTAAGAGCCACTGGTGTTGATTACGATGTGAGGGTTATAGAGCCTTATTCTTCGTATGAAGATTTTGATTTCGAAATCCCAATCGGACACAAAGGAGATACCTTTGACAGGTTTATGGTTAGAAATGGAGAAGTTTGGGAAAGTTTAAAGATTATCCAACAAGCCATAGAAAATCTACCTGAAGGCCCTTATTACGCTGACGAAGACCAATACTATTTACCTCCCAAAAAAGAGGTTTACAGCAGCATGGAAGCTCTCATTTATCATTTCAAGATAGTGATGGGCGAAATAGATGCTCCTGTGGGTGAAGTTTACCACGCTGTAGAAGGAGGCAACGGTGAGCTCGGATTTTATTTAATAAGCGATGGAGGTAGAACTCCATTCAGATTACACTTTAGAAGACCAAGTTTTATTTACTATCAAGCTTATCCTGAAATGTGTAAAGGTTTGACTATATCAGATGCTGTAGTTATAATGAGTAGTTTAAACGTAATTGCAGGAGAACTTGATGCTTAATAATTTTAATATATAATGTCTGTAACATTTACTGAAGATAAACTAAAAAAAGCACAGGAAATCATACTTAGATATCCTGAAGGCAGACAAAAATCGGCTTTGCTTCCAATATTGCACTTGGCTCAAGAGCAGTTTGGTTGGGTGAGCAGCGATACTATGGATTACGTAGCAGGCCTACTTTCTATTACACCAGTTGAAGTCTACGAGGTAGCTACATTCTACACCATGTTCCACTTAGAACCAGTGGGCAAGCATGTGATAGAGTACTGTAGAACAGGCCCTTGTTGTACCATGGGCGGGGAAGAAGTGTTTTCGCATTTAAAAACAAAACTAGGCATAAAGGCCAATGAAACTACGTCCGATGGTCTTTTTACGCTAAAGGAAGTAGAATGCCTTGCAGCTTGTGGCTGGGGTCCATGTTTTCAGATAAGAGAAAAATATTTTATGCATCTTACCAATCAAAAGGTTGATGATATTATCGAAGAATTGAGTAAATAATTATGGCAAACGATATAAAAATATTAACCGAACACATCAATACACCAGGAATAGAGACCTTCGAGGTTTATAGAAAAACTGGTGGATACAATGCTGTTGAGAAGGCCATAAAAAAAATGAGCCCCGAAGAAATAGTAGAAGAGGTTAAAAAATCAGGAATACGAGGCAGAGGCGGTGCGGGTTTCCCAATGGGAATGAAGTGGAGCTTCCTGGCAAAACCTGAGGGCGTGCCTAGATACTTGGTTTGTAATGCCGACGAGTCGGAGCCTGGAACGTTCAAGGATCATTATTTAATGAGAAACCTGCCTCATCTATTGATAGAAGGAATGATCGTTTCGAGCTTTGCCTTGGGAGCCAACACATCTTTTATCTACGTACGTGGAGAGTTAATGTATGTGATAAAAATCTTGGAAAAAGCAATAGAAGAAGCCAAAGCGGCAGGTTTTCTAGGTAAAAATATTCTGGGTTCGGGCTATGACCTCGAACTTGTGGTACAGCCAGGTGGTGGAGCATATATTTGCGGTGAAGAAACAGCCCTTTTAGAATCTTTGGAAGGCAAGAGAGGAAATCCAAGAAATAAGCCACCGTTCCCTGCCGTTAAAGGTCTTTATCAGTCACCAACTGTTGTGAACAACGTAGAATCTATAGCCAACACACCGTGGGTTATCAATCATGGAGGTGAAGAATATGCTAAAATAGGAATTGGCCGAAGCACAGGAACCAAATTAATTTCTGCCTCTGGTCACATCAAAAATCCAGGTGTTTATGAAATCCCCTTGGGTCTTCCAGTCGATGAATTCATGAATTCAGATCAATATCTTGGTGGAATTAGAGATGGACACTATCTGAAAGCAGTGGTTGCGGGAGGTTCATCAGTGCCAATTTTACCGGCGAATTTGTTTTATAAAACTGCGAATGGTGAAGATAGATTGATGTCCTATGAGTCTCTTTCTGACGGTGGATTTCCTACGGGTACCATGTTAGGTTCAGGAGGTTTCATAGCCATGGATGAGACTACTTGTATTGTTCGTAATACTTGGAATTTCTCAAGATTTTATCATCATGAATCATGCGGGCAGTGTTCACCTTGCAGAGAGGGAACAGGCTGGATGGAAAAAGTACTGCACAGGATTGAGCATGGACACGGTAGTATGAGCGACATAGATTTGCTTGTTGATGTAGCAAAAAAAATAGAAGGAAATACCATTTGTCCACTGGGTGACGCCGCTGCTTGGCCGGTAGCAAGTGCAATTAGGCACTTTAGAGATGAGTTTGAATGGCACATTAAACATCCAAATGATGCAACCAAACCGGGAGCAGTTTTTATGGGTGCAGAAATATTAGCCTAAAAATATAAAGATTTAATAAATGGAAAACGAAGTTCCTTTAATAAAAGTAACAATTGATGGTCAGGAAATTAAAGTTCCTGTAGGTACCACAATAATGGAAGCAGCAAGGCAAATAGGCCCAAGTGTAGCTCCACCAGCCATGTGTTATTACAAACCATTACAAGGTTCAGGAGGAAAATGTAGAGCTTGCTTGGTAAAAGTTACGGCAGGTTCTGAAAAAGACCCAAGGCCTATGCCGAAGTTGGTTGCGTCATGTATTACAGGTGCACAAGACGGAATGGTTGTTGAAAACTTCACGAGCCCCGAGGTGGTTGAAGCCCGTAAAGGCGTGGTAGAATTTCTTCTGATTAACCACCCTTTGGATTGCCCCGTTTGCGACCAAGCAGGAGAATGCCATTTACAAGATTTTGCCTTCGAAAACGGAGTTGGAGAAAAGCGTTTTGTAGAAGAAAAAAGAACTTTCGAACCTGAAGATATAGGTGACAAAGTTCAACTTCACATGAACCGATGCATCCTTTGCTACAGATGTGTGTACACAGCCAATCAATTGACAGAAAAAAGAGTGCATGGGGTTATGGGACGCGGTGATCATGCCCAAATAAGTACCTACATTAAAAACTCTTTAGAAAGTGATTTTTATGGTAATGTTATAGATGTTTGTCCGGTAGGAGCATTAACTGATAAAACGTACAGATTCAAAAGTAGAGTTTGGTTTTCAAAACCGGTAGATGCTCATTGTGATTGTGAAAAATGTTCAGGAAAGGTACAAGTTTGGTACAAAGGTGATGAGGTAATCAGAGTTACAGCCCGCAAAAACCAATGGGGGGAAGTAGAAGATTTCATCTGCAACACCTGTAGATTTGAGAAGAAGAAGACTTCAGATTGGGTTATAGAAGGTCCATCAAAAATCGCCAGAAACTCTGTTATTGCTCAAAACAAATACGGATTAAACCAAGGTAACAAACCTGAGTTTGCGTTGAATTATGCGGCAACAAATTTCAAAAGCATAGATGACTCAAGAGATAACAGCCAAAACCTGGAGGAGATAAAAAAATCAGAAGATTACAAAGCTTTAATGCAGAAAAATGACAAGTTTTTCTCTAAAGAAAAAAGCCTAAAATAATATGGATACAGTACTAATTGTTAAAGCCATCATAGTAGTTGCAATATTTGCAATAAGTATGTTAATGGCTTTGTATGAAACTTATGCAGAGCGGGTGATTGCTGCATTTATTCAAGATCGTGTGGGTCCAGACAGAGCAGGCCCATTTGGATTGCTACAACCCTTAGCCGATGGTGGAAAATTGTTCTTCAAAGAAGACTTTATTCCGACGAAAGCCGATAAATGGTTGTTTATTCTAGGTCCGGCAATAGCTATGTCAACAGCCCTACTAAGTAGTGCGGTAATTCCATTTGGAGACACCATAATTGTTGCAGGCCAAAAAATTGACGTTCAAGGTATGGACGTGAATATTGGTATTTTATGGATATTCGGTATTGTTTCGCTCGGTGTTTATGGAATATTAATCGGAGGTTGGGCTTCAAATAACAAATATTCATTGTACGGAGCTATCAGAGCTGCATCCCAAACTATTTCTTACGAATTGGCAATGGGTATTTCTCTTTTGGCAATTATCTTGATGACAGGCTCATTATCGGTTAAATCGATTGTACTTGGTCAGCATGGTATAGATTGGAACATATTCTATCAGCCTTTGGGCTTTTTATTATTCTTAACTTGCTCTTTAGCAGAATGCAACCGTACGCCTTTTGACTTACCTGAGTCTGAAAACGAGTTGGTTGCAGGATATCACACCGAATATGGCTCAATGAAAATGGGACTATACCTGTTCTCAGAGTATGTAAATATGTTTATTTCTTCTGCTGTATTGGCTAGCTTATATTTAGGAGGATTTAATTACCCTGGAATGGACTTTGTTTACAGCAAATTGGTAGGTTCTTTTGGTGAAGTTACTGGACACAACATTGCCACAGCATTGGGTACGATAACTTTATTTTTGAAAATATTCTTCTTTATATTCTTATTCATGTGGATACGTTGGACTCTTCCTCGATTCAGATATGATCAGTTGATGAATCTTGCTTGGAAATGGATGATGCCGGTAGCAATTGTAAATCTAATCATAACAGCTGCTGCAGAACTTTCGGGTAAGCCGTTGTTGTATAATTGGATTGGATTGGCCATTTTCGCTGCCATATATTTTGGATTATTTCCAATTTTTAAAAAGAAAACCGTTAGTGCTAATTAATAGAACACCGAAATGACATTAACAAATAGATCAAAAAAAACGGATAATTCAGAGTTAAGTATCGTAGAGAATACTTACTTTCCGGGAATTTTTAAAGGAATGGGTGTTACGATAAAGCACTTTTTCTCTAAAAAAGCTACTATCAGATATCCAGAACAAAAAAGGTATTTAGGACCCGTATTCAGAGGTCACCATATTCTTAAAAGAGACGAACAAGGTAGAGAAAGATGCACTGCTTGCGGACTTTGTGCTGTGGCTTGTCCTGCTGAAGCCATTTCTATGGTGGCTGCAGAAAGAGTGAAAGGTGAGGAGAAACTTTACAGAGAAGAAAAATATGCAGCCTCATACGAAGTAAATATGTTGCGGTGTATTTTCTGTGGACTTTGTGAAGAAGCTTGTCCAAAAGAGGCCGTATATTTAAGACACGACAAGTTTGTTCCAGTGTTCACTTCCAGAGATCAGGTAATATATGGCAAAGACCAACTGGTGGAAGACATGAGCGACAGATATTTACGAGATGCCTGGACTAAAGAAGACATGGCGAAACTTTGGATTAAACAATAAGGATTTTATGCAATATCTAGAACTGATTAAAAATTTATCTTTTGTTCAATGGACATTTTATTTCCTGTCCATCTTGAGCTTATTTGGGGCTTTGGGTACTATTCTTTCTAAAAACCCCATACATAGTGTGGTTTATTTGATTCTTACTTTCTTTACGCTTTCTGCTATTTATCTTTTACTCAATGCTCAGTTTTTGGCAGCCGTAAATATCATTGTTTATGCCGGTGCCATTATGGTATTGTTCTTATTTGTATTGATGTTTCTTAACCTTAAAAAGGAAAGTAACGAACTCAGTCAGAACTCGATGTTGATTTCAGCAACGATTGCAGGTGGACTACTTGGTTTGATATTGATAGTTGCGATAAAAAAGGCGGAAACTATCAGAGTAAACTACAACGACTTTGACCCTAAAACAGGTATGATAGAAACGCTAGGTAAAGTATTGTACACCAATTATATGTTGCCTTTCGAATTGGTTTCTGTGCTATTCTTGGTAGCTATGTCGGGTGCAGTTTTATTGGCCAAAAGAGAGAAAGGAGATAGCCACTTTTGATTGATGATTTTTGATTGATGATTAACGATTGACGATTAACGATTGAAAATTTACGATTGAAAATTTACGATTTTTGATTGCTTAATAAAAACAGATTTTAACACTATTGAATTCTTTTTTAGAAAAAAATCATACATTTGAGGTCATTGTTGACCTCTTTTTTTATTTAAAATTATGGCACTTATTTTACCCGTTCTTGATAAAGCTCCAACTTATGGAGAGAACTGCTGGTTTGCTCCTAATGCAACACTTGTGGGAGATATAACGATGGGCAAAGACTGCACTGTTTGGTTTAACGCAGTGGTTAGAGGTGATGTAAATGCCATAGTGATGGGTGACCAAGTAAACATTCAAGACGGAGCTGTGGTACATTGCACTTATCAAAAGACCAAAACCATCATTGGAAACAATGTCAGCATAGCCCACAACGCCATAGTGCATGGCTGCACCATAGAAGACGAAGTATTGATAGGAATGGGTGCCATAGTAATGGATGGAGCCGTTATAGGGAAGAATTCAATTATTGGTGCTGGTGCAATAGTAACACAAAACACCAAAGTTCCTCCCGGAACTGTGTGGGCCGGAAATCCTGCTAAATATATCAAAGATGTTAGCCCTGAACTGGGGGAAGTTTTTATGAGAACAGCTAATAATTATGTGTTATATTCGGGATGGTTTCGAGATAAGGAGTAGTCATTTTAGATTTGTTCGATAAAGACTATTTGCCTTGAAAAAAATATAAAATTTTATTGGACTTTACCTTACTCTACGTATATTTGAATAAAATATACGTATCATGACAACCAAATTAACTCTTACAGTCGAAAAAGAAATAATAGAGAAATCTAAATCTTTCGCAAAAAAGACAGGGACAAGCCTTTCAAATATTGTTGAAAATTATCTAACATCTATAGTTGAAGAAAAACAAGATGCCCAAGTTTCAGAAAAATTAAGTAAAATAGTTGGAAAGGTTAAACTACCTGATAATTTTGATGAGAAAGGAGAACTATTGCAGTATTTAGAAAAGAAACATTTATGAAGAGTATTTTTCTGGATACCAATATTATTGTGGATTTGATTGCCGATAGACCTCCTTTTAGCAAATATGCCATCGAGTTGTTTTCATTAGCTGAACTTAACAAAATAAAACTGTACACATCCTCTCATAGTCTTGCAACTACCCATTATCTTTTAAAAAAATATATAGAAGAAAAAGAGCTTAGAGTAATTTTACACAATCTACTTGAATTCATCACCATAATATCCGTTGACTTGGATGTTTTAAGAAAGAACCTTAATTCCAATCACAAAGATTTTGAAGATGCTATTCAAATTTATTGTGCCTCCACAGTTAATGGAATGGAATATATCGTGACAAGAAATATAAAGGATTTTAAGAACTCGGAAATTCCGGCATTTTTACCGAATGAAATTGTAGCAAAACTTCAATTGACATAAATCTCAATTGCTCCCTTTAAAAATATTATCTCTCGTGCCTTTCTCTGTAGGAATATAGGTGCCTTTTTTCCAAGCCTTATCTGTTAAGCTTCCGTTTTTGACAGATTTAATAAAGTTGCCCCACGCAAATGGATTTGTTAATGGATTCTGTGTTATTTGTTTCTGACTTTGGAGGTGCATCAGTTGCTGATCCATGGCATAGCGATAATTGCCCACCGAACCCATAGCTTGGTTGGCAGCCATCCGTTTTATGTTTTCGCTGCTGTAGTTTTTCTCAATAATTTCACGCTCTTTGGCGTTTGGGAGTTCCATTTCTAAGAAGGCCGTTTTAAATTCCTCCTCTGTCCGGAAAGGATAAACTTTAACTTCTTTTAACATTTTGGCATCAATACTCAACTCCACCACAGCAGAATAATCTAGGCCAACGCTTTTAGGTATGATATGAAACTGTTTCCTAAAACCAAGATAGGAGAAAAGGATAGAATCTCCCGGAAAAACATCTAATATAAAATAGCCTTTCGAATTGGTAAACACACCCTTACCCGCTCTATCGTTTATCACATAAGCTCCAGGGAGTGGCTCGTCATTGCTACCATCAATCACAAAGCCCGAGAAGGTAATAAACTTTTTAGAACCTTGGGCGTCAGCATCATTGGCGTTTGCAAATAATACCAATAATAAAAAAATGCTTAATAGATATTTCAATTCAATCGAGCGTAAAATTTTATAAATGTAAGAATAAATGGCATAGAGAGCAATAGTCCATCGAAACGATCTAGAAATCCTCCATGGCCTGGAATCAAACTTCCAGAATCCTTGATTGCAATGCTTCTTTTAAACAAAGACTCAACCAAGTCACCCAATGTACCAGTGGTAGCTATAATAACCGCAATACACAGCCACTGATCCATAGAAAGTGATTCTGTAAACTTCCAATAGAAAAACGAGGCTACTAAGGCTATTATTGCACCTCCAAAAAAGCCCTCCCAAGTTTTTTTGGGTGAAATTCGTTCAAAAAGCTTACGTTTGCCAAACAACCTACCTGCCAAATAAGCCCCGGAGTCATTGGACCACAATATAACAAAAACCCCAATCACCAAAAGTGGTTGAAAGCTACCTTTCCAAAAAGCGAGCTCGTTGAGAAGTGCAAAAGGAAGTACCACATAGATAATCCCTAAGAATGTATAACCAAGGTTTACGAATGGCATGGGGTCTTTTTTCTTGTACAATTTTATAAAAAATGTAAAAGTAAGCATGGGCACCATGATGTAATAATTTTCAAAATCTATGGTATAGGTCTCTATGAAATAAGTGAGTGAGATTATTACGGCACCGCAAAATGTACCATATATTTTGAGTGGAAAACCACCTGACATACCCAAAAGTTTATAAAACTCATATTGGGTCAAAATTGTTATGGTCAAAATCAATAACCAGAAACTCGTTGGGCTATATACAATACCCAAAATAATAAGCGGAGCTCCAATCAGGGCCGCAACAATCCTCTGGGTGAGGTTTGATCTATCTCTTAATTTTTTAATCATCAATTCTAAAATCATTAATTATATGCTCGGCTAGGGCCTGATTAGAGTCCAAAACCTTAATTTCAACAATACCTAGGAGGGGATAATTATGATCTACTTTATCCAATATTACCGACTCAATATGATTATTCTCCAATTCATTCTTTAAAAGTTCGGCCCGCATTCTATCTTTTTCCTTAAAAACAGTTACCCAATTCCCCATTTTATTTGTTCCATTTTAAGGTTTCTAAAATCCTTTTGGTGTCCGCTTTCAAATAATCCACTATAGGCGTAAGAGAGTCATTTAGTGTAGCAGAATTGAGATAAACCGCACCTCTTAAAAAGTGATTGGAGGTGTCAGTGGCATAGAACTGATAATGACTTGGCACTTCACCATCTATCTCTATAATGACCGCCTTTTTACCATTTTTGAGTTGAATAACCTGCTCTCGTTGTGCGGTTGCTCTCACCTGATGCTTAGAAGCCAGCTTGTAAGCATCTGCCACGTGCTTGTCTAATCTGTTTAAATCGCCACCTAAAGGCTTGTAGGTAAATTGAATCTTTGCGTTTAAAGTTGGATACTCCACCAAAATCCAATAAGGTTCGGCGTCTTTGGTCTTGTCAGGCGTTATTACAGCAGACTTTGAGTATTCAAAAGAATAGGGATAGTTACCTTGTAAAGCTTGATATTCCTGCATGGGCAAAACTATTCTTTCAAAACCCTTGGGTTTCGGATAATAGACTGTGGATTTATTGCCACATCCCATTGTTAGAACAAGTAAGGCTTTAATAAAAAAACTTTTCATTTAAGAAAATAGGGTGAATGACAAAGATAAATATAAAGTAATAAACTAATTGCCTGACCAACAAAATAATGGCAAAAATGCTTTTAAACACTTTTTGAAAATAAATAATTCTTTGAAGGCAAATTCAACTAAGAACTCCTTAGACGTAACTATTTCCAATATAACCGCGGTTTTTTATGACCCAATTTTACAATGCTACCTTTATGTACATAAAACCAATTTGAAATTTGGCAAAAAAATATCAAAGATTATTATATTTGTTTAGTAAAAACCTCAAAAAATGGGAGAACCGGCACCGAAACACTATTATTCAATAGAAGAATACATAGAAATCGAGAAAAACTCTTTGGAAAAGTATGAATACCACGACGGCGAAATTTTCTCTACGGCTGGTGGGACAATAAACCATAGTTTATTGGCTAATAATATGGGTGTAAGCCTTAGAGATGCGATTAAAGCTAAAGGCAAAAACTGTCGTACATTTAATAGCGACGCTAAAATTGCTATTACTGAAAGAAAATTTGTTTATGCCGATGCAAGTGTCGTTTGTGTTAAAACAGAGACTTTTCAAACAATGAAAGAAGGAATTAAGAACCCTATTTTGATTGTCGAAGTATTGTCTGATTCAACTGCTCTATACGACCGCGAATTGAAATTCCAAGCCTATCAAAGTATGGCCTCTTTCCAAGAATACATTCTGGTTTCGCAAGACAAAATATTCATTGAGGTTTACTACAAAGACGATGGAGCATTTTTTTGGCAATATCGCGTTTATAACCATCTTTCTGACAATATTGTACTTAAGTCCATTGATGTGGAAATTCCTTTATCAGAAATTTATTTGGATTGGGATCAAACGGCAATATTGTAGCTTATACCTGAAATGTTTTGAAAAAACCTTTTACAAATCCCCCAACAAAGTTGAGAGATTTGCAAAAGAGGAAATTAAGCATTGTACATTTTCTTATAATATTCATCCGCCATTCGGTCGGAATCAAAGAACTCATTGACATCATTCATACTCTTTAATACCATCGTCTTCCATTTTTCAGGATGGTCATAATATAAAGGAATAATCTCGTTCTCAATCTTATCCAAAAGGTTGTTCATGTCGGTTTTATCTCTCAAATATCCGTCTGAACCATCAGCTACAGGCACAATAAACGAGTTGGTGTCGTCTGAAAATTCGCAAACCCAGCCATCGTAAGTCGAGAGATTAATAGCACCATTCATGGCGGCAGTCATTCCTGAAGTACCCGAAGCCTCCCTCGTCACCACTGGATTGTTTAACCAAACGTCTGTACCATCTTTAAGCATTTTTGAAAGTTTCAGCTCGTAGCCGGTCAAAACAGCCATGTTTTTATACAAGTGACTCATGTAATACAACTTATTGAAAGTATCGATTGCAGCAAAGTCAAAAGGATATGGCTTCCCGGCCCAAATTATTTGGACTTTCCCGCTGGCAATCAAGTTTTCAAAACGCTTTAAGTCCTTGGTTATCAGCTCAGGCCTTTTGTAACCTGCAAAACGCCTCGCCCAAACAATAGTCAACACATTTGGGTCAAAAATCTTACCCACTTGGTCGGCCACTTCCTTGAAAAGCACAGATTTCAATTCCTTCTTTCTAGAATTTATACCCTCAGCCCTACCTATTAATCTATTCATTTCCAACACCTCATCTACCCAATAAGCACGGTTTTGAGCGTTGGTTATATGATCTATTTTGCAAATACCTTCTTCATGCCCCCACATATCTCTTGAAACCTCGCCGTGTAGTTTAGAAACCGCATTGGCTTTTTTGGCAACATGTAATGCAGCCAACGAGTGATTAAACAAATCATCCTTTACTCCTGATATTTGAGCCACCTCCAAAGGATTTAAGCCACAGAAAAACCCAAGACTTTGAAGAAAAATAAAGCTATGTTTCTCATTTCCAGCTTCCTCTGGTGTGTGCGTAGTAAACCTCAACTTCTCTCTTAGTTTCTTCAAATCATTATTCTGACTAAGCAAATAATACACCGCCGATACGGCATGGGCTTCATTGAAATGGTAAATTTCGGGAATTAAACTGGCTTTGTCCAAAAACTTTGCTCCACCAATGCCCAATAACATACACTGAGCCACCTTGATTTCAGCATCTTTGTCGTACAAATGATACGAAATAGACCTCGCCCATTCGTCGTTGCCATCGGTATCGGTAGTTAAGAAAAACATCGGGGCACAGTTGAAGATATTGGAAGGCAAAAAATAAGTGGCCACCCAAACAGCTTGACCTTTAATGTTTATCTGAAATCTTACACCGGTGTCTTCCAGAAAACTATACATCTGCTCCCTAAAAAACACCCGAAGGCTGTTATCGGTGTTGCGTTGCTGTTCGTAGTAGCCATATTTCCATAATATACCAATGCCCATTAGGTTTTGATTCAGGGCAAATGCACTTCTCATGTGCGACCCAGCCAAGTATCCTAAACCTCCGGAATAGGTTTTTAAAGCTTGATCAATACCAAATTCCATGGAGAAATAGGCGACGGATTTGGAGTATTCTTTTTTGAATTTGTTCTTAAAAATATTCATCATAAAGTATAAAGTATATATAAACGCAAGGTACAATTTAAGTTACAGTTTTTCGATTTTGCAATACATTAGCACCCAAACCATTAAAAAATCAACAAAACGAAACCTCCACAAGTGCCTTACCGAACATTATAGCTAACTTGCATCATGAATTATTTATCAGCAGAAAACTTAGGCCGAAACCTCGGCGAAAGGTGGTTATTTAAAAATCTCTCGTTTGGCGTACTTCAGGGAGAAAAGGTGGCTTTGATTGGCACCAACGGTTGTGGAAAATCCTCTTTGATGGATGTAATAGCGGGTCTTATCCCAGCCGACGAAGGCGTGATGAGCGTAAGAAAAGAAATAAAGGTGGGTTATTTGAATCAAAACCCTATTTTCTCTAAGACTAGCACCGTTTTAGAAACCATTTTTGCTTCTAAAAATCCGATAGCTGAGGCCATAAAAAACTATGAATATGCCTTAGAGCACAACGATTACGACGGAATTTCGAAATATACCGAACTCATAACCGAGCTTGACGGCTGGGATTACGAATCAAAAGTCAAGCAGATTTTGGGAAAACTAGATGTGCATGACATGGACAAACTGATGGGAGAATTGTCTGGTGGACAGCAAAAAAGGGTGACGCTGGCCAAGGTTTTGA
>Ga0164293_10002535_pt1 | contig 15499 bp, 15 predicted proteins | sample GEODES118metaG_FD_111487 | JGI IMG/M metagenome (GOLD analysis project Ga0164293, IMG submission 111487) | Eutrophic lake water microbial communities from Lake Mendota, Wisconsin, USA - GEODES118 metaG | ecosystem: Environmental > Aquatic > Freshwater > Lake | place: USA: Lake Mendota...
GACTAATACAAAGACCAAGAAAGGATCGCCCATGACCATCTCGCGCGAACAGAACTATGTCGGGGTCTTCGACGGCAAGGTGGGCTTCGGCTCGCGCCCGGCGTTGATCATAATTGACTTTACGCTGGCCTACACGACGCCGGGGGCAGCCCTGTTCGCAGAGGGCGTGGTGCGCGCCGTTCAGGAGGCTATACCGCTGCTCGCAGCGGCGCGCGCTGCAGGCGTGCCGGTGATCCACACACGGGTCGAGTATCACCCGTCCGGAGCGGATGGTGGCTGGTTCGTGCGCAAGGTGCCGACTTTGAGGAAGATGGTGGCTGGCGAGAAGCTTGCCCAGATCGATCCGAACGTTGCGCCACTGCCGGAAGAGGTCGTCCTTGTGAAACAGTATCCCAGTCCGTTCTTTGGGACGCCGCTGGCGCCAATGCTCGCAGCCCTCAAGGTGGACACGTTGATCCTCGCAGGATGCTCCACAAGCGGCTGTGTACGTGCAGGCGCGCTCGACGGCGTACAGCATGGCTACCGCGTGATCGTGCCGCGTGAATGCGTCGGTGATCGGCATGACGGGCCGCACGATGCCAATCTGTTCGACATCAACGCAAAATACGGCGACGTGGTGAGCCGCGATGAGGTGATCACATACCTCTCTCGCCTTCCCGCCAAAGCCGCATGAGTGAGGCCATGACCATGGAAACGGCCGTGACTGCGCCTGATGCGATCCGCGCATACTGGATGACGGGCTGCTCATCCTGCCTGCGCACCAAGGAGTTCCTGCAAAAGAACGGGGTGCCGTTCCTGTCGCGAAATGTTCTGCAGGACGAGACAGCGTTTCAGGAACTCGAGCGCTTCGGTCTTAAGCAGGTACCCATCGCGAAGGTACTGGCAAGGCCATCTCATCGGCGGCGCCAGGTTCCGGTGCCGGTCCTGAATTGCCTGGCCTTGGATATCTACGATGACAGATCCCCAATTGTTTTCAGAGCCATCTCGGAATTGCAGGCCTCCGTCACCATATGAGATCCATGCGGAGCATCCGGAAAATCGTGTTGATCAGTCTTGGTGTTCTGGTCGCCGTTGCGGTTCTGGCCATAGGTGTTTGGGTCTATGTCGTGAGCAATGTCGAACAACCGAAACATGCCCTGGTCGCGCAGGATGGCCTGATCGAGATCAGGGACTATCCCGCTCTGGTCGTGGCTGAAGTGACGCGGCAGGGTGACCGAAACGCCGCCGTTCGGGCGGGCTTCAGCCCGCTCGCGGGGTATATCTTCGCAAAGAACCGTGGTGGCGACAGCGTCAGCATGACAGCGCCGGTCATGCAGGAACGCCAGACGATTGCGATGACCGCGCCGGTGACGCAGACACCCAGCGATGGTGGGGCTGGCCAGTCGTGGACCATCCGCTTCGTCATGCCTGCCAAGTACACGCTGGAAACGCTGCCCAGGGCTGCGGGTGATGATGTCAGGCTGTTGCAGTTGCCGCCCGCGCGCCGGGCTACCATCCGTTTTTCGGGCGTGGCGACCGATGCATTGATTGCCAGCAATGAGGCGACGCTGCGGGCCTGGCTCGATTCACGCAACATCACCGCTTTGAGTGCCCCCACCTATGCCTACTACAACGACCCGTTCACGCCGGGACTGCTCAGGCGCAACGAGGTTATGTTCGATGTCAAAGGTCCATAAGCGGAGGCGGCTGGGGGCCGAATCGCGGCTCTTCGGACAAGCCTCGCCTCCGCCGCGCCAGCATTCACCGGAATTGCTTTGCCGAGGGGCTTGCAGCATGGTTGCCTGCTGGGATGAGGCGAGCGCGCGAGGCGTGACGCTGGGCCAGCTGCCTTTCCGAACCGGAACCTTGCCATGAGTGCATCTGCTGCCAGCTCCGGTTTGCCCATCCGTATCGCCTTGTTCGGTGCCGGACTGATCGGCAACAAGCATGCGGCCCGCATCGCCGAGCATCCCGATTTCGTGTTGGCAGGCATTGCCGACCTCAGCGTCGACGCGGTCGCCAAGGCCTATCCGCATGTGCCGGTCCATGCCGACGCGGCAGCACTGCTCGATGAGATCAGGCCGGATGCGGTGATCATTGCCTCGCCCAACCAGGTTCATGAATCCCACGGACTGGTCTGCACCGAACGGGGCCTTCCATTCCTGATCGAGAAGCCGGTGACGGACACGCTCGAATCCGCTGCGACCCTGTGCCGAGCGGTGCGGGAGGCAGGTGTCGCTACGCTGGTCGGGCATCATCGCCGTCATCATCCGCCGGTGACCGAAGCGCGGCGGCTGCTGGGTGAAGGCGCGATCGGCTCTGTTGTCGGCGTCTCGGCGATCTGGGCCACCTGCAAGCCAGCGCCCTATTTCGAGGCCGGCCCCTGGCGCAAGCTCAAGGGCGGCGGCCCGATCCTGATCAACCTGATCCACGAGATTGATTTCCTGCGCTTCGTGCTGGGCGAGATCGCCAGCGTGTCGGCACTGGCCTCGCACAGCCAGCGCGGCTTTGCCGTCGAGGATACGGCGGCGGTGGCGCTGGCCTTCACGAGCGGTGCGATCGGGACAATGCTCCTGTCCGATGCCGGCGTCTCGCCCTGGACAACGGAGCAGGGCGTGGGCGAGTCGCCGGAGTTCCCGTTCTCGGGCGAGAACGGCTATCGCTTCATCGGCTCGGCTGGCGCGCTGGAGTTTCCCAACCTGAAGCTGTGGTCGCAGGAGAGCGCCCCGCCGAGCTGGACCCAGCCGGCACGGGCGCGCGCGCTGTTCGCCGGCCGGCTGGATCCTTACCGGGCGCAACTCACCCATTTCCGCGATGTGGTGCGTGGACATACCGCCTCGCTCCAGCCTGTGGAGGATGGAGCACTCACGCTGGCAGCGACCCTGGCGGTGGCCGAGGCCGCAGCCCGCGGGACACGGATCGAGTTGGCAGAACCAGCGGGCTGACCGGCATCGTGACACGCATGCAGCAAGCTGGCCGCATTGCTGCAATGCCAAAAACCGCTAAAGCCGCCAACCCTGAGTAACGGCTTGCAAACGAACCGTGATGTAGAGAATCAGGAGTAACGACGCATCTTCGGCGGCGAGGCCTCCATGAGCTTGATCGGACCCATCAAGAAAAGCGAACTGGCTCTGCTCTATCAGCCGCAGGTTTCGGCTGATGGCAGCACGATCACCTGTGTCGAAGCCTTGCTGCGCCAGGACCACCCCGTCCGTGGACGGATCGGCGCTGTTGAGGTGCTGAGCCATTTCAACACGCCGGAGTTGCTTGAGGAACTTGACTGGTGGGTTCTGGGGCGGGCCTGCCGCGATGCCCTGAATTGGCCGTCGCTGCCCGTCAGCATCAATGTCTCGGCGACGCAGTTTCACAAACCGGATTTCGCTGCGCGGGTTCTGGCCCTCGTGTCCGAGATTGGCATTGCGCCCTCACGGGTCGAACTAGAGATCGTGGAAGGCGCCTTCATCGACGATTTCGCCGCTGCCACAGCCAACCTCACCGCTTTGCGCAGCGAGGGCATCAAGATTGCCCTCGATGATTTCGGCACCGGCTATTCGAGCCTGACCTACCTGCTGAAAATCCCGGTCGACAAGGTCAAGATCGACAAGAGCTTCGTCGACAATGTCGAGTTGATGCAATCGGCCGCCGTGATCCAGGCCATCGTGGCGCTGGCCCGTGCTATCGGGCTCAAGGTTACGGCCGAGGGCGTCGAGACGGCCGAACAGCATCGCTTTCTGCGCGCGGCGGGCTGCCACTACATGCAGGGCTACTTGTTCTCGATGGCAGCAAGCGTCGATGGCATAAGCCGGATGCTGCGCGAGCAGGACAAGGCGCAGTTGCTGCCGCACGCCGCCGCCTCCAGCTTCCGCATCGTCGGCTAAGGCGGGTCACCGGTCTTCACTGCCACGTGGGATCGTTTCGCTGTCTCGGCAATGCGGCATAAGCGGCGTCATGCATCGTTCTGTCCCCGACCAGGTCGAGGCGATGGTTCGGGCTGATCCCTATCTGGTGCCTTCTGCGTTGACCTTGCATCCCTGAACGGAACGGCAGGCAAGAAATTGGCTGTCCGACCCGCAGACTCCCAGTCCTATTGCGCCAGGATCGCCTTGTTGGACAACGGACCCACGCCTTCCGGGACCGGAATGTCGGTGCCATCATAGTTGGTGTTCAACACCATGGTCGGGCCTTCCGACAGGGTGAACCGGTCGGCGACCACGATCGTGTAGGCCGACTGGTCGGCCACGGGCTTGTTGGCGCCGACATGGAACCGCCCGCTCGGGAGATAGATGGTCCCAAGCAGCGTGCGGGCATCATCGCTCATGATCGAATGCACGAGATTCTTGGGATTGCCCCGATCCTCCGAGATCAGAATGCCAGCCATGGCGCCAGAGCGTGGGGCGGTGAGGCTGATGCGCGAGTCCGCCTTGAAATTCAGTTCGGCATTCCTTCCGACGAAATGCAATGCCACATTGGTGCCTGTGAAGCTTGAGCCGCCTTCAACGACCAGCGGGCCATCCTTGAACACATAGGTGCCGGGCGCGAGATTGACACGAGCGCCCCTGTCGAACCTGGCGCCGCCGCAATAGGTCCCTGGCACGAGATTGACAACGCCGCCATTGAATCTGGCATTGTTCCGCAGGCAGCCGCCGCTGCTCGGCAGGGACCGCGACAGCAGGGGATCGGGGATCGCCGGACAGTCGGTCTGTGGTGTTGGTGAAAAGGACCCTCTCCCAGGAGAGCTCTTGCCGCCTGCCGAACAGATGAAGGCCGCCGTGATCGAGGCATCCTGCCTCGCAATCAACCCCTGTGGATGTCTCGAATTGGAATAAATCGAACAGCCCGGTGCTTTAAGCTGGGCAAACTTCTCCATCTCAATAGTAGTCGGCGCGCGTTCATCAAGGCCGATGACGCAGATCGGCGCGCCGCCCACCATGCGCGCGGTAGCGAACGCCTCGACGCGTGATGCGCCGACGCCGGCATACTTCATCAGGAACGTCGGCACGTCCGATGACAGGGTCACCTTGATGGAGCGGCCCTTGAGATCAATGCTTGGCGTGATTGCGGCCGTGATCTCCTGCGCGGCCAGCGAGCCGCCGGCATGGACCGCGGCCGCCTGGTTGAGTGTGTTGATGTTGGCGTTGCCAAGCCGGAACTCGCGGGCAGCCGCCAGCGCCGAGGCATCGGCCACCGCCTGCAGCTTGGTGCGGTGGGCGCTGAGGCTGGCATAGTCGGCGGTGGCACCGGCAAACCCGAGCGCGACCGGCAAGAGAAAGGCGAACAGAATACCGACACCGCCGCGCTCATCGGCACGAGCCTTCGCGACCAGCGGGCGCAGGCCGACGAGCGGCAACGATGCGGGACGCTCAGCCATCGGCCTTGGCCTTCTGCCGCAGCGCCGAGTGGGCCCGCATCAGGAATTTGATCTGATGGCTGAGCAGCCGCCAGTTGACGGGCTTCGACATGAAGGCCGTGGCACCAGCCTCATAGGCCTGATCGATGGAGACCATGTCTTCGCGCCCGGTGATGACCATGATCGGCATGTCATCGAAGCGCGGGTCGGCGCGCAGGTGCCGCACCATCTCGATGCCATCCATGCCCGGCATGTCGACATCGACCAGCGCCATGTCGAAGGTCTGCCCGTCCAGCAGGGCAAGCCCGGCTTCGGCGGAGGGGGCCGTGGTGATCTCGGTGGACGGTGAAGACAGATAGACCGAACAGAACTCGCGCTGGATGGCGTCGTCATCCACGGCAAGAATCGACGTTGCCTCGTCGAGCACGTAGGTGAAGCGGCGCTGTGACTGATCGTCGAGCATGGCAGTTGGCGAGTTCCGGAACATTTGGCGTGAAACCACAGTTGATGAGTGTGATGTAGCAGCCAGATGCCAACAAACCGTTGAATGTTTTGTCGAATCCTCTTGCAGGCGTTTCCCGCATCTTAACCATGGGCTGCGATGATCCGAGCATGGGCAAACGTTCAACCTCCATCCGCGCGCGCCTGTTGCTTCTGGTCGTGGCATCGATCACGCTGGCGCAAGGGGCCAGCCTCGGGCTCTCCCTGTGGCAGGAGGTGACGCGCTATGCGCGGTCCAAGCATGACGGGCTGGTCTCCACCGCCCAAGTCATCGCTGCAGCCGCTGCCCGCGCCACGGCGGAACGCGACATCGATGCGGCCTATCAGGCCATCCGCTCCGTGGGCAGCATCAGTGGCATGACCTTTGCTGGCCTTGAGAGTGCCGACGGACGGCCGCTCGCCGATGTCGGCGCAACCGAACAGCTGGCCAGCGATCTCGTCATCGAGAAACCGGGTGAGGCGCTGCCGCTGCTGGCATTGCTGCGCAGCCGCTCGGTTGAGATCAACGTGCCGGTAATCTTCGCCGGCGAGACTGTGGGAAGCCTCAAGCTGATCGCCGACACCGCAGACCTGCCGGCGCGGATACGCTCGGCGGTTGGCATCACGGCGATCGGTGCCCTGATGGCGCTGGTGCTGGCTCTGGCGCTGGCGCTCAGGTTGCAAGGAGCCATTACCGGCCCGCTGAAGGCGCTGACCGGGGCGATGGCGCGCATCTCTAAGAGCCATGACTACCGCATCGCGATGCCGGCCCGCAGCCATGACGAGATCGGGGTGCTGGTCGACGGCTTCAACACCATGATTGCCGACATCCGCGAGCGCGACGGCCGGCTGGCAAAGCACCGCGAAAGCCTCGAGCGCGATGTGGCTGACCGCACGGCCGACTATCGCAGGGCCGCGTCCGATGCCGAGGCGGCCAACGCTGCCAAGTCGGATTTCCTGGCCACGATGAGCCATGAAATCCGCACCCCAATGAACGGGATCCTCGTCATGGCGGAATTGTTGGCGACAGCGGAATTGCCGGCGCGGACTCGCCGCCAGGCCGACGTGATTGCCCGCTCCGGCCAGAGCCTGCTGGCGATCATCAACGACATTCTTGATTTCTCGAAGATCGAGGCCGGCAAACTGGAGGTCGAATGCCTCGATGTCGATGCTGCCGAAGCCGTCGATACCGTCTTGAGGCTGTTCGCCGACCGCGCCGTGGGCAAGGGCCTCGATCTGGCGGCCTATACCAGCCTGCCGCGCCGCGCCGCTGTCAGCGCCGATCCGGTCAGGCTCGGCCAGGTGCTCGCCAACCTCGTCAACAACGCGCTGAAGTTCACCGAGGCAGGCGGCGTGCTGGTCTCGGTGACGCCCGATCCGGCGCGGCTCGACCAAGTGCGCTTCTGCGTCAGCGACACCGGGATCGGCATCGCGGAGGATAAGCTCGCCACCATCTTCGAGGCCTTTTCGCAGGCCGACCAGTCAACGACGCGGCACTATGGCGGCACCGGCCTTGGCCTTGCCATTGCCCGCCGCCTGGTAGCCGCCATGGGTGGGGAACTGGCCGTGACCAGCGTACCGGGCCAGGGCACGAGCTTCTTCTTCAGCGTGCCGGCAGCGCCGGCTGCGGCAACCACCGACTGGCCGCGCCTGATGGCGGGCACGGCGGCCCGCGCCGTCATCGCCATCGATGGGGCCCAGAGCACAGCGGCGCTCGAAGCCTATCTGGTCGAGGCCGGCTACAGTGTCAGCGTCGCCACCGTTGATAGCCTCGACGCCGCAGCGCAGCTGGCGGACCTGGTTATCGCCGGGCTCGCCGCCCTTGCCGATCGGCCAAGGCTCGCGGCCCGGGCTGGCGGCCGCGTGATCGCGCTCGCCCGCCCGGACGAGGATGGCACCGCGCTCGTGGCCGGACAGCGGGCTGACGCGGCCCTGATGTGGCCGATCCTGAGGGCAGACCTTGGCGACATGATCGGCTGCATCAGGGATGGCAAGCCGCTCGATGCCGCCCAGGGTGCTGGTGCCGTGCACAAGGAGACGGCGACCTTTGCCGGGCTCAAGGTGCTTGTCGCCGATGACAGCGAGGTCAACCGCGAGGTCGGGGCCACCGCGCTGCAAACCCTCGGCATCACGCCGGACCTTGTCAATGATGGCCGTGAGGCCGCAGACGCCATTCTGGCCGGGCAGTATGACCTCGTGCTGATGGACGGCTCGATGCCGGTGCTCGACGGCTTTGCAGCGACGCGGCTGGTGCGTGCCGAGGAAGCGGCCACATCACGTGATCGGACGCCGATCGTGGCGCTCACGGCCCATGTCATCGGCACCAGCGCCGAAGCATGGCGCGAGGCCGGCATGGACGGCGTGCTGCACAAGCCGTTCACACTGGCCGGTCTCGCCGCCTGCATCAGCGCCCATGCTAGGACCGGGGCAACGATGCCGGCGCAGGCAGCACAGGCTCTGCCGGAACAGGCCGAGGCCACCTCGTCGCATCTCGACCGGACCGTGCTGGACGAACTCAAGGGCATGGCCAATGGCTCCAGCGAGATCGTGGCGCGGATCGGGCGGCTCTACCTCAGCCAGTCAGCAGAGCGTGTGAGCGAGGTGCTGGATGCGGTTCGCAGCCATGATCTGGAGCGCCTTGCCATGGCGGCGCACGCCTTGAAGTCGATGAGCTACAACATCGGGGCGCGCGGTATCGCCGAACGCGCGGCGGCTTTCGAGCAGAGCGCGCGGGTCGAACAGCGCATGATCACGCCTCAGGCCGCGAGCGCGCTGGAAGCGGAACTGGCGCAAGTGCACGCCGAACTTTCGCGCCACATCGCCTGAGACGGCATTGGCCCTTCATTGCGCCGGCGGCGGCACGGCCGAGCAGCAGCACGCCGGGGCCGGCATTCGGAAATGCCGCCACCCCGGCTGCAATGGTGGCCGAAGAACAGCCAGTTTCAGCCCAGCGCTTGGCTGGCGGCACGTTCCTGAAGAAAGGCGCAGAACGGCGCGATGCCGGCGCCCGGACCAATCTTGATCATTGGATGCGCCAGGCCCTGCGGCCAAACGAAGCCGTGGGCCTTCTGCACATAGACGCCGAGCCTGCTGCCCGGCTCGATGCGCTCACCCAGAAAGGTTGAGGCGACACCAAAGCGTTGGCGCTGGCCGAGCCGGTAGCGCACCGCTTACACAGCAGCCTCGATCATGTTGGCTTCGGATTGATCGACGAACATCGCCACCGGGCGCGGCACATGGCGGCTGATCTGGAACATCTGCTGCAGTGAATCGCGGTTGGGGTTGCCCAGATCGATGATGACCATGTCCGGATCGAGGCGGGACAGATCGCGCAGCAGCGCCGGCGAGGTGGTCAGCCGCGTGATGTCGGCATGGCCGGCCTCGCGCAGACCTCCTTCCAGGATGGCGGCGCGAAACGGGTTGTCATCGATCAGCGCAATCCGGAGCGCCTCGGGCCGGACGGGTGGCGAAACAGGTGTGCGCACGGAACCTGCCGAGCAAGACCCAGACCAGCAGCGCCAGCCCGATGCGATGGCGGGCTCAGCCCACGTAGCCGAACTGGCGCGGCAGCCAGAGCACGATGTCCGGCACCAGGATCATGGCCAACAGACAGACCACCAGCACGGCGATCCACGGCCAGATCGCATCAATGATCACCTTGAGTGGGATTCCCGTCACCGCATTGAGCACAAACAAAAGCACGCCATAGGGCGGGGTGATCAGCCCGATCATGCAGTTGATGATGGCGACGATGCCAAAATGAACCAGATCGATGCCCAGCGCCTTCACCGTGGGGATGAACACCGGAATGATGACGAGGATGATGGTCGAGGCATCGAGGAAGCAGCCCAGAACCAGGAAAAACAGGTTCAACAGCAGCATGAACATCAGCGGCGAAATCTCGACGCCCTTCATCAGTTGTTGCACCTGGGCCGGAATATTCTCGCTGGCGACGATGTAGTTGAAGATCAGCGCCGAGCCGATGATCAGACCCACCGAGGCCGAGGAGCGCACACTGTCGTGCATCACGGTCCTGATCGCGGAGAAGCTCAGGGCACGGTAGACCAGCGCCGCCACGAGAAACGCATAGGCGGCGGCAATGGCGGCCGCTTCGGTCGGTGTTGTTGCCCCGCCATAGATGCCGGCCAGCAGGATCACCGGCATCATCAGGGCCGGAAGGGCGCGGAAGGTGATGCCCGGTACTTGCCGGAGCGGCACCGGCTCTTCCAGTGGCACATTGAGCTTGTGGGCCGTGTAGGTATTCAGGAGCATCATCGCTGCGGCCATCAGCAGGCCCGGCATCACACCGCCCAGGAACAGGTAGCCGATCGAGGCGTCGGAGACGATCGAGTACAGCACCATCGGGATCGATGGCGGAATGATCGGGCCGATGACTGCCGTTGCCGCCGTGATCGCCGCTGCATAGCCGAGCGGGTAGCGGTTGTCCTTGATCATCATGTCGATGGACATCTTGCCCATGCCGACCACATCGGCCACAGCCGACCCCGACATGCCGGCGAAGATCACGCTGGTGACCACGTTGACATGGCCCATGCCGCCCTTCAGCCGGCCGACGATGACGAGGCAAAAATCGGCCAGGCGCGCCGAGATCGTGCCAGCGTTCATGAAGTTGGCGGCGACGATGAACAGCGGGATCGCCAGGATCACGAACGAATCGTAGATGCCCTGGATGATCTGCTCGGCGGCGAGGCCAAGATCCTGGCCCTTCACCGCCAAATAGATGATGGCCGAGACGATCATCGACAGCGGGATTGGCGCGCCGATGGTGGCAAGCGCAATCAGTGCACTCAGGCAGGACAGGAGCGCGATGCTCATTGGGCATGATACCCGTCACCGGCCTGCCGGTCGTCAAGCGCATCGGGATCGGCTCCCCGCGCCAGTTGCCAGACGCGCCAGCCATAGCGCAGCACGAGCATGGCAGCGAAGATGCCGTAGATGCTGAACACGATGTCGAGGCGGATACCGATCACGGCGCTGCGCTTGATCTGATAGAAATCGATGTAGCTCCACGTCGCCGGCAAGGCAGCGAGAAAGCCGCCTGATATTGCGGCCGCAGTGATCAGGGCAAACCAGCGCCGGATCTTGGGCCGCACAGCGGAGTAAAGCACGTCGAAACGGACGTGATCCTTTTCCCGCAGAACGAACGCGCCGCCCCAGAATACGACCCAGAGCCACAGGGTCAGGCAGGCTTCCAGCGTCCAGAGCAGCGGCGCGCCAAAGACATAGCGCGCCGCGATCTGGAGCAGAAAGATGAGAAACAGGGCCCCGAGCATCAGCGCTGCGATGTCGAGAGCCGCCAGGCGCAGCCGGGCCAGAAATCGTGTCATCGTCGCCCGAGCCCTGCTGGTCTGCCCTGTCGCCGCCCGGTTCCGGCTCAGCGAACCGCGTTGATGCGGTCCACAAGGCCGGCTGGCCAATCCGCCGCGAACTTGGAGGCGGCATACTCGGCCTGCACCTTCTTGCGGAAGGCCTCGACATCCGGCGTGTAGACCTTGAGGCCCTTTTCCTTGAAGAAGGTTTCCAGCTCCGCTTCGAGTGCGAGCTGGCGCTGGCGGCCGCGCTCGGCTGCGTCATCCGAGGCCTTCTGGATCACCGCCTGCTGGGCCGGGGTGAAACGATCCCAGACGCGCTTGGAGATCGCCAGATAGTTCTGGTCGACGAGATGGCTGGTCAGCACGATCTGCTTGGTGACCTCGTAGAACTTGGAGTCGCGCACCGTGGGCAGCGGGTTGTCCTGGCCATCGACCGCGCCCGACTGCAGTGCAGTGTAGATTTCGGTGAAGGCCAGCGGCAGCGGATTGGCGCCGAGCGCCTTGCCGAGGAAGAGCCAGGCCTCGGTGCCCGGCATGCGCAGCTTAAGGCCGGCCATATCCTCGGGAGTCTTGATTTCCTTTTCGGTGCGCAGGTTCACCTGGCGGCGGCCCAGATACATCACCGAAAGCAGCTTCACGCCCAGACGATCCTCGGCCATCTTCTTGACACCGTCCATGACGTCGCTGGCGAAGACCTTCTTCTGGTGGTCGGCATCGCGCAGCAGGTAGCCGGCGGTGAAGATCGACCAGGCCGGGATCAGCGCCGCCAGTTCCTGCGCCGAGGTGATCGACATTTCGAGATTGCCACGGGCGATGGCCTCAAGCTCGGTGCCCTGCCGGAAAAGGGTAGCATTCCAGTGCGGCTGGAAGGTTGCGATGTCCTTGATCGCAGGGCCGAAGACCTCGGTCAGCGCCAGAGCGCGCTGGTCGGTCGGCGAAGATGGCGAGGACAGGCGTAACGTCACGCCTTGGGCGGCGGCAGGGGCAATGCCGCTAGAAAGCGCCGCAGCGCCAAGGCCGGCAACAAGGGCAGCGCGCAGGGTGGCGCGGCGCGAAATCGAAAAGTTCATGACGTTTCTCCCGAAAGCTTCTGTCTGGCGACCTCTGAGGGACCGCTTGAGTGATGTTTTGGCAGGAACATCGCGCCACCGCAAATGCGAATTGCGCAAGGCTCGCAACATCTTTCTCGCAACATCTTTCATGCCCAGTCTCGCGCGACGTTGCGTCCGGGCGCCGGTTGACCGTTCCGGCCGCGCCCCACATGCTGCAGCCTGACACCTTGCCGAGTGCCCGCCATGCCGCCCACCCTGCCCCTGCCCCTGCCCCTGCCCCTGCCTCGCGCCGTGGTGTTCGATGCCTATGGCACCCTGTTCGATGTCCATGCTGCCGTTCAGCAGCATGCTGCGCGGCTCGGGCCCCAGGCGCAAGCCGTGTCTGACCTGTGGCGGGCGAAGCAGCTCGAATACAGCTGGACGCGCTCGCTGATGGGCCACTACCGCGATTTCTGGAGCCTGACGCTGGAGGCGCTGGACCATGCGCTCGCCCGCTTCGGCATCACGGACGCAGCCCTCAGGGACGATCTGGCCAGCGCCTACCACGACCTCAGCGCCTTTCCGGAGGTGCCTGCCATGCTCGCCGCCCTGCGCGGACGCGGGCTGAAAACGGCGATCCTGTCGAACGGTTCGCCTGAGATGCTGGCCGGTGCGGTCACCTCGGCGGGCCTTGCGGCGCTGTTCGATGCGGTGATCTCGGTGCATCCGCTCGGCACCTTCAAGCCGCCGCATGCGGCCTATGAGCCGGTGGGCGCAGCGCTCGGGGTGGCGACGGGCGATGTGCTATTCGTCTCGTCGAACCGCTGGGACATTGCCGGCGCCACGGCCTTCGGCTTTGCCTCGGTGTGGTGCAACCGCGCCGGCCTGCCGGACGAGTATGACGACCTTCAACCCGTCGCCGTGCTGCGCGATCTGGCGACCCTGCCGGGGCTGATCGACTGAACGCGGGTCAGCCCGCGATCTTGCCGAAGTCCGCCACGGCCAGCGTCGCCGTGCGCAGGCTGGCGAGCAGCCTGAGGCGGTTGGTCCGGATCGCCGGCTCCGGCGCATTGACCATCACCGCCTCGAAGAAGGCATCGACCGGCTGGCGCAAGGCGGCCAGCGCCCGCATGGCGCCGGCGTAATCCTCCGCATTGGCAGCTCTGGTGGCGGCGGGCAGCGCCGTCATCAGCGCCGCGTGCAGTGCCTTCTCCGATGGCTCGCTGAGCAGGCCGGCATCGGGCGCGCCGTCAAAGGCCCCTTCGCCGTCCTTCTTCTCCTCGGCTTTCAGGATGTTGGCGGCGCGCTTGAGGCCAGCAAGCAGGTTCGCGCCATCCTCGCTTGCAAGGAAAGCCGACAGGGCCTCGACGCGGCGGGTGATCAGCAGCAGGTCGTCGTTGTTGCCGCCGGCCCCGATCACCGCATCGACGAGATCATGCCGCGCACCTTGCTCGCGGAGCATGCCCTTGAGGCGCTCGTGGAAGAAGGAAAGGAGGTCGGCAACTCGTTGATCAACGCTCAAGTCACCGACGATCATCATGCCCTTCAAGAACGCCCAACCTTTAGACCCGTTTCTGATCGCGCGTGCTTTGAAGGTTTCACCCAATCGATCAAGATGCCGATCGAGTAACGGCAACAATGCGACCGATGATTCATTCTCCACCGCCAGCCTGATCACGCCCAGCGCCGCGCGTCTAAGCGCGTAGGGGTCCTTGCTGCCAGTCGGCTTTTCGTCGATGGCCCAGAAGCCGACCAGTGTGTCGAGCTTGTCGGCCAGCGCCGCCGTGATCGCCACCTTGTCGGTTGGGACGCGGTCTGAGGGCCCGAGCGGCTTGTAGTGATCTTCGATGGCGGCACACACAGAGGGATGTTCGCCTTGCAGTTCCGCATAGCGCCGGCCCATGAAGCCTTGCAGTTCGGGGAATTCGCCGACGACCTCGCTCTGCAGATCGGCCTTGGCCAGCACGGCTGCGCGGGCGCACAGCTCAGGGTCAGCGCCGGTGGCCGTTGCCAGTTCGCGCGCCAGCGCGGCGATGCGCTGTACCCGCTCGCCTTGCGTGCCGAGCTTTTCGTGGAAGACCACGCCGAGATGATCGAGCCGCGCCATTCGCTGGTCGAGCGGCTTTGACAGATCAAGCCCGAGCTTGTCCGCACTCTCCGCCAGCTTGCCAACATCCGGCAGCGGCCGCTGGTCGGTCTTCCAGAAATGCAGCGCATCGGAGAGGCGGGCGCGCACCACGCGCTCGTTGCCGGCAACGATGGCCTTGCCGCCATCGGGGGCAACCTGGTTGGTGACCAGCAGGAAGCGGTTGGCCAGCTTGCGGGCGCCATTGCGCAGCACGAAGCATTTCTGGTTGGCGCGGATGGTGGCGCGGATCACCTCGCCGGGAATGGCGAGGAAGTCCTCGTCGAACGAACCCATCAGCACGGTGGGCCATTCCACAAGCCCGGCGACCTCGGCGAGCAGGCCCTCATCCTCGATCAGGTCGAGCCCCTGCGCGAAGGCAAGGTGTTTGGCCTCGTTGAGGATCAGCGCCTTGCGCCGGTCGGCATCGAGCACGACGTGGGCCGCTTCCAGCTTGGCGGTGTAGTCCTCCAGCCGCCGCACCGGGATCGGCTGGCCATCGGACAGGAAGCGGTGGCCGAAGGTGATATTGCCAGATGCGATGCCATCGATCTCGAAGGGAACCACCTCCGGCTCCTCGGTTTCCGGCCCGAAGGTGCACAAGATCGATTGGAGCGGGCGGACCCAGCGCAGGCTGGCCCCGGCCGCGGAGGCCGCGCCCCAGCGCATCGACTTGGGCCAGGGAAAGCTGCGCACGATGGCCGGCACGATCTCGGCGATGACATCCGCCGTCAGCCGGCCGGGCCGCTCGATGAAGGCGACATAGCTGTCGCCCTTTTTCGGATCGCTCTGGATCGTGGCCTGATCGAGGCTGGTCAGCCCCGCCGCCTTGAGGAAGCCCTGGATGGCGGCCTCGGGCGAGCCAAAGCGCGGACCTTTCCGTTCCTCGCGCACATCGCGGCCCTTGAGCGGCAGGCCAGCCACATGCAGCGTCAGCCGGCGCGGCGTGGCGAAGGCGCGCGCGCCTTCATAGACGAAGCCGCGCTCAACCAGCGCGTCGGTGACCAGCTTTTGCAGGTCTTCCGCCGCCTTGCGCTGCATGCGCGCGGGGATTTCCTCAGAGAACAGTTCAAGCAGCAGGTCAGGCATGGCGGGTTTCGTCCTTCAGGCGACGTGAAAACCCGTCTCAGGGCGAAAGGCAAGAGAGATCACTGATCTTTTCAACCAGGCCCGCAAACATGAACGGGTCATCCCGGCCTTGCGC
>Ga0164293_10002536_pt1 | contig 15499 bp, 7 predicted proteins | sample GEODES118metaG_FD_111487 | JGI IMG/M metagenome (GOLD analysis project Ga0164293, IMG submission 111487) | Eutrophic lake water microbial communities from Lake Mendota, Wisconsin, USA - GEODES118 metaG | ecosystem: Environmental > Aquatic > Freshwater > Lake | place: USA: Lake Mendota, Wisconsin...
CGTGGGTCCTGTTGTTCCTGTTGTCGCAGAAGGTCCTGTAGATCCGCGTGTTCCTATAGGTCCTGCGGGTCCAATTTGACCGTCTCCTGCAGGTCCCATAGGACCAGCATTTTGACACGACGAGACAACGACTGTACAATTTGAATTTGTACGTGGCGAATACGATGGCAACATCGCCTTTATACAACATAGGTATATTGTATCACATAATCAACCGGAACTGCCGTGGGCACTAAAGACACTGCTCCTGCATTCACTTCCCAACCAGTTGCTCCAGTACTGAAATACAACCAACTAATGCCTGCGAGATTTCCCGTAGTTTGACGGAATCCGCGAATCCAGGGAGATGGGGAAAAGAGTCCAAGTGGAATCGGTGCAGTCCCACCCGTTGAATTTGTTCCCGTGATTCCATTGATTGTTACAGTAACCGTTCCACTTGCCGGAGTAGTTGGTCCAGTTGGACCTGTGGGTCCAGTCAATCCGGTGGGTCCGGTGGGTCCTGTCGGTCCAGTGAATCCAGTTGGTCCGGTGGGTCCAGTGGGTCCTGTCACGGTCGATTGCAGACCTGTTGGTCCCGTGAATCCTGTTGCTCCAGTCTGACCGGTTGGTCCAGTGGGTCCACTTGGTCCCGTAAGTCCAGTTGATCCTGCAGGTCCCACTGGACCCGGGTCTCCTTGCAATCCGGTGGGTCCAGTCGGTCCAGTGGGTCCAGTTGGTCCAGTGGGTCCACTTGGTCCCGTTGGTCCGGTAACTCCCGTTGGTCCAGTTTGACCGGTCGACCCAGTGGGTCCACTTGGTCCACTTGGACCGGTTGTTCCAGTGCTCTGGGGTCCAGTGGGTCCTGTGGGTCCAGTTGGTCCTCGATCTCCAATGGGTCCTGGAAGACCGGTGGGTCCGGTGACTCCCGTGGGTCCAGTACGACCAGTTACACCCGTTTGTCCCATGGGACCATCCTGTCCGGTTGGACCTGTATGACCAGTTGGTCCCGTTTGTCCGGTCCATCCGGTTGGTCCGGCAACACCGGTCGATCCCGTTCGTCCCGTTGGCCCCGTGTTTCCCGTTGGACCTGTGTTAAGAACATCGCCGGCAGGTCCCGTAGGACCCGTTGCCCCCGTAAGTCCGGTTGCTCCAGTGGGTCCCGTGAGTGTCACGCTTCCAGCAACCCCAGTCGGTCCTGTTGGACCTGTTGCTCCTGTATGACCAGTATTGCCAGTCCATCCAGTTGGTCCAGTGGGTCCAGTGGGTCCAGTTACTCCTGTGATACCGGTGGGACCAGTTGGTCCAGGATTTGTTGCAGTTCCAGAAAGACCAGTTGGTCCTGTGGGTCCAGTTGGTCCCGTGAATCCAGTTGGTCCAATCGGTCCTTGTGGACCCGGAGGTCCTTGGCATACGAGTGGCGCGCAATATTGAACTCCTTTCCCGGGAATATATTGCGTTAACATCTCTTGTTCAGTTACCTCAAAAGTTTCGCGTCGTGTAGAACAAATGAGCGATAGTTCTGAATCAGTTATGGATGCTTCTGGAAGTGTCGTGGATGCTTCTGGGAGTAGTTTGCCTGTCGATGGATCTGGAAGTGTCGTGGATGCGTCTGGAAGTAGTTTGCCTGTCGATGGATCTGGAAGTGTCGTGGATGCGTCTGGAAACCTACTACCCGTTGATATCTCTGGAACTCAGATCCCTCTTCCGCCCCCGACCCTGACACTTGCCGACATTCTGGCAACACAGGAAGTTCTCGTGAAACGTGAGGCGGATGACAAGTCAAAACTCGAAGCGATTGGACAACTTTCAATTGACACACTTCGCCCGAAATTGATTGCATGGGCAGTTGCAGGATTCCCTAACAATTACGCGATTCACGAACTCTCAATTGTTCCTCCGGCATGCTGCAGCGACGGTGTGACCCGCGGTTTGGCGGATTACATCGTCTTTTGTTCTGGAAAATCGTTGTCGGATCACATTGCCCCTCTCCAGACAACGCTTCCCGACATCACTGTGACGTTTACATTCACTCCTCCTGTCATTTCTATTGTTGTCATCAAGGCATAATTGTCTTGTACGCATGTGTAGCAGGAAGATTTCCTCGAAGTCCCCACTTGTTTGCAAGATATGCCTCTATCTGTTGGCGTTGCGATGAAGCCAGGGATCGCGAATAAATAAACATTTCGGCGAGATGAAATCGTCCAAATTCAGTCGGGACTCCACCGCTTCCACCGTCTCCGCCCAAGAAAAATGCAGAGGGTGTGATGGTGGATTGTGCGAGCGTTCCGGTGGATGGAGTTGTCCCGTTTGACGAATATACAACCGTTTCTCCAGCATTGCCCCTAAATTCTGTCATGAGAATGTATCGAGTACCGAGAGTAAGGGGCAATGAAATTCCATTGTTTCCTGCCCACGTGATATAGGGTTCAAATCCTCCACTTGAATTTGTCACGCGAACTCCAGGAACACGGTCTCCTCCGTTGTTCCAGCGCCAACTCCACAAGAAACTCCAAGTTCCACTGCTCATTGCGAAGGGTGTCATCACAGTAATCACGGTCAGTGCCGATCCAAATCCTGGATTTCCAACCATATATCCGGCACCCGTGTTTGTTGTATTCAAAAACTGAACTCCATTTGTTGCAGAGTACACGACATTCGATCCTCCTCCACCCACTGCGAAGTTCGATAATGAGTTTGCCTTGTTTGTCCAATTTGTCACATTTGACGTATTGGAGAACGTAAGTGTTGTTCGATCTGCCGCATCCAACCAAAGAATACAATTTGGGATTTGAAGAGGCGTGAATGCCGGAACGAGTGGACGATACAATCGATACGGATGCGACGTCGACAAGTCCATCTGTTCTCCCCACTTCCACGCAAGGTATCCTTCCAAGAGTTGGCGGTCGCTATCGTTAATCGCCTGATTGTAAACAACAATTTCACCAATTTGTCCATTCCAGTTTTGTCCGTTGGATGAAAGAGGACTGGTGTCACCAATCTGCATTCCTGTCAACGCTCGATTCGTTCCCGATTTTGTGTTCATCGTAATTCCATCGTAATAGGGAGTCATTGTTCCACTCACAACTTTCATACCGAGGATTCGAGGTATATTCGACACCGTAATTCCCGGAGAGTTTGAATTGACATCGAACCACCCACCTCCTGTTCCAGCAAATGTTGTAAAGTTTCTCGACGGATGTGCTCCAAACGCAATTCCCCAATCTCCCGGAAGAGGCGCTCGCACAAGATAATTGTATCCCGTCCACGACGGAGCACTCGCATTCTGTCTCCCAACCGCAAAGATGGAATAATTATTGTTCAGCACAACGTTGGAATTGTCCAATCGCCTGTTGCTTGATGAGGATCCACCGATTCCGGTGAATTCGAGAGATGGATATCCGTTGATTCCGTTCGATACGTAGTTTGGCCACATTGTCGCAGTATCGTTCGAAAAGTTGTATCCATTGCCACTCTTGTCACCCCAAATGGCGACATTTGATGTGTTCGACACCGTCAAGGTTCTCCTATCCTGGGCATCCACCCAAACCGCGCACCCCGAAATATCGAGTGGAAGGAATGGTCGCATGACTAGAGGAGTAGAACGGTATGGATGAGTGACCGGAAGTGTTTGTCCCCATTTGTCTGCAAGATACTTTTCAACTCGTTCTCGTTCAGTTTGTGATAACGCTCGACTAAACATGACAATTTCATTGATGTACCCTCGCAGTGCTTCTCCAGTGCCGACAAATACATCATATCGGTTACCTATACCCGTCAACCGACCAGAAGTATACGTTTGGGGTGTTCCCGTTGCATAGGTTGCACCATTCAAGTAGTGGGTAAGTGTACTTCCCGTATTTACAAACCCAACCAAATACGTTGTTGCGGAAGAAAGTGTGGTCCCTGTTGTCAGAACCTCACTTTCATTCTGTTTGATTGTTTGAATTGTATTGGCCAACCGAAATTGACGTCCACCATCGGCATCTGACGACCCTAACAATGTGTTCGTTTGCGTTATGTCTGTAACTCCACATACGATAAATCCAGTTTCGTTCGACAAACTTGAAGACAATGTTGTACCAAGTCCTTGCGATCCCGAAAAGCGAACTGCGGAATTTGAGAGTACCGGACGACTCTTGAAGTCGGTTGTGTGTCGACTATTTCCAGATTTGTCCCGCCACTGAACAATATTGGAACCAGAAAGTGTAAAACTAAGTGTATCGCGCGCATCCAACCACAATGAACAATCCGGTATAGTGGTTGGACTGAACCCCGAGTAGACTTTGGACGTTGCAGAGGTTACAAGTGCCATTGCTCTTACAAGAGGAGAATTGTGTTCGACGAAACAGCGGAGACGGCAAGCGTTGTTGCATTTGACGGAGGAATCACCAAAGGACTTGTCAACGAAAGTGTATTCGTGAGGGTGATGCTAAGATATGCGTTTGTTGCATTTCGAAGCGTCCAAAATCGTCCTCCATTCGATGTTACACTCGACGCAGGAAGTGTCAGTGAGTTGAATCCAGCATTGGTCAAGTAGAAATACTGATTCCAATTTGAAGTGGAAAGGGTTTGTGATGTCCCACTTACTTCGTTAATTGTAATGGTTGAAGCACCTCCCGGTCCAGTTGGACCTGCAGGACCTTGCCTTGATGGTGTAAATCCCACCATCTTGACAGATGCACCAGTGCTTACCAGGGCACAATTCAAATAAAACGTTCCGTCGTCATACAATGGACTGGTGAATCGCAAATCTCCATCGATGTAGTATTTCACATTGGATGACGAAAACACTATCTTAAAGATGCTGCCTGCATTGTACGACCCCATTGAACTTCCTGCGAATGGATTCTGTTGAAATGCCTGTGCTGTTCCATTGGAATCAACAAAAATTCCCTGATCTGGGTACCCTGAATAATCTTGGTAACGATGACCTGCGACCATAAAAACTTTATTGGTCTGCGGGGCAATGAATGTAATTTCTGGATACGTATATCCAGCAGGCGAATAGAACCCTGCATCCTGAGCACCATTGGTTCCTCCCGATTTTGTAAACACCGATCCAGACTGCGTCACGTTTGTGAGCGCTGTCACTGCAGGAAAGTCTGCAGAGTTTGCACCATCCGTTCCCCGAGATCCAGTTGGACCCGTGGGACCCGTTCTTCCAGTTGCACCATCACTTCCAATATATCCCGCAGGACCCGTGGGACCAGTTACGGTGGATGCTGCTCCCGTTGGACCAGTGGAACCTGCCCCAGTGGGTCCAGTTACACCCGTGGGTCCAGTTACAGTTGATGCTGCTCCCGTTGGACCAGTGGAACCTGCCCCAGTGGGTCCTGTACGCCCCGTAGGTCCTTCAATTCCTCCATACGACAAACTGCTCCAACTTGTGACACCATCTCCAACTTTGAATTGCTTGGTATCCGTTTCAATCCCAAGTTCCCCGGCCGCCAATGTGGGATTAAACGATGTCCATTCAGACGCCGTTCCTCGCCGAAATTGGAGTTGAATGTTCGGCATGTCTTGTCTTTGTTCCCGGAATCTTTCTAGACTACGCTGCCACAATCAAATGCGGGTCCGTTGACATACGACGTCGATGGGTGCCCTCCGTCAAATGAATACGCAAGAATAGGTCCAGTGGGTCCAGTTGCTCCAGTTGCGCCAGTTGCTCCATCACTACCAACATATCCTGCAGCTCCGGTGGGTCCCGTTGCACCTGTATTGGTTGCGGCTCCTGCTGGTCCAGTGTGACCGGTCACTCCAGTGGGACCTGTTGATCCAGTAGGTCCACTCCATCCCGTGAGTCCTCTGGCACCCGTGGGTCCAGTTGGTCCTGTAAACCCAACTGCTCCAAGGAATCCCCTAGGACCCGTAGGTCCAGTTGCTCCTGTTAAACCGGTAAATCCAGTCGATCCAGTGAACCCTGATGCTCCAGTAAGTCCCGTAGGTCCTGTCTCACCCTGAATGCCCTGCGGTCCATCCAATCCAGTTGGTCCTCGATCTCCTTGAACTCCTTGAACACCTACAGGTCCCTGAAGACCCGTCGCTCCCTGAATCCCCTGCTCTCCTTGCGGTCCTTGTGCACCTTCCGGTCCCTGAACTCCAGTTGGTCCTTGAATGCCCTGTGGTCCCGGCGGACCTTGAATGCCTTGAACACCTTGCGGTCCTTGAGACATTTGTTTATTCCGTCGGTAAGATCTCAGAAAGTTTCAGACGTCTAGAACAAATGTCCACAGACGAAGGGCAAACGATTTCATTGGAGTCAGTGTCGAGTGGAACTCCTGAACCTCCTAAAATTCTCTTGACAGACCTACTCACAGACCTTTCGGTTCTTCAACAGCAAGAAGCGGCGGATCGCGCGTCGTTTCTTGCGGTGACGTCTCCAGATCTTCAGGGAATGCGAACCAAACTAATCGCATGGTTGGCGAATGGAAAACAAGGAAATTGCACCCTAATTCGCATTCCGTTTGCAGTTCCCAATGTCTGTAGCGACGGGGTTGCGCGCAACTTTTTTGAATATGTGGAATTTGTGTCGGGAAAGACACTTGTAACACATTTGCAGTCCATTCAGGCGATTCTGCCCGATTTTGAAGTTGGATACCAGTGTTCGAGGACCGATTTGTTGTTTTGCGTTACGACAGTTAAATCTCAAACAAATGTTTGAGGAGGACCAAACCGACACGAGTGTCCAACTGGTAAATTCGACTGGACTCCCCATTTCCATGCAAGATACCCTTCAATTTGATGTGCCTGTGGCAACTCAATATTCGTGTTAAAACTTATCCATTCACCAAGGTCTTGTCCTCCTGGAGATGTGTTAATAAAATTAGAAGTTGACGTTGTTCTGTAATTGGAAGCAGTTCGAGATACAGTCAATGCCTGTGAGGTCCCTGTAAGCGAAAGGTAATTGGAAGAAGACGACGACGAATTAATAAACGTATACGTTCCGAATATATTTTGTTGATTGGCAAATGCTCCAGTCACTAAGTTTGAAGTAAATCCGCGTGCAATTTCAACAAAGCGGTTGACATCGCATGCGACAAAATCTTCTCCTCCTGTTCCAGTGTTTCTTTGAAACAAAAAGACACAAATTGTAGTGGTTGTATCGACGGTTGGGCGTGTTGCTATAAATCGCGCTCGTGCTTGTGTCGGAAATCCTCCGGTAAACTGCAACTGAGTTGATGTACTTAACGAGACGACTGGAAGACCATTTTGATTTGATTGCGTGACAACGGCAGTGCCAGTTGCAACGGTAATATTCGAAACAGATGATCCTCTACTCGTCCACGTTGTGAGATTGCTCCCACTTGCCGAAATTGTATTTTGAGCGGCGGCATCCCACCAAAACTGAGGAGTTCCGGCGTCTGTTACTACGAATGGGCGAAGAAATGGAGGTCGTGATTTATACCCATGCCCTGCAGGAAGATTTGCTTGCAGTCCCCATTTTGATGCGAGATACCCTTCGACTGCCTGCTGTTCGGTTGTCGACAACAATCGAGGATACACGAGAACTTCATACACGTTTCCAGTAAGAGTTGCGGTGTTGGTTCCCGGGTCTCTGCCAATTCCATAATTGCTATATGTCAATATGCTCGTCGTCGTCACTGTTGTTCCGGCAGTTCCGTTGGCAAAGATAGTATTTGAGAACGTACTTGCGGTCACGTAAACATTTGTTGTTCCTATGAAGGGAACACCATATGTGATATTTGCAGATCCAAGTTGTCCGTTTCTAAATGTTCCAACTGACTCACTTGTTCCAACCCGAAAAAATGGAATAATACGAACAGCACTCGTTGAATCGCTTGTTCCTGTTTGTCCAAGAGAAAGGATCCGTCCTCCCGCACTTGTTGTACTGCTTATGTCAGCAACAACGAAAGCGCTCATATACCCAGTTACAATATACGAATGTGTCGCAGATCCAGTGAGATACGAGGACCCATTAAGAAATACACCCCCCTTTCGATTCAATCTATTTGAAATCCACACCGGAGTCCCAGTTGCGGTTCCATCTCTGCCAAATGGACTTTTATCTCTCCACGTCGCAATGTTTGATCCACTCGAAAACGTCATGCTGTTTGAATCCGAACCGTCTAACCAGAGCATACAATTTGGAATTGACCTCGGATCGAATTCACTATTGGATTGATTTCGCGATGCCCTCATTGTTTTACAAGAGGATAAATGTGTTGTTTGCGTTTGACGAAATTGAAATTGTAACTGTGTTTCCGGTTGGCAGTGAGTAAGGCGTACTAAGATTCGCATTGTTTGTCAAGGCAATGCTCAGCGTTGACCCAGTGTTGTTGCGGAACATCCAGAAGACACCTCCGTCTGCCGTTGCGGTCGTTGACGCAGGGAGTGTGATGTTTGAAAACGTGCTGGTTGTAATGTTGTAGTTCAATCCGGATTGTGCGGTTGACACGGTGACTGTATTTGACGATGCGACATCCTGAACTGCCACGCGCGAATACACTGGTGCACGAAGGTAGATGGGATTTGTGATGCTTCCCGAGACATCCAAGATGGATACTGGGGCAGTCGTTCCAATTCCAACGCGAGCATTCGTGTAGTCGTACACAAATCCAGTTGATCCTCCTAGAGCACCACTTACGTTGTATTGCACTTGAGTATTCGATCCTCCAGGAGTTGCACCTCCGCCTGCTCCAGCAGGTCCAGTGGGTCCTGTTACAGTGGATGCTGCTCCCGTGGGTCCTATAGTTCCCGTTGGTCCTGTCACAGTAGATGCCGCTCCCGTGGGTCCAGTGAATCCCGGTCCATACGTAACCAGTTTCGCACTAAAGAAGGTGCTGGCCGCACTTAGGAGGTAGGCAGGACTGGTTGCGAAGGCAGTAAATTTGACTGTGTCTGTCGTTCCGTTGAAATACAGAAGTTTCGACGACTCGGTTGCTGGTGCATTGTCGGGTGCCATTGAAAAGAGCAATTGAGATCCTCCCGACGTCTGGATTTGGATATTGTTGTTTGTCGTCGCTGCTGAAAACTGCCCCGCAAGCGTCACGTAGTAATATCCTGCGATGGAAGGTTGGAATGTCATCGAGGAAGACCCCGAGTTCTTAATCCAACTGTTGGGGTCATACGACGTTGTGAAGGGAATGTTCTGGTCGGAACCAGACGTTCCCATGTCGCTCGCAAGGGTTCCGATGGAGATGTAGGTGCTTGCTGCCAATCCTCCAACTGCACCGGTTGCTCCAGTGGGACCTGTGGCACCCGCGGATCCTGCTGATCCAGTGGGACCTGTCCCCCCTACATTGTTCAGTCCTCGATATCGCGAACCGTTCCATGCGATTGTGTAGATTGATCCACGAGGAACTGTCACAGGACTTGCGATATCGGTTGTTCCCGTGATCGAAAAGGAAATATCCGTATTGTTGACGTTCGCCAAATCCCAGAATGCACCCGACTGCGCTGCTGTAAGTGAAGGGACTGCCAAAGACGTCAATGCAGTTCCTGAGATGTTGTAGAAGGTCGAAAAGTTGTTGGAAGTCAGTGAAAGAGAGGATGTGGTACTATCAGTGATAATTCTACGGTACTCCGTCGGTCCTTGAAGGCGGATGTTGCTAGTTGGAGTAATTACAAAATTCGCACATGTATCGCTCGCGATTGTCCCAATGCTACTCGTAATAACACTTGTCGTAGGTGCTTGATTGACAAATGGGTGTGTAGACGGAAGACTTGATACGAGATTCCATTTCCATGCGAGATACCCCTCAACCCTTTGGCGCTCGGTTGTGTTTAGCGAACGATTGAACAAGATGAATTCGGACAAATACATGTTCATGCCGTTTCCAAAAAACCCAAGCGCATTTCCGGGTGCAGTTGTGCCTCGTGTGTACGACGAGCTTAGAGTTCCAACCTGTGTTCCGTTTGTGAATTGAGATGCAGTTACAACCCCTGCGTTGCTAGCGACTTGGATTCCCAAAATCATATACGGAGTGTTGTCGGTTGCGGAGGCGGGAGCAAGTGGATTGTTGGACATGTTCGTTCCGCCCTGATACACACGGGTTGTGGCGATACCTCCTGGTTTGGTTGCGGATGTGCCTACATCGTAGAACATGGTAACACCGTTAGTTGTGCCTGCCCCACCTGACCCAACTAACCACGGGACGCGATCGTTTTCGTTTACCGAGACATCGAAGACTGCGAACAATGTCAGGGAGGAGTAGTTCGTTGTCGACGAATTCGAATATCCCGCTGAGCGCGAGAATTCGAGTGTTCTGCGACCCCCATACGAACTGCGATACACTGCTCCAACTGCCCCAGTTGACGCCTGGTTTCGACCTGTTCCGGATTTGTCTATCCACGTTGTGACAGTTGCGCCTTCTGCCGGGACTGCACCGTTTCCGCTTGGATCTGTTGCATCCAACCATACTGTACAGTTGCTAATTGCAGATGAGATGTTGCTGATTACAGTTCCCGTATCTCGAGTAACGTTCAATCCAAATGCATTGCTCAAAAGATTTCGATTGGCATTCACAACTTGAGTCGCAGGGATTGTTGCCCAATCCGGAATGCTAGTGCTGATGTAATTGGACAGTCCGTCCCAATACAGCGTGTTTGCCGAATTCGCAAGGAATGTAATCGGCGATGCCAACCCAACTCCTCCATTTACGGTAACTGATAGGTTTGATGATGTTGTATTTGAGAACATCCAGAATGCACCCTGTTCTGCATAGGCCTGCGATGGGATTGTCAAACTGCTAAATGCGTTCGATGTCAAACGGAACAGAGTTCCATAGTCATTCGAAGTCAGCGAACGAGACGTATCTGTTGTTAAGTTGGATGTAATGTATCGCCACTCAGTTGGTCCCTTCAAGCGAACTTGAGGGGCAGTCAAGACCAGCGCATTGACAGATGTGTCGCGATTGATAGTTCCGACGGTTGTTGTTTGTAGTGGACCGGTTGGTGGGGTGGTTCGGAATGGATGTCCTGCAGCAAGATTGCTTTGAAGACCGTATTTCCACGCAAGATATCCCTCGACTGTTTGACGGTCATTCGAGGACATATTGGACGTGTACTGAATGACTTCAGAGAAGTAGACATTCACGTTTGCGTTGCTATTGCCTCCCAAAATGAACGTATCCAATTGGTTGGAACGCGTCGCAGTTGCCGAACCAGAAACGTTCAATGTACCATTCACGTAGGCGAGCATCTGTGCATTAGAAAAAATCACAAACGACAACACGTGGAATGGAACCGCATTTGATGCTGTTGCGGTTGGAAATGTAATTACATTGCATGTGACAATTGGTGCGGGGTTGAAGAATCGAGCAGTCGCAGTTCCTCCTGGTTTGGCAACACCTCCCGCATCCATGAACAATCTCCATCCTCCACTTCCTCCGCCCGAGGTATAATATGCGATTGGAATATCACCAACTGAGTTCTCATAGGCAAACACCATGAATCCCGACATCGTAATACCAGCACTCGACGTTCCAAGCGTATTGCTCATCAGTGAACCTGCTCCAAACCTCAATGCGGGAACTCCGGTCCATGAGAGAGCGTTGCTCGCATAATAGGGTCCTCCTCCGGAGATAACTCCCGAAAGGTGCCGCGCATTGCTTGACCGATCTCTCCATGTCTGAATGAGATACCCATCTGCATATGTTGTTCCGTCTGCGTTGGGATTGCGAGCGTCATACCATGAATACAGATTTGCGGTGGGAATCGCTGCGTAATTCGCAATGTCTCGAGGAATGACAATGTTTGAAACTCCACCGATTATGTTCCCCGACATATCGAATCCGGCTGCATTGGAAATGCGTCCTACGTTTGACAACGTGTATCCACTGATATCTACATTTTGAATGGCACGGAACGTCGACCAGTTGCTCGCATTGCCAGAGGTAATTCCACGGTAACGCGAACCATTCCATGAGATGTTGTACACCGTACCACGCGGGACAGTGACTGGACTTGTGATGTCCGTGGTACCCGCGATGGAAAAGGAAATGTCAGCATTGTTGATGTTCGCTAAGTCCCAGAACGCACCCGATTGTGCCGATGTTAAAGAGGGAACGGATACAGATGTCAGTGCAGTTCCCGAAATGTTGTAGAAGGTCGAAAAGTTGTTGGAACTGAGAGAAATGGACGATGCAGAAACATCCACGATGATTCTGCGATATTCTGTGGGTGCTCGAAGATAAATCGGATTCGTAGTGGATCCAATTACATCCAACGTTCCAGAAGGAGTGCTTGTTCCAATTCCAATGTTTCCATTCGACGAAATACGCATCACCTCTGTCATAGCGTTTCCAATCGATGACAGAATGATGAGACCAGGACCCCCATTTGCTGTCTGTGCTCCACCTACCGCAACACCCGTTTGATACCCAGACACGCTTGTACCAGGAGCTTGCGTTGATGAGTTTGGACTGTTTGATCCAACGGTCAATGTAAATCCAGAAAACGTTGTATACGAAGAACCTCCTCCACCGCCTGCACCATTTCCGTTGATGGTTGCACCACCTCCACCACCATAGTATCCACCTCCTCCACCACCTCCATAACTCGCACCAAACCCACCTGCCAGGAGACTACCGGCAGTTGGACTTCCAAAACTCGAACCTGTTCCAGCCGCACCTCCTGCCGTCTGTGTTCCTCCACCACCACCTCCTGCAGTACTTGCGTTGGACCCAGCGAATGCGGTTCCCGAAAAGGTCGCCGCTCCACCTGCTCCAACCGCATACCCGGCACTTCCACCACCACCAACATTAACAACTTCTGCAGCAATCGTTCCAGTTCCGGAAGAAGTTCCAGTCGTTGTATTCGCAACTGTGAACTGTGTTGACGAAGGAGTTGATGTTACAACGAACGTTCCATTGTATCCAGATGGAACCAGTCCGGTAATCACGATAGGTTGGTTGGTAGCGAGACCATGATTCGCGCTACATGTGTAGGTTACGCTTGTTCCAGACCCAGACGCGCTCGAAATAACGTTTGATGTCACGAGTTGGAGCGCAGACCGTCCACCCGCAGACAAATTGATTCCTCCTCCGTTTCCTCCGCCGCCTCCGTATGTTGCGTTACTCGAACCATTCACACCCCCTTGGCCAACAATGACTCTGTATGTCTGGCCAGCGCTGACTGTCAGCACGCCTTGTACAAACGCACCAGCACCTCCAGCCGCACCATCTGGCGAACGTCCTCCGCACCCACCTGCTCCCCAGAGGGTTACCTGCATAGACGAGACTCCAGTTGGAACTACAAAGGTTTGGTCACTTCCCGTATAGGTGAAGTTGGATGTGAAACTACTCGTCGACGAAATCATATTTTGGAAGACCAACGATGCCAATGCAGCACCTCCCGCTGCTACATCCTGTGCGTAGATTCTTGATAGCGGGTAGGACGCTGTCGCATTTCCAAATCCCAATGACGCTACTGCGTTCGAATATGCATTGCGAGTGGACTGAAGGGTGAGAGTATCGTTTCCAAATCCATAATTTGTAACACTCGTCGTTCCATTGTATTTCACAATTTCACTTCCTGCCACGGTTAGTCCTGACGGATCCACACGCATCTCTTCAACTCCAGACGTCGTGAATCCAATGGTTCCAGACGATGGGAAGAACAACCCCGTCGTGCGGTCATCGGAGAAGGTATAATGCGGTGCACCCGCTGTGCCCCCGGGACCGTTGTACGTGTTGGCAGACACATCTCCCACAACAGACAGTAACGCACCATTCCACGTCAAATTCGACCACGCCTGTGCCTGATTGGAGGATGTTCCAGTTGCTGTCAACAAACGGTAATCGGCGGGGTTGTTGATTGTGTTGAATCCTGGTCCAGTAGGTCCAGTGGCACCATCGACACCAATGTATCCTGTAGGTCCAGTTGGTCCAGTAGCACCATCAACACCAATGTATCCTGTAGGTCCAGTAGGTCCAGTGGCACCGTCACTTCCAATATATCCTGCCGGTCCTGTAGGTCCAGTGACTCCGTTTTTCCCAGCGGGATAAAATCGAACATTGTTGAATGTCTGTTGAGATCCACTTAGAAGTGGCGTGTATGCAAACAGACGATACGCATATGCAGTGTTTAATGTTGTTGATGTTACAGTGGATCCATTCACCATGTAATACACGTCGGTTCCATCCGTATAGATTGAGAATATGTCATTCGCCGAGTATGTACCGCCGCTTCCGATTGGGTTTCCCGACTCGTCAAATGCTTGATATCCACCACTTGGATCAATGCCAAACGCATACGATGCAGCAGACGTGCTCTCAATTCCAAAGTAAATTTCATCGCCAAGATCGGGGATTTGCGCGGGCGCGATTTGCATGTAGGTTCCTTGAGATCCCACTGCCAGGTACTCGGTTGTTACAACTCTGTCGTTTGATGCCCTAAGTACGAACGATGTCGGACTTGTAACTGTTGGACCTCCAGATTGGATGCTCAATGTTGTGAATGTAGATCCGGTGGCACCTGTACTACCAATTGGTCCGGTGTGTCCTGTGGGTCCAGTCACATCACTTGCTGCACCAGTTGATCCGGTTGCTCCCGTCAATCCTTGAAGTCCTTGGACTCCTTGCGGTCCAGTGGGACCTGGTTCGCCCTGAATGCCTTGAACTCCCTGCGGTCCAGAGGGTCCCTGTGGTCCAGTGGGTCCAATGTCTCCTTGAATGCCTTGAATTCCCTGTGCACCGGTGTTTCCCTGTGGTCCAGTTGGTCCCGGAACCGTACTCACGGGTCCAGTGTGACCAGTTTCTCCCGTTGGTCCAGTCGGTCCTGTGTTTCCTGTCGCTCCCGTTGTACCGGTGCTTCCAGTCGGTCCTGTGTTTCCTGTCGCCCCTGTATTGGTTGCCTCTCCGGAAGGTCCGGTTACACCGGTTGCTCCAGTTGGACCAGCAGGTCCGATTTCTCCGGTTGGTCCAGTTGACGAAAACGCAAACGTCGTGCGAACAAATGGAACGGACGAATCACGGAACAACATCGTCAGTGTGTTGAAGGGTTGACTCACATTGACAAAGACCTTGATTTTCAATCGAGTGATTGGAGTGGGAAGAGGCGTGAAGGGAACATACAAGTTGGTTTCATATTCTTGAAGTGATGATCCGGTCACTACAGTTTGTCCTAACTTGCTTGAAGCAATCACCGTCTCTCCACTTACACCATCTTCATCGACATACGAAAGCGTGTAATAAATGCGTGTAATTCCATTCGTTGTTGGTACAGAGAAATACGAATTGAATTCCCACATTCCGGATACGATAACGGTTGATCCAAGTTCGCCAGGAACGGATAGGAACTCTGCAACGAGGGCATCCGGAACAACAACTGCTCCTGCAGTATAGGTGACGTTTGTTCGAGTGGATGTGTCAGCATAGATTGACATGGTTCCAGATGCCGGAGCACTGGTTGTCGCACTGTCCAAAAAGTACACCACACCACCCGCAATTCCTGCAGGTCCTTGGGATCCCGTTGGACCCGTATGACCTGTTGCGCCTGTGTTGGTTGCTGTTCCTGGAGCACCGACTGCGCCAGTCGGTCCAGTCGGTCCGGTTTCACC